>Ga0081606_1000273_pt1 | contig 24806 bp, 18 predicted proteins | sample EareggfetidaYelm_FD_71127 | JGI IMG/M metagenome (GOLD analysis project Ga0081606, IMG submission 71127) | Earthworm egg capsule microbial community from the University of Washington, USA - E. fetida Yelm (SPADES assembly) (version 2) | ecosystem: Host-associated > Annelida > Reproductive system... | reverse complement strand
TGTCGTGCACACCGATGAAGCACACCCCGTTCACGCGGCCAACGGCACGTGGGACCGACCGAGTGTTATCCTGCTCACCCGATATGTGCGGATGCCCCGCCTGCACCGGGTGCCTGTGAGTCGGCGCGGAGTGCTTCGACGCGACGAACACCGTTGTGCGTACTGTGGTCGCAGTGCGATGACCATCGATCACGTTCTGCCCCGTTCCCGTGGTGGGAAGGACACGTGGGAGAACCTCGTCGCGTGCTGTCAGCGGTGCAACAACGCGAAGGGCAACCGCACTCCGGCGGAAATGGGTTGGCAGTTACGGTGGACGCCGACGGTGCCGGGGGCTCGCGGCTGGGTGGTGCGCGGGTATGAGGCATCCGTGCCGGAATGGGACGAGTATCTCGTGGCTGCGGCGTAATGCCCCTGGCGTAACACCCCGCGGGTGGCCTAGGGTGGTACGCGGGGTTCAATTCGTGGGTGCTATGTCGGAGGTGTCGTGAGTCACGACCAAGTGCGTTCAGATATTCCGCAGACGCGCGCTGAGCGACGTTTGCGTGAGCGCGAGGGCACTGTGTTGGCGCGTGGAAACATTGTGTCGGGTGGGAGTATTGTATTGAGACGTGGAAACATTGTGGCGGGGCCTGGGGGTGCTGTCTTGAGGCGTGGGAGTGCCGCAACGGGGTGTGGGGACGCTGTGCCGGGGCGTGCGGACACTGTCTTGAGGCGTGGGGGTGCTGCAGCGGGGCGTGAAAACACTGTGTCGGCACAGCGGTCTGGTCGCTCGGTTAAAGCGACACCGGCGGCAACCTCAAGGGCGGGAGCGCTCCGACGGGGTCGCTCCATTCGGGCAGTGACAGCGTTTTTAATCGTCCCCGGACTAGTGGGGGTTTTTGCGCTGCCGGCCTATGCGGTGGGTGCGGGTGTGGGGGCGAACGCGGCATCCTCGAGCCACTTTAACCGCACGGTGGCGGAAGCGCAGGAGGTGATCGTGTCGGGGCAAGTGGCCGATCCTGCGATTTCCCGCGATTCGTACACAGCCATCACCAAGGCGGATGCGGACCATGCCGCTCGGGTCGCCGAAACTGCTCGCCTGGCTGCCGCCCGTGCCGAGCGGGTTAAGCAAGTTCGGGCGACAACGGTGCATGTTCCGGGTGATGACTACCCCTGGTGGGACCAACTGCCCGATACTTATGGCGGTGGGCTTTCCCCCCTCAATTACTTCTACCGCGAGTGTGTTGACTTTGCTGCGTGGCGTCTCAACCGGGATGTCGGGTCGACCAGCCCTCCGTTCCGTTTCGTTTGGGCCAATCTTGCCTCTGGCAGCGCGTACATGTGGCTTAGTGCGTGGCGTCATCACGGATGGCCGGTTTCATCAACGCCCATCGTTGGCTCGGTAGCGTGGTTCCCGTATAACCACGTCGCCTACGTGCAGGCGATCAATTCTGACGGCAGCGTCAATATCGAAGAGTACAACTGGGGCAGCAACCACACTTATGGCAGGCGAACTATCGCTGCGAGTGACGCGACGTATCTGTACCCGCCGCCCGGGTAAGGGTTCGTTCCGGATGCCCCGGTGGGGCAGATTGGGGATGCTTCGGGTAAACTCAGGCTGTGTGCCATCCCGACTGGCTGGGATGGGGCCTCTGTAGCTCAATGGAAGAGCGACTCCGTCCTAAGGAGCAGGTTGGGGGTTCGAGTCCCTCCAGGGGCACTTAATGTCCGAAGTTCCAACATGCAGCCAAATGGATGGTGTTGGGACTTCGGACACTTGCGTTGCGGTGGCGTGGGCTGCTGGCCAAGTATGGGCGTCGCGGGCCTTGTCGGGGTCGAGGATGACATTGAACGGTTCGGCGAGGACGGGTCGGATGGTGCGGTCTTCGTCGATGTAGATCTTGACGAAGAAGGCCTGGTTGCAGAGCCTGCGGGTCTGGTCGTCACATCCGGCGTAGATGCGGGCTATGTCGGCGGCGAGGTCGAGGCAGTCGCCGATGTGGGTGCGGGCTTCGGCGTAGTCATTGTGGTGCTCGGCGAGGCGCGCGTCGATGGTGTCGAGTTCGGCGCGGAGCTTGCTTTGCCGGGTCTTGAGCTGGTCGAGGGTGATCGCGTCAGCGAGGTGGGCGTCGAGGGTGCGTTCCTGGTCGGCGAGGTTCTTTGTCAACGCCGAGTGAGTTCTCGCCCCTTTTTGCCGTTTGAATCTTGACCCCCGGGGGTCAGTTTTTGTCGGCGCGGTCTTTGGTGATGAGGTCGCGGCGGCCGTGGGTGCGGTAGGAGTCTCCGGAGAGGGTGAGGACTTCGGAGTGGTGGACGAGGCGGTCGATCATCGCGGCCGCGACGACGTCGTCTCCGAATGTCTCGCCCCAGCGTCCGAAGGGCAGGTTGCTGGTGACCATGATCGAGCCCTGCTTGTAACGGGAGGCGACGAGTTGGAAGAACAGGTTCGCGGCGTCCTGATCGAAGGGGATGTAGCCGATCTCATCGATGATGATGAGTTTGTAGCGGCGGATCTTCTTCAGCTCCGTCTCGAGCTGCCCCTGGTGGTGTGCGGCGGCAAGGCGCGCGATCCAGTTGTTCGCGGTGTCGAAGAGCACGGAATAGCCGGCCTGGGTGGCTTTGACGCCGAGCCCAATTGCGAGGTGCGTCTTCCCGATCCCCGGAGGGCCGAGCAAGATCACGTTCTCCGCCTTCGCGACGAACGTGCTCGTAGCCAGGTGGGCGAGGAGATCCTTGCGCAGCGACGGGAGGTGGTCGAGGTTGAAGTCCTCGAGCGTCTTGATCGACGGGAAATGCGCTGTCCTGATCCGCATCGTCGTGCCCGCGGACTCACGGTCGGCGAGCTGGCGCTCCAGGACGGCGGCGAGGTATTCCTCGTGTGACCAGTTCTCCTCGCGGGCCCTGCCGCCGAGGTCTTCCCAGACCCTCCCGATCGTGGGGGTCTTTAGCGCCCGGGAGAGATAGGCGATCTTGGAAGAGATCTGCTCGGTCGTCTTCGTCGCGGTGGGTGTCATCGTGCTTCTTCCGTTGTGGTGATGGTGGACGTGGGATCGAAATCGACGCCGAAGAGAGCGTCGTAGTCCGAGAGCGCGCGGATCGCGACCGGGTGACCATCCGGATGCCGGCGCGTTGATGCCTGGCGGTGGGAGTAGTAGGCGGTGCGCAGCTTCGCCGCCGTGGTCTTGTGGTCCGGATCGGTGAGCACCTGGTGGTGACCCCAGCTGCGCTCGTGTCGGCCAATCACCGCCCCGCCGCAGGTGATCGTGACCATAGTTCCCGTCGCGACCGCGTCGATGTTCTTGCCGATGTGGCGGGGATCAGCGGAGTAGTCGTTCCCGTCGACGCGGATGTGATAATCCCGAGCGAGACGAATCCGGAACCGCAGCCCAGTCTGTGGAGCCAGCCGCGGCAGCGCGAGCATGCCCTGACGATCCGTGTCGACGAGCTCGACCGGGCGTGCGCCGATCGACCGGACCCGCCGCGTGTTCGCCCGCTCCAACCAGCCGGTCAGCTGCGTGTTGAAATCCGCTGGCGATGCGAACACCCGGCCGGGCAGAAACGACGTCTCCAGATAGCCGTTCGCGCGTTCGACCATGCCCTTGAACTCCGGATCCCTGGCCGGGGCGAGCAGAATCCGGGTAGTGAGAGTGCCGGCGAACGCGGCTGCCGGAGTGGTCAGCTTCCCGCTCCCGCCGATCGCGGCCTCCCGATCCCAGACCAGCGTCTTCGGGACCCGTCCGATCTGCTCGATCAGCAACCACATCCCTTCGAGGATGTCGCCCGCCTGCCGGGACGGGATCATCGTCGCGAGGATCGTCCTCGAGAACCCGAGCGTCATCACGAGCACCGGCAGGATCCGCTCCTGGCCCGGCGCGACGAACACCCGCGTCTCAGGGAACCAGAGATCACACTGCGCGATCTCGCCCGGCTGATACGAGGTCTTCTGCACCGGGTCGACACCCTGATACTCCGGTCGCAGCGCCGACACCCGCGCGCGGAAGATCGACGCGGAATGCTGCCAGCCCACCCGCTCCGCGATCACCGTCGCCGGCATCCGCGGGAACTCCGCCAACAACACCCGGATCTGCGGCTCGAACGCGTCCACCAGCGACCCCGCAGGCGGCCGCTGATACTCCGGCGGCCGATCCGACCGCAACGCCGCACGAACGGTGTTCCGCGAGATCCCGAGCCGCCGAACGATCTCCTTGATCGGCAAACCCTCACCCGAATACAACCGGCGGATCTCCGCCCAATCTTCCACAACGATCACCCTCCCAAGAGTGCCGAAGGGGTCAAGATTCAGACGGCACCAAAGGGTGATCATTCACTCAGCAGCGACAACCGGGTCAGCGGGCGAGATATCCTCCAGTCGACCGGCCGGCATCAGTGCTCGGTGACGGGTCAGGGGTGAGAGCGGCTTCGCGTTCCTGCAGAGCATGCTGCAGGAACCGGTTCACGGCCGTGTGGTTCGTCCCGTCCGCACCACCGGTCATAGGCACCTGGTGGAACGAGTACGCCGGGTGCGGCGTCGCTTCTCGCAGCGCCTCCAACCATGCATCTACGTCTTCGGGCAGTACCCAATCCTGCGGCGGAGGATTCGACTGAAGGAACTCCGTCGCCCCGGCATACGCTTCGGAGTCTTCGAGCATCTCGTGGATCGTGACCGCGACCGCCCGCGCCAACGCGACCGGGTTCCGGTCCGCGATCACTGTCGGATCGACTTCGGGGTCATCGGTCCAGACGATCACCCCGAGAAACAGGACACCCGGCGGGCTCGTCCTGCTTCGGTGTGCTGTGGTGCCCGCAGGCATTGATGCTGCTGCTTCGCCCTTGTCGATGCTCATGATGGTGGTTCCTTCCTCGCAGGTTCGCCGCGCACGATGGCGCGCTCGCGTACCTGTCAGGTAGGACGGCGTCAGCTTCCTCTTCACTCATGTGAGTCTGAGCGATCGATTCGCGCTCTGATTAAGGGTACGAACGCTCGGTCTTTCTCGAACGCAGTGATGCGAACGCCCTCAAGCGCCCCCGCTTCGACCGTCGTTCCCGACCCAGCGAATGGCTCGAGTACGACTCCGTGAGGCGGGGTGACGAGCGTGATAAGCCACCGCATCAGAGCCAACGGCTTCACTGTCGCATGCGACACGCCGAACGCGCGGGGCCGTTCTGCCGTGGAGGCTTTGTGGTCGAAGCGGAAGATCGGGAATTTTCGCGACAGCGACTCGCCCTGCCACGTCCCCGTCAACACATCTAACGCATCCGCCTGGGCTGCATCGAAAGCCACATTTGTCGGCCACCGATCATGGGCGAACCTGCCGCCATTGACGTTGAGCCCGCCGACACCATGCTTCAGGACGTTGCGGACGACGTTGCCTTCGGGTGGTTTGCGGGCGATGACGATCGGCTCGAACGCCGGACGCAACGCTGTACCCCACCCCTGCCACCGCTGCGCGTCCTCGGTCACCGGAGTGCCTTTGGACAGGACCGTGCGGGTCGCGCCGAGTACCCCGTCGTGATCGGTGGTCTGCACTACCCGGTCGGTGCGTTCCACGCCGTGGTGCTTATCGATCGCGTGCGAGAGATCCATGCTCTTGGGCATCCCCGTGGTGTGCAGCCACGCAATCTGGTCGCGGATCTCGAACCCTGCATTCTCGATCCCGCGCACCATCCGGTGCCAAGTGCGTGCACCACCGAACGCTGCAACATACGCACCCGGCTTCAACGCATGCAATGCTCCCGCAGCCCACGCCGTGCACCACGTCTCGAACACCTCCGGCGCACTCATCGCACTGGTATCGATGTGCGGGAGGGACTCCCGGAACCCGGACGCGTCGTCCCACGCCTGCCCGTTGAAGCTCAACCCGTAGGGCGGGTCGGTGACCAGGGCGTCGATGCTCGCTTCGGGCAGGAGCGGGAGGAGCTCGACCGCGTCCCCGAGATAGAGCGTCGCCCGATCATCGGTGAATACCGGCTTGGGAAGTTCGGTCAGGCGCGCGGCGGGCGGCGGGGTGGGGTTGGGCATGACGGTGGCTCCCTGCTGTTCGGGGCCTGTCCGCGCTCGTGTGCGACGAACAGGGCTACCCAGCAGGTACGGGCCACACCGACGAAGCCGAGCCCGCACAGCGCCGCCGTCGACACCGAGCGAAGGCCAGCCTCAACGGGCCAGATCGAGCTCCGCGATGTGCCTGCGCCTAGCCGATTTCCAGCGCCAGCATTTCTCCCACACACGATCGGCAATCAACGATTGACGATGACGAATCGCATCAGATGCGATCCCGTCACTAGTGTTCGCTGTGGCGGCATGGCCCGTTTTCCCTTGCGACCTTCTGCAGTATCGGATCCCGTTCGCGTGGTTACGGAAAGTCTGTGCCTGTGGGAGGGGCGCGGGGTCCTGGGCTCAGCTGGCCGCTGTGGGAGGCGGGATCGGCGCCGCTGACCGGGATCGGCGGCGCGCCGAAGTGCGGCATCGTTGCCCACAGACGGTGCCGTCCGTTCGTCAACGGTTCGAACTGCACCGCCGCTGAAGCCCCTGAATCATGCTGACACGATGCTCTGTTCGGTCTGTGTGAGATCACCCGGATACCCGTCGAGTTCAACGAACCTGCGGGCTTCGAAGTCGAGGTCGATCGCCCACGCGCCGGCTGCGAGTGCATCACCGACCGTTACAGCCGTAATCGCGCGCCATGTCGTCGCCGTGCACGTAACCATACCCACATAACCGTTTACTTACTTTCATTAGATGGATACGCTGACTGCATAGCAGAGGTCAGTGGCACCAATCTGCCGGGGCCGCGCAAAGGCGAGGTGAAGCCAAGACATGTCCGTAACCATCAGCCCGAGTCCAGTCCGCGAGCCCGCGAGGACAAAATGCGTCGCCGTCTTCGACTGTTCAGTCCCGCGCGCCTGGCGCGGTATTGATCTCCTCATAGCGGACTCGCGTGCACTGCCGCTTCCGCTCGCAGCGGACGTGCTCGATGCCAACGAACAGTCGCGGCTGCGTCGACTTCACCCACGGGCGCGCGTACCGTTTCAGCGGCGGCGTCTGCTTCTGCGCCTTCTGGCTTCGGCATACACCGGCTCCAGCGTGGATGAGCCCTTCGACGGGGTGCCATGCACCGGGTGCGGGGTGACGCATTCTGCCCCACGTAACCGAACCATGAGGCGTCTCGGTTTGCAGTCGTCTACCAGCAATGTGGGTTCCGCGGTCGCGGTCGCGTTCGGACCGGCTGCTCTCGGCGTTGACATCGAGGCGATTGCCAATGTGACGCCTGCAGCGCTCTCGCTCGCGCTCACGAGCGCGGAGAGTGCCTCTTTGTCAGCTATGCGTGCCGCGGACCGTAGCCGTGAGGCGGCGCGGTACTGGACGTTCAAGGAGGCCACATCGAAAGCAGCGGGCGTGGGAAACGGCGTTCCCTTGAAGTCATGGCGGGTCGAGCTATCCAACGATTCTGACCGGGTCGGCATCGGTGGCGAGACCGGCGGTGATTGGAGCGGCGTGACGGTGCCGGTATCCGATGCCTTGGTCGCCGCGGTGGTGTGGCCATCAGAGGCAGTGGGCAACGGTCAGATGCGCATGTCGACATGTTCGATCAGGTACAAGGACATCCGCGTCGAGGTGACGCACACAGCAATCGGTTTCGGCGGGCAGGGAGAAAGTGATGAATAGCGAGCAGGTGGTGCTGGTGTTCCCCGGGCAGGGTGGGTATGCGCCCGGGTGTGTCGAGCAGGCGGCGCATCGTGACCCCGATCTGTTCGAGGCGATCAGGTCAACAGGGATTGCCGAGCTCGGCGTCGACGTTGCAGAGCTCCTTGGTGATGAACGTCCGCTGCGGGAACTCGCTATAAACTCCCCGAGACAGGCGCACCTGGCGATCTACCTGTCTGCGGTCGTTGCCGGACGGACGACGTTGGAACGATCGCCTGCGCGTACGGTTCTCGTCGGCCACAGCTTCGGCGAGATCGCCGCCCTCGTCGTCGGTGGAGCGCTCAGGCCTACCGTTGGAGCACAAGTTGTCGCGCGTCGGATGCTCGCGCTCGAAGAGCATGCGCCCGCCGACGGACGCATGTCGGTCTTCGTCACCGAATCCGGCCGCGCTGATGCGATCGTGCGCGCTGTCGGCGCGGCAGATCTCGTGCTCGCGGGCGTCAATGCGACAAAGCAGGTCGTGCTGTCGGGACCGGACGAGCACCTCCAGCGAGCCGAGGCAGTGGCGAAGGCGCTCGGCATTACGAGCATGCGCATCGCGTCCGCTTACGCCTTCCACAATCCGCAACTCGCCCAGGCGAGTTCAAACTTCGCCCGCGCGCTGTCCGACATCGCGTTCGACACTCCGACAGTCCCGGTCTTCTCGCCCATCCTCGGACGGTTTTACGCGGGAGGTGACGACCTCGCGAACTGCCTCGCGCAACATCTGACGACGCCGTTCGACTTCAGCGCGGCACTTGACAAACTCGCAACGGGCATTCCGTCAACTTTCGTGGAGTGTGGAGCGGGCACCTCGCTGAGCGCGATCGTGCGCGGCGTGCGGGATGAGCCCTGGCACGTCGTCCCAGTGGATGACTTCGGCGCACCGGAGCTGGGTTCAGACGATGGCACGGTCGCGTCGTTGCTTAACCTGCGCTCTGGCAGCACCGAGTTCCAGGAGTTCTGGCACGCTTCAGCCGCCGATGTGACCGGGCACGTGCGGGCGGTCTACGACGCCTTCAGGTCGCAGCGCGCGGACGCCGCGCCGCAAGCGCCCACAGCCCCGGTCTTCTCGGATAGTGGTGAGGTGTCGGGGCGGTTGGCGCGTTTGTATGCGGACGCGTTGGAGTATCCGGTGGAGGTGTTCCTGGAGGATCCGGGGGTGCATCTGGAGGCGGACCTTGGGGTGGATTCGGTGAAGCAGACAGATCTGTTGGCGCGAGCGGCGGCGGAGTACGGGTTGCCGGTGCCGGAGGAGGGGCTTTCCGTGGCGGAGTATCCGACCTTCGGCAGTGTCGTGGACCTCATCGCCACCGGCGCGACCAAGGACTTGGTTGCGAGATGACCGACTCGAAGCCGATCGTCCTCGTCACCGGCGGGGCGAAGGGGATCGGCAGGGCAGTTGTCGAAGCTTTCGTTCCGGACTCAACGGTGATCATCAACTGCTTCCACTCCTATGATCAGGGGCGGCAGCTCGAGAAGGAGCTCCGCGCCGCTGGCGGCGATGCTCATTGCATCCGTGCATCCGTCGAGAACCAGAAGCAGCGCGAAGCCCTGTTTACCCAGATACAGACGGAGTACGGCGGAATTGACGTGCTCGTCAACAACGCTGCCTTCGGCCGGTTCCAAAGCGTGGACGACGCGAGCGGCGCGGAGATGCGTCGCGCGTACGACGTCAACGTCGTCGCGGCACTCGAGTGCGCACGGCTCGCACACCCTTTACTTAGATCACGCGGGGGCGGCTCGGTCGTGAACCTCACTTCTGTTGGGTCGCATCTGGTCGTCGCGAACTACGTCGGCGTCGGCACGTCAAAGGCCGCACTGGAGTCGCTTACGCGCTATCTTGCCGCCGACTGGGCGGCTGACGGAATCCGGGTGAACGGGGTCTCGGGCGGACTCATCGAGGGGGATGTCGCTGATCAGTTTCCCGATGCCGCAGAGATGCAGAAGGTCGCGCGCCAGGCGACGCCCTTCCAACGGCTGGGACGGGCCGCGGAGATCGCGAACGCCGTTCGATTCCTCGCGTCGGACGACGCGAGTTGGATCACAGGTCAGACGATCGTCGCCGACGGCGGCCTGTCGCTCGGAGGTGCCATGCTCGCGGCACCCCGCGACTGGTCGGCCCGGACGCGCACTGATTCTGCGGATGCTTCGGGAGATTCCGCCGCGCAGCGTGCTGCTGTGTCGGAGTCCGAGGAACGCGAGCCCGTCGCGCAACTATCAGCCGTGCAGCATCCTGTCGCCCCCGAAACCCTCGCACCCCCGTCTGCCGGGCAGGATCTCGGTTCCGGTGAGCAGGCGGCTACGGCCAGACGGGCGCGCCCCCGGCGCGACGAGCCGATCGACTCGCCGGGCGCGATCGCCATTGTCGGCATGGGTATCGTGACGCCCGGGGCGAGTACGCCCGACGAGTTCTGGAACGTACTGCGGGACGGTCCAGAACTGATGTCAAGTGACAACCCCGAGCGGATCCGGCCAGAGTACTTCTCCAGCGACGATTGGGCTGAGGAAGACAAGACCTACCAGATCGCGTCGGGATACGCCGACGCGTACACGCCGCACCCCAGGCTGCAGGAGGAGATCGGCGATGACCGTCGCGCGACCGACTTCGCGACGCAGTGGCTGCGGCACGCAGTGCTCAGCGGTATCGAGGGACACGATCTCGGTGAGCGGGTTGGATGCGCGATTGGTTACACCGCCGATGGGAACCAGCACCTCGAGGAGTCGATTGTTGTCGAGTCCTTCCAGTCGGATTTGATGGACATCCTCCGTGCGAGCGCCGGATCACTCTCCGGGTCGCAGCGTGCGGAGGTGCGCTCTGCCCTTGACCGCGCCTACGGCCTGCACCGTGTGTCCGATGGCGCGGCTCCGCTGCCAATCGACGTCGGGCTCGACGCCGTACGCGAGTTGCTTCCCGACACCTCCGACGTGATCATGGTCGACACGGCGTGTTCGTCCTCGCTCTACGCGCTCGACATCGCTGCCAAGGGGCTGCGCGAGGGCCGTTATGACAGTGCCGTCTGCGGCGGCACTTTCACTGTCGGACCGCGAAATGCCGTGCTATTCGCGAAACTGCACGGGTTGTCGCAGAGCGGCAATCTTCGGCCGCTCGACGAGCGGTGCGATGGTGTGCTGTTCTCCGATGGCGCCGCGGTATTGCTGCTGAAACGGCACGCAGACGCAATTAGAGACGGCGATGAGATCCTCGGGTTCGTGTCGTCAATGGGAATGTCCTCGGATGGAAAGGGTAAAGCCATCTATGCGCCCAGCCCTCGTGGACAGCAACTTGCGATCGAGCGGGCGTACGCGTCGTCAGGGCCCGATCGGGGAGTCGACTGGATCGTCGCTCACGCGACGGGCACCCCGGCGGGTGACCTCTGCGAGATCACGAGCATCCGCTCGAAGGCCCCAGCACGCACGCACACCTACCTGACTTCCAATAAGTCGCTGATCGGGCACACGGGCTGGGCAGCCGGGGTGGTATCAGTGATCCAGGTGCTGCTGAGTCTGCGAGAAGAGACGATCCTCCCGCAGCACCGGTTCACGCGGACGCCGGACTCCTATGAACTCGATGGATCAGCCTTCGAGATCCCTACTGAGAGCAAGCCGTGGCTGGCGCGGCCGGAACCGCGCCGGGCGGCTATCTCAGGTTTCGGCTTCGGGGGCACGAACGCGCACCTAGTGGTGTCGGATCGACCGAATGAGGACCCGACCCCGCGCGATGATGACCCCGCCGTGATCGTGGGGTGGGGTGCCGATCTCCCGGGTCTCGGCGACGCCGATGAGATCGCGCGATGGGCGCGCACCGGCCATGAGCCACCGGCATGCTCCTTCGGCGACACCTATGACGCGACCGGATTGGCGCTTCGCGTGCCGCCCCGGGTGCTACGCACGATCGATCGGACGCAGCTGATCGCTGTTCGTGCCGCTCAGTCCCTCCGCCAGCAGCTTTCGGCGGTGTGGGAGGCGGAGCGCGAACGGATCGGCGTGTTCGTCGGGCACATGGGTCCTACGCGAAACGCGATGATGTACGCCCGTCGATCCCACATAGATCTTGCAACTGCCGCGCTTCGAGAAAGCGCGACCCGCATTGGCTTCACCGCCGAGCATGAGGAGGAGCTCCGCCATCGCGTGGCCGCTGGGGTCCTGCCGTCGAACGAGGATTCCTTTCCGGGGATCATGCCCAACATCATCTCGGCCCGGATCTCAAATGTTTTCAACACGAACGGCCCGAATATGGGCATTGACGTCGGCGAGGCGTCGGCGCTCGGGGCGATCGATGTCGCAGCACGTTACGTCCGCGCGGGCGACGTGTCGATCGCCATCGCGGGCGGTGTTCACGGCAACTCCCATGAACTCCTCGGCCGGCTAGGGGAAGGCACTTGGGGTCCGCGTACGTATGCCGAGGGCGGCGTGCTCTTCGCGGTCACGCGACAAAGTTTCGCGCGTGCGAACGACCTGCCCATACTCGCCACTCTGGGAGAGGCGCGGCGGGCGCGCACGCGCGCCGCGGCACGCAGCCTGTCGTTCGGGGGCGCGCAGGCGGCTGTAACCCTGTTGAGAAATCTTCTCGAAGCGAAGGACGGCGAGATCGCTGCGACGATCCGGCCGGGGCTGGAGTTCTCGCTGCGAGTCACGGCGGGCAGCCGGGCCTCAGACGGTCCTGGCGCGCTGCCGTACGGCCCTGGAGCCAGGGCGGACAGCATCGAAGCGGAAGCTCCAACGGCCAGGACAGGTGACCTGCACCGCACGACGCCTCGTGCCGAGCCGTCGTTGCAGGAGCTTCAGACCGACATCCGCAGATTCGACCGGGGCTGGGCGAGGTCGACGCCCTGGACGCCTGCGACCTGCAGGCGAACCGCCTCGACGACGTATCTTGGCGACGACTCCATGACCGCCCTGCTCAACAGCGGGGACGATGAAGAGACGGCGCGAGCGCGGAGCGATGAGAACCCGCACGTGCGCGTCGTCATCGATATGACACGCATCCCCCACGCCCCGTCAACGGACTCTGCCGAGTGGCGGCGCGTAACCGCATGGCACGACGGTCTTCTCCGCTATCTTCAAACACGGACGCAGCCGCCGCAATCGTTTGCTATCGCCGTCGTGGGAGGCTGGCAAGGGCACACGGCTCACCCGCTCTCGGGTTTGTTCACGGGGTTCGCGAAGAGCCTTGCCCTCGAGTACGCATCGTCCTCGGTGTGCTGTGTACTGGTCGAGTCCGACGGCGCGGATCATGCGCTAGCTGCCCTCGAGGACGCACTCGCGCGGCCCGCGAGCCTGCCCACCGCCGCCTACGGTGCGGGTTTTCGCTACTCCGAACGCATCCTCCCGGCATCCGATCAGATCGACCAGTCCCGAGGGCTCGACGGGAGATCCATCGTCGTGGCGACCGGCGGGGCACGCGGAGTCACCTCCGAGGTTGTGCGGTTCATAGCTCGCACCTTCGGTAGCGAGATTCACCTCATCGGCTCCTCCGACCTGACGGGGAACCTCGCGACGGTGGCGAGGACGCCCAGCTCGGCCCTCGCAGACCGAGCGAGCTTCATCCGCTACCGGCGTAGCTCCGGTTCGAAGGCGTCGGTTGCTGAGATCGTCAATGAGTTCGAGGCGGTCACCGGGGCGATCCAGACGAAGGAACTCATAGCCGAGCTCGAAGCCCACAACGGCCGCGGCCGGGCGGCTTACCACCGCGCCGATGTTCGCGACGCGGCCGAGCTTCGCGCTGTCGCCCAGAGGATCGAACAGGGTCGCAGAGTTGACCTGGTCATCCATGGCGCGGGCATCAACCGGGCGGCAACCGTGTCCACAAAGCACCCGTCCGCATACGCGGATGTACGCGAGATCAAGGTCGGCGGCTACCTCAACCTGAAGGCAGCCTTCACCGAGAGCCCGCGGCGCTGGTGCAGCTTCGGGTCGCTGATCGGGTTGACGGGACAGTATGGCGAGACCGACTACGCGGGCGCAAACGACGTACTGTCCGCGTTCGCACTGGCCGAGATGGCAACAGGCAGGGATGAGTTCTGCATCGGCTGGACGCTCTGGCGTGACGTGGGTATGGGGTCGAGCGAGGTTCACCGGTCGTTCTTCTCGGAGACGCGCGGAGGAGTGCTTACCCAGATGCCGACACTCGACGGCGTGGAGCTGTTCCGCCGCGAGTTGCTCCGCCCGCCCGGCGCACCGTCCGTGGTACACATCGGCAGTATCGAAGCAGGAGCGATACAGCACCGTGCGAAGGGGCTGATGCCCGAGCAACGCGAGGTCACACACGGGTTCTACATCGATCGAGTCGAGCGCGAGGGCGACACAGTCACCGCATTCCGGATGATCGACCACCGCGACATGAACCTCGAACATCACAGCGTTGCAGGTGTCGGAACCCTTCCCGGATGCTTCGTGGTGGAGCTCGCCGCCGAGGCGGTCCGCGTCCTCCACCCAGGCCTGTTCATCACGGGCCTCAGGGACTTGGAGTTTCATGCGTTCGTCAGGCTCGACGGGCCAGCCACGCGCTCACCGCTGCGGATCAGGGCGACGACACGCGAGCGCACAGCAGCCGGGACGACCGCCGTCGATGTCGTCGTCGACTCCGAAGTGCGTAGCCCAAGTGGCGTGCTACTGCAAGAATCGAAGCTCTATTACACGGCACGGGTGATTATGTCGGACCGGCCGCAGCGGGCGCCGATCCACGAGCCTTGGCCGGACGCGCCGGAGGTCCCGGTCACCGATCCGTATCACGTGCCCGGCGCGCGCATCTTCCTCGACAGGGAGTTCAAAACCACCACCGACACCAGGCTGCATCCGCTCGGCAAACGTGCCCGATACAAGGTGGATCTGCCCGGACACGAGCCATACCGGCAGTTCCACACCCCGGTGCTCCTCCTCGACGGCCTGGTGCGCCTCGCGGTTCTAGAGCCGCTGGATGGCAGATACCTGCCGGTGGCGGCGCCGACGCGGATCGCGCAACTTGACCTGTGGACCGACCTCAACGACGCCGCCCTTGCCAGCCAAGACATCACGCTGTACTCGTCGCCGCGCGGGATCGGCATCGACGAGGCGGTGGGGGCTCGCTACTGGGCGGTGGACGCGGACGGGCGGTATCTCGCGCACATGCGCGGAGTGGAGGGCGTCGTGCTGGGATACGTCGACGAGCAGACCGGCGAGACCCGAACCGACCTCAACATGCTCTCCCCGACGCTCGCTCCGGCGGTGGCGCTATGAACCCGTTACCTCCGGGCCCTCGAGGGCTGCCTCTGCTGGGAAGCCTGATCGACTACCACAAGGGTGCGGCGGACTTCCTGCTCCGAACGCGACACCAGTACGGCGCGGACTCACGCATCCGCATGGGCCCCTACGTCTTCACGCTCGCCACCAGCCCCTCCTCGGTTTACCGCGTGCTCGTCGAGAACCGTGCGAACTATGAGCGTGGCGTGCTCTACAAACAGTTCGAACTGGTCATGGGTCGGGGACTTCTCACCCTCGACGATGAAGACTGGAAGCCGCACCGGCGCGCGATACAACCCGCCTTCACCCGGACCGCCGTCGCGTCGTACTACCCCTTCATCGAACGCCAGGCAGCATCGCTCGTAGAACGGTGGACCCGGGCCGCAGCAGAAGGGCGCCCGGTCGAGCTGGTGTCGGAATGCCTGCAGCTCGCGTCCGCGGTCATCCTCGAGGCATCCCTCGGCGTGCGGGCCGACATCGCCGGTGACGCTCTGCGACGGGTAGTCGACGAGAGTATCGACATCATGTTCCCGCATGGGTCCCTCTCCGAACAGTTGCCAGAGTGGATGCCGACGCGCCGGAACCGTCGTGTCCGTCAGAATCGCAGAAGACTGCTGACCTTCGCGCAATTCATCCTCGATCGACATGACCTAGATTCCGACAGGGTCGATGTGATCAGCTCGATCCGCCGAGAGCATCCCGACCTGTCCGACTCGGAGCTTCGGGACGAACTGTTAACGATCTACCTCGCCGGTCACGAGACCACGGCGATGGGACTGTGCTGGGCGCTGACAATGCTCGCTCAGCATCCAGGAATGCATGCTCGGCTCTCGGACGAGGTAAACGCCGCCACGGCGGCGGACGTCCCCACGATGGAGGAGCTCGCCGGCTTCGAGTATGCGGACGCGTTCGTCGCCGAAACCCTGCGGCTGTTCCCCCCCCATCTGGGTGTTCCCCCGCGATGCTCGCGAAGACGACACCGTGTCCGGATATCAGGTGCGGGCAGGAACGAGCGTGCTGCTGTCGCCGCTCGTTACCCACCGGGACCCGGAGGTATGGACCAATCCGAGCGCGTTCGATCCGGAACGGTTCCTCGGCAAGCAGAAGCGCCCACGCGGGGCCTACATCCCGTTCGGGCTGGGCGCGCGGCAATGTATCGGGAATGCCATGGCCCTGCTGGAAGTTAAGACACTCCTGGCAACCATTGCGCGAGAGTTTCGCCTGGAGGTGCTTCCAACCAGCATCAACTCCTACGGCGACTCCCTCGTGTCGCTTCGCCCGCTCGACGAGGTCTGGGTGAAGGTCACGCCCCGCAGCGCGACCCGAAAGGTCGCCGCCGCGTGAGCATCCTCAGGCACGAGCTAACCATCGCCACCGCACCCGTAACGCGCCACAACGGGGGCATCGCTCCTTCCTCGCGCGTACTTGTCATGGGGGGTTCCGCTGAGCGGCGTGGCGTACTCACAGAGGGCTTGCGGGCACAGGGCATTCGGCTCGTAGGCGGCCTCGAGGACGATCCGACGACGATCATCGACGCCGGCGTCTGGGGACGAGCGGACTCCGATTGGCGGACGCCGTTCCGCGAGACAATTGCGGCACTGCGTGCTGTAGGGGGATCGTGGGCATCCGGGCAGACGTACGGTCGATACACATACGTCGCCGTGGTCGGCGGGGTCTCGAATGGAGCGCCGCGCGCGGAGCACGGAATCTGGAGCGGCCTGGCGAAATCCGTTGCCCGCGAGTATCCGACCGCGATCGGCCGCGTAGTGGAGCTTCCGGAGGACGCCGCGGACGCCGGAACTCTGCTGGCCCACGCTCTCACCTCGACGATGGCGATCGAGGTGCGCCACGACGGGCACACGCTCTCAACGCCGCTCGCCGTCACCCGCTCGGCGATACGGACCGCGCGCCGGCTCGGCAGAGCGGACACGATTGTGATGACCGGCGGTGCGCGTGGCATCGGCTACGCGCTCGCGGTCGAGCTGGCACGGCGCGGAACGCGCGTGATCGTCTCGGGACGGGACGATCACCACGAGTTCCGCGCCGAGGCGTGGGCGAAACTGGACGAGGCCGGCTTCCAAAAGCAATACCGGTCGGCGCTCATCGACGCGAAGCCGGGAGGCATCGCCGCAGTGCGCAAGGAATTCGAACGCCGCACACGGATGCGGGCCCTGCTGTCCAATCTGGCAGCCGCTAAGCGAGAAGGTCTGGACCTGGGATACGAACGCTGCGACGTGCAAAGCGCGGAGTCCGTCCAGCAGCTATTCCACCGAATCAACGGTGACATCACCCTGGTGATCCACAACGCCGGCATCGACGACCCGAAGCGCATCGACCAGAAGACGACCGCTTCGATGGAACGCGTGATCAGCGTCAAACTCGACGGGCTGCGGAACCTGCAAGCAGCGATCGAGGGACGGAACGTGGAGGCACTCGCGCTGACCGGCTCACTGACGGGTCGATATGGCGGCATGCGCGGCCAGCTCGACTACTCCGCCGCGAACGAGACGCTCGCGTTCGTTTCGCGCGAGGAGACGGCTCGGCCCTACCGCATCGTTTGCACATCTTGGCCCACCTGGGACGGAGTCGGGCTGATCTCAAACTTGGAAGCCGCCCGCCAGTACATGGAACCCATCGACGTCGCCGAAGGGGTGAGAGCGTGGATCGACGAGCTCGAACACGATAGTCGAGGCGAAGTGGCGTTCATGGGTGAGTTCGCCGCAGTCTCCGCACAACATCTGCAGGGCGTGCCGATCCCGTCGAATTGGAGTGGCGCCGGCGAGATGTTGGCGCGCCGATTCTTCCTCGGCGAGGTGCTGTCGTACCAACCCGAGGCTCGCATCGTCACGACCCATCGCGTGCCCGTCGCGACGGCGCCATCGCTGGCATCCGCATCCGTCAATGGTTCGCCGGCCCTTCCCGTGAGCGCCGTCGTGGAATACCTCGTCCGATCCACCGACGGCTTCCTCATTGATCTCGGCGAGGTGTGCGCCCTCACCGCACTCGTCATCTACAGCGACGCACTCGCCGTAGACGACCAGACCGTCCTCACCCGCACTGCGCGCCTCATCGACCGCCGACGCGTCGAGGTCACGCTCGCGCGGCAGCGTGATGGTCACGAAAGGTCCTTGGCACGCACCGTGTTGCACTGCGGACCCCGTGCTGACCATCGCATCCGCACCGCGTCCGTGGAGCCGGAAGGCTGCACGGACGCACGGGAGGTCGACTATCAATGGCCGTCGGCCGAGGCGAGCTCGCTCGCCTTCACCAGCGGAGAGAAGATCACGCTGTTCGGAGGATCTCCCCTACTTCTCACCAAGACACGATCCGCTGCCATCGAGAACGCCATCGCCGCTGCATATGGCCGCCGCCTTCCCGCCGAGCTGCGCATCGAGCGGCTGGTCGTCCGTAAGACCAATGATCAGTCGCCTACGTCAACAGCCGAGCCGATGGACACCGCCAGTGCCCGACGTTGATGTAGCCATTGTCGGTGCCCGCTGTGCGGGTGCATCGCTAGCGATGCTGCTCTCCCGCGCCGGGTTGAACGTGGTGCTGATCGACCGGGGTAAGCTCCCCAGCGACAAGCCCGACTCGACCCACCTAGTTCACCCTCCAGCAATCCGGCGGCTGCGGGAATGGGGGCTCTTGGCGCACCTCGAAGAGTCCACCCGCGCACCGCGGATCCGACAGTACGGGCTCCGCGATATCGGCTTCGACCTGATGGCGGACCTCCCGCCCGACGAGGACATCGGCTTCGCGCTTGCTCCTCGCCGCTGGAGCCTCGACGGGATTCTGCTGCAGGCCGCGCTCGACGCTGGCACGGAGCTCATCGACGAGACCTCGGTGGTGGACCTAGTCACCACCGAATCGAATCGTGTTGCTGGCGTGCGCTTGAAGGCCCGCGGGCTCCCGGAGACGATGATCCGGGCGCGCCTCGTGGTCGGCGCGGATGGCACCCGTTCGACGGTGGCCCATCTCGTAGGCGCACGGAAGTACTGGGAGAAACCGGTGCGGTTGCGCAGCGTGTGGACTTACTGGCCCGACCTCGGTATCCGCAATGTTCCGACCTGGCGAGATCAGGCGAACTACGTATTCGCCTGGCCGACCAACGAGGGAGAGACCCTGCTCGGCACGGCCTGGAAGGCCGCTGAGTTCCCGTCACGCGAGAGGCAGCAAGACGCGTACTTCGAAGTTCTTGCGCGCCTCGCACCCGAGATCCGCAACCGCATCGAGGGCGTGGCACCGCAAGCCCGGTGGATGAGCGGTTCGGTCCCTAACTTCTTTCGGGAGTCACAGGGCCCCGGGTGGGCGCTGGTTGGCGACGCGGGCTACAGCCGCGACCCGGCCACAGCAAGTGGAATCACCGACGCGATCCGTGCGGCAGATCTCCTGGCGGAGAGCATCATGGCATGGCTCGGCGGGGCAGAGCCAGAAGGGTCCGCACTGCGTTCCTACCAGGCCGGGCGAGACCGGATATCCAGGCCCTTCTACGAGTACACATGTGATTTCGCAAGCCTCACCCCGTACGCCGACGACGTCAATGAGTTCTTGCGCATCGCCGTGGAGCATCCCGTCCACTCGCGGAACCTGACCGGATTGTTCGCACAGACTACCGACCCTATGGAGTTCTTTTCTCTCGAGAATGTTCTCGATGTCCTCCGTGGCGCCCCGTCCGTGCGGCACTGGCGACTGCGGGCGCTTGCTTCGGTGGCAGGTAGGGATGGGGCTGGCTATCGCAGGCGGCTCGGAGGCAAACTGCTGAACTCACGGCTCGGAGAACTTGGCCAGTACCTGGCGATGACACCGTCGCCGTGACCGAAATGGACGATTGAAAGGACGGCAGAACACATGGTCTACTCGATGATCGTGCGCCGCAAGGTGCGCAGCACCTTCGACCAAATCAATTCTGGCAACTACCAAGCGATGGTGGACGGGCTTGGGACACCGTTCGAATATGTGTTCCATGGTGAGCACGCGCTCGGCGGGCGCCGAGTTTCGAAGGAGGCCATGAACCGTTGGTGGGAGCGCACCTTCCGTCTCCTTCCCGGGGCAAAGTTCGATGTCCGCGAGGTGCTCGTCAACGGCGGCCCGTGGAACACGCGCATCGCGGTGCGCTCCCGGGTGAGTGGGCCGCTGCCGGACGGTGAGCGGTACGAGAACACCGTCTACCAGTTCATGACGTTGAAGTGGGGCAAGGTGGTCTCGGTGGAGACTGTGGAGGATCTGCAAGTGCTTGAGCGCGCGCTTCGCGCTGTCGCTGATGCGGGGAACGAAGAAGCTGCAGCGGCACCGATCAATGGTTGACGGTAGGCCCGACGCAGAATCGGCCCGCGCGACGGCGGGAGAACATGCGCTGGACGGCGCTTCCGCGGCGCCCGGCAGCGCCGTGCTCCTTGTGATCACGGGACTCGCACTGTTCATCACGGGGCTCGACAACTTGATCGTCACGATCGCTCTGCCGACGATCAGGGACACGCTCGACGTGTCGGTCAGTGATCTGTCGTGGACGGTGAACGCGTACACGATCACCTTCGCCGTGTTCATGCTCGGTGCGTCGTCGTTCGGACGCCGCTACGGGCGTAGACGGAGCTTCGTCGCGGGAGTAGCGATCTTCACGATCAGTTCCGCGGTCGTCGCCCTGTCCACCGACCTGGTGACGTTCGGAATTGCCCGCGCGGCGCAGGGTTTTGGCGCCGCCCTCATAGTGCCTTTGGCCTTCGCGCTCGTCAACTCGTATTCCCCCGACCGCCGTCGTCCCGTATATCTGGGAATCCTCGGCGGCATCAATGGTCTCGCCGTCGCAATTGGTCCGTTCGTTGGTGGGCTCATCGTCTCGGTGGCGAACTGGCAGATGATCTTCTGGATCAACGTCCCGCTCGGCGTGATCCTGGTCGTCCTCGCAATCGCCGTACTCCCGGTCGAGCCGCGCAGGACCGTGCGGGTCGATGTCGCCGGGTTTGTCACCGTCTCGGCTGGGCTATTCCTCGTCGTGCTCGGCTTCCTGGCACTGGCCCAAGAACAGTTTGACTTGGTCTGGACGGTCGTGCTTATCCTCGCGGGGCTGGCGCTGCTCGCGCTGTTCTTCCGTCTGCAGGCCACGGCGTCGTCACCGCTGGTGCCGCCTGCCGCGATTCGCGCGCGAGGCCTCAGGCTTTCTGTGGCAACCGCGTTCTTTGGTACGGCCGGCATCTTCGGGTCGGTGTTCCTTCTCACGCAATATCTGCAGCTCGTGCTGGGCTACGAGCCAGCCGCCGCGGGTACGGCCACACTCCCGTGGACGCTGGTTCCGCTCGTGGCTGCTCCGGCGGCGGGCATCCTCGCCAGCAAGATTGGCATGAAGGTTCCGTTGGCTCTCGGGTCGGTCCTGCAGTTTGCGGCATTAGTGTGGTTCGCGGTTGTGGTTCGCCCCGACGTTCCGTATCTGCTGCTGGTACCCGGGATGGTGATGGCGGGCCTCGGCATGGGCGTGTTCTTCGCGCTCGTCACAGGGCAGGCAATGGCGCTCGTGGACGGGGAAGAAGAGAGCATCGCCTCGGGCCTGTCAAACTCCGCACGCGAACTCGGTGTACTCGCTGGTGTCGCCGTGGTCGCGGTCGTGTTCGCCATCGCGGGGGGAGATGCGACAGCCGGGCAGTTCGCGGCGGCCACTCCCGCTGCCCTGATGGTCGCCGCGGCCTTTCAAGCAGTCAGCGTCGTCACGGCAGCAGCGTCTCCTGACGAACGCCACAAGTCGGTGAGGACAGCATGACGAAGAAGTCCATCCTGATCACCAGCTCGCCGCTCCTAGGGCACGTCACTCCGGGCCTGCGGATCGGCAGCGAACTCGCACAGCGCGGCCATCGGGTGAGGATGCTCACGGGTAGCCGGCATCGCGAGCGAGTGGAACGTGCCGGACTCGACTTCCGACCTCTGGACGAGGAAGCGGACTTCGATGATCGCGACATGCGCGCCGCGTTCCCACAGGTCGCGGAGTTGACGGGGATCCGGGGGCTCAGCGCGGGCGTGCTCGAGGTCTTCTCTAAGCCAATCGACGCGCAGTTTGCATCGGTATCCCGCGCCCTCGCGGAGGAGCGGACAGACACGATCCTGTCGGAGATGCTGTTCGCAGGCGTCTATCCGTTCGCGCTGATGCCCCGATCCCAACGGCCACAGATCGGCATCCTCGGCATCAGCCCCATGACCCTCAAGGCGCCAGGGCTACCCCCGTACGGCATGGGCCTACTTCCGGCACGCAACGCCGCCGAACGCGCGCGCAATGCGCTTCTCCAGGTCGCCGCGAGCGGTATCGTGCTGCGCCCGGCGCAGCGCTACCTGAGACGAGCCATCCGCCGACTGACCGGCCACGAACTGCCATGTCCGTTCTTCGAGATGCCCGGGCTCGGCGACGCACTCATCCACCTCGGCGTCGAGAGCTTCGAGTATCCGCGGCCCCAACCGCGCACAAAACTCATCTTCGCGGGTCCGCTCCGGTCCGCGAACGTTGGGGGAGAGATCCCGCCGTGGGGAGGCGACCTGCATGGCCGCCGGGTCGTACATGTCACCCAAGGCAGCGTGGCCAACGCTGACCTCACCGAACTCATCATCCCCACCATCAGGGCACTCGAGGGATCGGACGCGCTAGTCGTGATCACCGGCGGAGGTCGCTCGGCCGCCGATGTGGTGGGTGAACTGGAAACTCATCTCGGTGCGATACCACGCAACGTGCGTGTGTCCAGTTTCCTGGACTACGAGTGGCTGTTCCCGCGCGTGGACCTGTTCATCACAAACGGAGGATACGGCGGAGTAAACGAAGCCCTCCGTCATGGTGTGCCGGTCATCGTCGTCGGGAACACGGAGGAGAAACCAGAGGTCGCCGCACGCGTCGAGTGGTCTCGCGTGGGAGTGCGGGTGCGAGCGGGGCGACCGAGCACAGAAGAGATCCGGCATTGCATCGACAAGGTCGTCGAGGACAGCGATTACCGTGCCCGCGCGCTCGCGATGTCCAGAGAGATCGCCCGGGCCCGCGGAATTGATGCCATCGAGGAGTTCGTGACTGAGACCGCGCTCTCGGACTAACACTCTCCGTCGCTCAACGGTCTGGACGCTGTGGTTAATAAGGGTGGGAGTGGGGCCACCGGTTCGCACCTGAATGGCTGTCCGCCAGGCACTGCAGGCAGATCAGCCAGCGTCACGTTTCCGGCAGATACAACGTCAGCGCGCCCTCGTGTTGCGCTCGCACAAGCGGCCATTGGCCCAGCGGGTGCGCGACGATCAAGTGGCCGTACATCTATCACGAGAAGGGGTCTGCTGCACGGATAGGTGACATCTGATCTGGTTTGCCCGGGAGGGCTGGCCTGGAAGGATGGCATCGTGCCTAAGCCCTATCCCGCTGAGTTCCGTGATGACCTTGTGCGCGTTGCGAGGAACCGCGAGTCCGGAGTGACGATCGAGAAGATCGCTCGTGATTTCGGCGTTCACCCGATGACGTTGCAGAAATGGCTCCGTCGTGCCGATATCGACGAGGGCGCCAAGCCCGGTCAATCCCGTGTCGAGGGCGCTGAGCTGCGAGAGGCGCGCAAGCGGATCCGGCTGCTGGAGCAGGAGAACGAGGTGTTGCGGCGTGCGGCGGCGTATTTGTCGCAGGCGAACTTGCCGGGAAAATGATGTACCCGCTCGTGAGTGAGCTCGCCGCTGCAGGGATTCCTGTGACGGTGACGTGTCGGGTACTCAAGCTCTCTCGTCAGCCCTACTACCGGTGGCGGGCCGACCCCATCATGCCGAGCGAGGTGGTGGAGGCGTATCGCGCGAACGCGCTCTTCGACGCCCACAAGGACGATCCCGAGTTCGGGCATCGGCTCCTCGCCGACGAGGCCCGTGATGTCGGTGAGGTGATGTCGGATCGGACCGCGTGGCGGATCGCGTCCTCGAATGGCTGGTGGAGCGCGTTCGGGAAGAAGCGCGGCAAGAACGGGAAGAAGCCCGGCCCGTCCGTCCACGACGACCTCTGCGCCGTCATCGACGAGGACGGCAGGACCCGTCAGGTGTTCACCGCCGAGGCGCCGAACGAGCTCTGGCTGGTGGACATCACCGAGCACAAAACGAGTGAAGGCAAGCTCTACTGTTGCGCGATCAAAGACGTGTACTCCGGCCGGATCGTCGGCTACTCGATCGACTCGAGAATGAAGTCTCGCTTGGCCGTCCAGGCCCTCGAGAACGCTGCCCAGATGCGCGGCGAGGTCGCCGACTGTATCGTTCACAGTGATAGTGAGACTGTTGGTGCTGGTGTTCTCGGGGGTCCTGATCCTCACAGCGATCGACGCGCGAGAATGTCGGTGCCGGGTGTTCTCAGGGGTTGCTGACTCTCACTCCGATCGACATCGAGTTGTCTTTCCTCGGATCTGTCGGTCCTCTGAGAACACCCGGTGAGGTGTCACGCCTCACCGCCGGAGTGACCTAAGGAGAGCCTGCGCCAACAGGTGCTCATCACTGTCTTGTCCGCCGGTCTGGTGGTGCGCGGTGCCGTTCCCCGCCCATGCGAACAGATCGGAGCACGACATGACCATCATCCCTGACACCGAAAGGCGCTCTCAACCGCGTCAGCCAATCTTCGCTGGTGTCGACACCCACAAGGAAATCCACGTCGCCGCGCTCATCGATCCGGCTGGGACCATCCTTGGAACGCGCAGCTTCTCCACGACGCGCGCGGGATACCGGGCGTTGCTGGCATGGGTGCGCGGGCACGGCGACCTGATCCGGATCGGGATCGAGGGTGCCGGCTCTTACGGTGCTGGCCTGACCAGGCACCTTGCCAAGCACGATGTCGTCATCCTCGAAGTCGACCGACCCGACAGATCGGATAGGCGCCGAAAGGGCAAGGATGATGACCTCGACGCCATCAACGCTGCGCGCGCCGCACTCCACGAACGACGCACCACGATCCCGAAGT
>Ga0081606_1000272_pt1 | contig 24810 bp, 21 predicted proteins | sample EareggfetidaYelm_FD_71127 | JGI IMG/M metagenome (GOLD analysis project Ga0081606, IMG submission 71127) | Earthworm egg capsule microbial community from the University of Washington, USA - E. fetida Yelm (SPADES assembly) (version 2) | ecosystem: Host-associated > Annelida > Reproductive system... | reverse complement strand
TGCGCAGGCCGCGGCGGTGACTACGGCGTCTTCGGATGCGTCTTCGACCTCGTCCGCGAATGCGTCGGCGGCTTCGTCAGCGTCGGCGGATTCTCGTGCGAACGCGGCGGCGGTGGGTCTTGCGGGCACTGGTGTTGATCCGATCATTCCGCTCGGAGCTGTGACAGTATTTCTGCTCGCAGGACTGGCACTGCTATTACACCGTCGTCACACCCAATGCGAGGCTAAACCTGTCCCGAACTAGGCAGTAATAAGTGCCAGTTGTCACATCGAGAGATGTTGTATCAGGAACTGATCTTTGACTTACCAACGGGCGAAAAACTTCCTGTGCAGTGGAGGTATCCGATAACCGGATCACACAATCGGGAAGTTCTCGTGCCTCACCTTGAATGGGTATAACCACTACGGTTCTGAGACTCCTTGCGTATGAGCCCACCGCGTGGAGGGGCGGCAGATCGTATCTGGTGGACCGTTCTCCCGCGTCTGTCATTGGTCGTTGTCGCTCGCCATTGGTCACTACCTCATTGGTCGCTGTGTGTTGCGTTGCCGTCTGTTGTTGTGCGCTGCCGGTCGCTACGACGTAGGCTGGCGGGATGTCGCAGCAACGAGAGCAGGGCGGTGATCCGTCCCCCGGTGACCCGTACCCCCGCCTCGCCGAACTCATCGACACCGTCGCGCGGCTCCGCCGCCCGGGCGGATGTCCCTGGGATTCAGAGTGTTTGTTTTCTGGGTGATAATGAATCGGTTTACTGGTTCCACCTCGGTATGAATTCTCTCATCCACTGTTTTGTTCCCATGATGGAGTTTGACTCCTCGGTGTCCGAACGCGGAGCGGTCATTGATGTGTGCGGGGGTGCATGGGTAGGCACCCGGAACGGGATACGGTCTGAATGCACCCGCAAGCTCCGAAAATTTTGCGGTGTTGTCGGTACGCGCGGGGTAGGTACTGCCACAACTGACGGTGGCGCTGATCCCGGGTGGTAGATCCACTGGTAGATCGTGTCGTAACTGACCCACCTTTGCGACTGGTCTGGGGACTCGATCCGAGACCTGTCTGCGAATCATCCGGGGTGTCCACCCCGCCCGGAGTCTGTCTATCACCCAGGCCACGATCGGATCCTGCGCGAACACTCGTGGCTTGTGGGAGTTGGATGCTCGTTTCTGGTGCCGGTGTATAGAAGCGCAACCCTTGACTCAGTGAACATGAACATCACCACGCGTTGCGCTTCTACCGTGAACACGGGACAGGTGTGCAATATCCCTGTTCGGTGTGGTGGGTGTTACCGCTGACGGGGAACGGGAGGTTCTGGGCCGGTGACGGTGTGAAGGGCGGATGGTTCTGGTTGTAGGTGTTCAGCGGGCTGAGGGGCTGAGGGGCTGAGGGGTCCAGGACGTGTTTATCGCTGTTTGTGGCCGGTTCAAAAAGGGGGCTGCCCGAGGCAATCATGACGATCTGGGAACGCACGTTTCGTGCGGCAGTACGTCGGGCGCCTGGTCCGGAACTTGTTGCGTTACACGGATCGGCGGCACCGCGGTGGGATCGTGAAAGCACCCACACCCAGCCACAAACGCGACCAACACCCACTACTAGTAGGCCATCAAAGCGCGTGGTTACTTCTCCGTCAAGACCACAACACCGAAAAAATCCTTTACCTCCTGGCCCGGTCGCCTAACTCAACCAGCAACGACAGGACACACTGGGTAATCAGAGAGAACCCCCGTTAAACACCTTCACGACCACCTTCACAAACCGGTTCAAGAAAACCACCCACCAATGAGACCACCAAATCCCACACACCGCCAAACAGACAGTCCGATAGCATCCCGCTTCAAAACGATGACCAATCGCCCCACACACCATATAAACGAACAGTCCCCTTTTTGAGGTGTGTGGTCGCTGCAGCTCAGGGGGTGTTTCCCCCTCGGGAAAAGCGTCGGGCAAGGGTCACAAGGGATGCCTCCGGCCGGCAGGGTGTTTCCCCCTCGGGAAAAGCGTCGGGTTCTCACACACTGATGGTGAGAACGATGATGTCGTGTTTCCCCCTCGGGAAAAGTGTCGGGTGGCCGGGAAACTCGGACTCAGAGCCATCCGTGTGACCTCTCACTCCCAGGAAACCCTAAAGAGAAGGGGCACAACCTCCCATCCTCCTCACAGGTAAATTGTACCTTTCCAGATATAGAGTGCCCTTGTGCAGGGATTACCTGTACCTGTTACCCGTATCTGTGTGGTGTGAGGGAGTGGTGTTGTGAGGCGTGTGTTGCTGTCTCCTGTTGCGGTGGAGTTGCGCGACGGGTGCGAGAAGACCCCGCCTGGGTGGCGCTTCTCCGGGATGGTGAAAAAACCGTGTGGTACCACACCCACCATGAGGTGGGTGTTGACAAGAGCGAGGAAGAGAATGAGACAGTCCGATACGGTCAAGAGTTTTTGCAGGTTGGATGTGCTCAGAGACGGGAGTGTGTGTTCATGAGAGTACTGGCCAGGAGTCATCGTGTGAGGATAGCAATCGTCACGTTTGCGGCGGCAGTGTTGACAACGATCGGGGTGGTGCCGATGAGCGCAAACACGACTGCTGCTGCACTCGACCAGAACGGTGTGAGCGTGCCGGGGGCCCTATCCTCACGTCTCGGCGATAACGACACCGTCACCAAAACCATTACCGTCGGCTCGTACCCGTACGAGGTGGCGGTCACTCCGAATGGGAGCACTGCATACGTCACCAACTACAACTCGGGTTCGGTGTCGGTGATCGATACGGCCACCGGGACAGTCACCAAAACCATTACCGTCGGCTCGTACCCGGTCGGGGTGGCGGTTACTCCGGATGGGAGTACCGTATACGTCACCAACCGGGCATCGGGTTCGGTGTCGAGGATTGATACGGCCACTGGGACAGTCACCAAAACCATTACCGTCGGCGGGCAGCCGGGCGGGGTGGTGGTTACACCGGATGGGAGTACCGTATACGTCACCAACCGGGCATCGGGTTCGGTGTCGGTGATTGATACGGCCACTGGGACAGTCACCAAAACCATTACCGTCGGCACGAACCCGGTCGGGGTGGCGGTTGCTCCGGATGGGAGTACCGTATACGTCACCAACCAGGGGTCAGATTCGGTGTCGGTGATTGATACGGCCACTGGGACAGTCACCAAAACCATTACCGTCGGCACGAACCCGGTCGGGGTGGCGGTTGCTCCGGATGGGAGTACCGTATACGTCACCAACCAGGGGTCAGATTCGGTGTCGGTGATTGATAGGGCCACTGGGACAGTCACCAAAACCATTACCGTCGGCAGGGTCCCGGTCGGGGTGGCGGTTGCTCCGGATGGGAGTACCGTATACGTCGTCAACTTGACGTCGGGTTCGGTGTCGGTGATTGATAGGGCCACTGGGACAGTCACCAAAACCATTACCGTCGGCACGGACTCGTTCGGGGTGGCGGTTGCTCCGGATGGGAGTACCGTATACATCACCAACAGTCAGTCAGGTACGGTGTCGGTGATTACCGCCGCGCCCGCAACGTCTACGGCAGCGGCGAATGCCGCAGCCCAAGCCGCAGCAAACGGGGATCGCTCCTCTGCCACGAACGCAGCAGCCACAGCAAACACGCCCACCCCCACACAAGCAGCCGCGACCATCACAGCATCCACGAACGCATCCACAACTTCGTCCACGAACTCGAACGCAGCATCCTCAGCGGCCGCGGCAGCCCACGCGTCTTCGGATGGGGATCGTTCCTCTGAGACGAACGCGGCAGCGTCCGCGGTGGGTACCGTAAACGCGACTGTTACCTCGCAGGCAGCGGCCGCTACCTCAGCACCGTCGACCTCGCCTGCGATTTCGAGTGCGAGTGCGAGTGCGAGTGCGGGCTCTGTAGTGAATACCGCAACGAACACCAACCCCGTCGCGGCACACGAGCTTGCGGGCACTGGTGTCGATCCGATCATTCCGCTCGGAGCTGTGACAGTATTCCTGCTCGCAGGACTGGCACTGCTATTACACCGTCGTCACACCCAATGCGAGGCTAAACCTGTCCCGAACTAGGCAGTGATAAGTGCCAGTTGTCACATCCAGAGACGTTGTATCAGGAACTGATCCTTGACTCACCAACGGGCGAAAACTTCCTGTGCGATGGAGGTATCCGATAACCGGATCACACAATCGGGAAGTTCTTGTGCCTCACCCTGAATGGGTATAACCACTACGGTTCTGAGACCCCTTGCGTATGAACCCACCGCGTGGAGGGAGTGGCATGTTCGGCAGATCGCTGTGGTGTTGGGTCGGTCGTGAACCCACCGCGTGGAGGGGCGGCAGGTGTTGCTGGCCGGGACTGGATTGTGTGAATTAGTGAACCCACCGCGTGGAGGGGCGGCAGATCGTATCTGGTGGACCGTTCTCCCGCGTCTGTTATTGGTCGTCGTCGCCCGCCATTGGTTGCTACCTCATTGGTCGCTGTGTGTTGCGTTGCCGTCTGTTGTTGTGCGCTGCCGGTTGCTACGACGTAGGCTGGCGGGATGGCGCAGCAACGAGAGCAGGGCGGTGATCCGTCCCCCGGTGACCCGTACCCCGGCCTCGCCGAACTCATCGACACCGTCGCCCGGCTCCGCCGCCCGGGCGGATGTCCCTGGGACGCTGAACAGACCCACGCCTCTCTTGTGCAGTATCTTGTGGAGGAGTCTTGGGAACTCATTGATGCAATTGAAACCGGCTCCCGCGACGACCTCATTGAGGAACTCGGCGATGTGCTCTATCAGGTTCTGTTTCATGCCGACATCGCCGCACTCGACCCGCACGAGGCATTTACGATCGACGATGTCGCTCGATACGCGACGAGAAAAATGGTGTCGCGCCATCCCCATGTCTTTGGTAATCGGGAAGCGAGCACCGCCGACGATGTCGTGGCGTTCTGGGACGACCTGAAGGCGAGCGAGAAACCGCAACGAACGAGCGTGCTCGACGGAATTCCGCTGGGTATGCCCGCACTCGCACTCGCACAAAAAGTGCTTGGAAAGGCCGCGAAAGTGGGGTTGGACGTTCCCTCCGCTGCTGCCCTGCCGCTTGCGACCGAAGGTGATCTCGGCCGCACGCTTCTCGCGCTCGTGGCGCGTGCCCGCACCGAGGGGTGGGACGCGGAACGTGCCCTGCGCGGGGCGATTCGGGATGTCTCGTCTGAAATCCGCGCGGTTGAGACCCGAGAATGACATCGATCCGGTGATCCACCCGGTTCCGTCGAAATCTGCACCCCCTCCACGGCGGTGGGGCGCTGGAAGCGAGAGAGTGTCGCTGCCCCCTTCTTCGTGCACTCCGCTGCAGCGGTGGTTCGGTGACCCGTGAAACACCTGGGAGAATTAGCAGCATGGCAGATTCGGTAACCACTCCGCGTGGAATGCGCGATTTCCTCCCCGCCGAGAAAGCACGGCGTGAGCACGCGCTGCGGGTCATTCGCGAGGTGTATTCGGCGCACGGTTTCGATGAGATCGAAACACCCGCGATGGAAAACTCCGAACGGCTCTACGGAGGGCTGGGTGGCGACAATGAAAAGCTTGCTTTTGCGGTGATGCGCAGAGCGTTGAGCGCCGACGATTTAGCGATGGCTGCGGCATCCGGAGACCCGCTTGCGCTGGCAGATCTGGGCCTGAGATTTGATCTCACGGTGCCTCTGGCGCGGTTTTATGCCACCCACCGTGGGCAGCTGCCGCCGGTTTTTCGGTCGATTCACATTGGGCCGGTCTGGCGGGCAGAACGCCCGCAGAAAGGGCGGTACCGCCAGTTTGTGCAGTGTGACATTGACATCATCGGTGAGACGAGCACGATCGCCGAGGGTGAGTTGTTCGCCGCAACTTCGGCAACACTCGAGGCCCTCGGGCTGTCGGGATGCACCATCCGCCTCAATGATCGGCGAGTGTTGTCGGGCATACTCCGGGGATGGGGCATCCCCGTGGAGCACAGTGGGCGTGCCCTCATCACCCTCGATAAACTCGACAAGATCGGAGCAGACAAGGTTGCCGAGGAGTTGCGTGAACTGGGGATCACCCGCGCGGACGTGGCATCCGATATTGCGGCACTCGCTGCGGCGGACTGGGATACCGTGCGCGCAGCGCCCGATTGGCTGGATCCCACGGCCGCGGCCCACTTGCTCGCACTGCACGCGGCATTCCCCGACATTCAGTTGCAGTTTGACCCGACCCTTGTGCGCGGCATGGGGTACTACACCGGCACGATTTTTGAGATTGCCCACCCCAAGATGGGGTATTCGCTCGGTGGTGGTGGCCGATACGACGGCATGATCGGGCGTTTCCTGGGCGAGGATGTCCCCGCCTGCGGCTTCTCAATCGGTTTTGAGCGAATCGTTGACCTCATCACGCTCCCCGACGATCAGCGCTCCCGTGCGGTTGTGCTCGTGCACGACGCGGATGTCTCGGTGACCACGTTGCTTGCGCTGAAGCGCAGCCTTATTGCCCGCGGTGACCGGGTGCGCCTAGAACGCCGTGTCAAGAACATGCGCGCGTTGCTCGACCGGGCAGCCCTCGAGGGGTTCGACGTCTTCTCGAACGTGACGTCGGGCTCGGGGGATGCCTCAACCCTCGAGTTTCGCAGCTTGCGTTGACGGGATTTTGAGCACCCCTCACAGCCCGGGCGTATCTGCTGAGTTTCTTGACGTGATGACACTGCTAAGAAGTGGATGTCCGCGGAGTGCCGGTGTGCGTGGCCAATCGAAGCACTACGACGCTAACAGGATTTTGTTATGTGGGTGCTTGTTGTTGGCAGCGGGGCAGTGTCCGAGGTATAGAGGGCGAGGGCTTGTTGGAATTGCGTGAGGATGCTGTAGAGGCTCATCCGACGGGGAAGCGGGTCGACGGCGCGCTGACGGTGCGCGAGGTCGCCGAGAGGCTCATCCGACGGGGAAACGGAGACGGGGTCGGGCTGAGTCCTACAGGTATGTCGGTACCTCGAGTTCGACGCCGCCTCGCAGTGCGGACTCGTGTGCGACGATGCCGGCGGCGCTCCACTGTGCGGCGCGCACTGTGCCCACGTGCGGTTCGCGTGCGTCAACGATGGAGTTGACAAACTCGTTGACCAGGTGAGGGTGTGAACCGCCGTGGTGAGCTTCGACCCGTGTGGGTGCTGGCATACCGGGTAACCGCACGCTGCCAGAGTGCGTAAAGGGTCGCAGCTCTGGGGTTAGTGTGTCAACGACATCCTGTGGTTCTAGCACCGATGTTGTTACCGTGTTTCCGCGGCCGACGTGTCCCCAGGAGTTATCGGTTCCGGGCGGAGTTGGACCCGACATTGCGTAACGGGTCAGGGGCCCATCATGGTTGCGTGACCATTCCAGGCCGCCACGATCACCGTATATGTCAAAACCCTCAATGTATGAGCGTCCGGTTTGGAAAAAAGCCATGGTGATATCGGCAATTGCCGAACTTCCCGCGAGCGTGAAGATCCCCACCTCACAGGGGAATGGATTGTTGAAGTCGCCGCTCCGCCGCTCATCGGTCAGAATCCCGGATCCGCGCGCTGAAACCGTCACCGGGTGTGTGTCAAGGAGGTTAAGAATCGGGGAAAGTGCGTGCGTGAGGTAGTGCATCGGTGGATAGCCTTGCCAGTAGGTCGGGAACCCGTCGAGGTTTTGCACATGGAATCCGCGATACAGCGTGATGGTGCCGAGCTCGCCGCTGCTATACGCTGCTGCGAGTTCGAAATATTCTCGACCGTAGACGGATGTCTCCATCATCATGTAATTGACGCCGTATTGTTGCTGGGTCTGAAGAATCAGGTCAATATCTTCCAGGCTTGTTGCCATCGGCACCGCACAGGCGCAGTGTTTCCCGGCCTGCATCACTCGTACCGTCAGTTCCGTGTGAGACGGCACGGGTGTGAGGATGTGCACTGCATCGACCGCGGCATCATCGAGTACCTGGGAAATATCAGTGCGGCAATCTTCTGCTGGGATACCGAATCTCAGTCCGATCTGGGCTGACCGTGTGGGGTCTGCATCGACGATAATAACTCGCCCAATACTGGGATGACTCCGATAGATCGGAACAAATGCTGCCCCGAACCCGAGGCCAACAACCGCAAGAACAAGTTTCTCTGTCATGAGATGGTTACCATTTCTGTTTCGCCAAAAAGGAATTGGACACCGCCGGTGACGAAGTTGTCAAGGTCTTTGGATGTAGCAAGGCCCTCATCGGAGGCAAAAATATCATCCATCACCGACTTCGAGGGTGCCGACAATATGACCACGAGGTGGGCATGGGGGTTAGATCGATCCATCCAAGACAGTGTCCAGCCTGAGAGTCCTTTCATTTTTTTTGCGATCGGAATATGCACGTCACGGTAATACCGATCAAATGCGTCGGGATCAGTTGGTTTACCGTAAATGATGGTGACGGAATACACGGGTCTCCTTTAGTGTGGGGTGAAAGTGTTTAGCTCGAAAGGGGGAACGTTTAGCCGGAAGTGGGAAGAGTGATGGTTGTGTACTCGGTCATGTGGCTGACCATCGCTACCTCGGTCGGCAACCGCTCCATGCTGGATGCTCCGAGGAACCCCTGTACGCCCGGGACATCCCGAATGAGCTCGGCGGCCTCTGCGGGGCCGAAAATCGGTCCACCGTGCGCGATGATAAGCACATCCGGGTTGACCCTCCGTGCGGCAGCTGTTAGCTGGGCAACTCGGATCTTGCACTCGTCGAGGGTGAGCGCGGTCTGCGCGCCGATCATGCCAGCGGTTGTCAGCCCCATGTGTGGCACGATAATGTCAGCTTTGGCCTCCGCCATTGCGGTGGCCTCTTCGGGGTTTGCCACGTAGGCTGCGGTGAAAAGACCGAGTTTGTGTGCTTTCGCGATCATGTCAACCTCGCGGTCGAACCCGAGCCCGGTTTCTTCCAGGTTCGCGCGAATGATGCCCTCGTACAGGCACACGGTCGGGTAGTTTTGCACCCCCGTGAAGCCACAGTCTTTTACCTGCCGAAGGAACCGCCCCATGTCTCGAAACGGGTCGGTGCCGCACACCCCAGCGAGCACCGGGATAGTCATGACGACCGGCAGCACTTCTGCTGCCATCTCCATCACGATCGCATTGGCGTCGCCATAGGGCATCAACCCTGCCATCGAGCTCCGACCGGCCATCCGATAGCGACCAGAGTTATAGATGACGATGAAATCAAGTCCTGCTGATTCCGCGCATTTTGCGGACAGGCCGGTTCCAGCACCTCCACCAATAATGGCCTGACCGTGGGCGATCTTGGTTCGCATACGGTCGACAAGTTGAGTGCGATTCATTGTGTGCCCTCTCCTAAGGTGAGAACCCGCTGCAGCGCCGAAAAGACGATGCTCGCGAATTCTGGATCATTGATACTAAGTTCGTGTACGTAGACCGGGATGTCTGCTCGAATATCCCGCTGCACCGCTTCAATGAAGGAGTGATCAGCCGCCGGATCGTGGAAAATCCCGCCGACGACAGAGATCTGCGAGAATCCCCGCGCGGGAATATGAATTTCAACCGGTGCGGTAGCTGTGTTAAGTTTTCGCGCCATAATCGCGCCTAGTTCGGCATTCTCATCGGGGCTGGTGCGCATGAGTGTCACGGCTGGATTATGGGCAAAAAGTGTGCGGTGTCGATATCGCTCCGGAACAGTGTCTCTGCTCCCGAAGTTGACCATGTCGAGCGCACCGGGGCTGACCACTTGCGGGACTCCGTCGCGAGCCGCCGCAGTCAGTCGATTCTGACCGGCGGTGCAGACCCCGCCGACAAGTTCATCAGCAAGTTCGGTTGTTGTCACATCAACCACGGCGGACAGGTGGCCACCCGCAATGATCGACTCAAGGCTGAGCCCGCCGGTTCCGGTTGCGTGAAAAACGTGTGGTTCCCACCCCCGTTCGCGAATGTGCGTGGCAACGGTCGTCACGCACGCGGTTGTCACGCCAAACATACTGAGTCCAATGGCGGTGGATGGCGCATCAACCGTGATCGGCGGTTGTAAGACCATCCCGGCAATTGCGGCAGCGGCCCGATCAATGATTGACCGGCTGATCGAGTTGATACCGGCAATATCTTCAACGGGGTACATCATCGCCAGATCGGAACCGCTCACGTATGGCCGGGTATCCCCCGAAACGATCGTGGAAACCAGCATCTTGGGAAACCCAAACGGCAGCGCCGAGGTGAGGACGCTCATCGCATAACCGGCGTTTGAGCCACCCATAACAAACAGGCCCGACACAGACCCCTGAGCAAGCAGGTTACTCACCACCGCACGAGCACCACGTGCCATCCCCTGCATGGCATGGTCGCGATCGGCCGCCTTGATCAGGTCTGCGAGGGTAAGTCCTGCCGCTTCTGCCACCGATTCCCGGGTCACATCAGTCTGAATTGTTGGAACTCCGAGTACGCCGATGTCAATGAGCACAGATGCAATGTTGTGGCCGCGAAGCCTGTCTCGCAGGTAGGAGTATTCTTCACCTTTGGTGTCGAGAGCGCCAACAAGCGCAACAGCGGGCTGGGTCACTTCACGGCTCCCAATGACAGTCCATGTACAAGACGTTTTTGCGCGAACATGAACACTGCAAGCAGTGGCAAACAGGTGATAACAGCAAGCGCCATAAGTCGGTTCCACCCCACCGAATAGACCGAAATTTGTTGCGCGAGGACACCACTGACGGGAAATACGGTTCCGTGTGGCAAGAAATTGATGGCATACACAAATTCACCCCACGCGGCGATAAACACGAACGATAAAACGATGAACATCCCATTCCGAAGCATCGGAAGTGTGATGGAAAGAAATGCCCGCCACCGGGATGCCCCATCAATCTCTGCCGCCTCATAGACCGCTGTGGGGACTGATACCGCGAACGGGCGGAGCAGCATGATGGCAAACGGGAGAAACAGTGCCACATCAGCCAGGATGAGTCCCGGCAGTGTGCCGAGCAATCCCCATGTTGCGAGCACGGAGTAGAGGGGAATAACCGTCATTGGCTGCGGCACAAGCTGCAAAATAAGCAGCAGGGTGAGAGTCGCGGTCACAACCCGATTCCAGCCGTGCGACACCTTGGTTGCGAGGGCGTAGGCGGTTGGTGTTGCAAGCAGAAGAACGGCCGCTGTGACAAGCAGCGACACCTGGAGTGAGGTGAAAATAGCGCCCACCCCGTCGAGGAAGACGGTGTTGTAAGCCTCAAAGCTCGGCGTGAAGATAACAGTATTTGGTTTCGTGAGGACATCACTGTCGGATTTGAGAGAGTTGAGGATAATCCACGCCAGTGGAGTTGTGTAGGTCAGTATGAGCAGGATTTTAACGATAGTTTCTCCTGCCTTGTGACCGGAAGACTTCATTCCGCCACCTCTTTACGAACGCTGCGCATATAGGGAATGGCGACAATCGCGACGACAATAATTGTCAGCACCGCGATCGCCGCGCCGATGCTCCAGTTGAACCCGTTGAAAGCTGAGAAATAGGCCAGAACCGGCAGGGTTGATGAGGTTGTGCCGGGACCTCCTTTCGTTAACACATATATAAAATCAAAGCTCTTGAATCCGTAGAGCACAGTCAGCACTGCGAGAATCCAGAGTGTCGGTCGTAGCTGCGGAAAAACGATGGAGAACTGGGTTCGCCAGAACCCAGCACCGTCGATTGCTGCCGCCTCCGTGATCTCCGGTGAGATGGAAAGCATTGCCCCTCGAATAACCATGACCGAGAACGGTAATCCCGCCCACGCCAGCACAATCGCCACCGACCAGATTGCAAGGTTGGGAGAACTCAACCACCCGACCAGAGGCAGACCGACAGCCTTGAGAGCGGAGTTGAAAAGTCCGTCGTTGTCGAGAAGAAATTTCCAGACACTGCTTGTCACAATTGGTGGCATTGCCCAGCAGAACACCATGACCCCGAGCACGATATTTGTTGATCTCGATGCGGTGAGAAGCATCGAGGCGCAGAAAAACGCAATTCCAAGGCTGGAGATAAGCAGCGCTGCGGTGAGTCCAAACGTGCGATTCAGGGACATCCAGAAGTCGGCGGTTGCCAGGATATCGGTGAAATTTTGTGTCCCGATGACGTTCCAACCGCTCAGCAGGTTTGTGGGGCCAACATCGCTGACCGACATTCGGAACAGAACAAACAGGGGGTACAGGGCAAACCCGGTGAGCGCCGCTCCGGTGGCAACGAGGTAGAGCCAGGGTGCCTGCTGGACTCGGTTCCGGTTCTGCGGGTGCCGTAACCTGACGAGGCTGAGCCTGGAGCTGGAGCTGGAGCTGGAGCTGGAGCTGGAGCTGGAGCTGGAGCTGGAGCTGGAACTGCACCTGGAGCTGCACCTGGAGCCGGGGCCGAGGGTGAGGGTGCTATTCACAGCCGCCCCCACCAGCTTTCTGCGCGGCTGCAACACCGGCCATGGCGCTCTGTGCCGCTTCCTCTCCGGTCTGTTGTCCAGAAATGGTTGCGCTTACGGCCTTACCGATAGAGATTTGCATGTCGGCAGTTTTCGGGTTGTGTGGCCACGCGGCGACATTTGTCGTTGCTTTCAAGAAGGGCAGAGCGGCGGCATCCTGAGCGAGTGTGGCATCGCTCGTGGCATCCGAACGAAACGGCACACTACCGCTGGTTTGAAAGTTGCGAACCTGTGCATCTTTGGACAGCCACTGAGTTTGCAGATACTTCCAGGCCATCTCCGCGTTCTTCGACTTTGCAAAGATGCCGAGACCCTCGCCACCGGGGAAGACGACACTGGGGCCACCGTTGGTGGGAAACTGAGCTGTCGTCACCGTGAACGTGGCATTGGTTTTAGCGTCACGCAGATTCCAGTTTCCGTTGAGCCCGAAGGCGTAGTCGCCGGCCATGAACTTTTGCCATGCGGTTGCTTGGTCCCAGGTTGCTGCAGCCTGTGGAATGTACCCGTTCTTGGCCCAGGCTGCGATGCGACGGTAGGTGGCGGTTACCCTGTCAGCGTGTGATGAGAGCGAGCAGTAGTTGACACCGGCGCTTAACAGCCACGGCATAAAGAGCCAGGCTCCCTCGACCTGGGGTGCTCCTGCCTCTGCGAGGCCCTGGTATTTGCCGCCCGCCTGCACTTTGGCGAGGGCAGCTTCCATGTCGTCCATCGTTGTTGGCATTGTCGTGATGCCGTACTGCGCAAGGATATCCATGTTGCCGTAGAGCCCGAGGAGGTTGGTGTAAGACATGACGTTGTAGACCTTGCCGTTCGACCTCCATACGGATGAGTCGGGGAAGAGCCCCTTGTCGGCGTATCCATTCCACTCGCCACTGATGTCTTTCAACACACCCGCACCGACGAGGCTGGGGAAGTCCACGACAACGTTGTTTGCGATGACATCCGGGCCGTTACCGGTTTGAGCAGCCGCCAACAGCTTCTGGTCCATCTGATCGAACGGAACCTGTACCTGGTTCACTTTCCAGCCAGGGTTGTCTTTTTCAAAGACGGCGTCGCGCTCGCTCAGGGCATTTTTTTGCCCGGTGTCGGAGTAGTACGTCCAGACGGTCAGGGTCTTGTTTCCCGATGATCCCGAGTTGGATGAGAGTGTGCAGCTCGACAGCGAGCCGACAAGTGCGACGCAGCTCGTCGCAGCGATGAAGATCTTCGTTGATGCTTTCATGCCTCGGTGCTCCTTTGGTAAGAGGTGGCACGAGACTACAGGTATTTATGCTGACAGTCAACATAAATACCTGTAGTAAACACTGAAATTTCTGGAATTGATGTGGATGCCTAGATAAATTGGGGTCACGGGTCACGGGTCACGGGTCACGGGTCACGGGTCGTGCACGAGCGCCGTGATGCCGTGTGGTTCAGGCGGCCTACGCGAATGTGCCGACTGGGTTGGGGGAGGCCTGCGACCACGACTGGGTGAGGAGCATCCGGTCAAGCGCGTCCGCATCAAGAACCTCGTCAAGAACAAGCAGGGCGGCACCACGAACACCGGCCAGTGCGCCGAGTTTTGTCTTCACCAGTTGAACATCTTCGCTCGAGCCCGGCAACGCCTTTTGGTACAGCCCTTCCCGGATTCCCGCGAACAGAGAGGTATCGGCGTCGGTGAGGTAGCCCCACGCGATGATGACACTCGGATTGAGGAGATTGACGACGGAAGACAGCGCCTCACCGATGCGTCTGCCCGCCTCTCGAACCGATCGGATAGCCCGTGGGTCACCATTGTTCGCGAGTGCGACAACCTCGGACACATGAGAGACATCCATTCCCGACGCCTTCAGTTCTTGCACGAGCGCATCACCGCTGGCGACAGTGTCGAGACAGCCAAAACCGCCGCAACTGCACGCGGTGTTTGTGCCGGACACTTTGATGTGACCGAGTTCACCGGCGAGACCGCTTGCTCCTCGCACCGGGTTGCCGTGGACAACAATGGCCGCGTCGATGAGAGTGCCCAGTTTCACACACACGCACACCTCGACCGATGACCACGACATGCGCCACTCTGCCCGTGCAAGTAGATTGACGTCGAGGTCGAGAAAAACAGGGGCGTCGTAGCGTGCGCGAAGCACAGTTCGAAAAAGGTTGCGATCCCAGCTCTGAACGTCAGTTCCGAGGTTTCGAGCGTAGTTTTGCAGCTCAACCACGCTCGGAATACCGACCCCGATACCGACCACCTCACTGTTGGGTCGATCAAGCGCGGTGACCATTGCATCAAAGGTGTCTGTCAGTGTATCGAGCAAGACAGCAGCGCCCCGTGCGAAATCGACCGATACAAGTTCGTTGGACAGAACGTCACCGAGAAGGTCGGTGACCGCGACGCGACATCCGGTCAGGCCGACCTGAACTGCAAGCACCAGGCCTGCTCTCGGGTTGAACTGATAGACGGCGGCTGGACGTCCGCGGCCGAGAGCGGCCGCAACACTACTCTCGACTATGTGCGCTTCACCGAGAAAGTCAAGACGTTGGATGACAGTTGACCGCGAGACATCCATTTCTGCGGCCAACTCCGTGATGGTCTGTGCCCCTCTGTGCCGAAGTAGTTGCAAGAGATGTCCGGAACCCTCAATGAGAGCGGCGGAACGAGGTTGTGGCTCTGCGTTCTGCACTGCGAGCCTCCTTCCGGTTACGAATGAGCCGGAACTGTTTTCTCAAAACCTATCGCCATCAGCACAATCTTGCCGTGCAAGGGGCGGGCGTGCCACAACGCACGCGGACTCCACGGATATCCCTGCGGGGGAATCCTTGGCCTCTACGGCGTGCCACAACGCACGCGGACTCCACCCGTGCACGCGCTGCAATCGCAACAGCATCGGTCGGTGAACTCGAGCGAGAGCCGCCGCACGCGGTGCAGGGACATCCGGCCTGCCGTGGGGCAACCACCCGCATCACCTAAGCTGGTACGCGGATCACAAGGGCGTTATTCACACTCACATTCCACCTCTGAGGAGATCACTGTGGCACTCATCGAAGCCGTTGGCGCTCGCGAAATTCTAGATTCTAGGGGCAACCCGACCGTTGAGGTCGAGGTGCTTCTCGACGAGGGAACGGTCTCCCGGGCGGCGGTACCGTCGGGGGCATCCACCGGTGCTTTTGAAGCCTACGAACTCCGGGACGGTGACACGAAGCGATACCTCGGCAAGGGCGTGCTCAAGGCGGTTGACGCTGTCATTGATGTGCTTGGCCCGGCAATCGAAGGCCTTGATGCAAGTGACCAGCGACTCATCGATGCCGCCCTCACGGAGGCCGATGGCACCGAGAACAAGAGTGCGCTCGGCGCCAATGCCATCCTCGGTGTGAGTCTCGCCGCCGCGAAGGCAGCGGCTGACGCGGCTGATTTGCCGTTGTTCCGCTACCTCGGCGGCCCCAACGCTCACGTGCTGCCGGTGCCCATGATGAACATTATTAACGGTGGTGCGCACGCCGACACCGGGGTCGATATCCAGGAGTTCATGGTGCTGCCGATCGGTGCCTCGACCTACGCCGAGGGGCTGCGCTGGGGGGTCGAGACCTACCACGCGCTGAAATCGTTGCTGAAACAAAAGGGCCTCTCGACCGGTCTCGGTGACGAGGGAGGCTTCGCCCCCGATTTCGAACACAACCGGGCGGCCCTCGACTTTATCGCCGACGCGGTTGGCGCAGCCGGGTTTACGCTCGGTACCGATATTGCCCTGGGGCTGGATGTCGCGGCGAGCGAGTTTCACGCGAAGGGTGTGTACCGCTTCGAAGGCAAGGACCGATCATCAGCCCAGATGCAGGAGTACTACGAGGACCTGCTCGCGAACTACCCGCTCGTCTCGATCGAAGACCCACTCAACGAGGATGACTGGGAGGGGTGGAGCGCGTTGACCGCTTCGGTCGGTAACAGGGTGCAGTTGGTCGGCGACGATCTCTTCGTCACCAACCCGACGCGGCTCGCAGACGGCATCAGCAAGCACGCCGCCAATTCGCTGCTTGTGAAAGTCAATCAGATCGGCACCCTCAGCGAAACCCTCGACGCTGTTTCGCTCGCGCTCCGTTCGGGCTACACCGCGGTTCTGTCACACCGTTCCGGCGAGACCGAAGACACAACCATTGCTGATCTCGCGGTTGCGACCAATTGTGGTCAGATCAAGACGGGTGCGCCCGCTCGGAGCGAGCGGGTTGCCAAGTACAATCAACTTTTGAGGATCGAAGAAGAACTCGGTGAGGCTGCGGTGTACGCCGGGCGTTCGGCGTTTCCTCGGTCTACGGCATTGCGTCGGTGACGGTGCTGTGTCACAGTTCGGGGTCGCGGATGGCGCGGTAGGTTCGCGCCCCAGCGGCATCCTTCTTTCTGGTCTCATGCGGGAGGTGTAGGAGTGGAATGACGGAGCGAAAATTGCGCCCGCCCGCCCGCCCCACGACACGTCCTGCCCGGCGCGGTGGTGGGGTCGTTGTGTCGGGTTTTTCGGTCATGATGTTGATGATGATCGTGCTCGCCGTGCTCGTGCTCGCCCCGACGGTCAGTGCGTACGTCGCGCAACGTCGTCAAATCCTAGAACTGCAGACCGCCATTGCGGCGGACGAAACCACCGTGCAACAGTTGCAGGCACAGCGTGACCGCTGGAATGACACGACGTACATCATCACGCAGGCACGCGAACGTCTTTACTACGTGCGGCCGGGTGAGGTCAGTTACCTCGTTATCGATGATCGACCGGATACCGAAAAGCTCGAATCACAGGTGCCGGTGTCGGCACAGCTGACCACGACAAAGAGCAACTGGATGCTCACCGCGCTCTCATCAGTGATGGTGGCAGGGCTCACACCCGCGGCGCGGGATGCTGGCGCGGGTGCACCGACACCTGCGCCGACAGCGACCCCCGGGGCAGGTGGATAATGACGCCGTTGACCGGGAGTGTGACGGAGCGAGACATCCAGATTGTCTCAGCGCAGCTGGGACGTCCCGCCCGCAATGTGATCGCGGTGCCCGCGCGGTGCGTGTGTGGTGCACCGGCGGTGGTGACGACCGCACCGCGACTGGCAGATGGCACGCCCTTCCCCACCCTCTACTACCTGACGCATCCGGCAGCCACCGCAGAGATGTCGCGCCTAGAAGCCGCGCAGTTTATGACGGAGTGCACCGAGCTGCTCGAATCCGACCCGGATATTGCGGTGGCGTATCGCGCGGCCCATCGCTCGTATCTTGCTGAGCGAGAGGCCGTCGCGGTTGTTCCCGAGCTTGCGCAGACCTCGGCCGGGGGCATGCCGGTGCGGGTGAAGTGCCTGCACGCGCTCTGCGCGCATGCGCTCGCGGCAGGCCCGGGGGTGAACCCGATCGGTGATCTTGCACTCGCGCGCTCGCGGTGGACACCATCGGTGTGTCAGTGTCCGGAGTACCCGCCAGTGGGCGAGTCCGAGGGCGGCGGTGTGTCCGTGTGTCAGTGTGCGGGTTCGGGTTCGTGTCGGTGACGCGCGGTCGGGTCATCCCGACACCACGTGCGACCATCGCGGCCACGGTGCTGGCAACCGCCCTGCTCGGGATCTCTGGCGCGACACCTGCCCGTGCGGATATCGTGCGTGACAGCGAATACTGGCTCAGTGACTACGGTTTCCTCTCCGCGTGGAATATCACACGGGGCAAAGGAGTAAAAGTCGCCATCATCGACACCGGCGTGAAGGGATCGGTGCCTGATCTGGCTGGCACTGTCGTGGGTGGTACGGATGTCTCGGGCATCGGGTCCGCCGACGGCCAAACCCCGGTGGGGGAGGATTCCGAGCACGGCACGCTTGTCGCGTCGTTGTTGGCGGGGAACGGGACATCCGCCACGAGCGGAATCATGGGTGTTGCACCGGACGCGAAAATACTGAGCGTCTCGGTTGCGTTTGGTCAGAACACCGGTGCGGTTCTCTCCCCTGATGACCAGATCGCAAAGGCAGTAAAGTGGGCAGTTGACAGTGGTGCAAAGGTCATCAACATGTCCCTCACTCGTAACACCCGGGACTGGCCACCGAGTTGGGACGAGGCTTTTCTCTACGCTTTCCAGCACGATGTGGTAGTGGTGGCCGCAGCCGGCAATCGCGGCGGTGGGACGAGCGAGGTGGGTGCACCCGCGACGATCCCCGGGGTTCTCACCGTGGGCGGAGTGACCCGCACCAAGAAAGCGAGCGTCGACGCAAGCTCGCAGGGCATCACCATCGGGATTTCTGCCCCCAGCGAAGATCTCGTCGGTGTCAACCCGAACGGTGCGTATGTGACGTGGTACGGCACCAGTGGTGCCACTCCCATCGTGTCGGGTCTTGTCGCTCTCGTGCGGTCAAAGTATCCCGATCTGGATGCCGCGAACGTCATCGAGCGGGTGACTCGCACCGCGAACCCCGATGGCCACGTCGTGCCGAGCGCGCTCTACGGATACGGGCTCATTGACCCGGTCGCGGCACTCACCGCACAGGTTACTCCGGTTGATTCACATGTTCTCGTCGATGGGCTCACCTCCTGGATCAGACTGCACCGTCGTGCGGATGTGACCCCGAGTGCTGCAGCAACCGAAAAACCGCCGATCACCCCCATCCCTGACCCCCCGCTGCCGCCCCTGACGGGAGCCAAAACGTTGTTGCCCACCGAGCGGACTCTTACTTATGTGACGGTCCCGCTCGCGCTCGTCGCTGGATTTGGTACGCTAACTGCGCTGCTAGGAATCGGTGCTGTTCGCCACTGGAAACGCCTCGCTCGTCGGCGCGAGCGATAACCGAGCAACACAAACCCCACCCCGTGTGCCGCTGCTCAAGCGGCGCTCCGCTAAGTTGAGCGAGGAGACTCACTGTGCCCAAAATTCTCATTGTCGGTGGCGGCTATGCCGGTTTTTACACCGCATGGAAACTGGAGAAGTGGCTCCGATCGGGGGAGGCAGAGGTGACGGTCGTTGATCCGCTCCCGTATCTGACGTACCAGCCGTTCTTGCCCGAGGTAGCTGCCGGGTCCATCGAACCGCGGCACGCGGTGGTGGCCCAGCGCCGTCACCTTACCCGCACCGCAGTGATCACCGCCACGGTCACCGCGATCAACCACGCCTCGAAGACCGCCACAATCACCCCGGTGGATGGCTCCCCCTGGGAGTTTGAGTATGACATCGTTGTCGTCACTGGTGGTGCGGTCTCGCGCACCTTCCCGATCCCCGGGATTGCGGACAACGCGATCGGTCTGAAGACCATCGAAGAAGCGGTCGCGATTCGTGATCGTCTCATCGACAGTTTCTCCGTGGCATCCAACCTTGCCCCTGGACCGGAGCGGGAACGTGTGCTGACAACCGTCGTGGTGGGGGGTGGATTTGCCGGTATCGAGGTGTTTGCGGAACTACGCTCGTTCGCAACCGCACTGCTCAAGCACTACCCGCAGATTGCGTTTGAAGAGGTTCACTTTCACCTCATCGAGGCGATGGGGCGGATCATGCCCGAGGTATCGCTCCCCACTAGTCTCAAGGTCATTAAGAACCTTGCTCAGCGTGGAGCAAAGATTCACCTCGATACGCAGGTGCAGAGCGCGGTTGACAGTGTTGTTGAGCTGTCCACGGGTGAGTCAATTCCGGCGAATCTCATCATCTGGACGGCCGGTGTGATGGCGAACCCGGGCATTGTGCGCTCGAGTGACTTGCCCGTCGAAGAGCGTGGTCGAATCAGGGTTCGTGCTGATCTCCGGATCGGTGACGAGGATGAGGCTGTTGTGGATGCCTGGGCTGCTGGTGATATCTCGGCGGTGCCCGATCTCACCGGTGGCGGTGTTGGCGGCAACTGTGTGCCGAACGCCCAGCACGCGGTGCGGCAGGGCAAGCTGCTCGCGAAGAACATTGTGGCGGTTTTGCGCGGCGAGGAACCGAAGCAGTACGTCCACAAGAACCTCGGTGCGGTCGCGGGGCTCGGCATTGGTGCTGGCGCATTCCAGTCAAAGAAGATCGCCCTGACCGGTCTGTTTGCCTGGTTTGCACACCGCGGCTACCACGGTCTTGCCATCCCGAGTTGGGAGCGCAAGTTTCGCGTCTTTTGGGGCTGGTGGAACAACCTCTGGCTCGGACGCGATATTGTCTCACTTGCTGCGGTGCAGCATCCGCGCGCGCAGTTTGAGGCGTTTGCCTCGCGCCCTAAACCGGTGGATGCCCCGGTCGTGACGGCCCCGGCACGGGCATCCGCCAAATCGGCACCCAGCGGGAAGGCTGCACGTACTACGACCTAACCACGTGTGCTCTGTCACTTTGTCCACATCCCCGCAAAGGCTCCGCGCGCCACAAACTAACCGGGAAGCTGAAGGGCACGCCAGAGGCGAATCTGCCGTCACAACACTGTGGGCGTGACGAACCTGGCAGCTATCCCAGCCGATCGAGTCGCCGCAGGATGAGTCCTTCACGCAGTGCCCACGGCGAGATTTCGAGTTCGTCAACATCAAACGCGCGCATGGTTTCGGCGAGCACAACAGCACCCGCAACGATGTGGAACGTACGATCGGCGGTGATGCCGGGCAGCGCCGTGCGAGCCTGGGAGGGGATTTGAGCGAGCCGGGGAAGCCAATCGTTGAGACGGTTGCGTGGCAGGAGCCACCGTTCACTGCTCCTGGCACCGGTGACGGGATGCCCCGCCAGTCGTGCGAGTGAGCGAATCGTTTTTGACGATCCGACGACATGGTCGGGCCGTGCCAGTGGGCCGAAAGCGGAGACGGTTTGCGCAAGTACGGTTGCTGCGTGATGCCGGAGCGCATTCAGCTGCTCAGGCGAGGGCGGATCGTCGGGCAGGAACGCGACGGTGGAGCGGCCCGCGCCGAGCGGAACAGACTCCGCGACATCCGGGACCTCATCAATGCCCTGCGCTAGCTCGAGCGAGCCGCCGCCAATATCAAACAGCAGGATGCATCCTGACGACCAGCCAAACCAGCGACGCACCGCGAGAAACGTGAGCTTGGCCTCGTCTGTTCCGGAGAGCACCCGGAGTTCCTGACCGAGCACCTCCGAGATGAGGGTCAGCACGGTGGGTCCGTTGCGCGCCTCACGGATGGCGGATGTCGCGAACGTGAGCAATTCGTCCACCCCAGCCGCACGCGCCTCCGCTGCGGCTCGGGTGGCGGCTTCGACAAGGGCCGCGATTCCCTCGTCATTGATCGCACCATCGGGGTCGAGGTAGCGCATGAGCCGGAGAACCGATTTGTGCGACACGGCCGGGATGGGGCGTGCTCCCGGGTGAGCATCAACCACGAGCAGATGGACGGTATTTGAACCTACATCGAGAACGCCAAGTCGCATCCTGCGAGCGTATCTCTCCTGTCGTCGGTGTGCCGAAAATTACCGGGATGCTGCGGCACCGTGTCGGGTGTACGTTAGCTGTGATCGGTTATGAGGTTGGTGTCAGTCGGCTGGTGGAGGGGGTGTTTCCGAGTGCCCAAGCCCATGAGGCACACTGTGGGTTAGCTGTGATCTCTTCCACAGAGCCCTACCGGGTGACTTGTCGGTGGATATGATAAGGAGTGGGGTTTTCTCCTCGGTCGATAGCTGTGCCATCCGTTGATGTGGTGTGTGCGGCGTCAGGTCAATGCAACCTCCACACAACCCTGTTAGGAGTGCCTCCCGTGGAATGGATCGTTCCCGTCATACTCGTTGTTGCGATCGTGGTGATTGCGGCCGGTCTGTACCTGCTCCTTGCGCGCAAGGCGCTTGTGCACCTCAACGGTCGTGTTGATGAGGAGTGGGAGAATCTCTGCGACCAGTTCTCGCGGCGACTAGAGCTGCTCCCGCATCTGGTTGAGCTCGTGAAAAAGTATGCCCCGCACGAAGAATCCGTGTACATCTCGGTGATGCAGGCGCGGGAACAGACCGCTGGCGCACAGACTCCCCTTCCCGCTGCCCGCACCGAGTGCAGCATGCAGCAGGCAGTCCGATCCCTTTTTGAAGTAGCGGAGGCGTATCCCAAACTTCAAGCCAGCACGAAGTTCCTTCAGCTGCAATCCGAACTGCGAGACATGCAAGACCGGGTACAGGCTGCCCGGCGCGGGTACAACGTTCGAGTGCGCGAGTTTAACAGCCGGCTGGAGGCATTTCCGAACACCCTTTTCCTCCGCAGTCTCCACTATCACCGGCGCGACTATTTTGAGCTGGATGGCACGGTGTTGACCGCCGATGCACCACGGGTCCAGTTCTGAGAGTGACGCTGATCGGTGCCGTCGGGGTGTCCGGAGCCGGGCCGGGAGAGCCCGCAGAGGGTATTCGGTTTGCGATGAGGCTCACAGCCAGCGTGGTCGTAGCTGCTGCTCGCCGTACAGCGGCGTGAGGGATACATCCTGCAGCCGCTTGTTAGTGGGAACCGCGGTGAAGGCGCATCCGCTCGGGGTGGTTCTTGCGGTGGCAACCGGTTCTCTTCTTGGTGGTATTCCGGGAGCCCTCTTCGCTGTACCTACGGGGGCTGCGCTTAATGTCATTATTGTTTACGTTGTCGGCGGCTCCTGGAAGGACGATGTCAGTCTGCGTGTCGCACCCCGGTTCGCCCTGTGGCGCACGGAGCCCAGTAAATCCGCTCTAGGAAAGTCAGGTTTCACATCGTGAGCACCCCCTCGCTTGCCGAGTTTGAGCGCACCCGCGACATCCTGCGCGGCATCGTGCGACAGACGCCCATGGAATCGTCAACCTATCTGTCTGCGAGCCTCGGGCAGCCGGTCTATCTGAAATGCGAAAACCTGCAGCGCACCGGCTCGTACAAGCTCCGTGGTGCCTATCGGCTGCTGTCAGCCCTCAGTGTTGACGCGCGTGCGCGGGGAGTGGTCGCGGCATCCGCCGGAAATCATGCGCAGGGAGTCGCCTACGCTGCCCGCGAGTTGGGGATCCGGGCTACTATCTTCATGCCGGTCGGGGTGGCGCTGCCGAAGCTTGAGGCCACTCATTCCTATGGTGCCGAGGTAGTGCTCCACGGTGACAACTTCGGTGATACAGCTGCAGCCGCGGCCGATTTTGCACGGTCAACCGGTGCGGTCATCATTCCGCCGTTCGACCATCTCGACATCATCGCTGGTCAGGGGACTATCGGGTTGGAAATTCTCGAGCAGGTTCCGAACGTCACAACCGTTGTCATTCCGATCGGCGGCGGCGGTCTCATCGCCGGTGTTGCGAGCGTCATGAAGCAGCGTGCCGCGCAGTTGGGTCGAACCATTCACATCATCGGTGTGCAGGCGGCGAATGCGTCCCCGTTTGTGGCCTCGCTTGCTGCAGGATCGCCGCAGCAGGTTGCTGTTGTTCCGACCATTGCTGATGGGATCGCGGTGTACCGCCCGGGAGAGATCACCTTCCCCCTTGTGCAGGAGTTTGTTGACCAGATCGTCACCGTGTCGGAGGACGATATCGCGCGGGCACTCCTGGTTCTACTTGAACGCGCCAAGCTCGTGGTTGAACCGGCGGGTGCAGTGTCGGTTGCCGCAATCATGACCGGTCAGGTTAGGTCGGATGGCCCGGTTGTCGCCCTGCTTTCCGGCGGCAACATTGACCCACTGCTCATGCAGCGGGTGGTCGCGCACGGACTCGCCGCATCCGACCGGTACCTCACGATCACTATCGGGCTGCCCGACCGTCCGGGGCAGCTTGCTCGGATCTCCGAGTTGCTCTCGGGTGCAAACGCCAACGTCGTGGAGGTGTTGCACACACGACACGGATCAAAAATGCAGATTTCCGAGGTGGAGTTGCAACTCTCGGTTGAGACCCGTGGCCCTGAACACCGTGCGGAGGTGGTGCACACGCTGCGCCGCGCCGGCTACGAACCCGTCATCATTGGGGAATGAGGGCGTATGGGGGCGCTTCGGGCTCCGACGAACCCGTGATCATTGGGGAATGAGAGCCCGTGGGATCTGTGGGCGCAGGCCTTGCGGGTGCACCGGGGGCAACTCGAGATTATTGAGGTTGTCGTTCCAGCGAACCAGGCCTTGCGGGTGCACCGGGGGCAACCCTCGACGCACGCCCTCGCGAGATCTGTGGGTGGGAGCCTCGGCAGGGATAACACACGGTGCGGTAGGGCCGCTGGCGGTGCATGGTGGAACGCTACTGACCTGTCCAGGTCGCGACATCCACAATTTTTACCGCAATTTCGCGGCCGTTAGGCGCGGTGTAGCCGGTGGATTCGCCCACCTTGAGTCCGATGATTGCGGCACCGATCGGGCTGCTTTCGCTGTAGACGGCCAGTTCTGAATCGCCTGAGATTTCGCGGTTACCGATCAGGAACGTGCTCTGGTCACCACCGATGATCGCGGTAATGACCGTACCCGCTTCGACGACGCCAGAGGATGTCGGGGCTTCGCCCACCTCCGCCGTGCGAAGCAGCGCTGTGAGCTGGCGGATCCGTGCTTCTTGCTTGCCCTGTTCATCTTTCGCGGCATGGTAGCCGCCGTTTTCCTTC
>Ga0081606_1000271_pt1 | contig 24844 bp, 32 predicted proteins | sample EareggfetidaYelm_FD_71127 | JGI IMG/M metagenome (GOLD analysis project Ga0081606, IMG submission 71127) | Earthworm egg capsule microbial community from the University of Washington, USA - E. fetida Yelm (SPADES assembly) (version 2) | ecosystem: Host-associated > Annelida > Reproductive system... | reverse complement strand
ACCCCCCAACCGATGATGGCCGCACCGAGCACGCCGAAGCCCCCCCGCAGCTTGCCTACCGTGGCGATGGCGTTCGACAGCGACAGGTTGGCCGTTGCCCACGCCGCCGCCGTGGTGCTGGCCGCCGTCACCGCCGCCGCGCCCGCCGTCTGCCACGCGATGATCAGTGCCGGGATCAGCCGGTAGATCAGCACCGCCAGACCCACTTCGGCGATGCGCTTCAACCACTGCATCACTGTGTCGAGGTTTTCCGACAGCCACGTCAGTGCCTCGGCGAGTTTCTTGGTGAAGCCGGTCGACTCGTCGAGGCGGCTGATCCACTGGCCGAAGGCGTTGGACAGGCGCGTGAAGGCCTGACTGACCGTCATCGGCAGTTGCGCGTACTCGGTGGCCAGCTTGTCCTTCTGGCTCATCAGCGCATTGACCACCACGTCGGCGGTGAGGCGTCCTTCCTCGGCGAGCTTGCGCAAGCGCCCAATGGGCACGTTCAGGCCATCGGCCAGCGCCTTGGCCAGACGCGGGCTGTTCTCGACGACGGAGTTGAATTCCTCGCCGCGCAACACACCCGAGGCCAGCGCCTGCCCGAACTGCAGCAGCGCCGACTGCGCCTCGGTGGCCGATGCGCCGGAGATGCGCAGCGCCTGCGAGATGCTTTCGGTGAGCGAGAGTGCATCCTGTTGCTCGCCGCCCAGCATCCGCACCGCCTGTTGGAGCTTGCCGTAGAGCGTGGCGGTTTCCTGGATCGGCACGCCGATGCGCTGGGCGATGGCGAACAGTTCCTTTTGCGCGACCGTGTACTCGCGGCTGCCTGCGGTGGCGAGCTTGAGCCGCGCGGACATCATGTTCCAGGCGTCGGCGATCTGGACGATCTCCTGCACCTTGCCGCTGACCCAGTTGATGGTCAGGAAGGCCAGCAACTGTGTCTTGGCCTTGGCGACCTGATCGCCAAAGGCGTTCATCCCCGCCTTGACCTCGGCCACCCCGGCGGCGGCCTTGTCGCTGGCGCTCTTGGCGCTGGTGCCGAAGCCGCCGAGGCTGCGCTCGGCGTTGTTGATGGCGCGCTTGAGCCCCTCGTCGGCTCCTTCGAGTGCGACGAGGACGGAAATACGGTTCGCCATCTCAATCCACCTGCCGCAACTGCTTCTCGATGGCCGCCGACAAACGCGGGATGCGGCCCGCGACGATGCGCTCGACGTTCAAGCGCTTTTTGAGCTGCACGCGCGGCACCAGTACGGCGATGGGCACGTCCGCGCCGCGCCTCAACTTCTTGATGCCTTCGGCCTTGCGGTAGCGGCGTTTGAAGCCCGACAGTGGCCGGTCGTGCTCCTTGATGTTCTCGGCCATCAGCACGACGTTCCCCTTGGCGTTCTTGATGAAATAGGCGTTGCCGCCGCGCATCAGCTCGGCGATCTGCGCCTTGAAGCGTTTGCGACCGACACGCCCGTGAAGCGGAATCAGCATCCGGCCACCTATGACTCCGCCACGCTCGTGGATGCCCGACCACGGGATGCGCGAGCCGACGTAGAGCGCGGGCAGCCGGTTCTTGTCCTTGTCAAGCACCTTGGCGGTGAAGCCCTTGACGAAAGACTTCTTGACCACGGTCATCTGGCCCGCGACGTGGCTGCGCACGTCCTGCTTGAGTTCGGCGGCCTCACTGGCGATGCCGCGCGCGACCGCCTTCTGGACCTTGTCGCGGAACTCGCCGCCCCAGCGGCGCAATTGCGCCTGCGCGGCCTTGCTATCGATGCGAACCGAGATGCGCATGGTCTTGGAGCCTGTCGAGGGTCTGGTCGAGGTGACGCCAATCGCCGCGTGCGCCGATGGCAATCAGCGAGAGCAGCCGCGCATCGCGCGCCGCGTCCTCCCGCGCGGTGGCGGCGGCGAAGCCACGCACCTGCGCCAGGGTGTAGTCGAGGATGTCCGGCAGCCGGTGGCCGTGGGCGATCAGATGCTGGACGGTGTCGAACCAGCCGCCGCTGTCACGCTCGTGCTGGCCATCAGTCCGTCGAGCCTTGGCATCACCGTCCGGGTAAAAAAAACGGCGTTGACCTCGATCACCTTCGCGGCCAGCAGGATGGCCTGGTCTGCGTCGAGCGCATCGACCCAGTCACGCGGCTTGCCGACGGCAATCGACACCGCCGTCAGCAGGTCATTGCCGCGTTCGCCGAACAACGCCAGCCAGTCGATGCTGTCGCCACCGAGGTGCTGCATCACCGGCGTGATGGCGCGCAGGAAAGCAGGCAACTGGCCGACCTTCAGCGGCATGATGGTCAGCGGCACGCCGTCGATGACCAGTTCAACCGCCTGCGGAATGAGGATGTCCAGATCACTCATAGCCACCTCCGTCACAGCTGCACGATGCGGCCGAACTGGCCCAGCACTGCGTCATAGGGCTTGGTGTTGTCGGCCAGCAGCGAGCCTTCCAGTTCGAACTTGTTGTACTCATCCGAGATGAAGGAGATTTCCTTCAAGGGATCGAAGGCCACGCGGTACAGCTCGACCAGCACCTTGGCGTTGCCCTGCGCGGTGTTGATGCCTTCCAGGCGCAGAAAGCGCTCCGGTAGCGCCTGCGTGAAGATGCCGATCTCGGTGGCCGCGCCGTAGGTGTAGGCGGCCTTGAACGGCGCGGTGAGGCCGGTGGTGTCCAGGAACTGGAGGGCACCGAAGTCAGTGTCCACAGTGTAGTGCGTGCCTGCGGTGAGCGTCGCCGGCGTGCCCGCCGAATCGGTGACTACCACCGCCGACACCTTGGGGTGCGCGAAGAAGTAGCGGTCGCCCACGACGGGGGTCGCGCCGCCGATGGTTTCGGCGGTGACCGAGCCGGTGGTACCGGTGACGTGGTTGCCGTACAGGGCGAGCGCGAGGTTTTCCTTCGTGAACTCCTCGATGGTGAGGTTCACGGTGGCCGATTTCTGCTTGACCATGCGGTGGTCGAGCGAGCGCTGGCCGGTCTGGCTTTCGTAGTGCTCCAGCACGTCGGTCTTGAGCGAGAGCTTCAGTTCGGCGACGTTGCCGGGCGAGCGCACTTCGATGGGCAAGCCGGATTCGTCGCGCTTGCCGAGGAAGACGCGGCCCTGAAAACTGGCGTAGGTGCTCATGATTTGGATTCCTTGCGTTGGGTGGTGAGGGGTCGGGTGGGTTCGACGGGCGCGCCGTCACCTTCCGGTGGCGGCGGGACGGGCTGGCGGTCGTGGCGCGCGATGCCGTTGGCGATGAGCCAGTCGGCGGTGCCGCCATCCACGTCCAGCCGGTCGCCCGCCTTGCAGGGTTTGCCCGCATGGGTGTGCGGGCGGGTCAAGACGATTGAGGACATGGGTGTCATCCGTTGGTTGAAAGATCGGTGTCGAGCGTCCGGTAGGTGATCGCGTAGCGCGCCGGAATCGAGGCAGCCACCGCGTCGGCGTCCTCGACGTCCCATTCGCAGTCCTGCTCGCGGATGCCGAGGCACAAGCCACCAAGATTCCCGTCGGCCAGCAGCGCGGCATGGGCGGCGGTGAGAAGCCGGTCGGCTTCGGTTTCGGGGATCGCGGGCGGCACCGCGCGCGCCAGCGCCACAAGGCGCACGGTCAGCACGCGCGTGACGCGGTCGTTGGCGCGTTCGGTGATCTGCTCGGCTTCGGGGAACACCACCAGCGCCGGGCAATGCTCCCGGCTGATGGCCACCGTGGGTGAACGGTGCAGCGTAGCGCCGAGTGTCTCCACCGACGTGCGGACGGCGTCGAGCACCGCGAGCAGAATCCGCTCGCGGATCGAGTTGGCGGCCATCGGTCAGACCCTCGTGAGCTTGGCGCGCATCTCCGAGCCGTCGGCCACGGCCCGGACATCGCGCACCTGATAGGTCACGCCGTCGATCAGCACCGTGTCGCGCGCGGCCAGACCTTTGAGGCCCGACGCCGGATACGTGATCGCGTAGTCGGTGTTCAGTGCCAAGCCGTCGAGAATGGTGTCGTCGGGCGCTGCGAACCCGACGCGAGCCGACTGCGACGCGGCACCGCCGGAGGGATGCCAGAGGCAATCCCTCAGCAGGCCTGCGTTCGCGGCGGACTCGTAGATCTGCTCGACGATGCCCATCACGTCACCGTCAGCTTCACCAGCACGCCGGGGCGATGGCACATCGGCAGCGGGTTGGACTGCGTGTGCAGGTCGGTGCCCCGGTCGAACTTGCGCGGTTCCTGCTTGGCATACAGCGGCTGGCCGACCGTGTTGACGGTTTCGTTGAAATCCGCCGGTGCGAAGTAGGTGCCGAAGGTGTCGATGGTGCCCAGCGGGAAAGCGTGCGCCTCGCCAGCGGCGATGAAACGGCGCGCGGTGCCGTTGGCATCGGTGGCCTGGCCCCGGTACTCCTCGAAGGTGATGCCGCCGTAGGTGAAGCCACGACGGATGTCGTTGATGAGGATCGCGCCGTTCTGCCAGTTCTCGAACGCTTTCTCGACCTTCGCGTGGCCGGTGAGCGCGGCGAAGAACTCCGGCGAGCACAGGCAGTGGACGCCGTTCATGAACTCGCCCTTGAGGTTGTCCTCGATAGTGGACAGCACCGTGCCGCACCTGGCCTTGACATTGGTGCCCGCCGTGCCCAGCTCGAAAGACACCACCTGTGGCGAGATGTCGAAGGCACCGAACAGATCGACCAGTTCGCTGCCGTCGGCGTCGAGGATCACTCCCTTGAGCGCGCCCATGCGCAGGTGTTCCAGCGTGATCGCGTGCTTGTTGCGCATGGTCTCCAGATGGCGCGCGATGACCCCCGCGACTGTCTCGGTTTCGGTTTCCGAACCGAAGGCGCGGATGCCTTGCACTTCCTCCGGCAGCACCACGTCGTCGTGCGGGATGTGCGGCACGACGAACGAGCGCAGATTGCGTTTGCCGCGCTTGCCGACCGTGCCGGGCGAACCCGGCGGCAACGTCGGCAGCAGGTTGAGTACGCCGTTCATTTCCTCGACGACGATCTGGCGCTGACGCACGGGCTTGGCGGGCATCAGGTTCAGTTCTTCGAGACGGCCGTAGCGGTTGGGCAGGATGTTGATGGCGGCGGTCAGCGCCGCCATCGAGAACGCGGGATTGCTGAAGGGGTTGTTCATGGTCAGGCTCCTTGGCGGACGAGGACGCCCAGCGCCTTGAGTTGCGCGATGGCGGCGAGTTTTTCGGCGTTGGTGATGGCGTCGGGCCAAGCGAGCGCGTGGTCGGCGACGATGGCGTGACGCGCGACGACGAGGCCGTCATCGCGGTCGGCAAGCGTCGCGTCGCAGGCTTGCAACAACACGGCGGCGGCGACCTGAGTGCCGTCTTCGGCGGACGGGTCGATCTGCTTGTACTTGCCGGAAGCGGTGACGATGCCCACGACCGTGCCCAGCGGCAGGTTCTGGCCGGAGGCGACGGTGACGCGGTCGCGCGAGTAGAGGTTGGGCGCTTCGTACTTGAGCAGGTCGCCCAGATTCAGCGGTTCGGCGAGGACGGGCATTTCAAACCTCCTTCCTGGCGGACTGCGCGGCGAGGTTCTTGGCCGCATCGATCAGCGGATTGCTGGCGGCAGGCCGCGCGGCGTCGGGCGTGATGCGGCTGCTGATCTCCGGGCTGGCTTCGGCCTGCACGGCGAGCAGTCGGCTGCGCACGGCGGCGGGCGTGGTCTGGGTTTCGAGGAAACCCGCGATCAGGTCGGCGCGACCTGCGAGCGTGCAGGTCTGCGCGATCTCCAGGGCGTCGGCCACGCTCAGCGCGGCGGCGGACGGTTGAGGAGGATTGCCAGCAGGATCAGCAAGAGGCCGATCGAGAGCAGCGGGGTCGGATCGTTCATTCATGGAAGACTCCATCGGGTGGTTGCACAAAGGGCCCGCCCGCGCGGCGAGCGCCACCGGAGTCGGGTTGGGGGACAGGGATGCGTGGAGCTGCGCCAGCGCGTCGTCGAAGCTGCCGACAGCGTCGGCCAGACCCATGGCGACGGCGGCTTGCCCGAAGAACAGACCGGCTTCGGTGTCGCGCACGGCGGACGCCTCGAGGCCACGGTGGCGGGCCACCGTCTCAACGAACAGGCCGTAGATGCGATTGACCTCTGCCTTCAGGAAGGCGTGGGCCTCGCTGGACATTGGCTCGTGCGGGTTGAGATCGTTCTTGCGATCACCGGCGAACACGGCGGTGTAGCGAACGCCGTCCTGCGCGTCCTTCTCCGACTGGTCGACGTGCATCGCAATGACGCCAATCGAGCCGACGCCGCCGGTGCGCGAGACGAACACGCGGCTGGCGGCGGACGCCAGCGCGTAGGCGGCCGAGAAGGCCATGTCGTTGGCCACGGCCCAGACTGGCTTGATCTGGCTGGCCGCGCGGATGCGGTCGGCCAGGTCGAATACGCCGCCGGATTCGCCGCCGGGTGAATCGATGTCCAGCAGAATGGCCGACACCACCGGGTTGCCGAGGGCCGCGTCCAGTTGCTGCGTCAGCGTCGCGTAGCTGGTCAGACCCGATTCGGTTTCCAACCCGACCGTGCGGCGCACCAGCGTGCCGTGGATCGGGATGACCGCCACACCTGGCGACGATGCGGACGCGGGTCGTGTTGGTGGTGTGAAGCCCGGCGCGGCGGCCAGATCGGTGAGACCCACGCGCGAGCCCAGCACCGCCAGGATGACGTCGAGCTTGGGGCGATGGATCGCCAGCGGCACGCCGAAGAGGCGCGCCGCCAGATGGGGCAGCAGGTTCATGGGGTGTCCTTCGGACTTGCCGTACTGGGCGCGACATCGGCCAGCAGCGCGTCTTCCACGGCGTCGCGTGAAGACCCCTCGCGGGACGTGTAGCGCGGGTCGGAGTCGAAGATCAGGCCGAGGTCGTCGGCGCGCTGGTTGTCGGCGGCGATTTCGCGGTCGACGTCCTCGGCGTCGTAGCCGTTGGCCGAGATGGCTTCCGAGCGCGACATCAGGCCGGAGCGGATGGCCAGCAACATGGCCTTGAATTCCTTCTCCGGATCGACCCACTGCCAGCCCTGCGGCACCCACTTGGCGGCGAGGTACTGGCGGCGGCGCGCCGGGCCACCGCGCGCGAAGCCCGGCGCATCGAGCGCGCCCGCGAGCACGGCCTGTTTCATCCACGCCGCCCACACCGGGCGGCATAACTGATGCACCAGCACGCCGTGCTGCACCATCTCGCAGCGGCGGCGGAACTCCAGCATCCCGGCACGGATGCTTGAATAGTTCACGCCCGTCAGGTCGCCGGTCAGTTGTTCGTAGGTGATGCCGATGGCGGCGGCCACGGCGCGAAACTGGGTGCGCAGAAACTCGGAGTAGGAACCGCCCACGTCGGCAGGATCGGAGAACTTGATGTCCTCGCCCGGCTCCAGAATCTGCAAGGTGCCCGGCTCCAGCCCGGCCAGCGCGATGCCGCCGCCGTCAGCCGCGCCTTCGCCCATCAGGTTGTCTTCCGGGTTCTGGCGCGTGACGAAGCCCGCGAACATCGCGGCGGTTTTCTTGCGCACCAGCTCGGCGTCGTCGTACTGGTCGAGTTCGTTCAACTTGACCAGCGCCCGCGACAGCCACGGCTCGCCGCGAATCTGGCCGGGCCGCAGCACGCGGTAGAGGTGGATCACCTCGCGCGCGTCCACACGCACCGTCTCCATGCCGCCTTGCCCCGACATCGGCGCGAGCCGACCGTCCTCCGGATGCGAGCGGTACATGTGGTATGCGACGCGGCGGCCCAGCGCATCGAACTCGATGCCGGAGCGCACCACGTTGCCTGGGCTGGAAGCCCCTCCGGTAGCGGGCAGATCGATGTTGAGGTGAATCGGCAGGTGCTCCGACTCCAGCAACTGGAGCTGCAAGGGCACGGCCAGTCCATCTTCCGGACGGCGCGGACGCAGCCGGATCAGGCATTCGCCGCCTTCGAGCATCGAGCGGCAGGCCAAGGCTTGCAGGCCGTAGAAGTCGGTCAGGCCCGCTGCATCGGCTTCTTCCGTCCAGTCGCGCCACAGCGCTTGCACGTCAGCCTTGAAGCCTTCGTCATCCGACAGGCTCTGCGGCTTGATGCCCGTGCCAACGGCGTTGGCGACGAAGGCGTCGAGCGCGGCCTGCGCCCACGCATTGCGGCGCACGAGGTCGCGGCTCTTGATGCGCAGGTCGGTGTGGGTCGCCAGCATCGCGGCGACCGCGCCCGGATTGCCGGGCATCCACGCCAGCGACCGGCGGCCACCGCCTGCAGCCTCATGCACCGGGGAGTAGCCGAACAAGCGGCGAACGGTTTGGGTGAACCACGCCATGTCAGAACCCCTTGCGCGTGGTGACGCGGATCTGGCGTTTGGACGTGGCGCTGCCGCGCGCCATCTCGGCCTCGACCGTGCGGATCGCCGCTTGCAGCTCGGCGACGCTGCGGTACTCGACCGTCTTGTCACCGAAGGTCACGCGGCGTTCGCCCGTGGCCAGCGCCTTCTTGAGCGTGTCGAGTTGTGCGTTGGTGTAGCTCACGGTGTCCTCATCGGGTCAGCCAGCGGCTCTTGATGACGCGCCGACCGGAATTGCGGTTGCCAGAAACGGCGAGGCCACCGCTGTGGGTGGCCTCGTCGGGTTGCATCGGTTCGAGTGGCGGGGAGTCGTCCGGTGGACGCTCCATGCCCAGTTGCCGCTCCAGTTCGCGCCAGTGGCGTTCCTCGAAGCGATCCAGCCCTACCGCCGCCGCAGCGGCGCGGGCGTAGACGTAGCAGTCGAGAGCCTCGTTGCGCTCACGCATCTTTTGCCACTCGCGCACGGGGAAACCGTTGCGGTCGCGGCGGGTGATCAGTTGCTCGGCGCAGAGTTGCTGGATGAACTCCGCGTCGATCTTGGGCAAGTGGACGAAGCCTGCGGGGAACGTCGTGGTGACGCCGTCCTCGCCGACGTTGGCCGCCTTGCGCAGGTTGTTGTAAAGCTCCAGCTTGGCGATGCCGACCGCGACGGTGAACACCTTGATGCCCCGGCGCAGCTTCTTGCCGCCCTGCGTCATATCGACCGCCGTCGGCGTGCCGATCAGCGCCGCGCCGCGTGCCGCGCCCTTGACCGCCATCACCCGCGCATCATGGGCGGCGCGCACGAAAGCGTAGGCTTCCTGCGTGGCGAAGCCGGTGTCGAGCGCGAAGCGCGCCAGCGGCATCGCCGCGCCCGTGGCGTGCGTCCAGTGCTCATCGAGCATTTCCGCCAGTCGCTTCCACACCTGCTCCCGGGCGGTGTCGCCCATCAGCACACGGTGCTCGATGAGCCACGCTTCCTTGCCGCGACCGAAGGCCCACACCGATGCTTCGATGCGATCCTTCTGCACGTCCGCGCCGCCGACCAGCAGCAGGCCGCTCATCGGCACGCTGCCGATGCGGTATTCCTCACGGCGCTCGACCAGCCGCTGCCAGTCCGGGGTTTCACCTTCCTCGACCCAAGTCTCGCCGAGTTCGGTGTTCTTGAAAGTCTTGATGGCGGCGGCGGAACCGGATTCCTTGCTGACGGCGGCCTCCCACGCGGCGGCGATGTCGCGCCACGCCCGCCAGCCGACCGGACTGTAGAGCGAGGACAGGTGGAAACCCGTCGTCTTGCCCGTGCCGTCGGCCATCGCGCGCCACTCGCCGTGTTCGAGCATCCACGCCTTGTGGTGCTCGGCAATCGCGGTGTCGCACGACTCGCAGATGTAGGCCGCCGTCTCCGGCGCGCCCTTGTCCCAACGCAGCAGTTCGAAACGCAGCCACTGCCGATGCGAGCAATGCGGGCACGGCACGAAGTAGCGACGCTGGTCGCTGGCTTCGTATTCGCGCTCGATGGCCGACGCGCTGGAGATCGTCGGCGTGGAGACGATGAAGATTTTGCGCCGCGCGAAGGTGCGCGTGCGCGCCTCCGCCAGCGAGATCGCATCGCCTTCGCCCTCCACGTCCAGCGGGTAGCCGTCCACCTCGTCGAGGAACAGATAGCGCACCGGCATCGAGCGCAGGCCGACGGCGCTGTTCGCACCCGTCATCACCAGCACGCCGCCGCGAAACTCCTTCGCCAGAATCGTGTTGCCCGAATCGCGTGAGCGAGCCGGGGCGATCAGTTCGGCCAGCGCCGCCGATTCTTCGATCAGCGGGTCGATGCGCTGCTTGCTGTTGCGCTTGGCCATCTCCACCGTCGGCCACACGGCCATCATCGGGCCGGGCGCGTGGTGGATGACGTAGCCGATCCAGTTCGACCCCATCTCGGTCGCGCCGAGCTGGGCGGCCTTCATGAACACCACGCGCTCGACCGGCGAGGTCGGCGACAGGCAATCCATGATGGCCTTCAGGTATGGCGTGCGGCTGGTGCGCCAGCGACCCGGCTCGGCGGACGCCTTGCTGGAGAGCATCCGGTGCCGATCCGACCATTCCGACACGGTGAGCAGCGGATCGGGCGTCAAGCCTTCGCGCCACGCACGTTCGATTTCGGCAGCGCCTTCGTAGTCGGTGTCCATCAGTCCTCGGTCAATCGACCCTCGGGCGCAGGTCGCCCAGTTCCTGCAAGTGCTCGCGCACGGCGGCCTCCAGCGCGACGTGCATCGTGTGCGGATCGACGCTGAGCTTCGCGGCCATCTGCGCCGAGATGCGCGCGGGCCAGTTGAGCCATGCATCGCGTTCGGCGCGCGCCAGCTTGAAGACGTGCGCGATGGCCTGATTGCGGTCGACCAGCTCGCCCTTGAGCCGTGCCAGCCGCACCTTGTTCGTTTGCGCCTTGACCACCTCGTTGACGGTGCGCGCCTGAAGCAGCGACGCGCCGCCCGTGGGCAAGGACGCCTGTCCGTCCCCTGCCGGTGAAACGGGCGCAGCCGTGGCCGTTTCTGGCGGCACGGTGGCCCTCACAGCGCGGGCGCGCGTTCCGGTGCGCGGCGCATCGGTGTTGCGCGACCACTCCGCATCAGCGCGTTCGGGGTCAAGCGTGCCGTCGGCCTCCGGCGTGACGCGCCCAGCCGCGATGGCCTTGCGCACCGCCGAGTCGGAAACGCCACGGTGACGCGCATAAGCGCGAATCGAGATTCCCATTTTTCGCCTTCGGGGCACCTTCAATCATTCGTTCGTCCTTCGTCGAGAAAGCGCTTGGCTTCCATCGGGAACAGCGCGTTCATCACGCCATGCCATCAATCACGTCGAAAGGACTCCCGATGAACAAACCCGCCCCCGACACCCTTGCCGTCAAGCTCGCCGAAGCCGCGATGACGGTCTTGGTGCGCGCCTGCCGCAAGGAGGTCGCTGCCGCCAGCCATGCCGAACTGGAAGCCGCCTGCGCATCGATGCGCGCGCGAGCCAGAGCCGTCGTCGATCAGTTGCTCGACGACGCGCGCAACGCGCCCTGGATCGCCGAAACCGCGTTCCACGCCGCCGCCCTCGAATTGGCCGAAGCGGGCATCGCGTCGCTGCGCAGCCACTGAATCTGCAAAGAGCTTGGCTTCACCGCCAAGCAGCGCGTTCATCACGATTCCGATCAACCACTGCAAAGGAGCAGACCATGAGCACCACCCAACTCACCCCGGCCCAGCACGCCATCCTCGCCAAGGCCATCAACACCAACGGTGGCAAAGTCGAGTGGTTCCCCGACAACATCAAAGGCGGCGCGCGCAAGAAGGTGCTGGAAGGCATGGCCAACCGCGCCTTCATCGCGCTCGATGGTGATGGCTGGCGCGTTGCCGACGCGGGCTACGACGCCTTGGGCATGAAGCGCCCCGAAGCAGCGCAGCCAGTGCCGGAGTTCGACGCTGAACTGGAGCGCGACGTCGCCGCCGCCGAGGCCACTTGGCAGAAACCGGCCAAGCCCGCATCGCGCACCCGCGAGAACAGCAAGCAGGCCGAAGTCATCCGGATGCTCCAGCGCCCCGAGGGCGCGACCATCCGCCAGATCTGCGACGCCACCGGCTGGCAGCAGCACACGGTGCGCGGCACCTTCGCCGGAGCCTTCAAGAAGAAGCTCGGCCTGACCATCACCTCGGACAAGGAACAGGGCGGCGAGCGCATCTACCGCGTGGCCTGAAAGCCACTGCCGGAAAGCCAAGCAGAAGTAGCTTGGCTTCTCCGGGACATAGCGCGTTACTTCAACCATCGCAACGCAACCACGAAGGAGCACCAAATGAGCACCAACACCAACATCTCCGCCACCCGGAACGAAGGCTGGGGCTTCTGGGGCACGATGGGCGGGCACGCCTGCATCGCGTGGTCTCTGGCCATGAACGCCGTTGCCGCCGCCACGGGCGAAGACCTCGACACCATCCGCGCCTTCCTCGACAGCCGGTTCGGACGTCACTTCGCGGACGAAGTCCACAACGGCCTCTTCGACGGCAAGAGCATGAAGGACGCCATCGACGCCGCCACCACGAAGTGGATGGGCTGGACGATTGGCCGCATGACCAGCAAGGAATACGGCATCCCGCGCGGGCTGCCTTACCTCACCGGGTTCGTGATCCACAACGGGATCGTCGAGGAACAGGAAGCCGCGTGAGCAGGCTCAACTGATTTCCGCAGGCTGCACCGCGCTCGATGCGCGCGTCGCCTTCTTCCCTGTGTAGTCCTCCCACCGCCGCACGATCACGTCGGCGTACTTCGGATCGAGCTCGATCAGGCACGCGACGCGCCCGGATTTCTCGGCGGCGATCAGTGTCGTGCCGGAACCGCCGAAAGGATCGAGCACCACGCCGCCCGGACGGCTGGAGTTGCGCAACGCGCGCTCGACCAGTTCCACCGGCTTCATCGTCGGATGCAGATCGTTCTTCTGCGGCTTCTTGATGTTCCACACGTCGCCCTGATCGCGGTCGCCGCACCAGTGGCGCTCGCCGCCCTCCGGCCAGCCGTAGAGGATCGGCTCGTACTGGCGCTGGTAGTCGGCGCGGCCCAGCGTGAAGGTGTTCTTCGCCCAGATGATGAAGGTCGACCAGTGGCCGCCCGCCGCGCGGAAGGCCGATTGCAGCGTGTCCAGTTCACTGGACGACATCGCCACGTAGATCGCGCCACGACAGTGGGCGACCATCGGGGTGAGCGCCGCCAGCAGGAAATCTTCGAACCCGTCGCCGAGGTTGTCGTTGAGGATCGCGCGATCCTTGCCGCGCATCTTGTCCTTCGCGCTGTTGGCGTAGTTCACGTTATAGGGCGGGTCGGTGAACACCATGTCCACGGCCTCGCCATCGAGCAGCGTCTCGTAGCTCGACGCCACGGTCGCGTCGCCGCACAGCAGCCGGTGCGCGCCGAGCAGCCAAACATCGCCGGGCCGGGACACCGGCGCGTCGCCCACGTCGGGGACTGCGTCTTCGTCGGTCTGGCCTTCGTTGACCGACTCGTCTCCTGCCAGCAGTTCGGCCAGCGCGTCGGCGTCGAAGCCGGTCAGGTCGAGGTCGAAGCCTTCGTCCTGCAGGGCTTCCAGTTCCACCCGCAGCAGGTCGTCGTCCCACGCCGCGTTCTCGGCGATGCGGTTGTCCGCGATGACGAGCGCGCGGCGCTGCGTCGGCGTCAGATGGTCGAGCACGACCACCGGCACGATGCCGAGGCCGAGTTTCTGCGCGGCAGCGAGCCGCCCGTGTCCGGCGACGATCACGCCGTCGCTGCCCGCGAGGATGGGATTGGTGAAGCCGAACTCCACGATGCTGGCGGCGATCTGCGCCACCTGTGCATCCGAGTGCATCCGCGCGTTGCGGGCGTAAGGCACGAGCTTGGCGGTCGGCCACAGCTCGATCTTGTCGGCGAGCCACGAGCTGGTCATGCCACGACCTCCTCGGTGCGCTCGGCTTTGACGTCGTCGAAGCTCTGACCGGTCGCCAGCAGCGTGACGGCGACTTCGGGATGGTTCTGCCGGAAGCGCCGGATGGCGACATCCACGTATTCCGGCGCGATCTCGACCGAGTGGCAGATGCGTCCGGTGCGCTGCGCGGCCAGCATCGTGCTGCCGCTGCCGCCAAACGGCTCGAACACCAGATCGCCCGTGGCGCTGAACGCCTCGATGACGAACTGCGGTAGCGCCACCGGGAACACGGCGGGATGGTCGATGCCGTCGCCGATCTTGCCCTTGTGCCGCATCACGCGGATCACCGAATCTGGGATGCGCATGTCCTGCGTCGGCTGGCCCGCGTGCGTCCAGCCGTTGACCTCGCCGTCCTTGCCGCGCATCGCGGTGGACGAGCCGTCGACACGCAGGTGGGTTTCCTGCCCGGCGAACTTGCAAGGCACGATCTTGTTGGGCTTGCGGCTGGCGCGGTTGAAATGGAACACGAACTCGAAGCTGGGCGCGAAGCGGCCCTGCCAATCGCCGGGCATCCCCGGCCCCTGATCCCAGACATACCAGCCGAAGCGCCGCCAGCCCTTCGCGCGCATCCAGCCGAGCCAGTCCTCCCAATACGGGACGAACTCGTTGTCGCGGTGGATCAGGCCGAGGTTGACCAGCACCTGCCCGTCGTGGGCCATCGGCAGTCGGTCGAACACGCCGCGCATCAGCGCGTCCCAATCGGCGATGCCGCCGGTGGTGTAGTCGCGCTGGTTGCCGTAGGGCGGCGAGGTGAAGCACAGCGCCGCGCGCTCGCCCGCCATCAGCGTGGCGACCACGTCGGCGTCGGCGGCATCGCCGCAAATCAGGCGGTGCGCGCCGATGGCCCAGACGTCGCCCGCGCGGGACACCGGCGTGGCCGGAACCTCCGGCACATCGTCGGCGTCGTCCGCCGATTCGTCGTCAGGCGTTTCGGCTTCTGGTTCTTCTGCGGAGGCCAGCAGGTCTTGCAGTTCACCGTCCTCGAAGCCGGTGAGCGCCAGCTCGTACCCGGCCTCGGACAGCTCGGCCAGTTCCAGCGCCAGCATCTCCTCATCCCAGCCCGCGTCCAGCGCCAGCCGGTTGTCGGCAATGACGTAGGCGCGCTTCTGTGCGGTCGACAGGTGCGCCAGTTCGATCACCGGCACCTCGGCTGCGCCCAGCTTGTGCGCCGCCGCCAGCCGCCCGTGTCCCGCGATGATGCCGTTGTCGCCATCGACCAAGATCGGGTTCGTCCAGCCGTATTCGACGATGCTGGCCGCGATCTTGGCGATCTGCGCTTCGGTGTGCGTGCGCGGGTTGCGGGCGTAGGGAATCAGCGTCTCGACCTTGCGGTACTCGACGTTCAAGGGGTTCAAGGTTTCGGGTTCCAGAAAAACGAAACCCGCCGACGGACGATGCCGTGGGCGGGTTGGAGTGAAAGGTGCGAACTTGACGGGGTGCGAACCGCGAACCCGTGCGAACCTCGGTTCGCACCCTGACGCTAGGAAAGCGTCGCGCTCGCGCCCCCCGCATGGGATTTTCCGCAGGAAGGGCCCATTTCGCCTCGGGAGTGTGGCTTCGAAGCGACTGTCGCCTCAAAGTCACTGATCCCAAGCATGGAGTGAATCCTACCCTCGGGAGCCGGTTCTTGTTGCACGCTCAAAAACCGCTGATGCCCGCCGATGCACTCGCATTGCAGACCACGCGCGCCAAATCACGCTAAATCACTACGCGACGACGACGCCATTGAGCTGGTCGGCGACCGTCTGCAAGGCGCGCTGCCAGCGCCGCCATGCCGTCGTGCGGTCGCAGGCGAAGCGGATGGTGATGTCGCGCCAGCCGTATCGCTTGGCGCGCATCCACACCAGATGCCGTTGTTCGACCTCCAGCCACTGCACCCACTTCATCGTCTCCAGCATCCGGTCGATGGCGTCCGGCGTCGGAGGGAACGGTCGGTAGACGTGTTCGTCTGCGGCGAAGGCTTCCCACTCCTTGCGCACGATGAACGGCCATGTGTTGAAGTAGCCCTGCACCCGCACGGGCGGCAGGCGTCGTCCGGTGCTGGCCGCTTCCTCGAAGCGCGCGGCCACGTCGTCAATCGTCCACGGGATTCGACGGTCAGCCATGACGCGCACCTCCGTAGAGCCGCTCGCCGATGCGTCGGATGAACTCGCGCTCGATGAAGTCGAGGCGTTCGTCGGCGGCGTTGACGACGAGGATGTGCTGGTCGCGCCAGCCGCGTTGCTTCATCGCTTCGAGGTCGGTGGCTTCAGGCTGGACACGCGCCAGCGGACAGCGATAGGTGGGCGTGGGAATCTTCATCTCACACCTCCCGTTCCAGATCGTGCTGCGCGATGGCCCAGTGCAGCAACGCCAGCGCGTCGGCCTCGTTGTCGTCGGACGGCGAATGGCCGCGCGCGGTGACAGAGGCGATCACCTCGTCCTTGCCCGCGTTGCCTTTGCCCGTGGCGTGCTTCTTGATCGTGCCGACCGGAACGCCCTGATACGGAATCTGGTGGTGCTCGCACCACGCGGTGAGGGTGGCGAGGAAGCCGCCGTAGGCGTGCGCCGCATCGGTCGAGACGTGGCGGCGCACCTCCTCGAAGTGCAGCGTTTCGATGCTGCCTGCGACAGCCTTCAATTCGGTCAGCCAACGCTTGAAGCGCAGGAAGCGCATGCCGCCGCCCTCGAAGCGTTGCGGACGGAAGCTCTCGGAGCCGCTGGTGATGTGGCCGTCGCTGCCGCGCAGCGCCCAGCCGGTGGTGGCGCCCAAGTCGAGGGCGAGGATGGTCGTAGTCATGGGTGCAGTCCTTGTTTCGGTTCGGACTGACGTACCGGACGCAGCACATCGAAACTCCCATGAGGCGTGCGCACGCGCACACGCGCGGGGGAAGTTACGACGTAGTGCGTCAAATGCGTCAGTCGGATGCGTCGGCATGGCGGTCAGTCGTCGGCGTATGGGGCGTAAGCGGGCATGGGTGGGTTCTTGAGGCCAATGCCACGGAAGCCGCGAACGCCCGCCGTGTTGCGCCACTTCTCGACGCCACGGGTGATGAGCAGGTCGGAAAACCGGCGCTGCGAGCCGATGAACTCGCCTGCGGAGTCGGCCCACTGCTTCCAGTCGCCGAACAGCTCGGCGGTCAGCGACTTCGCGTTGGCGTCGCGCACGCAGCGTTCGTCGAGCCAGCGGCCCAGCGCATCCTCGGCCTCGAAGTACTCCTCGGTGGCTTCGAGCACCTGCTGCGGTGGATCGAGCCGACCCAGACGCTGCCAGTCGAGACCGCCCTGAACCGCCCACGCCAAGATGCCGTCGCGCTCGGCCAAGAGCTTCTGCTGGAGATGCTTGTCGCGGCGTTCGGGCGGCACGGTGATCGTGAACGGGATCAGGTGCAGCCGCCGCTTCATCGCTTCGTCGATATTGCGGATGGCGGGCTTGTGGTTGCCCGCGACGAACAGCTTGAACTGCGGGAAGAACTCGAAGAAATCCTGCCGCATGAAGCGCGCGGAGATCTTGTCGCCGCCCGTGAGATTCTTGATCTTCGACTCGGCCCAGCGCCGACCCTGCTCGGTTTCGATGGCTGCGACGAAGCGCGCGCCGCGCAGCCCCGCCATGTCGGTCGGGTGCCGGTCGGTGCGTGTTTCCATGAACGTGTCCATCGGCGCGTTGGCCGCGTAGTCGCCCAAGATCGTGGCCAGCGTGTTGACGAACACCGACTTGCCGTTCGCGCCCGTGCCGTAGAGGAAGAACAGCGCGTGCTCCTGCGTCGAGCCGGTCAGCGCGTAGCCGGTCATGCGTTGCAGGTAGGCTTGCAGTTCGGCATCGCCGCCCGTGACCTCATTGAGGAACTGCCGCCAGATCGGGCAGTCGCCGCCCGGCGTGGCCGTGGTGATCTTGGTCATCCGGTCGGCACGGTCGTGCGCGCGCTGCCTGCCGGTCTTGAGATCGACCACACCGCCGGGCGTGTTGAGCTGCCACGGATCGGCGTCCCATTCGGCGGTGGTGGCCGCGTGCCTGCGATCCGCGCGCGCCAGCCGTTCGACGCCGCCGACTGTGCCGGAGGTGGCGAGCTTGGCGGCGATCTTCGGGTTGTCGGCGTGGACGGCGGCGTGGCGGCAGACGCTGCGGATCAGGTCGGTCGCCGCCAGCGTGTCCTCGGTGCGCCAACGATGCCCGTCCCACACCAGCCAGCGTCCCCATGCCGCGACGTAGCGCCAGTCGCGGTGGTAGCGCCGGGTGAAGGCCAGCGCCAGCGCATCCTCGGTGCCCCACACCGATTCGTCGCTGCTGACGACCGGCTCGGCGTCGTCGGCGACGTCGTGCATCTGGAGACGCGGGCCATGCGTGAGGAAGGCCGCGACGTCGAACCCCTCGGCCACGGCGTCCGCCGCGTCCCATCCATCCGCCGCTTCTTCGGGCGGATACAGGATGTGGCAGGTCTTCGCGCCCGCCGACAGGATGGCCTGCGCTGCCTGCGTCGCGTACTCCCATCCCGGCTTGTCGCGGTCGGGCCAGACCAGCACGGCCTTGCCCGCCAGCGGCGACCAGTCAGTCTTCTCGACCGGCGCGTTCGCGCCGTGCATCGCGGTCGTGGCGGCGATGCCTGAGTCGATCAGCGCCTGCGCGCATTTCTCGCCTTCGACCAGCACCACCAGCGCGGCGCTGGCCATGTCCGGCTGGTTGTAGAGCGGTCGCGGATCGGGCGGAGCCATCTTGCGGCGGCGCGCGTCCCACGGGCGGAATTCCTTCTTGCGTCCGGGCGGGTCGTAGCGGTAGACGACCGCGATCAGCTTGCCGGAGGCGTCGAGGTAGTCCCACTTCGCGGTGGCCGGGCCGAGGTCGTCGACGGGCGCTTCCTTCTTCGATTTGCGCGCCGCCGATCGTGATTCAGCCGGAGTGCGTCCGAGCAGTTCGGTCGCCGCGTCGAGCACGCGCGGGAAGTCGGCATGGGCATCGATACCGAGGTAGGCGGCGATGAGCGTGAAGATGTCGCCGCCGTCGCCCGTGGCGCGATCCGTCCACAGGCCCGCCTTGTCGCCATCGAGCACGATCTCCAAGCTGTCGCCCGGACTGCCGAGTACGTCGCCGGTGAGGAACTTGCCGCCGCGCTTGCGGCCCGCCGGGAACAGCGCGGCCAGGACCGATTCCAGCCGCGCCAACAGTTCGGCGCGGATCGCTTCGCGTTCGGCGTCGAGGTCACGAGGAACAGGGGTGTGCGTGTCGTTGAAATCAAGCATCCGCAGCCTCCTCGTCGGAGGGTTGCTGCGCGACGATCCACGCTTCCAGTTCGTTGGGCTTGAAGCGAACGAGCTTGCCGACGCGGTAGTGCGGGATGCGGCGCTGCTGGCGTTCCTTGGCTTGCGACAGCCAGTAGGTCGGCAGGTTGAACATCAGCGCCGCTTGGCGCGCGTCGATGAATTGCTCGCCGAGCACCTGATCCAAAGGGATGTGGTTCATGTCGGCCTCCAGCAGCGGTCTTGCCATGCGCACATGCGGCACTCGAAATGGGTGGCGTCGTTGAAGTTGCGCGGCAGCAGCTCACCGGCCTCGGTCGCGGAGATGACCTTGACCGCGCGGTCGGTCATGCGCTGCGCCAGCGACGAATCGAAGTCAACCAGCTCGACGTAGATGTCCATCGAGTCGGCGTTGATCGCGGTGAACAGCGCCGGGTGTTCGTGCAGTTGCAGGTGCGCCTGATACAGCGCCACCTGCGACGCATACACCGGCTTGGCGACCGCGAGGCCTTTGGCTTCCAGCTCGCGCCACGCCTTCGCACCGAGGCATTTGTTCTCCCACAGCGCGGGATAGCGAAAGCCCTCCGGCCCGCCGACGAGCACGCCATCGACGTGGCCACGCAACCGACCGTGCGCGTCGGAGAAGCCGAACTGGCCACCGTCGGGCTTCTGCGTGCGCAGGTCGAAGCCTGCCGCGCGCAGCCATGCCACCATGCAGTCCTCCATGACGTGGCCGCGTTCGAAGATGCGCAGCATCCGCCCACCGGTGTCGCGCCCGTGATCCACGGGAGCCTTGGCGTATTCGAACTGCAAGGCGCGCTCGCACTCGATGCCCAGACGCGATGCACCGAGGTAGTCGCGTGCGGGTTGCTGCTCGCGCACGCGCTGCATCCCGATGTCAATCAGCGCCGTGATCTGGCCAGAGACGCTGGCCGAGGAATTGAAGTCCATCATGGCTTCTTCCCCTCCGGTTCGTCCCAGAACGCCTTGTCCTCCAGATCGGAGAATCCGAACGGATCGGGCGTCGGCTCCATGCCGCGCACGGGCGGGTACTTGGTCGCCTCGTGGTGCTCGACCATCGCCTCCGTGTAGCAGGTGACGATGGCGTCGATGACGCGCAGCGCCTCGGCTTCGGCGTAGTCGCCCAGCGGTTTGTCGAAGCCGATTTCGCCCGCCGCCTCGCCGAAGGCCTTGAGGCATTTACGCATCGCGCCCAGCTCGACATCAGACGGATCGATCATGGCGACCTCCGTCTTGGGCGTGCGCCCTTCCTGCACGCGCGTCCAGTTGCCATAGAGCGCGTGAAAGGCGTCCTGACAGCGGCGCGAGCAGAACACCCAGTCCATCACGTAGCGGCGCGGATCGGCGGTCTGGAACCGGCCATCCGTGTGGCCGTAGCCGCGCGCCTGTCGTTTGCAGACCCAGCATTTCATTCGCCTCCCTCACTGCGCCCACGCGGGCTTGCTGGTCACCGGAGCGCGCTGTGGCGCGGCGGGTGTGGCGGTGGCGTAGGACGAAGGCGCGGCCTGTGCCGGAGCGCCGGAGTTACCACCGCCGGTCTTGGTCTTGGGCGGCACGCCCATGAACTTGGCGTAGTCGGGGTGGTCGGGTTCGACCGCGAGCTTCACGACGTTGCGATCACCACCCTTGGCATCCTTCTCGACGTCCACGCGGGCGAGGAACTCGATGCCATCCAGTTCATGGAAGCCCTGAATGCGGCGTGCTGCAGAGGCTTGCGGGCTGTTGTCCTGCGGGTGGACGTTGCGGGCACTGTTGAGCGCGGCGCGGATAAACGTGCGCCCCATCTGGCCCCAGGTTGCCCCCTTTGGTGAGTACAGGCCGATGTTCGACCACATCTTGCGTTTGGCGTGGTCGCCTGCAGTCACCACGAATTCGGCGGCGAGATAGACCGACCCGGTGTCAAAGGACTGGGTGGCATAGCCGCCCGTCCAGTTCTGCGACGGGTCGTCGTGACCACCGGGTTTGATGGTCATGCGCACCGGGACGATGGTGCCCTTGGGGATGAGGTCGAAGCCTTGCTGCTGTTCGGCGTCATTGAAGTCGTTCCAGTTCTGCGTGGTCATGGCGATTACTCTTGAGATTCGTGGGATTGGGGAATGGCGGCGCTGGCGGGCACGGGCGTGCCTGCGCACTTGGCGATCAGCGCGTTCAAGTCCGGCGGTTCGAGCAGGTCGAGGCGACCGCTGCGGTCTTTGGCCGGGAGGCCGTAGGGATTGAGGGTGTGGGTGACGAAGGCGCGGAAGCTGCTGTCACTGCCATCCGGGTTCTGGGCCTTGATCTCGGCCAGCGTCACGACCTCATCGACGATGCCGGGCAGTTCGAGGCTGGTCTTGCTGCCCTCGATCTGCGGCACAAACACCTTGCGGTTGTAGTCGTCGAGCCGTTCGTCGAGGATGCAGACGAACACCACGTTCTTGCCGCGCGCGTGTTGCAGGTGCGTCAAGGCGCTGACCATCTCCTGGCCGAGCAGACCGTAAGCGCCGCGCATGTCGGGCTTGCCTGTGCGGTCGCTGACCGCGCCCGGCTGCGTCTTGCACCACGCGAAGCACTGACGCGAGAGCTGTGTGATCGAGTCGAGGAAGAACGTGTGGTAACGGTCGAGCTGCGCCGGGTCGCCGAACTTATCGATGACGTGGTCGTAGTGCGCATGCGAGAACGCTGCGTCCGGCGGCAGCGACTTGTCGGGCCCGGCAAGGAACACGAAGAAGTCGCGCGATTCCGGCCACGAGGCCGGACGGATGGTGTCGCCCGGCCAGTCGGCAACGGCCAGGTCGCCCGCCTCGATGTCGAGGAACAGCGTGGTCTTCGGATCGAGGTCTTTGAGCCGGGTGGTCTTGCCGATGCCGGACTTGCCGAGCATCAAGAGCTTCACGCCCTTGCGCTCGGCCATGCGCTGTTGCGCGGAGATGATGGGGAGGCTCATCACGCAACCTCCTTCAGCTCGTCGGCGACGGCCGGATTCCAGAGAATCTGGTAGCCGCTGTGGCCGTTGCGCGAGTACGGCATGGCCTCGGCCCACGCTTCACCGGCTTCGGTCAGTTCCCATTCGTCGCGGTCGTTGCGGAACTGGAAACCGCCCGCCGCCAGCAACTGGTTCGTCGCCTTCGCCGAGCGGTTCAGCAGCTTGCCGAGCTGGGTGGCGTTGAGCGAGCAGATCGGCTCGTTGGCGGCGGGCAGCGTGCGGCGCAGCGTCTCGACGGCGAGGCCCGTGTTCTCGTGGATGCAGGTCAGCGTCGCCGCCATCGCAATGCCGGACTTGACGCCCGGCACCTTCGCCACGGCGTCGCCGATCAGCAGGATCGCGGACACGCGGTCGTGGGTCGGCGCGGGCAAGGCCGCCAGCGTGCCGGGGACGGCATACGTGCCGGTCTTGCGGATCGCGGGCAGCACCTCGCCGGTCACCCAACGCTTGAAGCGTTTCGCGGCGTCCTTCGTGCTGCCGAGGATCAGGGCGTAGAGGCCGGATTCGTTGACGTGGTTCTGGCGCTGGCGACCACCTGCCGTAAGGGTCTCCAGTTTCTGGAGATCCTCTGCATCGACATGGGACTTGACCGCCTGAGACGGGTTGCCCATCTCCAGCGCGTCGCAGACGTCGCTGGCGTTGAACCACGGCAGGCCCGCATCATCGACCTGCACGCGCACGGCGCGCGCCTCGAACTGGAAGGGAATGATCGCGCTCATGATCAGCCCTCCCAAGCGACGTCGGCGATGCGGTCGGCACCGCGTGCGGCACGCTTGCGTGCTTCGGCGTGGAGGTCTTCCAGCGCGTTGCGGCGACGACTCAGAGCCAAGGCTTCTGCGTTGGCGGTCTGGATGGCAAAGGCCAGTTCGTCCACCGTGGCCGCTTCGAGCGCGACGGCGATCAAGTTGCCGTCGGCGTTGCGGTAGTGGATCTCCGTGGGCAGGGAATCGCCGTAGATGGACGGCAGCTGCTTGCGCAGCAAAGCGATGAGGCTGGTGCTCATGATCAGTGCTCCGAATCGAGAGAAAGGGTGAAAGACGGCTTGCCCGGCTCGACCGTTCGAGCGGTGGCGAACTCCTGCTGGAGCGACGGCGGCCAGTTGATGAAGCGCGATTCGGAAACCGCCAGCTTCACGTCGAGGAAGTGCTCGACCTTCTCGCCGGAGGCCACGATGTGGGCGGCGATGTCGCCCAGCTTCTTCTGATCCCAACTGACCTTCTTGGGCAACTCGAACTTGATGTGCAGCGCGCCGTCGTCGATGTGCGCGGTGCCGAAGTCGCGGCCGGAATCGCGCAGTGCCGTGCGGGCCTGTTCGCCGTAGGCGGCATCGAGCGCCGCATCGAACTTGGTACGCGCCTTCTTGAGCCAATCGAGGGCTTCGTCGAGGTTCTTGTCGATCTCGGCCTTGTGCGCGGCAGGCAGTGCGGCCAACTGGCTGACGGACATCGCGGCGATGTCGGCGGGAAAGAGGGTGATGTCGTTCATGGCATCGCTCCTCAAACCGCGGCGCGTTCGGACGTCGAGTCGTGGAGCGCGTCGCGCTCGAACTCGATGACGGCGTCCACGGGATAGCCGACGCGCTTGGACAGCTTCAGGTAGCGCGGGCCACGACCTTCGCTGCGCCAGCGTTGCAGCGTCTTGGGGCTGACGCCCCACCGCTGGGCCAGTTCGTTTTCGTTGAGCACCCGGCGGTCGCCGGGTGAAAGGCTGTTGATCGCCTGCTGTGGCGACCGGGGGATACTGCTTGCTGATGTCTGCATGGAACGCTCCTGTTGCGTTGTTGAGGAACAGGTGTCATTCCAAATTTCGGGTGGCGAACCTTGAAGGGACGCAATGGCGAACCACGCGGAAACTTCGGGTTCGCCAATCCGTCCGCGCCAACGAAAGCGGCGAGCACATGGCTCGCCGTCGTCAGCGGAAATCGGGGACGGGGTTCAGGCGTCGGTGAAGCCCAGCAGCCGACGCTGCTCGCCCCAATCTCGAGGCAGCAGGTCTTGGCGGCCGCGCAGCGTGTGCAGGTTCAGATGCCGGGGTTGGCGGCCCTCGAAGATCGCCTCGACGATGTCCGGGGCCAGCATGGTCATGCGCAGTACCTCGGCCGCCCAGCCTGTCTCCACTTTCAGCGCGCGCGCCAGATCTGCGGTCGTCGGATAGACGCCTTCGTCGATCAGCCGCTTCCAGTAGAAGGCCTTGCCCAGCGTCTTGATCATCGGCGCGTCGAAGCCGCCCGCCGCGCCAGTGGCGTCGGGGGCGGGCGGGATCAGCAGTTTGCGGTTCTGGCGGTGCTTGATCGTCAACGGCACCAGCGTGACCCGCTGACCGCCGCTGATGTAGCTGCAGGCATCGGTGCCGACCTCGATGTGGACAGTGCGCTTGCGCGGGTTCGCCGTGGTGTTCATGCCAGTGCCTCTTCGGTCTGCGCGCGGGCTTCCTCGACCAGTGGGTGCGTACCGATGTCGGCCCCAAACCCGATCCAGCCATCCTCGCGCCAGACGATGTCCAGCCCCTGCGCGTGCAGTTGCACACGTTCGATCAGCAGCCGCGTGATGCGTTGCTGCTCGGCGGGGAACAGCTGCGCCCACACGTCGCCGATGCGCTGCATGGCCACGACTACCTGCGCTTCGTCGAGCTTGCTACCTGCAGGATGCTGCTGACAGGCCCGCCACACCGCGATCAGGATCTGCGGAGCGGAGAGCGCCGCGTGGATTTGTGCCAGCACCGCGTTCTCGATTTCGGCGGCGGGTAGATGGCCGACGTCCGGCCGATCCGGAGTATGGGGCGACAGGCTCGCGCCCGCGTTGCGTCGCTTGTGCAGGTAGGGAACGTAGTAGCGGTACTGCCGCCCGTTCTTCTTCTTGACGAAGGAGTGCAGCATGCGCTGGCCATCGGGCGCGAACAGCAGGCCCGCCAGTACCGCCGGATGCTTTCCGGCCTGCTC
>Ga0081606_1000270_pt1 | contig 24858 bp, 19 predicted proteins | sample EareggfetidaYelm_FD_71127 | JGI IMG/M metagenome (GOLD analysis project Ga0081606, IMG submission 71127) | Earthworm egg capsule microbial community from the University of Washington, USA - E. fetida Yelm (SPADES assembly) (version 2) | ecosystem: Host-associated > Annelida > Reproductive system... | reverse complement strand
GAGCCGTGGCTGTAGACATTGCGGCTACTTCTCCTTCGGGGTCGGGGCAGACGTGCCGGGCAGGTTTTGGTTCCGGTTATAGTCGACGGACAACTGACCAACATTGCCGGCGGCCTTCAGCTTTGCAATCTGAGCCTCGTATTCAGTTTGTGACACAACCTTGACGTTGAAGAGCATGAGTGAGTGGTATTCACCGCAGAGCTCCGCGCACTTGCCAGCGTAGGTTCCTTCACGGGTGGGGCTGAATGACCAGTAATTTGTCTTTCCCGGGAGAACATCTTTCTTGTAGAGGAAGTCCACAACCCAGAACGAGTGGATCACATCGCGGGATTCGAGCTGAACTTCGACCTTCGCACCAACCGGAAGGTACAGCGTAGGGAGCTGACTTTCCACAAGAGTTCCCCGCGGGGCATCCTTTGCCGCCGATGCCTGCACCGTCGGTGAATAGACGTTCTCATTGACGTAGTTGAAGTCCCACGCCCACTGCTTAGCGAGCACCTCGATCTTCACGTCGATATCACTGGCCGCGTAACGCTGCTCAAGCACCTGTTGGTCGCGCGCTGTGAATGAAAAAAATCCGAGCACGAGAATAAGCGGCACAATCGTGTAAAAAACCTCGATCGGCATGTTGTAGCGGAGCTGCACGGGCAGACCGGTCTGCCCCCTGCGACGACGGTACGCGATCATTGCCCAAATCGTGAGAACCCAGGTGATGACACCAACAACGAGCAACACAATCCACGAGGAGACCCAGAGCCCACCAATCCGCTCGGTCTGGTTCGTGGTCGGCGGCTGGTCCGCCAAGAATCCGGGGAGAAAACCGTGCAGCTGCGCCTGCGTGCATCCTGCGAGAACTATGACGAACAACGCTGCGATTGGAATTGCAGCCCATCGGAGACCTCGTTTGTGCCGCACCGGTGACCTTTCAGGGACGTACGCGCCTTCGTAGCGAAGCGCACGCGCCACTCGTGTGACGCGGCTCTAGCCTACTAGCCCGCAGCGAATCTCGTGCGCTCAACCGAACGTGTTGTCGCACGAGGCCCGCGTCGGCCAGTCGGTGAGCGAATCGGCTGGTTAGCTAAACGAATCGCCGCACGCGCAACTACCCTGCGCATTGGGATTGTCGATCGTAAAACCCTGCTTCTGGATCGTGTCTTCAAAATCAATGGATGCCCCGTCAAGGTACGGAACACTCATCTGGTCGACAACAACCTCAACGCCATCAAAGTCCACAACCGTATCGCCATCAAGCTGACGCTCATCGAAATAGAGCTGGTAGATGAGACCGGAGCATCCGCCCGGTTGCACCGCGATCCGCAGACGCAGATCGTCGCGTCCTTCTTGTCCAAGGAGGCTGCGCACCTTATCGGCGGCGGCGTCGGTAAGCCTCACGCCGTGGGCGGTATCGGTGGTGGTGGGTGTGGCAAGGGTCGTGTCGGTCATGATTCTCCTCGGTTAGCTACCGGTGACAACGGAAATCTGGGCTTGGTTATTCCGGGTGTCTTACCTCGTGGGTGCCGCTGAGCTTCCATGGTACGCCGAGAGTGCCCGGAGACGCTCACTCGGTCAAAAATCGTGCGCGTTCTTGCAGCTTCATCGTGAGGGTGTTCGCGCAAAACCACCCACAAACAAACACCGCTGAGCTTGCAGCTTCATCCCGAGGGTGCCCGGGTATCGGAAGCCGTGGGCTCAGTGGGTGCTTTGGTGGGCGGCCGGTTCACCGACATCCCGCTCGCATCGTAAGACGTGGGCTCAGTGGGTTCTTTAGTCACCCGGGTTTCGTTCGTTGAGCTGGGTCATAAAGAGCGCTTCAGTGAGGATGGCGCGGCGAAACGCACCGAGGTGTAGCGACTCGTTTGGACTGTGCGCACGCGAATCTGCGTCTTCCACCCCCGTCACAAGAATTTGCGCGAGTGGAAACTGGTCAACCAGTTCGGAAATGAACGGAATTGATCCGCCGATGCCGATGTCAACGGGCTTCTGCCCCCACGCCCGCGTCATCGCGGCGCGCATATCAGTGACCGCCCAGCCACCGGTGTCAACAAGGAATGGCTGCCCGGTCTCGACATCCTCGAAGCTGAGGGATGCCCCAAAAGGTGCGTGCTGCTCCAGGTGGGTGCGAATCAACTGGAACGCCTCGGCGGCATCCTGACCCGGCGCAACGCGGGCACTGATCCGCACACGCACGTGTGGCAAAAGGGTGTTGGAGGCGTGTGCGGTTGTGGGTGCATCAATACCGGTCACGGTGATCGAGGGCTGGCACCAGATGCGGGAGAGAAAGGACCCCTCCCCTATCGGGTGAACCGCGTCGGGCAATCCGGTTTCGGCCCGGAGCTGTGCCTCCTCGTAGGGTGGGGTGATGATCTCGGCGTTACGGAGGCCGACCACAGCGACCCCACCCTGCGCATCCCACAGGGTGTTCAGGAGCCGTACGGTGGCGAGCATGGCGTCAGGAACAACTCCCCCAAACATCCCGGAGTGCAGGGCGTGGTCGAGGGTGTCAATACGCAGGTTGAAGGCGACCGCACCGCGTAGTGCAACGGTGAGCGCGGGAATATCGGTTGACCAGTTGACTGAATCCGCGACGATGATGACGTCCGCGGCGAGTAGTTCGCGATTTTCACGGAGGAAGGTTCTGAAAGAGCGAGAGTTGTATTCCTCTTCCCCCTCGATAAACAGCGCGATGCCGACATCCAGCCTGTCACCCAGGATGTCTCGAACGGCGCGCAGTGCGCCAATGTGCGCCATGATACCGGCCTTGTCGTCGGCAGCTCCCCGGCCATAGAGGCGATCACCGCGCAGTGTGGGCTCGAACGGGGGTGTCTCCCACTCGGTGTCGTTGCCCGGTGGTTGCACATCGTGGTGCGCGTACAACAAAACGGTGGGCCGACCGTTGCGCGCGGCACGGTGCGCGACTACGGCGGGGGCACCGAGCGAGTCGACGGGGGGTGCCGACGATGTGGATGGCGCGGAGGTTGCGGGTGCGATGGGCTTGAGAGTCGCTGCGGCGCTATTGTCGAGAGCAGCCTGGCGTACCTCGACAAGGTCGAACAGTCCGATTCCGCGCAGAAGTTCTGCGACGGCGTCGGCTGATGCCGATACGTGCGCAGGATCAAAGGCAGGCCACGACACCGAGGGAATTCGCACGAGGCGACAGAGTTCCGCCACCGTTGTCGGTAATTCAGCCTGGATGTACTGCCGCAGTGCTTCCTCGTGTGTCTCTGTCGTCATGAGCGTCAAACTATCACTCGTGAGGTGAACCGCTCGAGCTCTGGGCACAGTACGCTGGCACGTGTCAGTGCGCGCGTCGGGAGATTTCCCTACCTGCGGCGCAAGATCGACCCACACACCGTGTCAGTGCGCGCGCGTCGGGAGATTTCGGTGCCGCTCGTGCCACGGGTATGTGATGGGGTCCGCGACCCGCGCGACCGGAAGGAACTCGCCAAGATGTGCAGACTGTTGGGCTACGTTGCCTCGCATGCAGCGCAGACATCCGTGGCGCTCAACGGCACGGCGGCGGGATTTCGTGAGCTTTCAACGCACCACTGTGACGGCTGGGGTGCCGTGTGGTGGAACGCTGGCCTGCTCAGACAGGTGCACTCGACGCGGCCCGCACACACCTGTCCCGAGTTCGACGAACTGTTGAGCACAACATCGGATGCCGCGATTTTGCACGTGCGGAAAGCATCGCCGGGTATCGCGCAAACAATCGAAAATCAGCACCCCTTCATCGCCGACGGCATGGCATTTGCACACAATGGTTGGCTGTTTCCCACCGAAACACTCGACCGACTCGTGAACGAGTGCGGCGCTCCCTCCTCACGTGGAACGACCGACAGCGAACGGTACTTCGCACTCGTGCGGAACGAACTGGTAACAACGGGGGCGGGTAATCCGGTCACCGCGATTGCGCGCACGATCTCTCGACTGCACGCCGCAGGCGTGTGGTATCTGTCGCTGAACATTCTTTTGTTGACTGATCGTGCACTGTATTCTGTGTGCTGCTTCGATCCCGGCTATCAACCGCACACTGGCTACCCCGCCGATATGTTTACGCTGCGCTATGCCGAACACCGCGACGGCATCATTGTTCGGTCGTCGGGGTGGGAGGAGCCGAGCTTGGACTGGCGGGACATCCCGAATGGCAGCATTTTGGAGGTTGATCGGAGGACAACCGCGGTCACACTGCACGACACACGGTTGCGACGGGATGCTCCGGTGTCGGGTCGCCCGAAAATGCCGGGTGTGCTGAAGGTGCCGGGTGCGGGTCGGTCGTGATCGAGAGCACATCGGGTGGGTGTGCAGTGTCGGTGGCCGCCGGTACGCTGGGAACACCCAAACAGAGAGATATCCCGTGGTCAAGAAGAACAGTTCAACCGGAACAAACCCGGTCGAGGCCGAAACATCCGTTGGCAAAGGCACGCCGACGCCCAGCCGTGCTGAACGCGAAGCGGCCCGTAAGCGCCCCCTTGTGCCTCATGATCGCAAAGCGGCAGCGAAGGAGGCTCGTGCGAAAATAGCGGAGGCTCGCGAACGCCAACGGGTGGGTATGGCTGCGGGCGATGAACGCTACCTTCCCGCGCGTGATCGCGGACCGCACAAGCGATACGTTCGTGACTATGTCGACGCGCGGTTTAGCATCGGCGAGTTTCTACTACCCACCATGTTTGTGTTCCTCATTGTGAGCTTGTTTTCAAAAACGCTCGGAGACTACATTATCCTGGGCCTCTGGCTGTTTCTTCTCATCGCGCTTATTGACGCCTTCGTGTTGGGTCTAGTCGTGCGCAAAAAACTCGCGGCGAAATACGGTGCGGAGCGGGTTGACAGGGTGCGCTGGTATGCGGCCATGCGTGCCATCCAGCTGCGGGCGATTCGGCTGCCCAAACCGCAGGTGAAGCGCGGGGCATTTCCGCAATAGCAACGGGCGAGGCGCTGCAGAATGGTGAGAGTAACCCAGAAGTTTCCTCCGGACTAACGTGAGAGGAGTTCCGGAGCCACGTAAGAGCACAACTCACGTGAGAGTTCAGACAATATGCCCGTCTCTGTCTCAGCGGGCGAAAACACCCGCGCGGATGAGCGGAACTCGAACTTCTTCATCGGTCAGTGAGCCGTGCTGGGCGATCATGGTTTCGCCGCGCCGATCGGCTGCCCGTCGGTCATAGTATGCAATTCGCGCTCGTGCAGCAATGAAGATATCCCCCATCCGCGGTACCACCTCGTCATTGACCGGGCCAAACAGTCCCGCCGCCACGACCTCATCGCGGGTTAGTACCCATCCGCGATGATCCTCCTGTTCGCGCCAGAGCTGTGCGACCGCTGCGATATCCGCACCGGGTTCGAGGTAGAGTGACACGCAACGGGGTTCACCACCAGTGTGGCGGATGCCGCGCAGCATGTCCGGCTTTTCGTCGAGAAACACGTGCTGCGAACTCGGGACATCCACCACACCGTGATCGGCGGTGACCAGCAGCGCTGTGCCCCGGGGCATCCGTTTCGCAAAGTCGGCCACAGCGGCATCGAGTTCTTCGAGAGCCCTCAACCACGCCTCTGATTCCCATCCGTGCGCGTGCGCGAGTGTGTCAAGCTCTGACACGTAGAGATAAACGAGTGGATTTCGCTGCGTTCGCACAATCTGTTCGGCAGCCGCGCACCGCTCCGCGATGCTCGCGGCAGACACGTAGCGCGCACCCCGCAGTACCACCCGGGTAAATCCTGAATCAGAGTATCGAGAGGCACCAACGACAAAACACGGGATGTCCGTGGCTTGTTCAAACACCGTGGGTGATCGCTGCCATGCCGGCGGGAGCAAACCAGTGTCCCAGTCTCGGAGCTGATTGCGCAGTTCGTCGTGGCGTGGATCGAGCGTTCGAAAGCCGACGATACCGTGCTCTCCGGGCGGCTGCCCCGTGCAGAGCGTCGTGATTGCGGCGGCGGTGGTGGAGGGAAATACGGTGCGCAGCACGTCCTTCGACCCCAGTCGCGAGGCAAGAAAACGCGCGTGTCCTGCTCTCGCCCGGAGATTTGCGACCCCTAACCCGTCAACGAGCACAACGACCACGGCTTGCGCGGACGGTAGCCCCAGCGAATTAGATTCTCCTCGGAGGCTCGCAATCGAGCTGGGGAGCACCTCGGCCAGCCTCGACACGTTGTCACTAGTCGTCGGTAGCATGGGCACCGCGCCAGTTTCGCACACCAACCGGCGACAGTGACAGGGACTCGCCTCCAATCTGCCAAGCTCTGTGCGGCAGATCAGTGGAGTAAGCCCCCTGTTCGCGGACAAAGCATTAGACACAGAGGCAACGCATGACCCCTTCCCGCTCATCTTCGATCAGCGAACCGATAACCGAACGCATCAACGATGTTGATGTCGTCGAGGAAATGCAAGCCTCATTCCTTGAGTATGCCTATTCCGTTATCTACTCCCGCGCTCTACCGGATGCCCGCGATGGGCTGAAGCCGGTTCAGCGGCGCATTCTGTACCAAATGGCCGAGATGGGACTGCGGCCTGACCGTGGCCATGTGAAGTCGTCACGCGTTGTCGGCGATGTCATGGGAAAACTGCACCCCCACGGTGACACCGCAATTTACGACGCGCTTGTGCGGATGGCTCAGCCGTTCACACTGCGCGTGCCTCTCATCGACGGGCACGGTAACTTTGGTTCGCTCGATGATGGTCCCGCCGCCGCTCGGTACACGGAAGCACGCCTCGCCTCCCCGGCGCTCGCGATGACCGAGGGACTCGACGAAAATGTTGTGGATTTCGTTCCGAACTACGACAACACCCTCACGCAGCCTGAGGTGCTACCAGCCGCCTATCCGAACCTGCTCGTGAACGGGGCATCCGGAATCGCGGTCGGGATGGCGACCAACATGGCGCCGCACAATCTCATCGAGATCATCGGTGCGGCCCGGCACCTCATCGCACACCCCGACGCAACCCTCAGCGATCTCATGGAGTTTGTGCCCGGCCCGGACTTTCCCTCCGGTGGCACAATTGTCGGACTCTCGGGTATTCGTGACGCATACGAAACCGGGCGTGGCAGCTTCCGCACCCGGGCCAAGGTGAGCGTAGCGAGTGTGACGGCGCGGAAAACCGGTCTTGTCATCACCGAGCTGCCGTATCTCATCGGTCCGGAAAAGATCATTGAAAAAATCAAAGACGGCGTCAACGCAAAGAAAATTACCGGCATATCGGATGTCACAGACCTCACTGACCGCAACAACGGCCTCCGATTGGTTATCGGTATCAAGACCGGGTTTAGCCCCGAGGCCGTGCTCGAACAGCTGTACCGGCTGACTCCCCTGGAAGACTCGTTCAATATCAACAATGTCGCTCTCGTTGAGGGGGGGCCGCGCACGCTCGGCCTGCGCGAGTTGTTACAGGTGTATATTGCACACCGAATTTCGGTCGTCACCCGGCGGTCGGAATACCGTCTCGCGCGTCGGCGCGAACGGTTGCACCTGGTCGATGGGCTCCTTGTTGCCATCGTTGACATTGACGAGGTTATCCAAATTATTCGCTCCTCAGATGACACGGCCATGGCCCGTACTCGACTCATAGATGTGTTTGACCTCAGTCAACTGCAGGCCGAATACATTCTCGAATTGCAGCTACGCAGGCTGACCAAGTTCTCACTCATTGAGCTAGAGGCTGAGCGCGACAAGCTGCGCACCGAGATTGCTGAACTCGAGGCACTGCTGTCAAGTCGTCATCGGATTGAGATACTCGTTTCTGATGAACTCAGCGAGATCGCCGAACGGTTTGGAACAGCACGTCGTACCCTGCTGACCGATGCGCCCCCCTCCATTGCCGGTGCAAGCACCCGGCAGAAAGCCGCGGCGGTGTCACTGCAGGTTGCGGATGTCCCGTGTCGGGTGTTCCTCTCGGTCACCGGGCAGATTGCACGGGTTAACACGGTGGGTGATCCAGAAAGCGCGACGGGCACGGCAGATGACCGAAGGGCGGCCGAGGTCGGTGGAACCGGGGCCGGTACCGGGCGAGCCATCACTGTGCCCAGCCAGCGCAGCGCACACGACGCCGTGCTGTCGGCACTGGCAACAACCAGCCGCACCGAGGTGGGAGCCGTAACAAACCGAGGGCGGCTCATACGATTCTCTCCCGTGGACCTGCCGGTGCTGCCGCCAACCTCGGTGCAACTGGGCGCTGGTGTGACAGTCACCGACTACCTCGGGTTGACCGATCGTGGCGAGCGGGTACTCGCGCTTGTCTCGCTCGAGAGCGAGTGCTCGATCGCGCTCGGCACAAAACACGGGGTCGTCAAGCGCGTTGCCGCAGCGGCCTATCCCGCTAAACCTGAGTTCGAGATTATTGCGCTAAAACCCCATGATGAGGTGATCGGTGCCGTGCAGGGCGAAGAGTCCGATGAATTGGTGTTCGTCACAAGTGACACTCAGCTGCTGCGTTTCTTTGCTGCGGCGGTGCGGCCCCAGGGATGTCCCGCCGGAGGCATGGCCGGGATCAACCTCGCTGCCGGTGCCCACGTCATCCATTTCACAGCAGTACCAGAATCCGTTGCGGACAGTGCCGTTGTCGTCACTATTGCCGGGCATACCGGAATGCTCACCGGGGTTGATTCGGGCAGCGCAAAAGTCAGTCCTTTCAGCGAATTCCCTGTGAAAGGACGGGCGACCGGCGGGGTGCGGGCCCAACGGTTGCTGAAGGGAGAGAGTGCCCTGCAACTCGCGTGGGTCGGGGCATCCCCGCCGCTCGCGGTTGCTGCCGATGGGTCGCCGCGGGATCTTCCTGCTCTTGATGTGCGCCGGGACGGATCCGGTCACTCGTTGACCTCTGTCATCACGGGAGTGGGTGCACAGATCAGGTAGCAAAGCACGACACTCATCCGCCGCGCAACGGCCTGCCTGGGAACAGCACCGACGGTGTCTGGCTCTGCCTGCGCGTGACTCGAGAGCGGCACCGATCACCCGGGCCCCGCTCTTGCGCCCTACGTGCTTGCGTGCGTGTGTTGTTTCTTCTTGTGAGCGGCTCGGTACCGATGAAGGATGGGTTCCGTGTATCCGCTGGGCTGAGCGACTCCTTCGAATATCAGGTCGTATGCCGCTCGAAACGCCTCGCCATCGAACGTCGGTGCCATGGGAACATAAGCGGGATCATCAGCATTCTGCCGGTCAACGACCAGAGCCATTCGCCGCAGCGTCTGCTCCACTGTGCTTGGCTCCACAACACCGTGCCGGAGCCAGTTAGCGACGTGCTGTGAGGAAATCCGGCACGTGGCTCGGTCTTCCATCAGCGGCTCGCCGTTGATATCCGGCACCTTGGAGCATCCGATCCCCGCGTTGATCCACCGCACCACGTATCCGAGGAGACTCTGGATATTGTTGTCCAGTTCTGCCTGGCGAGCAAGCTCAGACCACCGCTCTGGGTCACCCAGTGGAATCTTCAGTAACCCCGCGAGACTGCTCCGCTTTCGGCCTGCGAGCTCCCGCTGGCGTCGGTGCACGTTGACCTGGTGGTAGTGAATGGCGTGCAGTGTCGCCGCCGTTGGTGACGGTACCCACGCACAGCTCGCCCCGGCGAGAGGATGCTCGATCTTTTTCGCAAACATGTCGGCCATGCTGTCTGGGGCCGCCCACATTCCTTTTCCAATCTGCGCCCGACCCGGAAACCCACACGCCAGTCCAACGTCAACATTGGAGTCCTCGTAGGCGCGGATCCACGGCTGACTGCGCATGTCGCCCTTAGGCACAACCGGTCCTGCCTGCATGGAGGTGTGGATCTCGTCGCCGGTCCTGTCCAGGAAACCGGTATTTATAAATACGACTCGATCTTGGGCAGCCTGGATGCACGCTTTCAGATTGACGGTCGTTCGGCGCTCTTCATCCATAATTCCGATTTTCAGGGTTAGCGGTGGGAGCCCCACCAAGTTCTCGACTCGCCTGAAGAGTTCGCAGGCAAACTCCACCTCCTCGGGACCGTGCATTTTGGGTTTGACAATATACATTGAACCGGTTCGAGAGTTGGTCAGGACGCCGTCGCCACGAATATCGTGGAGCGAGCCGAGGGTCGTCATCAGCGCATCAAGGATTCCCTCCGGTATCTCATCACCGTTGTGATCAAGGACGGCATCGCTCGTCATCAGATGACCCACCTGGCGGACAAACATGAGCGCCCGGCCGGGCAGTGTGACAGTCTCGCCGACAGGCCCGATAAAAGACCGGTCGGCGTTCATCGTGCGGGTGAAGGTTTTATCGTTCTTAGTGATTTCTTCGGAGAGTACTCCGAGCATAAGGCGCAACCAGTTGCGGTAGCCGAGGACTTTGTCGTCGGCGTCGACCGCCGCGACGGAATCCTCGAGGTCCATAATCGAGGTGAGAGCCGACTCCAGGACGATATCGGTCACCCCGGCCAGATCGCTCCCACCGATGGTGTGGGAACGATCAATGAGAATTTCGAGGTGCAACCCATGGTGGATGAACATCACGGCCTCGGGCGCATTGGTACTTCCCTGGTACCCGACGAACTGTCCGGGATCGACCAGGCCAGTGACCGTTCCATCGAGGAGTGTGACCGCAAGGCCATCGGTATCGACGGTGTAGGCCGCCGCAGCAGCGTGTGAGCCCGCCGTCAACGGTACGGCTGCATCGAGCAGTTCACGTCCACGAGCGATCACCTCCGCGCCACGAGCGGCGTTGTAAGTCGACCCACGCGCCAGGCCCTTTTCATCCGGGACGATATCGGTGCCGTAAAGGGCATCATAGAGCGAACCCCAGCGGGCGTTCGCGGCATTGATCGCGAAACGGGCGTTGAGCATGGGCACCACAAGCTGGGGACCGGCCTGTACGGTGATCTCGGTATCCGCGTTCTCAGTACCTATCGTGAAGTCTTCCGGTTCATCGACAAGGTAGCCGATCTCACGCAGAAATATCTCGTATGCGCGGCTATCGAATGAGTCGCCGGGGTGATTGTGGTGATACAAATCGAGTGCTGCCTGCAATTCTTCGCGACGCGCCAGTAGTTCACGATTGCGGGGCGTGAGATCGTTGACTATCGACTCTGCACCGGCCCAGAACGCGGCCGGGTCCACGCCGGTGCCCGGCAGGGCTTCGTCAGTCACAAAGCGGTGCAGCACCCCGGCCACGCTCAAGCCGCCAACCTGCACTCTGTCGCCGGTCATCACGCCACAATCCGGCCGGCCTGTACGACGGTTCGAGCAACGTCGATATCCCAGAGGCAGTGCGGGTTCTCAAACGGATTGCCCTCCAAGATCAGAATGTCCCCGGCCGCACCGACGGCAATTCTCCCGAGGGTCTCTTCTTGGAGAAGCGACGCGTTAACGGATGTCACGGAGCGCAGCGTTTCTAGAGTCCCGAGAACCTCCATTTGCAATCGGATTCCAAGCAACTGATCAACTTCCAGGTCGCCGAGCAAATCGGATCCGTAGCCAACCGGCACCCCGGCCGCTGCGGCGCGCTCGATTGCAGTCTTTCCAGAATCCAGCACGGAGGAATTCTTTTCCAGCGCGACGGGGGTCATGTTCATGTCTTTGCCCCGTCTGCTCATCGCATCGTAGGTGATGAGGGTTGGCACCAAATACGCACTGTGAGCGGACATCAAGACGGCGGTTTCCTCGTTCATGAGGTTGCCGTGTTCGATCGACCGGACGCCGTTTACCACCGCATGTTGGATCGCCTCGGACGAGTATGCGTGCGCCGCGACATAGCTACCGCGTCGTGTCGCTTCGTCAACGACCGCACGGATCTCCTCCGGCGAGTACTGCGGGACTCGGATCGGATCAACCGGGGAGATCACTCCGCCGGACGCCATGATTTTTACGGCGTGTGCGCCCAGTCTGAACCGTTCTCGCACGGCACGGCGGAGTCCGTCGACACCGTCGACGATGTCGTTGGAGTGTCCGCAGGCGAAGTCGATCAACATGTCGGTGGTTCGCGGATCACCGTGGCCGCCGGTCTGGCTCAAGGCCGGGCCCGTGTAGTAGTAGCGCGGGGATGAGATAAGCTGCTGCCGCACCGCCGCGGCCAGCCCGTTGTCACCTCCGGCGACGTCTCGGACTGTTGTGAACCCGCGGGCAAGCGCCGCCTCGAGCCGGTGAGCGCCGGTAAGCGCCACGTAGCTCAGTGGCGCAGTGTCGTTATAGAGGCCGTTGAGGCTGATTCCGTAGGCGTGGAAGTGAGCGTCGATGAGACCCGGCATGACAAATCGCCCGCGCGCATCAAAGGTCTTGTCACCGGTGGAAGATCCACCGATCTCGACGATGCTGCCGTTGACGATGCGAATCGATGTTTCCGTGAGATTCGGCGATGTGCCGTCGAAAACCAGTGCGTTAAGAATCAGCAGGTCCCCGGAGTGTGAGAACTTCATGCTCCGAACACCTCGTGCAGGATTTCAAAGCTTTGACCGACTCCGACCGCATCATCCTCGAGCAAGGCTGCCATGCGACCGTTGGATTCCGCTCGGAATTCATTGGCAAGCCACGCATCGTAGGCGGCACGGTCCGGCCACAGTGCGGTTACGAGGATAGTGCCGGATCCGTCGGTGGAAACTGCAAATTCGCCGGCCACAGCACCGGACATATCAATGGATTTCTGGAGGATCTTTTCGGTTTCGTAGAACCCCAACAGCGCTCGGACACGTTCCGGAGCTACCTGGAGGGTCAATATCGTTCGAATCATAGTGTGGGAGACCTTTCGCAGTGAGGATAGGTTGTCACCGGTCGCGTGTGGAGTTTGATTGAGAATCTGTAGTTTCACATGGATGTTTTGGTTGTCACCGGTCGCGTGTGGAGTGTGAGAGCAAGTCGGCGGCGATTACTGCTCGATCCTCGCAGCGGAGCGGGGAGCGGGGTTAATTCCGGCAGGGTAGAGAGTCGGTAGCTCGATCCTCCCATCGGAGCGTGAACACTGCGGGAAATTCAGGAGGCAAATTCTTTCGCCAGGGTTGTCGCCGTGGAGCCGTCTCCGACCATGAAACCGTAGTCACCCGGCGCGCACCGAGAGTACTCTTCACGGGTGAGCACCATGATGGTGTCCTGGTAAGGGGCGAAGAATTCCTCTTCAACCTCGAATGTATGCGGATTGATGACCCGCCCCATCAATGTGCCCTTGGGAATCGTGCTCCCCAGGGTCTCCGGGCCGTAGTTCGAGATGAAGGCTCCACCCCTGGTCGGACGCAGTGTGCTCAGTGTGGTCATGACGGTCTGTTCCTTCGCGGGGAGCACCGCCGTGCCGGGAAGCATCCCGATGCTTCTGAGCACATTGAGAGTGCCCGCTACGGCTCTGTCGAGGAAAGCCGTGGTGGACTGTCCGCCTCCACCCAGTTCGCTGACCATGGCTGGGATGCCCGCACTGAGCGCCATTTCGGTCGAAGATCCCGGGTAGGAGTCGTGGTGGTAGAGCAGTGGCGTACCGTAGGCTTCGGACATCTGGCGCCCGTTGTCGTGGACGTAAGCGTAGTCAACAGTCGAGTACAGACCGCTCGAGTGGAAGTCGATGAAATAGTCGGCGCCCGCCTGGATACCCGCGAGGACTGCGGCAAGTTGTTCGGTGATGGAGCCGTTGCGATCACCGGGGAATATGCGATTCAGGTTCAAGCCGTCCTGCACGCTGTGGCGCGTCATCGTCTCGTAGGCAACCGGGTTGGCAACCGGGACGGCGACAATCATTCCGGTGAGGTCCGTGACGTTGATCGCCTCAACGATCCGACGGACAGATTCGACCGCGTTCGCCTCGTCGCCATGGATCCCGCCGAACATCACCATGGTCGGTCCCGCTGTAGCACCGGTAAGTCGGTGGACGGCAAGTTCCACCCTGTGGCCGCTTGCCATCGTCGTGACGGGGATGTATTCGATGGTTCGGTTTTCGTTGTTGCTCATTACTTGTCTCCTAGATAGGTTCCATAATTCGGTCGGTTGCTCTGAGGTGCTGGCGATGTAGCTGATGAGGGCTGCTCTGAGATGGCAATTGTGGATCAGTCGATGATGTGTCCCACCGCTGATGTCCCGTTTTTTGATCCCTTGAGAATGAGCAGGGCTGCAACCGCAGCGATAGCAAGGGATATCAGGATTAAGACTGTGGCCAACGCCGCGAGGGTTGGGTCCTGATATTTCTGCATGTAGGTGAACATCCACACCGGGAGGGTTTGCTCACCGGGGGCGAGGAGGAACACCGTCATGTCAACCTCGTCGAAACTTATGATGAAAACGAACAGTGCAGAGGCGATGATCGACGGTTTGATCGCAAACAGTGTCGAGGCTCGGAAGGCACTCCACGGTCCGGCACCGAGGTCCCGTGCGGCTTCATTGAGCGTCCCGTCTGTCCGCGAAAGAGCTGAGGTCAACACAATGACAACAAACGGTAGGGTTATGACAACGTGCATCAGAATGATCCCCGTGACGCCCTCGAAGACGCGCAGGCTGTGCAGGAGCAGGAAAGCTCCTAGACCGATAGCGACCTTCGGCACGACCATCGGAGCTAGGCTGAAGGTTTCGGTGCCTCTGAGAAATCGGGAAGAATACCGGTGGAAGGCCATGCTCGCGGCCGTGCCAACTATCAGGACAATGATCGTGGCCCATACGGCGATGTAGATGCTCGCGTAGACGGCTTCTCCCAGCCTCTCCTGGGTTAACAGATTCGAGTACCATTTCGTCGACCAGCCCGGTATCGGCCACGCACCGTAGGAGGCGGATGAGAAGGAGGAGACGACGATAATCACCAGCGGCGCGAGCACGAAGGTGAATACACAGCCGAGCCAGATAACCGCACCGACTCCGACTCCTTTGACCGTGGTAGCTCCGGTGACTCCCAGCTGGGATCCGAACTGCAGCTTCCGCTGTGCCATGCTGAACAACGCCAGTACGATCAACGCGAGGAACAGCATGACGAAACTGGTCACGGAGGCCATGGGCAATTGAGCGTTGTTGACGTCCGAGTACACCATCGTCCCCAGCACCGACACTCGTCCTCCTCCGAGGAGCGATGGCGTCGCGAACGAGCTCATCGAGAGCGCGAATACAATTTGCGCACCGCCGAGGACACCGGGTGTAATCAACGGTAAGACGATGCGACGGAAGGTGGTCCACCGTGACGCTCCAAGATCCCCGGCCGCCTCGCGAAGCGCTCCGTCGAATTGGCTGAGAGAGGTCATAATCGGGAACACGAGGAACGGCAGAAAAATGTGTACCAGTGCGATGATCACCGAGGGTCTGGCGTACAGCAGTGGCGCAGGAGGGATGCCGATGGCATTCAGGGTTGAATTGACGATCCCGTGGTCGTCGAGAATCAGGCTCCACCCGTATGTACGTGCGATGACACTGGTCATGAGCGGTGCGAAAACCACAAAGAGGCCCACGTATCGCCAGATATTGCTTTTGACTTTGTGCAGCGCACAGGCCGTTGGAACCGCGATGATCGACGCAGTTACGGTCACGATGGCGGAGATCAGTAGTGTTTCACCGATGGCTTTGAGCCGGTAGTCGCTTGCGAGAAAGGCTCCCCACGTATCCCACGATCCCACGATGTCGTTTTCGCCGAAGGTGACGACGCGGAGGGACTGGCTGAACATGATGACGAGCGACCCCAGAAATAGCGTCAGCAGGAGGAACAGGCTGGGCGCGGCGAGCAGGTACCCCGCGGTTCTTTTGCCCGAGATCATTCCCACCCAACTGCGAGCCGGAGTCGAGTTGCGTGTGTGGCCCGCCGTCCCCGGAGGAGGGGATTTCGGAAGACCCTTCGAGGAGGAGTCGAGGTGTTGGGCCGCCATTTCCGGGGGACGGGATTTTGTGGGGTGAGACATCGTCTCAGATTTTCGACACGATTTCGCTCTTCCAGCGTTCACTCCAGGCCGCCGTATTTTTCCCGACAGTGTCAAAGTCAATGTCCATCAAACCGTCGAGGGTGGACTTCTGGAAGGCGGGAAGAGAGGCCAAGTTGTGTGGAAGCGTGGCCTTCACATTTGCGGGGATCTCGATAGAAGTTTCGGCCCAGCGAGAGGCCCATTTTGGCGCGAGCATCGCATCGATAATCTCCTGGCACGCTTCCAGTTGATTCTGGCTTTGCCCGGCGACGGACTGGAGGTAGACCGGTAAAGGTATCGCACCTTCTTTCGGGACGGTGTACTGCAACGGCGCGCCACCGTTGATCCACTGCTGCCCGGTTCCGGCGAAATACGAGGTCAACGGCGCGGTGCCGGAACTGAGGACGTTGAGGTATTGTGGGTTGGATTCGACGATCAGTTTGATCTGTTTCGCATTTTCGGTCCACAGCTTCCAACCCGGTTCCATGTTTTGCAGACTACCGCCACTGGCCTGAGCCGCGACTAACACCGCATACCATGGAAATCCGAAGAAACTGACCTGACCAGCGAACTTCGGATCCCAGAGCACAGCCCAAGAATCGGGCGCTGTGTGGAAGTTGTTGGTGTTCGTAATCAAACCGTACTGGTCAGAACCGATACCGATACCGATCTGGTCTTTCCGCTGAAAATTCGGGAGGATATCGGCGGCGTTTTTCATTGAGGAGTAGTCGAGCTTTTGCCACATCTTGTCCCCGATGCCTTGGATCGACGTGTTCGTATTGAAAAACCCGAGGTTAACCAGCGGCTTTGAGGGGTCGACTTTGCGCTGGGCGAGCATCTTTCCGTAACCGACAGTATTGGACTCTTCGTAGAACTTGATCTCAATATTGGGATGGGACTGCTGGTAGTCCTGGGCAAATTCTTTCGGCATTTTGGCAAGGTCCCCTCCGAGGAAACAGAACATTGTCAGAGTCAGCTTGCCGCTGCCCGTGGTCGATTTACTCCCCGATCTCAACGGCGATGCACAGGCCGCGAGCGTGGCTGCCGCCGCCGCAACACCTCCGGCAAGGAATGATCGTCGGGTGAAGTTCATGCCACCGAGGTACGAACTGTGCTGTGTCTGTGCGACCGTGAGTTCTGTGGTGTTCATTCCTGCTCCTTGAAGGGGTGAAGTGGTGTCAATGCGTGAGTACGACGGCGGCTTCCGGTGTCCATCCACATTCGATCTGCTGACCGGTTTCCGGACGGAAACTTTCATAGGTTGATCGTTCAGCCAGGACACGACGCCCGCCCGCCAGTTGGATCTCGTAGCGGACACGTGAACCACCGAAGCTGACATCAACCACTGTCCCCCGGTATCGGTTGGGAAGATCTGACTCAACCGACACCGCTATGACAACGAACTCGGGGCGGACCGTGACAACGCTTCCCGGTGCGGTAAGCCGGATGGTGAGCCCGTCCGCGTGGAGCGTGAGCCCTTGTGATTTCCCACGGAAGATGTTTGTGTCGCCGACGAAGGCTGCGACAAATTCGGTGGTGGGACGGTTGTAGATCTCTAGTGGGCTGCCGACCTGCTCTACGTGTCCCGCGTTCATAACGGCGATGGAGTCCGACATGGTGAACGCCTCAACTTGATCGTGTGTGACATAAACGAATGTCGTGCCAGAGTTTTTTTGAATCTGTTTGAGTGCGTGTTGCATCTGAACCCGCAGCCTGAAATCTAGTGAGCTCAGGGGCTCATCCAGAAGTAGAACCGCCGGCTCATTGGCCAGCGCTCGGGCGATGGCGACACGTTGCTGCTGCCCACCTGAGATTTGGTGCGGATACCTGTCGGCCATCGTGCTCAGTTCGACGAGGGCCAGTTTTTCCGCGACAATCGACTTAATCTCGGCCTTGGATTTCCCGTGAACCCGAGGGCCGAAGGCGACATTTTTGGCGACGGTCATCTGAGGAAATAACGCGAGACGCTGAAAGATGAGGTTCGTTTCCCTTTTGTGAGCAGCCGTGCTCTGGACATTTTTCTGCCGAATTTGGACATTCCCTTCTGTGGGCGCCTCCAGGCCGGAGAGGATACGAAGCAGCGTTGATTTCCCGCACCCGGATGGCCCCAGCAGGGAGAAGAAGGACCCCTTTTCAATATTCAGGTCCACACCGTTCAATCCAACGGCCCCGCCGGGGTATATTTTGTAGAGACCGGCAACTTCTATGTCATATTGTTTGTCGAGCATGACTCGATTCCCCCTTCTTCCCGTGCCGCCCACTCACGCGCTGTTCCTCGCGCGTATGTGCCAGGTTTGCAGACAGTTCTCTGGTTTCACGTAAGAGCAGCGGGATCGTGCGCAGTGCAGTTTCTTTCGTATATCGAGCTGTGGGGCCGCCGATCGAAATTCCACCGATCGCACCGCCATCCACCCCGAGGATCGCCGCCGCGCGGCAGCGGAGCCCCGGCGCGAAGGTTTCCTCATCGACGGCATAGTCGTTCTCGCGTGCGTCAGCAAGTTCCGCGGACAAAGTCTTCAGTTCGGAGTCCGGGTCAGATATCCCGGTTGCTTTGAGAAGTTTCACTTGCAGGGAGTGCGGAACCCTTGACAGAACTGCTTTTCCGAGGGCCGTCCGTGTCGGCGAAATGACTTCCCCGACGCGGTTGACAACACGAACTGGATGCTCACTTTCTGTCCGGGCGACGATCAACAGTGTGTCTCCGACGATCAAACCGCCTGTCACACTCTCCCCCGTCGCAGCGGACAGTGTTTTTGTCGATTCCAAGAGGCGATGCGAGCTGTGAAGTTGTCCGGTCACGGCCAAAGACATCCGCGCGAGCCGACCTCCGGGAAGATACCGTCCGTTTCCTTTGTCGAGCAGAAACCCCCAACCCTCGAGTTGAGACAGCAGTCTGGAAGTGGTTGAAAGCGGAACTTCCAAACGATTCGAAATGTCTGTCAGCGTCAACTGGTCATCCGTCGAAAGCGCCACGAGCTCCAACACGTCAAGGATCCGGCTCATGTAGCTGACTTTTGCACTCCCACTCAGTGGAAGTTCATGATCGTTCAGTGGGAGTTGCATGGTTGTGATAGTAACCTTGCTCACGCGGCGTGTCAATGGTGCGTTCCCGCCTCAGACACTGTGGGCGCATCGCTGTTACCCGCATCTCCCGATTGATTCAGCCTTGCCTGATGAGGAACCGTGTTGCGGCACCGGCACCGGCACCGGCCGCGGATGCGCGTCGACTGTTGTGCGCCCGCGCTACAACGTCCTCCACGAACGCTTCAGACTCTGTCTGAACCCCAGAATCGGTGAGTTCACCAGCATTCACACGTGAAAATCAACAGAACCCAGCATGACCAACAGCCAGCACACCAAACTAACCGAGTACTGCTAGGCGTCGATGCGTTCGCGCTCAAGCGCGTCGACGCTGTCGACGAGAAACTCTTTGCGCGGCGCGACGTCCGTGCCCATGAGTAAATCGAACACGTGCGCTGCGTTTTCAACGTCGGCGATACCCACCCGGCGCAGGGTGCGATGGCGCGGATCCATCGTTGTGATTGCCAGTTGATCGGCGTCCATCTCCCCGAGTCCCTTGTAGCGCTGAATAGGATCTTGGTAACGCTTATTCTGCTTGCGGAGGGCAGAAATGACACCGTGCAATTCTGCCTCGGAGTAGGTGTAGATCGTCTCGTTGGGCTTATTGCCCGGGTTCATGACGATGACCCGGTGCAGCGGCGGCACTGCCGCAAAAACACGTCCGGCTTCAATGAGGGGGCGCATGTATCGGAAAAACAGGGTGAGCAGAAGAGTTCGAATGTGGGCACCGTCAACATCGGCGTCAGCCATCAGAATGACCTTGCCGTAGCGGGCGGTATCGATATCGAACGATCGACCAGAACCGGCCCCGATCACCTGAATGATTGACGCACACTCGGCATTACTGAGCATGTCGGACACGGTCGCTTTCTGCACGTTGAGGATCTTGCCGCGAATCGGCAGCAGTGCCTGGTGTTCGCTGTCTCGAGCAAGTTTTGCGGTGCCCAGTGCTGAATCACCCTCGACGATGAACAACTCGCTCCGGGCGAGATCCGAGGAGCGGCAGTCAACGAGTTTCGCGGGCAGCGATGAATTTTCCAGTGCGTTCTTGCGTCGCTGTGTTTCCCTGTGGGCACGAGCCGAGAGCCGCGTCTTCATTTCGGCGACGACCTTTTCAAGCAGCAACGCCGACTGCGACTTGTCCTCACGCTTCACCGAGGTAAGCCGTTCTGTTAGTCCGTCGCTGAGCACATTTGCAACAATCGCGCGCACGGCAGGTGTGCCGAGCACCTCCTTGGTTTGTCCCTCAAACTGCGGCTCCGGCAGTCGCACCGTGACGACCGCGGTGAGCCCTGCCAGCACATCGTCTTTCTCTAGTTTGTCGGTACCGACCTTGAGCCGCCGCGCATTTTGTTCAACCTGTTGTCGCACAGTTTTCAACAAGCCCTGGTCAAAACCGAGTTGGTGTGTACCGCCCTTGGGCGTGGCAATAATGTTGACGAACGAACGAACGGATGTGTCGTAACCGGTCCCCCACCGCAATGCAATGTCGACGTGGCACACCCGCCGTAGTTCAGTGGCAACCATTGCCCCGAGATCGTTGAGCACCGGCACGGTCTCGGTAAAACTGCCGTCGCCGGTAATGCGCCAGATATTGGTCAGCGACGGATCAATGGCGAGGTGCTCAACAAACTCCGAAATGCCGCCCTCAAATCGGAACGAGTGCGAGGTGGGCTCTTGCCCCCCGGTCACTGCCCGCTCATCGACAATCGTGAGGCGCAACCCCGGCACCAAATACGCCGTCTGTCGGGCCCGTGTGACAAGTTCCTCGGGCTGGAATGTCGCGCCTTTCGTGAAAATCTGTCGGTCAGCCCAGTACCGCACGCGCGTGCCCGTGACCCCGCGGGCAACCTTGCCAATCACGCGCACTTCGCTTTTCTCCTCAAACGGGTGGAACGGGGCATCTGGTGAGGGAGCCGCCGCGTCGGGATCGCTAAACAGGCCCGGCACGCCACGGTGAAACGACATTGCCCACGTTTTGCCGTCGCGATCAACCTCGACATCAAGGCGTTCTGACAGTGCGTTGACAACGGATGCTCCCACCCCGTGCAACCCACCCGAAGCCGTGTACGACCCCGAACCGAATTTGCCACCAGCGTGCAGCTTGGTAAACACCACCTCGACCCCCGAAAGCCCCGTTTTCGGCTCAATATCAACCGGGATGCCCCGTGCCTGATCACGCACTTCGACACTGCCATCGGGGTGAAGCGTAATGTCAATCATAGAGCCGTGCCCCGCCAGCGCCTCGTCAACCGAGTTATCAATGATCTCCCAGAGACAGTGCATCATGCCGCGCGAATCGGTAGACCCGATGTACATGCCCGGCCGCTTACGCACAGCCTCCAACCCCTCTAAAACGGACAGATGTCGGGCGGAATAATCGGAAGTCACACTCGTGAGCATAACGACAGCCACCGACACTGCCGGTCAGGCACTACGCGGACAGCGAAAAGCACGACCTCAGTGTCATAAATGACCGGGGATGCCCCCGCAGCGTGTTTGGATAGAGATCATGTCGGTGCCGGACACCCTGCCCTGCCGACTGGCTACCACAGTGAGGAGCAGCCGTGAACACGTACATCGAGTCCGCTGAGACCAACACGGGCACCGAAACCGCCGCACCTGCCCACGAACTGACCGCCTTTGATCGCTGCGACGCGTGTGGAGCGCAAGCCTACATTCGGGTTGCAGTCGGCGGGAGTGAATTGCTCTTCTGTGCCCACCACGGTCGCAAACACCAGGAAAAACTCTCCACCATTGCGGAGAGCTGGCACGACGAGTCAGCGCGACTCCTTACTGACAGCCGATAACGAGGCGGCGACCGACAGCCGATAACAGGGCGGCGAATTTCCGCAAACCGATGAGGAATGCAACGGCCCGGCCGTTACCTCTTGGGTGCCGCAGCTACCGTGGCCCCAGCAGTACCGCGCGGGCATCCGCCGCGTAGCCGTCGGCCTGTCGTGTGCGCTCCCCCGGCCGATACGGCACGGCAGATCGCTCACACATGAGCCCGAGCAGGTGGTCGGCGAAGGTTGGATTTTTTGCGAGCACGGGCCCGTGAAGGTGGGTGCCGTACACCGCTCCCATGACAACACCTTCCTGTCCTGAGCCCCGGCCGTTCCCGTGCCCGGTTCTCACTCGCCCGAGCGGGGAACCCTCCGCACCACAGTACTCGCGGGCATGGTTCTCAAACCCAACGAGCACTCCGAACGTGGAGTGTGACACGACAAGGTCCCCGGTGATCCGCCCGTCGTGCGGCACGGCCCGACCGGGCAGAATGCCAAGACCCTCCACGGGCGCGGCATCCACGAATTCAATGCCCCAGCTCAGCAGTTCCCACCCCGTGCCGACGGCAAGAATTGGCACTCCCTCGGTCGCCCACGCACGAAGGTTGCTCTGCACACCCAACAGCACCTCACGCGCTCGCTCCAGTGACGAATCGTTGCCCGATCCGACGATGACCGCATCAACCCGTGCGGGCAGATCTGCCGCAGACTCCACGGGTATGACGGATGCCTCGAGCCCTGCCCACTCTGCGCGGCGCGCGAGCACGCGCGCGTTCTCCGAATCTCCGTTCGTGTTGAGCAGGCTCGGTGCAAGCGTCACAATCGTAAGTGTCATTCTGCCTCCGTTAATCCCAAATGGGCACGAGTGCGGCGCATGGCATCCGCGGTAAAGATGATCGTCTTTACCGCGCCGGTGGCGGCCGCTGGACACACAGCGGCCGCGGTCGACACAATGGTATGACCAACAGTTGTGACAGCGACGTCACCGGCGGCTGTTGTGTCAGCAACAACCTGTTCAGCAACAACCTCGCCAGGAGTTGCCGGGGCGAGAAACTCCTCCAGCGCGTGCGCCAGGTCGGGTTCAACCCGATCCACAACAACACCCGAGTAGGCAAGCATGAGTGCCGCTTCGGCGGACTTGGAACCCGACACAATTGATACCCGGCCGAGGCCGGAGAGATCCACCGGCCACAGATAAGACGGATCGCGCACATCAGACCCCATCGCGCACAGGATGTCTCGGGCTCCCGCCACACTGTCAACATTCAGTTGGAAACTCGCCGGATTCTGCACGAGCACCAGATCAACCTCCTGCCCGCGCACGAAGACACGTTCGCCGCGACCAAACACGGGAGGCATTGCGCTGAGTGCCTCCGTCGAGGTGGTGGGCTCAAACCGGTTTCCGAGCAGTCGACGCGCAGTCGCATACGCAGCGGCCGCGTCAATCGCGTAGTGCGCCCCCTCCGCGGGCAGGGTGATCGAGCGGAGTGTCCCGTCATCAAGCAGTTCTGCCACGGTTCCCTGCGTACTGGCCACCACGATGCCCTCAGTCGTTGTCATTCTGGTCGTCACTGTCTGCTCGTAGCCGAGCCCGCGCGGCGACGCTGCGAACACCGCGGCTGATGCCCCGTACCGGTCAATAGCAACCGTGACATCCGTCGCGAGCCGGGCAAGTGAGGCATCATCGGCGTTGATGACAACAGCCTCGGTTGCACGCGCAGCGAGGCGGCGGAGCATCCCGGTGACCATCTCGGAATCGTGAAACCGGTCAATTTGGTCGACCATAACATTTGTGAGACAGACAACGCGGGCGTCAATGTCCCGCATGATGAGTGCGCCGTGCCCCTCGTCCATTTCCAGCACGGCGATCTCGCCGGGCACACGACCTCGCCAGTCCGCGGCATCCAGCAGGCTTGAGGTAAGACCCTGCCGAATGTTTGCCGTCGAGGGGTTAGTGAACACGGCCACCCCGTGCGCGCGGAGCATCGCGACGAGCATTTTTGTCGTCGTTGACTTTCCGCTCGACCCGGAGACAATGACAAGGCCCTGCGGGAAACTCTCCAGGGCGTGTTTCAGGTATCCGGGCGCGATCCGATTGACCACAAAACCCGGGATGGCCGAGCCACCACCCGCCTTTCGCAGTCGAGCAGCAAGCCGCACGAGTCGGCCCACCGCTGTCGCGAGTGCGTAACGCACCGAGGCCTACTCGAGGTAATCGCGCAGCGGTTGTGACCGAGACGGATGACGCAGCTTAGCCATTGTTTTTGACTCAATCTGGCGAATGCGCTCCCGCGTGACACCGAAGGTATCGCCGATCTGGTCGAGCGTTTTGGGGAGCCCATCACCGAGGCCAAACCGCATCCGAATGACCCCTGCCTCGCGCTCCGAGAGTGAATCAAGCAGCGATTCCAGTTGCTTTTGCAGCATGGTGAAGCCCACCGCATCGGCCGGAACAACGGCTTCGGTATCCTCAATGAGGTCACCAAATTCGCTGTCCCCATCTTCACCCAGCGGAGTGTGCAGCGAGATTGGTTCTCGACCGTACTTCTGAACCTCAACAACCTTTTCGGGTGTCATATCAAGCTCGCGGCTAAGCTCTTCCGGCGTGGGTTCGCGCCCCAGATCCTGCAGCATCTGACGTTGAACACGGGCGAGCTTATTGATGACCTCGACCATGTGCACCGGAATACGGATGGTGCGTGCCTGATCGGCCATCGCACGCGTAATCGCCTGCCGAATCCACCACGTCGCATACGTCGAGAACTTGAAACCTTTTGTGTAATCAAACTTCTCGACGGCCCGGATGAGTCCGAGGTTGCCCTCTTGAATGAGGTCGAGAAACTGCATGCCACGGCCCGTGTACCGCTTGGCAAGCGAGACAACAAGGCGGAGGTTGGCACCGAGGAGGTGGCTCTTTGCACGTTGGCCATCTTTGGCTACCGCCTGAAGTTCACGTCCAAGTTGTGAACGTTTCTCGGAGTCCTTCATCAGAGAGAGCTTCTCCTCAGCGAACAGACCCGCCTCGATTCGCATCGCAAGCTCGACCTCCTCGGCTGCGTTGAGAAGTGCGACCTTTCCGATCTGTTTGAGGTAGTCCTTGACAGGGTCGGCCGTTGCGCCGGTGATGGCGTTGGAGTAGACGGGCACGTCGTCATCGTCGTCAGCGGCCCGCAGCACGAGCGCTCCGGTGGGGTGCACCTCCGC
>Ga0081606_1000269_pt1 | contig 24895 bp, 25 predicted proteins | sample EareggfetidaYelm_FD_71127 | JGI IMG/M metagenome (GOLD analysis project Ga0081606, IMG submission 71127) | Earthworm egg capsule microbial community from the University of Washington, USA - E. fetida Yelm (SPADES assembly) (version 2) | ecosystem: Host-associated > Annelida > Reproductive system... | reverse complement strand
GAGCCGCAATGCCTCGTACGTCACGGGCTCGGTCATCCGCGTCGACGGCGGATTGCTCGCCAACATTTGAGTCGTCGGGAACAACTCCCGTGATGATTCTTCGTACCTCTGCCGCGTCGCCCTGCGGTCGCAAGGTCCGCATGGCGATCGACGTGCTCGGCCTCGCGCAGCAGGTCCGCGTGACCAGGAAGCTGCTGTATGCCCAGGCCAGCGCCGCGCTGCGGGCCGACCTGGAGGCGATCCACAAGCGCCACGACCAGGCGCGGTCGGCGATCTACCAGGCGCACCGCCGGCGGCCGTGGGCCGACTGGCTCAAGCAGCAGGCAACGGGCGGCGACGGCCAGGCGCGCTCGATGCGCTGCGCGCCCGCGAGGCGGCCCAGGGCCTCAAGGGCGGCACCATCCAGGGCGACGGCCAAGCGAAGCCCGGTCATGCCCCGGTGATCGACAGCATCACGAAGAAGGGCACGATCATCTACCGCACCGGCAGCTCGGCCGTGCGCGATGACGGCGAGCGCCTGGTCGTGTCCAGCCAGGCCGATTTTGAAACATGCCATCCGTTACCGTCCGAAATGTGCCTGATGAAGTGCATCGCGCTATCCGTGTGCGGGCCGCTCGACACGGCCTCAGCATGGAGGCCGAGATGCGCGACATCCTGGAAACTGCCGTGAAGCCGCAGGGCCGGATCAAGCTGGGTTCGCTGCTGTCCGAGATCGGCCGCAAGGTCAAGCTGACCGAAGAAGAGTTCGCCATCTTCGAGAACGTGCGCGACAAAACCCCGGCCCGTGCTGCGAGATTTGAATGATCCTGCTGGATACGAACGTCATTTCGGAGCCGCTGCGCCCATCGCCAGAGGCTCGCGTCAGTGACTGGATCGACGCGCAGCCGTTGGAAACGCTGTACCTGTCGGCGATGACCGTGGCCGGGCTGCGCGCCGGTGTCGCGCTGATGCCGACCGGCAAGCGCCGGACGGCGCTGCATGAGCATCTGCAAAAGCGCGTTCTGCCGATGTTCGCGGGGCGCGTTCTGCCTTTCGATCTGGCTTGCATAAGCGCCTATGCCGAGCTGATGGCGAAGGTTCGCAAGGCAGGCATCGGCATCGAGACTGCCGATGCCTGCATCGCAGCGCTCGATTTTGCCAACGGATTTACCGTTGCTACACGCGACACAAGCCCTTTCCAAGCTGCCGGCTTGGACGTTATCAACCCTTGGCAGGACGCATAAGGCCAGGGGCACCCCATAAGGGCCAAGGACAGAACCACCGAAGTCCGGACCGCAAGGTCACCCGAGCCTGTCGCGGAAGCTCCGAAGCCCGTAGCCCCCGATCAACGGCCGCCTCTCACTCATGTCGACAAAAATTTGACCTTCTGCCGCCCAGCCTCCGAGGCCAGAACGCATCCGGCAACAGCAGCTCAGGCCTTCTGGCTGCCGAGAAACCGTGCGACAAGGGGACGTACGGTTTTCCTTGTCACCCTGAATATCTGGGCTCGCATGGGAAATGAGGATGGCAGCGGGCGCAGCACGATTCCCCTGCGAGGCGTCTTGCCAAGACTTTGCTGAACGATCGCGAGTCCAACTCCTGCATTCACGAGTCCAAGCACGACGGACGGCTCTGCCGCTTCGAACCGAACGTTGGGGATGAAGCCGGCGCTTGCGCACGCGCCCATCAAGCCCAGACGCGCCTCCGGGGAGTCTTTCTCGGGAAGGGCGATGAATGCCTCCCCATCCAACTTGCGTGGATCGAAACGCCCCTGGGCAAGCGGATGATTTCTGGGCATCGCGACAGCAAATCCTTCATCCGCGATCTGTTCCGCGACAAGCGTGCTGCTGCGCACGGGCGGTGAATAGGTGAAGCCGACATCGATTCCGCCGAACTGCAATGCCTCGAACTGCTGCCGCGAGCGCAGGTTCTTCAGTTCGATCCTGGCTTGTGGCGCGACATTCAAGAAGCGTTTGATGGCCGTCTGCAGGGCCCCCACATGAATGGCACCTTCCACGAAGCCAAGCGTCATGGCGCCCGTCCTCCCCTGCGCCTCATCCCGGATGCGATCTTCCAGTTGCTGCGCATGCTCGATCAGGGCCTTTGCCTCGTCCAGAAACTGCCGACCCGCATCCGTCAGTTGAAGCCGCTTTCGCTCGCGGGAGAAGAGGGCCGTTCCCAGTCGCTCCTCCAGGGCAATGATCTGACGGCTCAGCGGTGATTGCGATATGTGCAGCAGCGTTGCCGCTTTGCCAACGTTCAGCGTCTGTGCAACGGTGACGAAATAGTGGAGTTTCTGGAGCTCGATCATCAGACCTTCTACGTCTCATAAGATGCAAAAACAGACATAGACAATCTTATCCATTACGCAAAGAATCGTTCGAAACAAGGTTACTCAATTGAATTCGCCGAGCCGGCCGCCCAATGCGGCGACCCTACGAATTATCTTGAGGTGGGCATGATTCGGAAGGAGTTTTCGCGTGAAGTTGAGAAGCAATGCCGTGGACATCGATGGCGGATGTCGATCGATCTGTGACTACGTCAGGCTGAGAGGAGTGAACGACCAAGACCGGGTTGCCTATACCTTCTTGCACGACCCGGACGACAAAAGCTCGTACCAGAGGATCACATACGGAGAACTGCTGGAGCGCGTGATCGCGTTCTCGGCACGGCTTGAGCAGGCGGCCATGCCGGGCGACCGCGCGATTGTTCTATACCCCCCTGGAATCGACTACATCGTTGCTTTCAGCTGTCGGAAAACAGTCCCAGTTCCTCCCCTTCACCGTCGTCATCGTGGCGCCGGGCAGAACGCTGAAGACTTCCAGCGGGAAGGTCCAGCGACGCCTCGCTCGCCAATTGCTGGAGCGTCAGGAGATGGAGGTGTGGGCGCAGTGGACGCAACCTTCGAGTGAAGGCAACCACTCCGAACTCCACGATTCCCTCGCAATTGCCGTCGAAAGCCAGACAAATGCTCACTCCAAATGCCCCGAGCCAAGCGCTCCTGAGACAACGCGTGCGCACCAGCAGGCGGGAACTGATCTTGGCGCTGACAGCCAACATGGTGCCGCTGCCGGGAACCGTTTGCCTGCTCGTCTCGATCTTTGCATTCAGGATGCCGGTCCATCTGTTCGACATCGCGCTGTTCGCAGCGTGCTATTTCCTCGCGATGGTCGGGCTGGAAGTAGGCTTTCACCGGTACTTCGCCCACAGGTCGTTCAAGACATCGAAGCCCATGGAAATGCTGTTGGGCATCCTTGGGTCGATGAGTTTTCAGGGAGGGGTGATTCTCTGGACCGCGACCCATCGGCGTCATCACGGAAACACGGATGAGCCCAACGACCCTCATAGTCCCGTTGCTCCGGCTGGCAGTAGCCCTGGCCGCCGCTTCGCCCAATTCATGCATGCGTACATCGGCTGGATGTTCGACCCGAATTCGCTCAAACCCAAGGGCTGGGAGCGCATGACGCCCGACATCAGCGCAGGAGTTGCTCGCCCATGATGTTGCCGACGCAATGGCATTCGGTCGCCTGTACATCGCGAATCCGGATCTCGTGGCCCGCTTTGCCAGCGCCGCTGGCTTGAACCCGGCCGAACCGTCGACCTTCTATTTCGGCAATACCAAGGGATACACCGACGATCCGGCAATGAGCGCGCCGTTCGCAGCAACAACCACGCCGCAACCAGTCGAAACTTCTTCAGTTCGTGGCTAAATGCCCTCACGAGATGCAAAACGACCCGGGCACACGAGGTCGATTCCGTCCCCGCATGCTTTCTGAAATCGAGAAGCAGAGGGGCCTGAGCGGGCCGAGTTTCTGCGAGAGCGGATCGAACGGTTATTGCCCCGGCGGAAATCGTGCATTGAGGTTGCAGGGGTGCTACCCATCAGCGATTGCGGCTCCAGCAGTCGCGAATCTTGCAGGCAGGACGCCTGGCGCGGTGGTCCGCTAAATCGGAAGCAAGCAGTCGCAATTGGCGCCTCTTGTTCCAAAGCTCTCATTCAACGCACGCAAACGGAGAACAAGCTCATGGCCCTCACCAAATTCGGATTCATCGTAACCGGAGACCGCTTCGTTCAGCATCAGGGAACCGATAAATTTCAGATGAAAGTGGTGGGCGTCGCAACAGCCTCCGAGGGCATTGAGGTTGCCCAGGAGATGGTTCGGGAGGGCGTGCAGCTCATTGAGCTCTGCGGTGGATTCAGCCCGGTGTGGGCGGGCAAGATCATCGAGGCCATTGATTACGCCGTGCCCGTTGGCGTTGTCGCGTACGGGCCGGAGTCGATCGACTCCATGCACCGACTGTTCTCCTATTGATTCGGCATTGAAATATTGAACAATTTGCGTCCATCGAAGCCACGTAAGGTATGGACACAATCGACTCTCGAACCTTGTCGGTGGATGCGCTCGACGAGCGGCGCCGGCGCGCAGTGAAGATGAGGCTGGATGGCGTGAGCCTGAAGGACACGGCGGCGCAATGCGAGATGTCGCGCACGACAGTGATCGCGGCGCTCAAGGCGCATGCTGAAGGTGGCTGGAGGGCAGTACATCACACGCCCCGGCCGTCCCGCAAGCACGGGGCGCACACGCTGACGGCCAAACAGGAGCGCGAAGTGCAACGCTTGTCGAAGTCCACATATTCCGCCAGGAGTCTGCGCGGTAGAACGTTTCCAAGCTTGCGCGGTATCGGCATGGCATGTTTTGGACAATGATGGACGACATCTCCAATGAAAAAGCCCCGGCGCGTATACGGCGCGGGGCTTGGGTGGACTGGCTTGGGCCACTTCTGGCGGAGAGGGTGGGATTCGAACCCACGGTAATGTTGCCACTACGCCTGATTTCGAGTCAGGTACATTCGACCGCTCTGCCACCTCTCCTGGTGCTCGTGCCCAAGCCCGCGATTATAGCCGCGGTCTTCAGGGTCTGAGCGCGGCGATGCCGGCCATGTAGGGGCGCAGCGCGGGCGGGATGGTTACGCTGCCGTCGGCTTGCTGGTAATTTTCCAGCAGCGCCACCAGCGTGCGGCCCACGGCCAGGCCCGAGCCGTTGAGGGTGTGCACGGGCTCGTTTTTGCCTTGCGCGTTCTTGAAGCGCGCTTGCAGACGGCGCGCCTGGAAGGCCTCGCAGTTGCTCACCGAACTGATTTCGCGGTAGCTGTTTTGTGCCGGCAGCCAGACTTCCAGGTCGTAGGTCTTGGCGGCGCCAAAGCCCATGTCGCCGGTGCACAGGCTCATCACGCGGTAGGGCAGGCCCAGCTTTTGCAGCAGGGCCTCGGCGTGGCCGGTCATTTCTTCCAGGGCCTGGTAGCTGGTGGCCGGGTGCACGATCTGCACCATCTCGACTTTGTCGAACTGGTGCTGGCGGATCATGCCGCGTGTGTCGCGGCCGTAGCTGCCGGCTTCGGAACGAAAGCAGGGCGTGTGGGCGGTGAGCCTGATGGGCAATTCGGCCTCGGTCAGCACCAGGCCGCGCACGAAGTTGGTCAGCGGCACTTCGCTGGTCGGGATCAGGTACAGCGCTGTGTTGTCGGGCACGGGCTCGCCGTCCTGGCCGCCTTTTTTGGTGGAGAACAGGTCGCTTTCGAATTTGGGTAACTGGCCGGTGCCTTTGAGGGATTCGGCGTTCACCGCGTAGGGCACGTAGCATTCGGTGTAGCCATGTTCGCCGGTTTGCACGTCGAGCATGAATTGGGCCAGGGCACGGTGCAGGCGGGCGATCTGGCCTTTCATCACCGCAAAGCGCGCGCCCGAGAGTTTGACGCCCAGGTCCAAGTCCAGGCCCAGCGGGCGGCCTATATCGACATGGTCTTTCAGGGCGAAGGCCGGGCTGGCCGGCTGGCCCCAGCGGCGCAGTTCGATGTTGCCGGAGGCGTCGGCGCCGACCGGCACGCTGTCGTGCGGCAGGTTGGGCACGGCTTCCAGCATGGTTTGCAGTTCGGCCTGGATCTGCTCCAGACGGGCGGCCGATTGCGCCAATTCCAGTTTCGAGGCCGCCACCTGTGCCCGGGCGGTGTCTGCGCCGCCCGGGTCGCCCTGGCCCAGGCTGATGCCGATTTGCCTGGACAGTTGGTTGCGCCGGGATTGCAGTTCTTCGGTGCGGGTTTGCAGTGTCTTGCGCTCGGCTTCCAGGGCTTGGAAGGCTGACAGGTTCAGGAAGGGCTGGGGCTTTTGCCGGGTTTCCAGGCGCGCGATGGCGCTGGCCGGGTCTTTGCGGAGCAGGAGGATGTCGAGCATGCCGCGATTTTAGGGGCTCGGGTCAGGCTGGCCGGGGCGTGGCCGGGGCGGCAGGCGTCGCACCGGACAGATGCCGATGCGCGCTGCTGGCCGCTTTCACTTGCGCGCAGATTCGTTGGCAAACGCCAGCGCTGCTGCCAGCATGCGCCGCAGGTGCGGCTCGATGCCCGCAGCGAGCTGTGGCTGGTAGTCGAAGGGCGGGGCTTCCTGCATGTAGCTGCACTGCGTCATCTCCAGTTGGACTGCATGCAGGCCCTGCGCTGGCTGGCCGTAGTGGCGCGTGATGTATCCGCCGGTGAAGCGGCCATCGAGCACGGCGCTGTAGCCGGTGGCGGCCCGGGCGATGGCCAGCAGTCGTTGCGCCAGGGCGGGGGCGCAACTGGCGCCGTTGGCCGTGCCCAGGTTCAGGTCGGGCAGTTTGCCGGCGAAAAAGCGCGGCAGCACCGAGCGGATCGAATGCGCGTCCCACAGCACGGCCACGCCATGTCGGGCGCGGATGCGCTCGAGCTCGGCGCGCAGTTGGGCGTGGTAGGGGGCCCAGACGGCCTGGCGGCGCGCGGCGGTTTCGGCGGCATCCGGTGTGTCGCCGCTGGCATAGAGGGGGCGAGCGTCGAAGTTGTCCACCGGGCACAGGCCGGTCACGCTTTGCCCGGGGTACAGGCTGCTGCCATCGGGCGGGCGGTTCAGGTCGATCACGTAGCGCGAATGCGTGGCCACCAGCACGGAGGCCCCCAGGTCGTGGGCAAAGGCGTACAGACGCTCCATATGCCAGTCGGTATCGGGCACTTGGCGCGCCTCGGGGGTCAGGCGCTCGGCCAGTTCGGGCGGTATGTGGGTGCCGGTGTGCGGCATGGAGATCAGCAGCGGCTGCCGGCCTGGGTGCAGGATGAACGCGGGTGGGGCGGTGGTGGTCGTCATGGCGTGTCCGGCGAGTGGCAGATGGTGAGCGGCAGATGGCGAGTGGCAGATGGCAGAGCGGCGCACAGCTTAGCGGATCGCTCCGGCGCGTTGCGCTGCAATGATGGCGCTGCGGGCGGCGATGAAGCCCTGGGCCGCCGCCTCGTGCAGCGCGTGCCGGCCTTGGGTGACGCGGCGCACGCCGGCCACCCACAGGCTGTCCAGGGCTGAACTGCGCTGGCTGCCGAATACATGGGCCGAGAGCATGCTGTGCGCGGGCAGGCCGCGCAGCGCCAGATGCTGCGCGTCGAGCACCACCAGGTCGGCCTGCCGGCCGACGGCGATGCCTGCCAGGCCCGCACCGATGCCGTGCCCGGCGGCCTGTGCTCCGCCCTGCACGGCCTGCAAGCTCATCGCGGTGGCTACTTCGGGCTGCGTGGCATGGGCCAGCACGTTGCGCTGGCGGCGCGACAGGCGCTGGCCGTATTCGAGCAGCAGTAGCTCTTCGGCTGCATTCACGCAGATATGGCTGTCCGAGCCCAGGCCCCAGCGGCCGCCATGCTGCAACCACAGCGGCAGGTCGAAGATGCCGTCGCCCAGGTTGGCTTCGGTGCTGGGGCACAGGCCGACCACGGCGCCGGTGCGCGCGGCGGCGGCGTGTTCGTCGGGCGTCATCCGGGTGGCGTGCACCAGGCACCAGCGTGCGTCCACCGGGGCGTGATCGAGCAGCCATTGCACCGGGCGCTGTCCGCTCCAGGCGATGCAGTCGTCGACTTCTTGCTGCTGCTCGGCGATGTGGATGTGGATCGGGGCCTGGGGGTCCAGCGCCGTGATGCCCTGCACGGCGCCCTGCAGGCTGTCCGGCGGCACCGCGCGCAGCGAATGCAAAGCCAGGCCCAGCACAGCGCCCTGCGCTTGTGCGATGGGCCTCAGTCGCTCCAGTAACGAGAGCATGCTGGCGGTGCTGCGGATGAAGCGCGCTTGCTGCGCGTGCGGCGGTTGGGCGCCAAATCCGCTGCTTTGGTACAGCGCCGGCAGCAGTGTGATGCCGATGCCGGCCGTGCGCGCGGCGTGCAGCAACGCCAGCGACATCCGGGCGTCGTCGGCATAGGGCTGGCCAGTGTGGTTGTGGTGCAGGTAGTGGAACTCGCACACCCGGGTGTAGCCGGCCTCCAGCATCTCCACGTAGAGCCAGGTGGCGATGGCTTGCATCTGCCCGGGTGTGATGTGCGCTGCAAAGCGGTACATCAGTTGGCGCCAACTCCAGAAGCTGTCCTGGCGTTCGGCGCGGTATTCGGCCAGGCCGGCGAACGCGCGCTGGAAGGCATGCGAGTGCAGGTTCGGCAGGCCCGGCAGCAGCGGCCCTGCGGCCACGGGCCGGCCGGCCGGCGCCCTGGCATCGGTGTCCACGCCGGTGATGCGCCCGGCCGCATCCCACTGCACGAGCACGTTGCGCGCCCAGCCGCCGGGCAGCAGGGCCTGTGCCGCAAACAGGCTGCGCTGCGCGGTCTGCTCAGGCGCCATCGCGCAGCACCGGCATTTCCGGCCTGTCGAGCAGGCCCAGCCCGTCGCGGACCACGCGGCCCTGGCGCACGATGGTGCAGGCGGGCTTGTGCCCGAGCCAATAGACCAGTTCGGCGGCTTCTTGCAGGGGCCACAGCACGAAGTTGGCTGGCCGGCCGGCGGCGATCAGGCCGTGCGAGTCTTGCAGGCCCAGCGCGCGTGCCGCATGGGTGGTGATGCCTGCCAGCGCCTCGGACAGGCTCAGGTGAAACAGGGTGCAGGCCATATGGGCCATCAGCAGCAGGCTCAGCGCCGGCGAACTGCCGGGGTTGTGGTCGGTGGCCACGGCCATCGGCACGCCGGCTGCGCGCAGGGCCTCGATCGGCGGGCGCTGTTGCCCGCGCAGCGTGTACCAGGCGCCGGGCAAGAGCACGGCCACGGTGCCGGCCGCTTGCATCGCGGCAATGGCGTCGGCAGACAGGTGCTCCAGGTGGTCGCATGACAGCGCGCCGTAGCGCGCCGCCAAGGCGGCCCCGCCCATGTCCGACAACTGCCCGGCGTGCAGTTTGACGGGAAGGCCCAGTTGCTGCGCGGCCAGGAAGACCTGCTCGGTCTCTGCCAGCGTGAAGGCAATGCGCTCGCAAAACATGTCCACCGCATCGACCAGCCCCTGCTCGGCCAGCGCGGGCAGCATCTGCTGGCAGACCAGATCGGTGTAGTCCTGGCTGCGGCCTGCATATTCGGGCGGCAAGGCATGGGCGCCGAGGAAACTGGTGCGCACCGTCACCGCGCAAGCCTGGCCCAGCCGGCGGGCCACGCGCAACTGTTTGCGCTCATGTTCGAGCGCCAGGCCGTAGCCGGACTTGATTTCGATGGCGCCCACACCTTCGGCCAGCAAGGCTTGCAGGCGCGGCATGGCGAGCGCGAACAATTGGTCTTCGCTGGCTGCGCGCGTGGCCTGCACCGACGCCAGGATGCCGCCGCCGGCCTGCGCCAGTGCTTCGTAGCTGGCGCCTGCCAGGCGCAGCGCGAATTCGTCGGCGCGCTGCCCGCCGTACACCAGGTGCGTGTGGCAGTCGACCAGCGCCGGGGTGGCCAATGTGCCAGGCGCTCCGGGCGCTGCGCCGTGCGCGCCCGTGCGCGCCGCGTCGCGCGCATCGAATCGTCGCCAGGCGCTGAACGCCGCAGGCAACTGCGCCTGTGGCCCGACCCAGCGCAGCATGCCGCCTTGCACCACCAGGCAGGCCGGCGCATCGGCGGGCAGGGGTTGGTCGGCCTGCGTCAGTTCGGCCACCAGCCGCAGGCCGCACCACAGGCCGTCGGCCGGCGGGGCCAAGCCCAGGTCCCAGTTCAAGCCGCTCGGGGTGTCGTGCATCGTCATGGCGGGGCGTGCCTGTCATCGCTACAAAAATAATGGCTGCAAGCAAATGTGAAGCCTGCGCCCGTGGCCGACGGGGTTCATGTTTTTTCCCCGGCGCCGGGGCGGCGCGCGAGCGCCGCACGGCCGCCCGAAGGCGCTCGCACCGCAGCCGAAGGCGAAGGTACCCCAGCGAGCGCCGCACGGCCGCCCGAAGGCGCTCGTACCGTAGCCGAAGGCGAAGGTACCCCAGTGAGCGCCACCCAGGCCAGTGCTGCACCGGCATGCTGCGCAGCGCTGGCAAGGCCCGGTGGCTCGATGCGCTGGTCCATCCACCCAAAACCCTGCCCGGCCTTCAGCGCGCGTGCGGTGTCACCGTCACCGCTGCTGCTGCCGCGCCATTGCCACAGACCTTGCAGCACCATGCACAGGCCCGCAGCCGGCGTTTCGGGCGCTGGCGCAGAGCGCAGCACTTGCAGCGTGCCACTGCACAGGCCATGGCGCAGCATCAGGTTCAGGGCGGTCGATGGGCCGCCGGCGAGGCGGCATTCGAGCGGCTCATCGCCGTCGAAAGCAAAGGGCTGCCAGCGCTGATCGAGCAGGTGCTCCCAGCGCCCCCGGGCATGGCGCAGGTGCACGCCGTCACCGCCGAGCAGCATGATCTGCCGCTGTACCCCGGGGAACACCGAGAACGGCCCGGTCCGGGCAATGGTGGCCACGCTCAGGCGCCAGGCGAAGTGGTCCATGCCCGCACCGGGCGGCCAGCAGGCCAACTCCTGCGTGCTGCCAGCGCCGTTCTTCCAAGGCTGGCCGGGGGTGGTGGCCAGGTCAAAAAACGCCATCATGGGGTGACTCATGGATCAGTGCGGCTGGCCGGCATCGCTGCCTGCGCGCAGCCAATCGTCTCCTGCCGGGGGCAGGAGGGCAGGGGGGCGGGATGAAGGGAGTGCGGCCGATGGCGGGCGCCAGGCGGGGCGGGTTCATGGGCGGGGGTTCTTTGGCGGTGGGGAAACCGGTTTCTCATCGTGCTGCGCCGTCGGCGCAGGCCGAACGGGCCATCGGCAGTTGCAGCCCTTGCTCGTTGGCCGTTTGCAGCGCCAGCGCGTAGCCGGCATCGGCATGGCGCATCACGCCGCTGCCGCTGTCGTTGACCAGCACGCGCGCCAGGCGCCTGGCTGCGGCATCGCTGCCGTCGGCCACGATGACCATGCCGGCGTGCTGCGAGTAGCCCATGCCGACGCCGCCGCCATGGTGCAGGCTGACCCAGGTGGCGCCACCGGCGGTGTTCAGCAGCGCGTTGAGCAGCGGCCAGTCGCTCACGGCATCGGTGCCGTCGAGCATGCCCTCGGTCTCGCGGTTCGGGCTGGCCACGGAGCCGGTGTCCAGGTGGTCGCGGCCAATGACGATCGGCGCCTTGAGTTCGCCGCTCTTGACCATGGCGTTGAAGGCCAGGCCGGCGATGTGGCGCTCGCCCAGGCCCAGCCAGCAGATGCGCGCGGGCAGGCCCTGAAAGCGGATGCGCGCGCGCGCCATGTCCAGCCAGCGGTGCAGATGCCGGTTTTCCGGGAACAGGGCCTTGATCCTGGCGTCGGTCTTGTCGATGTCCTGCGGGTCGCCCGACAGCGCCACCCAGCGAAACGGCCCTTTGCCTGCGCAAAACAGCGGGCGGATATAGGCCGGCACGAAGCCGGGGATGTCGAACGCATTTTTCACGCCCTCATCGAACGCCACCTGGCGGATGTTGTTGCCATAGTCGACGACCGGAATGCCCATGGCCTGAAAGTCCAGCATGGCCTGCACATGGACGGCGCACGAGCGCGCCGCGGCCTGTCTGAGCTGCGCATGCCGGCCCGCATCCTGCTGTGCGGCGTGCCACTGCGCCAGCGTCCAGCCGCCGGGCAGGTAGCCGTTGACCAGGTCGTGCGCCGAGGTCTGGTCGGTGACCAGATCGGGTTTCAGGCCCCCGGCCTGCGCCCGCCGCAGCAGTTCGGGCAGCAGTTCGGCGGCGTTGCCCAGCAGTGCGATCGACACCGCCTCTTGGGCCGCCAGGTGCTGGCGCAGGCATTCGATGGCGTGGTCGATATCGCGCGCCTGCCGGTCCAGATAGCCGGTGCGCAGCCGGGCGTCGATGCTGCTTTGCCGGCATTCGATGGTCAGCGACGCTGCGCCGGCAAAGCTGGCGGCCAGCGGCTGCGCGCCGCCCATGCCGCCCAGCCCGGCGCTCAAAATCCACCGGCCTGCCAGCGAGCCGCCGTAATGCTGGCGCCCGGCGGCGGCAAAGGTCTCGTAGGTGCCTTGCACGATGCCTTGGCTGCCGATGTAGATCCAACTGCCCGCCGTCATCTGGCCGTACATGAACAAGCCCTTTTGGTCGAGCGCGCTGAAATGCTCCCAATTCGCCCACCGGGGCACCAGGTTGGAATTGGCCAGCAGCACGCGCGGCGCGTCGGCATGGGTCTGGAAAACGCCCACCGGTTTGCCGGACTGCACCAGCAGGGTCTCGTCGTCGTTCAGTTCCTCGAGCGTGGCCAGGATTTGGTCATAGCACTCCCAGTTGCGCGCGGCGCGGCCGATGCCGCCGTACACCACCAGGTCTTGCGGGCGCTCGGCCACTTCGGCGTCCAGGTTGTTCTGGAGCATGCGGTAGGCCGCTTCGGTGAGCCAGCTCTTGCAACTGAGCTGGCTGCCGCGCGGGGCGCGGATCACGCGCGTGGCGTCGTGGCGGGGGTCATTGGCGGTCATGGCGGGCCTCATGGTGGGCTGGTGGCGGGTCTCATTGGGCGCAGGTGGCCGATGCAAGGCTCAGGCATGGCTGGGCAGGCACTGCAACAGCGGCGCGGGCCACCCGGATTGCTGCGCCCACAGCCGCATGGCGGCTATATCGGGCGCCAGGCAGCGGTCTTGCTCCAGAAAGGCCACGCGCGCGCGAATCGCGGCCCACTGCCCTTCGAGCAGCGGCGTCGAGCGCAGGCTGCGATCGAACTCCATGCCCTGCGCCGCCGCCATGGCCTCGATGCCCACCACCGTCGCCGTGTTGTCGATCATCTCGGCCAGGCGGCGCGCGCCGAAGGTGGCCATGGACACATGGTCTTCCTGGTTCGCCGATGTGGGCAGGCTGTCGACACTGGCCGGGTGGGCCAGCGATTTGTTCTCGCTCGCCAGCGCAGCGGCGGTGACCTGCGCCATCATGAAGCCCGAGTTCATGCCGCTGTCGCGCACCAGAAAGGCCGGCAGTGCCGACAGGCCGGTGTCGAGCAGCAGCGCCAGGCGCCGTTCGGACATGGCGCCGATCTCGGCCACCGCCAGCGCCATGATGTCGGCAGCAAAGGCCACCGGCTCGGCGTGGAAGTTGCCGCCGGAGATCACCTCGTCCGCGCCCGGGCCGCCCTGCGCTGCGGCGAAAACCAGCGGGTTGTCCGATGCCGCATTGGCTTCGATGACGAGCACGCGCGCCGCGTGGTGCAGGTTGTCCAGGCAAGCGCCCAGCACCTGCGGCATACAGCGGATCGAGTAGGGGTCTTGCACGCGGCCACAGTGCGGGTGCGAAGCGGCGATGGCGCTGCCTTCGAGCAGCGCGCGCAACGCGGCGGCCACGGCGATTTGCCCGGCTTGGCCGCGGGCCTCATGGATGCGCGCATCCAGCGGCCAGACCGAGCCTTTGATGGCCTCCAGCGATAGCGCGCCGGCCACCAGCGCAGCGGCCAGCAGGTTCTCGGCGCCGAACAGGCCCGCCAGCGCCAGCGCGGTCGACACCTGCGTGCCGTTGAGCAGCGCCAGCCCCTCCTTCGGGCCGAGCACGAAGGGCTGGCAACCGATGGCGCGCATCGCCTCGGCGCCCGGCACCAGCGTGCCGTTGCATTGGGCCTGCCCCTGCCCGATCAGCACGCAGGCCAGATGCGCCAGCGGCGCCAGATCCCCCGAGGCCCCGACCGAGCCTTTGGCCGGAATCACCGGCAGCACCTCGGCACTGGCCAGCGCCAGCAGCGCATCGACGATCTCGGGGCGGATGCCGGAGTGGCCGCGCGCCAGGCCCACGGCCTTGGTGGCCAGCACCAGGCGCACCACCGCGTCGGGCAGCGCCGGCCCGGTGCCCGCGCTGTGCGACAGCACCAGGCGGCGCTGCAACTCGGTCAGGTGCTCGGCAGCAATCCTGGTGCTGGCCAACTTGCCAAAACCGGTGTTGATGCCATAGACCACCCGGTCTGCCGCCACGATGCGCTGCACCGCCGCCTGCGCGGCCTGCATGGCCGCCCGGGCCGGTGCGTCCAGCGCCAGTCGTACCGGGCCGGCATGGATGCGGCGCAGCCCGGCCAGGGTGACATGGCCGGGTTGCAGCAGCAGTGGGGAAGTGTGGGATTCGGTCATCGCATCGATCCTGTCCTTACGGGCCATGCCAGGCAACTGCGGCCACCCGCTCAGCCGGCCAGCGGATTGCCGTCCGCGCGAAAGCGGCTGCCCAGGCGGTAGCGGGTGGCCGGATGCAGGCAGCGCACCACGGTGATCGGCACCGCGCGCGACCAGGTGCGCCGCGTCAGCAGCAGGCAAGGCTCCTGCGGCGACATTTCCAGCAGCGCAGCCTGCCTGGCGCCGGGCATCACGGCATCGACCACATGCTCGATCTGGTCGAACGGCACGTTGCGCACCAGGTATTCGGAGGGCGGCATCCGGGCAAAGTCCTGCGCGGCGAACCCGGGCACCTGGCGCGGGTTCACATGCCGGTCTTCCAGTTGCACTGGTACGCCGTCCTCGCGGTGTATGCACAGCGAGTGGAATACCGACGCTCCGGTGCGCAACTCCAGCGCCGCAGCCACCTCCAGCGTGGCCGGGACGCGCTCCACGGCCAGCAGGTCGCAGCGGTAGTCGTGGCCGCGCTGGCGGATCTCGCTGGCCAGGTTGGCAATTTGCAGCAAGGTCGACTGGGGCCGGTCTTCGGCGACAAAGCTGCCCACGCCGGCCACGCGCACGATGCGGCCCTGTTGCACCAACTCGCGCAGCGCGCGGTTGACCGTCATGCGCGAGATGCCGAACTGGCTGACCAACTCGTTCTCGGACGGCAGGCGGTCGCCCGTGCGCCAAAGGCCCTGCTGGATCCTGCGCGCAATGAAGTCCTTGACCTGCTCGTACAGCGCCATGGCGGGCGCCGGGGCAGCGCGGCGGCGGGAGGAGTGGGCGGGGCGGGTGCTCATCGGCGCAAGCTGAAAAAGGGCCAGACCTCAGTGCCAGCCCGCCGCCATGGCCTCGGCGCGAATCTCTTCGGTCAGGCGCGCCTTGAGCGCAATGAATGCGGCGCTGGTCTTGGCACGGTAGTGGCGCGGGTACGGCAGGTCCACCGCCAGATCGGTTTTGATGCGGCCGGGCCGGGCGCTGAACACGGCCACGCGGTTGGCCATGAAGATGGCCTCGTCGATGTCGTGCGTGACGAACAGCACCGTCTTGCGCTCGGCCTCCTGGATGCCCAGCAGCAATTCCTGCATCAGCGCCCGGGTCTGGTGGTCGAGCGCGCCGAAGGGCTCGTCCATCAGCAATATCTTGGGGTCATTGGCCAGCGCCCGCGCAATCGCCGTGCGCTGCTGCATGCCGCCGGACAGTTGCCGGGGAAAATGCTGCTCGAAGCCGCGCAGACCGACCTGGGCGATGAAGTGGGCCGCGCGCTCTTTTTGCTGCGCCTCGGGCAGGCCGCGCTCGCGCAGGCCAAAGCGGATGTTCTGCTCGATGCTCAGCCAGGGGAACAGCGTGTAGCTCTGAAACACCATGCCGCGCTCGGCGCCCGGCCCCCGGACCGGCACGCCGTCGAGCAACACCCGGCCGCTGCTGGCCTGCTCCAGCCCCGCGACGATGCGCAGCAAGGTCGATTTGCCGCAGCCCGAGGGGCCCAGGATGGTCAGGAAATCGTTGTCCCGCACCGTGCAATCGACCGGCAGCAGCGCCTGCGTGCGCTGGCCCCCGGCGCTGTCGAAAACGCGCGTCACGGCCTCGATCGAGACGTGGCTCATGGCAGCAGGCTCCAGGCAAACAGCCGCTGGTTCAGCGCCTTGAAAGCCAGGTCCGACAGCAGTCCGATCAGGCCGATGGTGATGATGCCGAAGATGATCTGGCCGGTGTTGAGCAGCGCCTGGCTGTCGGTGATCATGTGGCCGATGCCCGACGAGGAGCCGATCAGCTCGGCCACGATCACATAGGTCCAGGCCCAGCCGAGCACCAGGCGCAGGGTCTCGGCGATCCCGGGCGCGGCGCCGGGGATCAGCACCCGCGTCACGATGCCCCGGTGGCCCGCGCCCAGCGTGTAAGCCGCCTCCACCAGATCACGCCGCGCGCTGCCCACCGTCACCGCCACCATCAGCGTGATCTGAAACACCGAGCCGATGAAGATCACCAGGATCTTCTGCGCCTCGCCAATGCCCGCCCACAGGATCAGCAGCGGAATGAACGCCGACGCCGGCAGGTAGCGGCAAAACGAAACGAAGGGCTCGAAAAAAGCCTCGATGCCCTTGTAAGCGCCCATCGCAATGCCCAGGGGCAGGGCGACCGCAGCGGCCAGCACGAAGCCCGCCAGCACGCGCCACACCGTCATGCCGATGTCCTTGACGAACCCGTACTCGGTCAGCAGCAACCATGCTTGCCGGAGCATCGTCGGCGGGCTGGCCAAAAAGGTCGGCGAGACCCAGCCGCCCAGCGTGAACCACGTCCACAGCGCCACGAACACGACGAAAAAGGCCAGGCCCAGCAGCCAGCGGCTGCGGGCACTGACGGGCGCCAGCGGGGTCAGCGCACGCCGCAGCGGCGCTGCGGCAGACAGATGCTGTGGCACGGGCCTCATTGCACGAAGCGTGCGTCGAACAGCGCGGCCAGATCATCCGGGGCTTTGTGGATGATGCCGGTCGCCAGCAAGATGGCCGTGGCGTCCTTCATGAACGCGGTCAACTCGCCGGCGAAAAACCGCTGGTTCGCGGCCCGATCCTGCCAGCGCAAAAACGACGCCGACCGGGCAAACTGTGCGCCCGTCTGCTTGACCGCCGCGCCCATGATGTCGTTGGACTTGGCGGGATCGGCCCGGATCATGTCCAGCGCCGCAAAATAGGAATCGGCCAGCGCCTGTGCGGCCCGGGGGTTGGCCTTGAGCCAGGCGGGGTCGCAGCCGACCGTGTCGATCACCATCGGATAGTCGAGCGTGGTGGCCAAAATCTTGCCCGCAGCCGGGTTGTCGCGCACGGTGGAAAGATACGGCTCGTAGGTCATCGCCGCATCGCCTTGCCCGGTCACGAAAGCCTGGGCCGCAGCCTGGGGCGACAGCGTGGTGAGCTTGACATCCTTGAGCGTCATGCCGTTCTTGCTGAGCATCCAGGCCAGGCCAAAGAAAGGCGCGGTGCCCGGCGCATCCACGCCAATGGTCTTGCCGCGCAGATCGGCAAAGCCCTTGATATCGCCGCGCACCGCCAGGCCGTCGGCGCCGTAGGACTTGTCCGTCTGAAAAATCTGCACGATGGGCACGCCGTTGGCATTCCAGGCCACATGGGTCTCGACCGTGGTCGCAGCGCACTGAATCGACTTGGCGGCCAGGGCCAGATGGCGGTCCTTGCGACCGAAGCCTCTGCCACGACACCACCCCGGTTGCAGGAGGTGCGCATCAGCGCCGACACCGACAATGGCATGGGCTTTGCGCCTGACCAGGCGCAGACGGCGGGCAAGGCCCCCATGCGGCGCCTGGAAACGCCGCAGTCCGTGAGCGTGGTCACGCGCGAGCAGATGGAGTCGCGCCAGATCACCAACTTGCAGCAGGCGCTGCAGACCGTGGCGGGCGTAAGCCCGGTCAACTTCGGCCGCCGGGGGTTTGACGACATCCACATCCGCGGCTTTCGCTCCACCGAATCCGTCCTGGTGGACGGCCTCGTGCAAAACACCGGCATGTGGGCCAAGCTGCAACCCTATGGCTACGAGCGCTTCGAAGTGCTCAAGGGCGCCGCCTCGGTGCTCTATGGCCAGGTGCAGCCCGGCGGCATCATCAACGCCGTGAGCAAGCGGCCCGGCACGCAGGCGATCAGCGAGGTCGGCGTCGTGCTGGGCAGCTTTGGTTTGCGCACGCTGCAGGCCGACGTGAACCGGCCGCTGGCCGAATCCGGCAAGACCGCGCTGCGCATCAACGCACAGGTTTCCGACAGCGGCGACCCGACGGACTTCGTCTACCGCAAGGACCGCTGGCTGGCCGCCTCGCTCGCGCTCGATGCCGGCCCCCGGACCGACGGGGTGCTGTTTGCCACCTACAACCGCAGCCAGTGGCTGCGCCAGCAGGGCCTGTCGCCCTACGGCACGGTGCTGCCCAACCCCAACGGCAGGCTGCCGCGCACGCTGTTCACCGGCGACCCCGGCTTTGGCGCCTACGACGTGCAAAGCAGCACCTTGGGCTATACGCTGGAACACCGGTTCACGCCCGCCATGGTGCTGCGCCAGAACCTGCGCTACGAAAGCCAGCAAGGCACGGGCCACTTCATCTCGAACCAGGCCCTGCAAGCGGACATGCGGCTGCAAAACCGCGAGGCTTCGCGCCAGTCGATGGACTACGACATCCTGGCCACCGACACCTCGCTGCTGTCGCGCTTTGCGGCCCTGGGCATGCAGCACCAACTGGTCACGGGGCTGGATCTGCGCAGCGGCCACAGCCGGTTCATCCGCCGTGTCTGCCGCATCGGCGCGCTGGATTTGTTCGCGCCCCGCTACGGCATGGCGACCACCTGCCCCGCGACCCCCACCGGCGATGCGCCGGCCAAGCTCACCGTGGCGGGCCTGTATGCCCAAGACCAGATCAAGTTCGGGCCGGGTTGGACGGCGCTGCTGGGCTTGCGCCGCGACGCTTCGATCAACCACATCGACGACCGCGTGAAGGACGTGCAGACGCGGCAAAAGGACAGCGCCACCACGCTATCGGCCGGGCTGGTGCACGAATTCAAGCCCGGCTGGGCCACCTACGCCAGCTATGGCGAGTCGTTCCTGCCGGTGTCGGGGCTGACGTTCGAAGGCCAGCCCTTCGTGCCCGAAACCGGCAAGCAGTGGGAAGCCGGCCTGAAGTACCAGGCCATCGGTGGCCGGATGACCGGCGCGCTGGCCCTGTTCGACCTGGTGCGCGAGAACGTCGGCACCGCCGACCCGGCGCACACCGGCTACCGGGTGCAGACCGGCGCGCAGCGCGCCCGTGGCCTGGAGGTGGAACTGGGCGCCGACCTGCAGCGCGGCGTGAAACTGACCGGCGCCTACACCTGGACGCAGGCCCGGGTCACGCGCGACAACAACGCCGCCATCGTCGGCCGGCCGCTGAACCTCACGCCACGCCACACCGTCGCGGCCTGGGCCAACTACCAACTGGCGCAGTACCAGCGCGTCACGCTGGGCCTGGGCGGGCGCTACGTGAGCGAGCAGATCGGCTCCTACCCGTTCACGCTGCCGGCGTACTTCGTGGCCGATGCCTCGATCAGCTACGCCGGCCAGGACTACCGTGTGACGGCCGGGGTCAAGAACCTGTTCGACCGGGCGTATTACGACGGCGCAATCAATGCCAATGTGGTGTCGCCGGCCGCACCGCGCAGCGTCAGCGTGGGCCTGACATACTTCTTTTGAAAGCCGCACCGATGCCCGCCCCGCGCACGCTCGGCCGCCTGTCGGTACTGCACTCCTGGGCGGGCATCGTCACCGGCCTGCTGCTGTTCATCGTTTGCTTGTCGGGCGCGGTGCTGGTCTTCAGGCATGAGATCGACCTGTGGGCCAACCCGTCATTGGCCCGCCTGCCCCGATCGGAGCGGCCGGCGCCGCTCGACACCGTGCTGGCGCAGTTGCACCAGCGCTACCCCGGCGCCACGGTGGAGTCGATTGCGCTGCCCGATGCCGTCAACCCGAACTACTTTGCCTGGGTGCGCGAACGTGGCGCCCCGGCCCACAGGCGCACCAAGGTGGCCCTGCGCTCGGACAGCGGCGCCGTGGTCGGCCCGGTGGACAACCAGCTCGGCCAGTTCCTGCGCATGCTGCATGTGTTTCTGTTTTTCGGGCCGCGCACCATCGTGGGGTTCCTGGGCGTGGTGATGCTGGTGCTGATCGGCACGGGCATCGTCATCCACCGCAAGATCCTGGCCGAACTGTTCACGCAGCGCTGGGGGCGCAGCCCGCGCGTGGTGCTGTCGGACCTGCACAAATGCACCGGCATCTGGGGCCTGGGCTTTCATCTGCTGATCGCCACGACGGGCGCGTGGATGGGCCTGGCACCGTTGTTCGAGCGCGGCTACCAATACCTGAGCCTGGGCACCGCTGCCGAGAGCATGGCCAGCGCCGCCGCGCGCCAGAGCGCCGCCGCTGCCGCCATTGCGGCAAGCATGCCATCGCTCGACGCATTGCACGCCGCAGCGCAGCGGGCGGTTCCGGGGCTGCGGACGCGCCAGGTGTCGCTGCGCCGCTGGGGCAGCAGCACCGCCGAAGTGGGCTTTGGCGGCCATCTCGACAACCACCTGGGCAGCACGGCGCGGGTGGAGTTCGACGCGGCCACGGGCCTGTTGAAAAACCTGCGCGACCCGCGCTCCCGGGGCTTTTGGTCGCAGGTCGACAGCCTGATGGAGCCGCTGCACTTTGGCGACTTCGGCGGCCTCGCGCTCAAGTGGCTGTACTTCATGCTGGGCCTGTCGGCCGCGCTGCTGGCGCTCTCCGGCACGCTGATCTGGCTCGATATGCGCCAGCAGCGCCAGCGCGCAGCCCAGGCCCGGGTTGCGGCGCCGGCGCATGGCCCGCCGGTGGCCGGGTGACGGCGCGCGCCTGTCATGCAAGGATTCTTCCTGGCCCTGCACGCCAGCACGCCCGCAGCGCTCGGCCTGGCCGTTTTGCTGCACCTGTGGGCGCCGGCCTGGCTGGCCCCGCTGGCGCAGCGCCCCGCATGGCCCATGTGGGCGCTCATCGGCGCGTGGCTGCTGATGTCCGCGCTGGCCAGCCTGGCACTGCGCCCGCTGGCGCTGTGGCGGGTGGCACTGGGCGGCACCGCTGCACTGCTGGCGCTGGCCGGCGGTGTCGGCCTGGCGCGGGGCGCGGCCTTGGCGCCGGCCATGCTGGCGAGCATGGCAACGCTGGGGCTGGCATGTCTGGGACTGGCCGCCTTCATCGGCCCCCGCCGGGTGCATGCCGGCAGGCGCAAGACGCCGCAGCACGGGCCGACCCCGGCCATGGGCCAGACCATCGGCCACGCCATGGATCACACCACGCAGCGCACCACGCAGCGCAGCGCAGGGCGGCGCAGAGGGCCGCTGCGCTGCGCGTCGGTGCTGGCGCATGGGCCCTTTTGGTTGACGGGCGCGCTGGCCGTGGAGTCGTTTCGGCTGGCCTACATCGTGGCCACCGAGCCGGCGCGCTCATCGGGCATGCTGGGCCTGCTGCTGGCGTTCTTCATGGCACTGCCGGGCGCCACATTGCGGGCCTGGGCACCGGGCAGCAGCAGCGTGCTGTGGGGCGTGGCGGCGCTGGCCTATGGCGGCCTGGCGCTCAAAGCCGGGCTGGCGCAGTGGCCGGCGGCAGCCGCCCTGTGCGCCATCGCGGCCTGTGGCAGCGCCTGCGGCTGGACGCGCTCCTCGCGTGCCCGCCCGGCGTCCATGCGCCGGCAGCAGGAGAGCCGGTGAACGAACTGCTCGGCGGCAGCGCCGCGCTGACCTCCCTGGTCGCGCTGACCCACTGGGCCCGGACGGTGCCCACCCGCGCCTGGGGCAACGGCGCCCCGGACGCCCGCCGCGCACGGCCACGCGCATGGGCCGTCGCACTGGCCACCGTGCTGCTGCAAACGGCGGCGGCCACCGTCGCCACGGGATGGGCTGCCGGCGTGGCACTCGTGCCGGCCTCGTGGATGGTGCTGGGCTGGCTGTTGGCGCAGTCGATGAACCAGTGGCCAGGGCCGAGCCTGCGCTGGGCCTGGCGCCTGGGGCTGGCCGGCGGCGGCGTCTGCGTGCTGGCGCTGGCGCTGCATGTGCTGCATGTGTTGCCGACGGCGGTCTGTGATCGCTGAGGCAGGGCGGTCCGTTCGACACGCTGCCAAGCCCGTCCCTCTGCGCGACCGAATGGCGCCCTGAAGTTGCTGGCTGAAGCCCGGCTGGAAATCCTGTGGCCCCTGTTGGAACAGGCTCAGCAGAAGATAGGGGTAATCATCTGTTCATACACCCCTGTTTTCAGTAGCATGAGCGCATTTGCTGCTGCCAGGATGCTGCATGCCATCGCTCTCTCCCGACTACCTCGCCAGACTGCGTTTCGATGTGCAGCAACTGGCGATGTTGCGCGCACTGGGGGAGCACCGGGGCAAGCAGCAGTTCCACCTGGCCCGGCCGCCCGAGGTCTTGAGCGACCTGCGCCAGATCGCCGTCGCCGAGTCCGCCGCAGCGTCCAACCGCCTCGAAGGCGTGGTGGTCGGTGCGCAGCGCCTGAAATCCCTGCTGCACAAAAATGCCGCGCCCCGGAGCCGGTCGGAGCAGGAAGTGGCCGGCTACCGCGATGCGCTGGGCTGGATCCATGACAGCGGCGCGCAGAGGCCCTTCTCGGAGGCCGGCATCTTGCAATTGCACGGCATTTTGTGCCGCTACAGGGCGCAGCCCGGCGGGCACTGGAAGAGCGCCGACGACGACATCATCGCGCGCCGCGCGGAGGGCAACTCGCGCATTCGCTGGCGCCCGGTGGCCGCGCACCGCGCGCCGATGGCGCTGTTGGACCTGGTTGCGCGCCATCGCAGCGCGCTCGATCGGCATGGGGCCGACCCGCTGGTGCTGGTGCCGCTGGCCATTCTCGATTTCTTCTGCATCCACCCGTTCCCGGATGGCAACGGCCGCATGGCGCGGCTGCTGACGCTGCAATTGCTGAGCCACTGTGGTTACGCCGTGGGCCGCTTCATCAGCCTGGAGCGCATCTTCGAGGAAGCGCAAGAGGGCTACGGCGAGACGCTGCAGGCCAGCGCGCAAGGCTGGCACGAAGACAGGCACGACGTCGCCCCATGGCTGAACTACTTTTGGCGCGCGCTGCTGCGGGCCTACGGGGAGTTCGAAGAGCGCGTTGGCAGCATAGTGCGCGGGCGCGGCGCCAAAGGCGAGCGGGTGCGCGCCGAGATTCTTGCGCGCCACCGGCCGTTCTCGATTTCCGGGATCGAAGCCGCCTGCCCCGGCATCAGCCGCGACATGGTGCGCGTGGTGCTGCGCAGCATGAAGGCGCAAGGGCTGATCGCCCCCACCGGCAAAGGGCGCGGCGCCAAGTGGCAACACACCGGGGCCAAGGATGCGGCATGAAGCCCCGTCCGCGCGCCCAGACCGTCAAGAACGCCATCGAGCCGTGCCGCCGCAGGGCGCCTGCCGTGATGACACGCCAATGGCCCCAGGGACCAAGGGCCGCTGAATGACCAGGGACAGGCGCAAGGCCAAAGACCTGCGCCTTCTCGTGCCCGATGATGATCGGCCACCTGCCGTGGCAGGCACTGCGTCAGGCGCGCCTTGGTGGCTGCTCCGGGCCGTCGGCCTGATGGACTGCGCAGTGGCCCTGCAATGGCACAGCGCCGGGCCTGCGCAGGGCAACCCGGCACCCGGCACGCACCCGGCACGGCACGGCACAATGGCGCCCATGGATTCGCTGCCATGACATCCCCCGCCACTGACACCCCGCCACTCGTCCAATGACCGACCAACCCACCCCCGCCACCCTGCGCGCCACCGCGCTGATCGACAGCGATGCGCCCGCAGTGCGTGCCTTTGCCGGCGCGCATGCGCGTGGTGACAGCGAACGCGAACGCGCCGTCGCCCTGTATTTGGCCGTGCGCGACGGCTTTCGCTACGACCCTTACCGCGTCGACCTGTCGCCCGAAGGCATGGCGGCCAGCCGCGTGCTGGGCAATGGCCATGGCTGGTGCGTGCCCAAGGCGGCTTTGCTGACGGCGGCCTGCCGCGCTGCGGGCATCCCGGCCCGCATGGGGTTTGCCGATGTGCGCAACCACCTGAGCACCGAACGCATGCGCCAGACCATGCAGACCGACCTTTTCATCTGGCATGGCTACACCGACATCTGGCTCGACGGCCGCTGGGTCAAGGCCACGCCCGCCTTCAACATCGAACTGTGCGAGCGCTTCGGGCTGCTGCCGCTGGCCTTCGACGGACGCAGCGATTCGATCTACCACCCCTTCGACAAGGCCGGCCAGCGCCATATGGAATACGTGAACCAGCGCGGCACATTCGACGACCTGCCCCTGGCGCAGATCACGGCCGATTTCCGGCGCATGTACGGCAACTGGCTGAGCGCCGGCAACAGCTTGCAGAGCGCCAACTTTGCCCGCGATGTGGAGCAGGAGACGCAATGACGACGCAGCAGCACACCCCGCCGCCCGGCCCCGCGCCGATTCCCCCCGGCTTCGTGGCGCTGGCCGACTCGGGCGGCCCCTACATGCACCACATCGGGCCGCTGTACAGGCTGCGCCAGGGCGATCTGGTCAAGTTCGGCTTTCGCGTCGAACGGCGGCATGTCAACCCGCTGGACATCCTGCACGGCGGCATGATGGCCAGCTTTTGCGACATGCTGCTGCCGCTGTCCGTGCACGACAAAAGCGCCGAGGTCGCCGACCGCTTTTTGCCCACCATCAGCCTGCAGATCGACTACCTGGCCGCCGTCCCGCTGGGCGCATGGGTGGAAGGCCAGGCCCAGCCCCTGCGCGTGACCCGCTCGCTGGTGTTTGCGCAAGGGCTGGTGAGCGCTGATGGCATACCCTGCGCCCGCACCAGCGGGGTGTTCAAGATCGGGCCTGCGCTGTCGGGCTTGGTGGCGCAGTGAACCGGCCTGGTGTCGCGTCACCGATCATCTGTCGGTCTGCGCTGGCCATCGAAGCGCATCGCGGCGTTGCATCGCTTGCCAATACAGCTCGGTATGGGCAAGCGATGCGCCTTGCGCTGCGCTCCGAT
>Ga0081606_1000268_pt1 | contig 25007 bp, 24 predicted proteins | sample EareggfetidaYelm_FD_71127 | JGI IMG/M metagenome (GOLD analysis project Ga0081606, IMG submission 71127) | Earthworm egg capsule microbial community from the University of Washington, USA - E. fetida Yelm (SPADES assembly) (version 2) | ecosystem: Host-associated > Annelida > Reproductive system... | reverse complement strand
GGTTGTTGCCGACCTACGTGCGCGAGGAGTCGGGCCACATGCGCGGACTGATGCCCGGAATGCTGTGGATGCCGCAGGATCGCCCGTACTCGGATCAGACCATCGTCGACAACGTGGTCGGTCAGGCGGGCAAGAAGTTCCTGCTGGTCAGGATGCAGTACAGCTCGGAAACCGAGGGCGCGCAGATCGCCTTCGACATCACCGGGCCGTGGAGGTAAGCCATGGTGTGGTGGGACAGCGTGGCGTCCTTGACGCCGGTGGCGGCGTGGGACGCGCTGCATTTCTCGGGCGGGCAACTGCAGGATCAGATCGGCAGCAACGCCATCACCGTGCAGGGCGGCGTGGCCACGCCATTCCCGCTGGTCGGACTGTTCGGGCAGGACAAGCCCTGGCCGCTGGCGACGCCGCTGTCCTTGTCTGGCGAGTTCGTGCTGATGGGCTTCGTGATGCACGTCAGCCGAGGGCTGGTGTTCTACAAGACCCTCGGCGACAGCAGTAGCTACTTTCTGGATCAGGAATCCAACGGCTCGATCTACCAGTACGCCAATGGCACGGGCGGCGTGGTGGGCAGCGGGCCTGCCTGGGGCACACCGAAGTTCATGGCACTGGCGGTCAGCCCAGCCACTGCCCGCGCGTACATCAACAACGACTGGGCGGGCGCTGTGTTCGCGCGCTCGTGGGTGGCGGACACTGTGGGCGGCATCGGCTACTACGCCGACGGCAACGAATACAACATCGGCGGCAGCGAGCGTTTCTTTGCGGCCGGGTTGTGGTCGGGTGCTGCGAGCCTTGCCGATCTGCGCGCGCTGGAGACCGCGTGCCGGGCCGCGCTCGCGGGGCCGCCGGTCGGCGTTCACGCCGCTGCGTTGTCCCGCTTGCACAGCCCGAACTCCGAGCAGTGGAACCAGCCGGGCACCCACCCGCGCCGGTATCGAGATGTGGCCAACGCGCGCCGCAACATCCATTTCGGCGGCGCAGGCCTCATCACCGGAACCGTCCAGGAAAAGGGTCAGCCCGACCAACCACTGGTGCGACAGGTGCTGCTCTACAGCGAGAACACCCACACGCTGGTGGCGAGCACCTGGTCGGATGCGTCGGGCAACTACCGCTTCGAGTGGCTCGACCCGGCACAGCGCTACACCGTGATCAGCACCGACTACCGACAGATGTACCGGGCTGTGATCGCAGACAATCTGAAGCCGGAATCGATGCCATGACCGTCGCCATCACGCAGGAACACAACGAGGCGCGGCTGGCGGGCACGCTGTCCTTCCTCGACGCGGGCAGCGGCCCCGCGCGCCTGCGCATCTACGGGGGTGCGCGGCCACCCAATCCGGCGGCGACGCCCACCAGTGCGATGCTGGTCGAGATCGCGCTGACCAAACCCGCAGGCACTGTATCCAACGGGCTGCTAACGCTCACCCAGCAGGAGGATGGCCTGATCACGGCCACCGGCATCGCCACGTGGGCGCGTCTGGTCAACGGCGATGAGGTCACGGCGCTCGATCTGGATTGCAGCGGCACCGATGGCGCGGGCGACGTGAAGCTCGCCAGCACCAATCTCTATCTGGGTGGCGACGCCCGGATGGTGTCGGCCCTCCTGGGCTGACATCGTGGGGTGATCGATGCCTGCGAACACTGGGCAGAACGTCGACCTGATCTTCGACCGTCCCGCCGCCACCGATGCCGATCTGATCTTCGGCGCGGACTACGTGCCGCCGCTGAGCGATGTGGCGCTGCAGGCCACGCTGCCGCTGCCGGTCGCCAGCATCCACTTCATCCCGCCTGCGCGGCTGGACGTGCTGGCCGAACTGCCGGGCCTGACGGTCACCACGCTCATCCTGCGCCCGAGCGTGCCGCTGAACGTCGGCGTGGCGAGCCTGCCCGGCGTGGTGCTCACCGGCGAGGTGCGCTACGCCTCACGCACCCAGCGCCCCACGGTGGGTCAGACGGCGCACGAGTGGCAGCAGGCCGCACAGACCGAGGAGGGCGCGGTACAAGGCCAGCAGGATGCTACTGCCACGCCCGCAGGCTGGGGCGCGGTCTGGCAGCGCGCGGGCACATCGAGGCACGGCGTCGCGCACCGGCTGCCACCGGTCTTGGTGGCCGTGCCGCTGCAACACCGCACGGGCCAACAGCAGGCGACACGCCTGCACGGGGCAACCGGGTTCGCCCACGAGATCGCGACGCCCATCGCGTCGATGCGGGAAAGCGTGTTCCAGAACGCCACTGCTCTGCGCGACGCCACGCGCTTTGCGCATCAGGATGCTGATCGCACCAAGCGCGCCGGTCGTGTGAGTTTCTGGCAGAACGCCCGGCTGTCGGCCCAGCGCCAGAGCACCGACTTCCAAAACGCAAGCCACCGACCGGTGGGTTGGCGCGGTCGGTATCAGGACGCCGTGCCGCCACCGCCGGGGATCAGCGTCTGGGTGATTCCCGAGCCGCCCGAACCACCGCGCTGCTACACGCCGAGCGGCCATCTGCTGTTCGCAACGCTGGCTGCTGCCAGCGCCCACCTGCTGTTCTTCTGCGAAATCCACATCGACCCGCCCGATGGCGAGCCGGTGGTCGTTCCCATCCGGAGGGTGTACTTCGTGATCAACAACGTGACCTTGCACCGGCTGCCCGATGGCCTGCCGGTGCCGGTGTTCAATCTTTCGCTGTCGCTCGACGCCGCGTCCTGGACGTGGGGGTTCGACGCACAACTGCCCGCCAAGGCCGAAAGCCTGGTCGCGCCCACGAACTCACAAGGTCTGGCGTCCGGCCCGGTCGAACTGGTGGCCAGCATCAACGGCACGCTGTTTCGTGTGCTGGCCGAGAGCATCAGCCGTGAGCGCGTGTTCGGCGACGCCAGCATCCGTGTCTCGGGCCGTGGGCGCAACGCCGTGCTGGCCGCGCCCTACGCGCCGGTGATGAACTTCCAGCAGCCGCAGGCACGCACGGCGCGGCAACTGATGAACGACGTACTCACGCTCAACGGCATCCCGCTGGGCTGGAACATCGATTGGGGCCTCACCGACTGGAACGTCCCGGTCGGGGTGTTCACCAAGCAGGGAACGTGGATCGAGGCCCTGGTCGCCATCGCCAGCGCGGTCGGCGGTTACCTGATCCCGCACCCCTCCGACCAGAGCATCCGGGTGCGCCACCGCTATCCGGCAGCGCCGTGGGACTGGGCCACCGTCACGCCCGACTTCGTGCTGCCGGTGGACGCCATCGCCCGCGAGTCGATGCGCTGGCGGGAGTTGCCCGCGTACAACCGCGTGTTCGTGTCCGGCCAGGACGTCGGCGTGCTCGGGCAGGTCACGCGCGCAGGCAGCGCCGGAGACGTGCTGGCCCCGATGGTGGTCGATGCACTCATCACCGAGGCGGTGGCGGCGCGCCAGCGAGGCATCGCCGTGTTGGCCGACACCGGACAGCAGATCGAGGTGAGCCTGCGCCTGCCGGTGCTGGCCGAGACGGGAATCATCGAACCGGGGGCGTTCGTCGAGTATCAGGACGGCAGCCAAGGATCAACGATTCGCCGACTGGGCCTCGTGCGCTCGACACAGATCGGAGCCGGACTGCCCGATGTTTGGCAGACGCTGGGGGTGCAGGGTCATGCATAACATCTACGAGCAATTCCGCCAGCTCATCCCCGACCCGCCGCTGCAGGCGGGCACGGTGGTGGGCGTCGGCTCCGGCGTGGTGACCGTCGCCTTGCCCGGTGGCGGCCTGATCCGCGCACGCGGCAGCGCCGCCATCGGCCAGAAGGTGTTCGTACGCGACGACGCCATCGAGGGCGTCGCACCCAGCCTGACGCTGGAAATCATCGAAATCTGAAACCCATCTTCCTGCTCACCCCCGAACCCGCCTTGGTGCTCGCGCATCAGGCGGGTTTCGCATTTCTGGAGACCCGCAATGACCGAAGAACACCAACCCGCCACCCTCGTGGAAAACATGCTTCTGCTGCGCCGCGAAGATTTTGAAGACCTGCTCGACCGCGCCGCCGAACGCGGAGCCGAGCGCTGCCTCGCCCATCTCGGCCTCGAAAACGGCCACGCCGCGAAAGACATCCACGAACTGCGCGACCTGCTCGAAGCGTGGCGCGATGCGCGCCGCACCGCGCGTGGCAGACCACCGTCAAGGTCGTGACCACTGGCATCCTGGCGGCGTTGCTGGTCGGTGCCGCCATCAAGCTCAAGCTGCTGGGCGGTGCGCCATGATCGCCCCACCGAAGCTCTGCCTGCTGGACGACTGGCGGCGAGTAGCGCGCCGTGCCTGGAGCATTCGTCTGTCCATCGTCGCGGCCCTCTTCACGGCGGCGGAAGTGGTGGTGCCGCTGTTCGGCGACGTGCTGCCACGCGGCGTGTTCGTGCTGCTGGCCTTCAGCGCCAGTATCGGTGCGGCCATCGCGCGCTTGGTGGCGCAGCCGGAGATGCACCGATGATTCGGCCACCACAACGAAAAACCGTGGCCGCGCTGACGCTGTCTGCCGCCGCGCTGGTCGGCATCGTACTGCACGAGGGCTACACCGACCGCGCGGTGATTCCGGTCAAGGGCGATGTGCCGACCATCGGCTTCGGCACCACCACCGGGGTGAAGCTGGGCGACACCACCACGCCGCCGAAGGCACTGGCCCGGGCGCTCACCGACGTGCAGCAGTTCGAAGGTGCACTCAAAACCTGCGTTACCGTGCCGCTGGCGCAGCACGAGTACGACGCGCTGGTGAGCTTCTCCTACAACGTCGGCAGCCGCGCGTTCTGCCAGTCCACGCTGGTCAGAAAACTCAACGCCGAGGACTACGCCGGAGCGTGTGCCGAACTGCTGCGCTGGCGCTTCTTCCAGGGCAAGGACTGCGCGCTGCCCGCCAACGCGCGTCTGTGCGGCGGCCTCGCCACGCGCCGCGAGGCCGAGTATCGCCAATGCCTCGGGGAGGCTGCCCCATGAGTCTGATCCCTTGGCCGTACCGCCTGCTGGCCTTGGCTGCGCTGGCGGTCGCGCTGATCGGGTTCGGCTGGGTCACGGGCGCGGGCCACGTTCAAGCCCAGTGGGACGCCGCCGTCCAGCAGCAGAGCCAGCAAACCGCCGCCATCCGCGAGCGTCAAGCGCAGGCCACCGCCAAGGTCGTCACCGAGTACGTCGACCGCGTCCGCATCGTCCGTGAGAAGGGCGACACCATCATCAAGGAGGTTCCGGTCTATGTCCCCGTTCAAGCCGACGCTGCTTGCACTATCAACCGTGGCTTTGTGCGCCTGCACGACGCTGCCGCCGCAGGTGAACTGCCCGAGCCCGCCGGAGGTGCTGATGCGCCCGCCGCAGGCCTTGCGCTCTCTGCCGTCGCCGAAACCGTCACCGCCAACTACCAAACCTGCCATGAAAACGCCGAGCAACTGAGGGCGTTGCAGGTGTGGATTCGGACGGGGATCGGCAGTCAGGTCATCGATCTGAGCCGGTGAGCCTGGCATGTCACCCCAAATCAGATCCGCGGCCCGACGGAAGGTCGGCGGGCCTGCCGCAATGACCATAAATCATGCCTCGGAGGGGTGCCCTGCCGGGGGAGCCTCCGGTAAAATCACCTGTTTAGAGGGGCAGAAAAGAATGACTGTATTCACAATCGGCTACGAAGGACTGGACATCGACGATTTCATGTCGCTGCTCTCCGAGCACGGCATCGAAACCATCGTGGACATCCGCGAGCTGCCCCTGTCGCGCAAACCCGGTTTCTCGAAGAAGGCACTGGCCAACGTGCTCAACCTCTCCGGCCTTGAGTACGTTCACATGGTCGAACTGGGCTGCCCGAAGCCCGTGCGCGATGGTTACCGCGAGGACGGCGACTGGAAGCGATACACGGCAGGCTTCCTCAAGCACCTGAAAACGCAGAAGGATGCCATCGCTGAGCTGGCCGATCTGGTGCAATCCTCGACCTGTGCGCTGCTGTGCTACGAGGCCGACTTCAATTTTTGCCACCGTTCGATGGTGGCCGATGCGGTCAGCAAGCAATGCGGCGCGGAAGTCGAGCATGTTCCCGTCGTCAAAGCAACGACATCTGGCGTTCGTCAACTGGCGTTCGCTTAGGCGGGTAGATCAGACTGACGATCAGCCACTGGTCCTGGAACCGGTGCTGGTTGCCCATCAGAAACATCAGTTCCTTGCTGCCGAGGTCTGCCTCCAGCTTGGCCCGAAACGGCTGCTCCCAATCGACGCCGTGGCTTTGGCGGCACTTCCAGAACAGAGCCCCAGCTTCCCAATCCACGATCTTGTGCTTGTGCTCCTGCTCGCCGTCTGGCGTGTCGCACACGTAGCGGTAGTGGAAATCGAAGGGCACCTTGCGGAGTTGCTTCACCTGCTTGCGCTCTTCAGCCTCCGAAAACAGGTTGCCCTGCATCTGCTCCTGTAGCAGCTTTTCCCGCTCCTCATCCGTCCAGTCCGGGTTGCGGGCCTTTGTGATGTCGAGGCCCAGCAGCCGCTTGGGGCACAGCAGCGCAAGCGACAAACCATCGGCGAGACGTGCGGCGTCGATGGCGTCGAAGCTCTCGAAAGAGGGCATCTTGTCCAGCCACTCCCACCGGCTGGCCCAAGCCTTCTTGGTATCGATCACGTCGCCGCAGTTGATGGTGTCGATGTAAACCTTGTGGCTTTCGGGCCGGTGATCCTTATTGGTTTTCTCGACACGCACGTCGATCCACTGCCATTTCTTGAACTGCTGGCCATCCTCGACCATCCGGAACGGCACGGGGAAAAGGCGGCGCATCGCGCCGCTCTGGGCTATGCCCGCGACGCAGGAGGTTTCCACGTACTGCGCGCTCGGCGACGGATAGGTCTTCGCCAGTATCAGGATTCGTTCCACTCGTCCCAAGGCCATCGCGCGTCTCCCCGTCTTGTTGATTGTCAGCCGCCATGCCCTGAATGGATTGGCTGCTTCGCAACGCACCAACCCCAAAGCATCCGAACGCGCTTGGCTTCCCGGCCAGACAGCGCGTTCATGTCATCCGTATCGACAACGGAGCAACAACCATGAGCAACCGATTCAAGAACGCCGTCATCGACGACGTGACCGCGCGTAACATCGACGCCAGCCTGCAAAACAATCTGCTCGACCTGTTCGAGTCGGCCATGAAGTCGGTGGCCCCGACACTGGTGCGCGAAGCCAAGTTCGACACGACCGACTTCGCTACCGCCAAGGCGCGCGGCTGCGAGGGCTTCACGCTGCTGGTGAGCCGCGCCCGCGCTAATTCCCGCGACGCTTGGTTCGGCGCGTTTCAGCGCGGTGACGAACGTCTCGACGTGATCGGCCATCTTGAATAGCCCTTACTCCTCCGCCTCGGGGACGTCCCAGTCCGCCGGACGCGCTTCGCCGGTCTGGTAGAACTGCTTCACCAGCTTCACGTACTCCAGAAAATCCCTGTTTTCCGTGGCCAGCCGGTTGGCCATGTCCCAATCGATCTCGTCCCGCTCCCGCGCCGGAATCAGTACCTGACTGTCCGCCGGGTTATCCACATCCAGCTTTATGAAGCCGATGCCGTGGGCCGCGAAGAGCATCCGCAACTCCTTCAGCGTGTCCTGCCCGCCGACCTCCGCCGCGACCAAGTAGCCGAAGTTGGCCCACGACGAGTTCGACACCGCCTGAAAGAAGCACTCGCGCACGTTCGAGCGGTTGATCAGCAGCTTGACCTCGAACGACCACAGCTTGGTGCGCTTGTCGGAATACTGGCTGACGCAGTCGCGCACCTCCTGATGCCAGTCCGCGCCCAAATCCTCCATACCTGCCACGTCTGGGTAGAGCCAACGGTTGCCGTTCGGCCCGCGCTTGTTCGGCGAACGTTTTTCGTTGATGCGCATGGAATACAAGCCGAACTCTTCCCACAGATACTGCGAGAGCAGCGGGTACAAGGCGTGCTCGTCGATCTTGATTTTCCCGGCGTCCACCACTGACGTAGCCGCCGCGCTCTCGGCCGCCGCCACTTCCGCGCTATCCGACTTTTCCGAATAGTAATACTTGCGCGGACGGCCTTCGGTCGTTTTCACCTCCGGATTGTGCTTCTGCAATACCGGGCGCTGCGAGCTGATCTCGGCGACCAGTTGCTGCACCAGTTCGGCGTCGGTGGTGATGAACTTGCTGCCGGACTTCTTCTCCTGACACTCGGCGGGGAATGCGGCAAAAATCCACTCGGCAATCTGCCGCGCTGTGAATTTCTCCTCGGACCGTTCTTTCAGGTAGCCGATGACGACTCTTGTGAGATTTAGTGCCACATTATTTCTCCAGCCTCGACATATTCCTGTCTTGCCATGAAGTTACCGGTGAAGATTCACGTTGATATGGACAACATGGATCAGGTCTTCGCTCGCATGTCGGTGGTCACTGGCATATGCCCATTTCATTCTGTGATTACACGTCGCCCCATGCTGACGCGCAGGGAGATCGACATCTGCTTTTTTGCGCAGCTTAAGCACAAGTTCGGCGATGCCGGGTTTCTTGACGTATTCGACGACATAGCCACGGCTTTGCCGCCCGGTGGAGTAACGAGAGATCAGCTGTTCGATAGCCTGCTCATGATAAGCCGGCCCCGCATAGATCTTCGCCTCGGCCAGACGCCGCTCCGGAAACGTCATGCTCTCAGATTTGATCGTCAGATCGACGCGCCCGTTGCTGTAGACCTCGCGGGTCACGGCAAGACCCGGCATACTCAACGCAGCCGCAAGGAACGCAGATAGCTTTTCTTCGCTATCTTCCATCAAGTGATGTGCTTCGGCTTCCATGCGCTGAACGCATTCCTCGAAATGACGATCAAGAAAATCGTCGAACTCCTCCGCAGTTCTGGCTTGGAATAGTTTCCGCAGCGCCGGAAACCAGCCAAACAAGGTTTTAAGACTATCGCCCATGCGCGCCCTCCCATATCTCCTGAAGCGTCCAACGGATCGATAGTCGATCGGCCCAATCACGTCCCTCCAGGTTCTCTGACGCCATGAGTCGTGCCTCGTCGAAATTCATCGTTTGCCGCGTATCCGATGCGTCGGCACGGAAAAATTCTCGGTGCAAAATACCCACATCGTTGGCAGACAGCAGATTCAAGACGGGGAACAAGATATGGCTCACCGATAGCCCACTGGCTTCACCGATGTCTGTAAGATCGGAAATGCCCAAGCTGCTGCGCCCGCTCGCCGTCAATCCGACCAGCAAAGTATCAACTGCTCTCGACCAAACCTCCGCAGCACCGAATCTGTCTCGAACCACCGTCAAGGCGCGCGCCCTGACATCTTCGCCACCGCGTGTTCCATTGGAGCGGCTCTTCCGATAAGTCACGTCGAACACCGTGTCCGTCAGCCAGCGTTTGAAGTTCGGGTTGTCGCTGAATTGCTTGAAAAGCTCGGTGTGGTCGGACAGCAGTTCCAGCACGACGCGATTGAGCGCCTTGTCGTGTTCCAGTTTGGCATTCTGGCGGTCAGAGTTCGCCTGCGCGTTCTGGTACGCCCTGTCTTGCGCCACGCGCGTCGGAATCTCCTCGGCAATAACCTTGCCGATCTTGTCGGCGTCCTTCCAGTCGATGTTGCCGAACAGGTCGTTGAAGGTCTTGAGGATGTTCGACAGCTTGTCGATGTCCGGCTCCCCCTTGCTGCCGCCACCGCCCGGAGGAACAGGTTCGACGGTGGCGTCGGCGTCGTCCATTGCCATCTTTAGCATCGCCTGCGCTTCCACGCGGTAGCTGTCCATGTCAATGGAGTCGAGCACACCCTTCGACAGGTCTTCCTCCCTCGGAGCAGGCAGCTTCGGAATCAGGAAATTCAGAAAGATCGACAGCTTCTCCCACGCCGGATGGCCGTAGCTCAGGATTGCGGCAAGGAAACCGTAGCTGCGGACAAAGGTCTTGGCTTTGCCCTTGAATTCGACTTGCCCGTCCTCGTCCTGTGATTCGTTGTAAGCCTCAACGCAGCGGTCAAGGATGGGGTCGAGCTTGTCGCGGTCGGCGCCGCCCAGATACAGCGCCACCAAGTCCTCCACCTGCTGCCAGCTATATACCTGCTTGCCGTCCAGTTCGGCTTTCAAGTCGTGCAGCTTGTTGGCGTCGGTTTCTCCGATCTGGATCGTCGCGCGGTAGTAGTCCTGAAACGCGGCCTTCACCGCCTCCGCGTTGTCGGCGAAGTCCAGCACGAAGGTGTCGTGCTTTTGCGGATGCGCGCGGTTCAGCCGCGACAGCGTCTGCACTGCCAGCACACCCGCCAGCGGCTTGTCCACGTACATTGTGTGCAGCAGTGGCTCGTCGAAGCCTGTGACGAACTTGTTGGCGACGATCAGGAAACGATACGGGTCTCGCTTGAGATTGTCCGGAATGTCTTTGCTGGGGAAATCATTGAGGTCGGCCTCGGTCTTTTTCTCGCCACCGACCTCGAACTCGCCCGAGTACGCGACGATGGCCTTGTACGGGCTCTTGATTTGCACGAGGTAGTCCGACACCTCGCGCCAGTAGTCGATGGCCCGCGCGATGCCGTTACACACGATCATCGCCCGCGCCTTGCCGCCGATCTTCTTCGCCCCGATCACCTGCGCGGTGAAGTGATCGATCATGATCTCGGCCTTGCGCCGAATGGCCTTGTCGTTCGATTCGACGTAGTGGCGAATCTTCTTCAGCGCCCGCACCTTGTCGAAGTCCGGGTCTTCCTCCACCGTCTTGGCAACCTTGTAAAAACTGTCGATGGAGGTGTAGTTGGCGATCACGTCGAGGATGAAGCCCTCCTGTATCGCCTGCTTGGTGGTGTAGGTCAGCTCCTCCGGCGAGCGGAACTGCGCCTTGTCGCCGACCACGGTTTTCTCACCGAACAACTCCAATGTCTTGTTCTTCGGCGTGGCGGTGAAGGCGAAGTAGCTGGCATTGGACAGCATCCGCCGCGACTGAATGCGCTTTTCGATTTCCGCATTAACCGCATCCTGCGTGGAATCCTCCTCGAAGGCTTCCTCGTCGGTTTTGCCGGACAACGCCTCGTGCATCTTGGCCGTGGTCTTGCCGCCCTGACTGGAATGCGCCTCGTCAATCAGCAGCGCGAACTTCTTGCCCGACAGGTCGCCCAGCTCTTCAAGGATGAAGGGGAACTTCTGCACCGTGGTAACGATGATCTTCTTGCCCCGGCGCAGATACTCGCGCAATTCCTGCGCGTTGTCGGAGTGGCCGAAGACCGAGGCCACATGGTCGTAGCCCTTGATAGTGCGTGCGATCTGTGTGTCCAGCGCGCGCCGGTCGGTGATGACGATGATGGAATCGAACTGCGTCACCATCGGATCAGCGGCGGTTCGCAACTCCACCAACTGGTGCGCCAGCCACGCAATGGTGTTGCTCTTGCCGCTGCCCGCCGAGTGCTGGATCAGGTAACGCTGGCCCACGCCATCGGCATGCGCCCGACGCAGCAAGGCGCGCACCGTGCGCAACTGGTGGAAACGCGGGAACACTTGCCTGCGCTTTTTCTTCTTCTTGCCCGTGGCGTCGGCTTCCTCTTCTTCCACCACCTGCGCGAAGCTCTCGATGATGTTGGCCAGCGATTCCTTTGTCAGCACCTGCTTCCACAGGTAGTCGGTTTTCAGGCCGTTGGGGTTTGCCGGATTGCCCGCGCCGCTGTTCCATCCTTGATTAAACGGCAAGAACCACGATGCCTTGCCCCTCAGTTCGGTGCAGAAGCTCGCTTCGGCATCATCGACTGCAATGTGCGCAATGCAGCGTCCCAACTGGAACAGCAGTTCCTGCGGATTACGGGTAGTCTGGTACTGGACGATGGCGTCGGCGGTCGTCTGCTTGGTCAGCGAGTTCTTCAGTTCGAAGGTCAGCACCGGCAGGCCGTTGACAAAAATCACCAAGTCCAGCTCGTTGCCGGAGTCGTTGCTGTAGCGCACCTGCCGGGTGACGCTGAAGATGTTCTTGCCAAAGGCCTCGGCTGCGGCGGCATTGCCCGGTGTGGGCAACAGCTTATAGAGATCGACCGTCACCGGCCCGTGGCTCACGCCCTTGCGCAACACGTCCACCACGCCGCGCTTGGCAATCTCGCCTTGCAGCCGGTGCAGAAACTGCGTGCGCTTGATACCCTCGACGGCCAGTTCCAGCGTTTCCACCGCCCTGGGTTGCGTGGCTTGCAGGAAGGCCAGCAGTTGCACGGTGTCCAGCGCCACGTCGCGGTTGTAGTCGCCAGGCTTGCCTTGCACGTAGCCGTTGTGCGTGGCGGCGAAGTCCGTTGCCTCCAGCGCATGACCGTATTCGGGCTGCGGGATGCCGGTAAGACCGCGCACGATGCGCGCCTCGAACCAACGTTCGCTGGTGTCAGTCTTCGCCATTGCCTTCCTCCTCGTCGGAATCGGTGTCCTCATCGTCGCCCAGCGTGACGAGCACGTCGTTGTTGACCGCGTCGTCCGGGCCGGGCGTCCAGCCGCGTACATCCACTTGGCCGGTGACAACATCGGCAATCAGGCGGTCGCGGTATTCGCGGATGAGTTTGATTTCGGCCAGCGCCTGTTCGATGGCCGTGTCCAGCGGGGCGCTTTCGGACTGGATGTGGGCGACGATGGCTTGCTGTTCGGCCACGGTCGGCGGCAGCGCCACGGGAAAGCGCCCAAGCACGGTTTCGGCGATGGCCGGGTACGCGATGCCGATGGAGTTGGCCGTCACCCGATCCACCAAGGCGCTGCTCTGGGTGACGTAGCCGAGGTATTCCGGTTCCACGCCGCTACCAGGCGTGAGCACCGCGAAGCCGGTGGAAGCAATCAAGTCGTCGGCATCCTCATTCACATACCAAATGGCCTTCAGGTATGTCCGCACTGTGGAGATGATGGTGTCGCCACGGCGCAGGACGCGGCGCGCGCGGGACGGCGCGGCCTCGAAGCGGATGCGCTCCAGCTCCTTCGCCAAGCGGCCCGTTTTCACTGAGCCGATGTCCACGTAGCGGAACTCGAAATCCGGGTCTGTCTTTTCTCCAAGCGTGCTGGCGTTGAGGCGCACCCAACGTTTCAGCGGCTTCACTTTCCAATGCTCCGGCACTTCCCCCAGCCATTCGATGCCGGAGGGTTTGAGGCGAATATTCGCATCGAGACCACGCGTGACGGCGTGGTCGATGATGCGCAGCTTCTGTTCTGTCAGCAGGCCGATGAGGTCGCGCTTGACCTTGATGAGGCGAGCGATGTGCGCGTCCTGCGCGCGCAGGTAGGCGACGATCTGGTCTTGCTCGGGGCGTGGGGGCGCGAGCGACGGCATCTGCTTGAAGGATTCCCAATACAGGCGGTTGCGGTCGGCCACGATGCCGCGCGAGAACTTGTTGGCCTCGCGCATATACGCCTGCGTGCGGAATAGGTAGCTGTAGTAGGCACTGTTGGCTTCCGCAAACGGCTTGACGACGACATAGGCCGGACTGACCAAACCATCGACCGGCGAGGGGCCGACCGCACCTTGCCACATACGCATCATGTTGTAGGCGATGTCGCCCTTAACCGCACGCTTGTATTTCTCCTTTTGGCTCATTACCTGCTTGCGCTTCAGGTTGTCCATGTCGCGCACGCGTACGCCGGTGCGCAACGACACCTCCAGAATAGGCAGGTTGGGAAAGCCAGTCTCCACGCGATGACGGAACAATCGGCCATTACGCAGCACCTGCCAGCCTGCAGGTAGTCGCTGTGCCCACGGCAGGCTAGAGGTGCGATAGCTCGGATATGCACCTGCCGCAGCCGGGGGAACCGAAGCCTTGATGCTGACGGCGGTATCTACACCGAAAAGAGAGCCTTGCTCCTGAGCATCAGCTGTCTGCGGTGGTGGTGAACCCGTGGCCACTTCTATCGGTCGCCCCAGCAGCAGGAACTGCGGAATCGCAGGGGGCGTGACGTCCAGTGCCGCCTCGCGCCCTTGCTGCTTCACCTGTTCGCGTAGCTCCATCAGGAGCCGGCCCAAGACGTTCATGCCGATCAGGCTGTCCCCGTCGTCGTCGACCTTGGCTCCCCAGAAATCGTCCTTCCGCGACTCTTCGACGATTGGCCGCTCGCCAGTTCGCAGCAGCAGCTCGCTGAATGTGTTCCAGTTGTTGGCCAGCTTCATGCGTAGGCACCAGCGCATGACGCGGACACGCACCTGATCCCAATCGGGGCGCGAATCCTTGCGGTAGGGCTTGCTCCGCATCTTGGCCGTCATAGGACTGATTTGGCCGATGATCATCTTCTGCACATCGGGAAGGTGCGGAAAGCGGCAGACCTGGTACAGGGCCTCGGAGGTCAATATCCGCACCCCGTTCACATGAATCGGGTAGCCCCCGGCCATGTTGGAGAGTCCGCCAAACGGTTCGTTCGTCTTGAGGAAGACGATGCTCTCCTTCCGGCTGTAGGTGCGAGTCTGATCGCTACCGCTCATCAGAGATCGCCCCCGGAGAGATCGGCGAACATCCTCCTCACCGCCGTCTGCGTATTCGTGGTGCGCGGGAACAGCGGGTACCACGGCGCATCCACCCAGAACGCCAACGGCGCGTTGTTGGGGCAGTTGCGGTAGGTGACGATGAGGGAGCCGAAGCCCAGCGTTTCCAGCGTCATGTGCCCCAGTGGGCGCTGGGTATCACCGAGGTTGGGGCAAATCTGCCGGATGTGGACACCGGCTTTCAGGAATTCCTGCTCCAGCAGAATCTTGGCCGCGTCGCTGGAGAACAGGCTCGCACTGCCGGGGTTGCCAGCGGTTCTGAGCGTAGGCTGATACCGCATGGCCACCACGTAGGCTTGCACCGCCGGATCGTTCGGGATCGCCGTTGGGCGCAGCACGTCCGATGTTGCGCTGTAGGCCCGCCTGTCCTCCAACTCGATGGCACGCCACCAAGTGATGCTGATTGTTTTGCCCGAGGCTCTGATCCCTTCCTGAATCTTGCCGCTCGCGTAATACTGACCGCCACTGTGCAGCGCAATGCAGATCACATGCACCGTGGCCTGAGCAGGCGCGTGGTCACGAATCCATCCTTCGAAGTCACGTCGCACACGGTTGCCAGTGAAGATGCCATCGTCCAGATAGATGAAAACATCGTTGCCGTGCCCGCAGCCGTCGATGCCGAAGCCAAGTTCATTCGATAGCTGTTCGGAGAACAAGGCCAGCATGTCGGTCTGGCTGTCGCCGCCGCCCTGAATGTCGAGGAAGTTGGCGTTGCGCCAAAACTGGTTAGCGTCGTTGCCGGTGAGCTTCTGGGTGCGGATCGCACCACGCATGAATTGAGACACCTTCTCTTTCGAGAAATAAATGTTTTTCAGGACGTGGTCGATCTCTTGCAGGATGGGCAACTGCACAGCAGCATCGAACTGCTGCACCCAACGCTCGACGTGGGCGGGGATGGGCTGCGGGAGAGAACCGCCCCGGTAGTCCTGAATCGTGTTGGCGATGGACGCCAGAAGGTCGTTGCGCTGGCTCATGCGGGAACTCCTCCCACGATCTTGTGCAGCAAGCCTTCGGTCTGCTGCTCCAGCTTCAGGATGTCGGCGCGGATGGCTTCCAGCGGGCGCAGCGGCGCAGGCTGGTAGAAGTAGCGGGCAAAGGAAATCTCGTAGCCGATCTGCGTCTTCTCGCTGTCGATCCACGCATCCGGTGCGTGTGGCAACACCTCGCGCGTGAAGAAGGCGCCGATGCCACCTGGTTCCTTCAAAGGCACCTGCTCGGTGTCGCGCAGGTCGGTGTCCGGTTCATACCAGACGACTTCGCGTTGCTTGCCTTCGCCCATCAGATAGCGGCCATCGTGATTCGACTCGAAGGCATCGTTGGCCTTGAGTTTCTGGCGCTTGGCGACGACCGGCGGTGCGGCCTCGTCGCGCCAGCTCACGGCCTTGAAGATGGCCTTCTTGTCCGCCGCGCCGGGCTTCTTGTCGTGCGCCTTCATTACTGCATCGAACTTCTCGCGGAAGATGTTGTGGTCGTCGAATACGGCGTCGCCGAGTTCCTTCTGCGCCAGCAGCGCCAGGACGAGCAGCGCCTTGTCGCGTTGCCACGTCGCGGCGTCCAGCAGCTTCTTGCGACGCTTTTCTGGCACGGCTTTCTTGGCCGGTGCGCTATCTTCGTCACCGTCTTCGGTGTCGTCGTCCTCCTCGCTATCGCCCTTGAGCCACGCCTCGATTTCGGGCTTCAGCTGGGCAAAGTCTGTGTAGAGCTTGTCGCCGTGCTGGGTGTAGATTTCCGCGCGCAAAGCTTCATCGCCTGACGCGAAGCGCAAGGTTTCGATGGTGGCGGACTTCAACTGGCTTTTGAGGCGCAGTGGGCGTTCGACCGTGATCTTCCAGTAGCCGAAGTCCTGCGTGTCGAACCATTTCGATTCGGGCGTTTCGGTGCGTTCGCCCAGATACAGATCAAGGATGCTCTGGATGTCGGTATCGGCCAGCTCGCAGTTCTTCTTGCCGAGGTTGCGGCGCAGCGGCGCGAACCACTTGCTGGAGTCGATCAACTGCACCTTGCCACGGCGGTGCGCGGCCTTGCGGTTGGCAAGCACCCAGATGTAGGTGGCAATGCCGGTGTTGTAGAAGATGTTGAGCGGTAGGGCGATGATGGCTTCCAGCCAGTCGTTCTCCAGCACCCAGCGGCGGATGTTGCTTTCGCCTTGCCCGGCGTCTCCGGTGAACAACGCCGAACCGTTGTGGACGAGAGCGATGCGGCTCCCGAGCGAGGTGTTGTGCTTCATCTTCGTCAGCTTGTTCACTTGGAACATGAGCTGCCCGTCGCTGGAACGGGTGATGAGCTTGAACTCAGCGTCGTCGCCGTGCTTGACGATGAAGCGCGGGTCGTTGAACTCCTTCTTGCCGCCCATGCGTTCCAGATCGGTTTTCCAACTCTTGCCGTAGGGTGGGTTGGAGATCATGAAGTCGAACTCGCGGCTGCGGAACTGGTCGGCGGACAGCGTGGATTTGTCCGCGCCACCGATGATGTTCTCGGCTTCCGCTCCTTCGCCTTTCAGCAGCAGGTCAGCCTTGCAGATGGCGTAGGTTTCGTCGCTGATTTCCTGCCCGAACAGGTGGATGGACACTTCCTTGCCGTGCTGCTCGGCCAGTTCCTGCAAGGCTTCTTCCGCCACGGTGAGCATGCCGCCGGTGCCACAGGAGCCGTCGTAGAGCGAATAGGTGGAAGATTCGATGCGCTCGGCGACCGGCAGGAACAACAGCTTGGCCATGAGCTTGACCACGTCGCGCGGGGTGAAGTGTTCGCCTGCCTCCTCGTTATTTTCTTCGTTGAAGCGGCGGATAAGCTCCTCGAACACCGTACCCATGCCGTGATTGTCGAGCGCGGGCAGCTTGACGCGCCCGTCGGTGTCCTTGACGGGTAGTGGCGAAAGGTTGACCTCGGGATCGAGGAAGTCTTCGATCAGGTAGCCGAGGACGTGGGCATCGACGAGTTTCTGGATCTGGTTGCGGAAATTGAACTTGATGAGGATTTCCTGCACGTTTGGCGAGAAACCGTCGAGATAGGCGATGAACTCCTCGCGTAGGCGCTGCCCGGCGGCGCTGGCCTTCAGCTTGGCCAGCGTGAACTCCGAAACGTTGTAGAAGGCTTGACCCGCCGCCATGCGTAGCGCGCCATCCTGTTCAGCCACCTTGTGCGCATCGAGGAACTTCTTGCGATCCAGTACTTCCTGCTTGGTTGGCTCCAGCACGGCGTCGAGCCGCCGAAGCACAGTGAAGGGCAGGATCACGTCACGGTACTTGCCACGCACGTACACGTCGCGCAGACGGTCGTCGGCGATGTTCCAGATGAAGTCGGCGATCCACTTGATCTGGCTTTGGTCTTGTTGTTTCGTCATACCGTCCCTCTACGTTTGCTGTCACCCGCTGTCTGTTGCGCAATCCATTGCTCCAGATCAGCCTTACGGAAACGCCAAGTTCCGCCGACCTTGAACGCCGGAATCTCCTTGGCTGCCGCCAGCCTGTAGATCGTCCGCTCCGTGACCTTCAGGTACTCGGCAACCTGCTTGATGGTGAGGATTGCCTCTTCACCGGTGTTCGTTGGCATGGTGTGTGGTGCATCCAAGATGTCAAACGACGTCAGGATAGTACAAAATTTTCAAGGAAGCGGCGACAAGTAGCTGTCCTACGAAGAATTGTCCAAGAGAAGCAGCTCACCCGGTGAGACTGGGCGGCGATTGATCGGCGCGAAGAGAGCTTCCGTGCTACGCGGGCTGGGGCATCCATGCCCGAGGCGCTGGGGAAGAGGGGCTCTCCCGACTCAACGATGTCGCTGATAGGCAGTCGCCCGAAGCGACCGTTGATGGATTGCTTGTTAAACGAAAGTTTTTTTGAAGTAGAATCCTGATATGCGAAATCCGCCTGTGGAGTTGCCAATGGCTCAGCCAACCCAAGAAACGATCCATGACCTGCTTGTGAGGAACATCCCGCGTGAGCTTGTCATGGGTCTCGAAGAAGCCAAGCTGGTCGGTGCCCAGCGCGCCTATGCCTCAGCACGAGGAATGGATGACGGGCACCTGCCCAGCGTAGTCGGCCAGCTGCGCCACTTCCACATGAATGAGTCGTTTCATCGGGCGCTCTCTGTAGGCGGGGCGTCCCCGTCGCCGCTGCGTGGCAACCAGATCGTTACAGGCCGGGCGGGGATTTTCACCTTGGCGCGCTTCAACACCAAGTACGGGGTCTGGAATAGCGGTCGACGCAGCGAGACGCGCAAACAGATGTCGTTGGCAAACGCGGCCATTGAACCGTTGGTTCAACCAGAACTATTTTCTGACTATGTGCCGCCATCGAATGCGGTTGTTTTTCTTGTGGCCTGCTTTGCCGGGTCGCTGCACGTTCAATCGGAAACCCCTGTCTCAATCCAGATTGCGGTACCAGACCGGAACATGGAAAGCTGGCTTTTTCGGGAACCTGTCGATTTGTTCGTCAAGCGATACGACCATAAGCAGACGACAGCGCAGGATGACTTGGCCATGCCGAAGCTGAAGAAGAACATCGGCAAGCAGCAGGACAAAGATGGAACAGGATCATGAGCCGGGGCGGAGTACAAGGATTCCAGAAGGATCGGCTAGGCCAGATTCTTGCTGCGCGTCGCCTGACCCAAGTACAGCTGGCGTCGATGGTAGAGGTGTCGCCTGCGACTATCAGTAAGTGGCGCGCGGGAACACAGGCTCCAGAACGGGATGCACTCGACCGTCTCGCCGGCGTGGTCAATGTCACGCCGGAATGGTTTACGCGCGCGCCCGGCGCGAAGCTGTCGTTGCCGCTTTTCCGCAGCAACGCTTCTGCACACGTTGCTGCGCGGGCAATGCTTGAGGCCCGCCTTGAGTGGGCCCAGGACGTAGCCACCGCATTGATGGAGTACGTTGACTACCCCGATGTCAACTTGCCCTCTCGCAATTACACCGATCCGGAAGAGATCACTGCCGAGGACATCGAGAAAGCTGCCTGCGAATGCCGTGACCTGTGGCGGCTAGGCCGTTCGGCGATTCAAGACTTGGCGCTTGCCGTGGAAGGTGCTGGTGTCATTCTCGTCCGGGAAGAAACCGGCATCGCGCAGATTGAGGGGCTTTCGGCCTGGAGCGAGGTGCTGGGTCGCCCGCTCATCCTCCTGTCTGCTGACAAAGACAATGGATACCGCAGTCGCTTCGATCTTGCCCATGAGATCGGGCATCTTGTTTTGCATCGTCACATTCAGCGCACGACGGACAACGCTCGTCACAAGCTGATGGAGAAGCAGGCACACCACTTTGCAGGCGCATTTTTGCTGCCCGCCGAAACTTTCGCCACCGAGGTTCGCGTACCACCGACGCTGGATGATTTGTTGCTGCTGAAGCGCCGGTGGGGCGTATCTGCCGCAGCGATCATCATGCGTCTGAAAGCACTCGAGCTGCTGGATGAAGATGGCGCTTTGATGCTTTTCAAGCGCCGCTCTGCTCGGTGGGGTGCGAAATCGGAACCTGGTGACGGTGATCGCAAACCTGAGCAGCCTCGCCTGCTTCGTCGCACGATTGATCTGCTGGTCGAAGAGAAGGTCATGCCCTTGGAAGCCATCCCGAGGCACATCGGACTGGCTGCGGGGGACGTTGAAGCACTCGCTGGACTGCCCGAAGGCTACTTCCAGGGCAAGACCAATGTCGTTGAGTTTGCGCGACTGAAAGCAACCCAGAAACCGGCTGATGACCATTCGGCCCTAGGTAACAAGGTGGTGCCGTTTCGACCCCTGTCCAAATCTTGATGTGAAAGGAGTCATGATGTCCAAGAACACGAAACAGACGTCCACGCGAATCGGTAGGCTCGCATCCGAAACGCTGCAAAACAGCGGATCGTCACAAATCGCCAAGAGCCTTGCCGCGTCGGCCCTCGCCCAGCGTAGTGGTGACAAGCAGACCGGGGCGAAGATGGAAGACGTGGCCGCCCGTGTGCTGGCCAGTGACCGTTACGCCAATGACACAAAAGAACTGGCAGCCTCGGTTCTTTCGCAAGCCAACAAACAGCGTTAAAGCTGTACGGTGAGTCTCTCATGTCACAGGATTTGAGCGACTCGCAGTTGAAGGCAATTTGGCGTCAGGGGCAAATCCCCGTCATCTTCAAGCGCAATAAACCACTTCCGGTTCTTGTGCGCATTCCCTTCGCTGAAGGAAACATGGAATGGCTTCGAGATGATCGGCGCTCGAAACCCAAGTGGAGCAGCCAGTTCAAAGCTTGGGAGATACCGACCGCATGGTTCGACAGTGTCATCAAGCTATCGCTGAGACGGCATCGGGAGGCATATGTGATCCAGCTATACCGGGCACAGCAGAAATGCGCTCCGGCCTGCTGGAACGCGGAAGGCTTCCATTGCGAATGTTCGTGCATGGGTGAGAACCACGGCGGCGGCCACCCTGGTGGAAGCTGGTATGAGGTTTCGGAAACCTTTGCCGTATCTTGGGGTGCGCAACGCTATTCGTGTCGGCATTTGAAGGTAAAGGGAGCATCCCCGTCGGCAGGACTGGATGGCAATTGATCGGCGCGAAATTAGCGAAAACAGCGAAATTAGTGCCGTGACAAGCACTTGTGGTTGATCCGCTCTGGCGAAACCAGCGAAAAAATCCACGGGCTATCCCGCCGCGAGCCGGTACACCCGCAGTGGTGCGCCCGGCGCACCGTCGGCGCGTTCGCCCCACTGCACCGTGATCTTCGGCGGCGTACTGGCCAGCAGGTGCTCCAGACTGGCGTCGAGCCGCGCCTTCGACACCTTGCCCCGGAAGCACTCGGCGCTGATCTGGCTGCGCGTGGCCTGACCGCGCTCCCGCAGGAAGGCCAGCACGCGGTTCGACAGTTCCAGCACCTGTGCCAGCTTCGCCTCCTCATCGGCGCTGACGAACACGAAGCGCACCGACGCCGTGGCGTGCCGAATCCATGCCATCGCCGCGTCGATGTGCTGGGCGTCGATGCGGGTTTGCAGATCGGCCAGCGCCATCAGCATCGCCAGCCGCAGCAGCATAGGGGCGCGACGTTCGAGCAGCGCGCCGATGACGCCGTCGCCGAGGTCGTCGTTCAGTTCGCCCCGGTAGAGCTGGGCGTAGCGCCACTGCGCCTGCGGCGACAGTTCCATCCGCAGGTGGTCGCGCTCGTCGTGCTGGTCGGCGCAGACGAAGGCCAGAACCTCCAGCGTCCTGCGCGCCAACTGCTCGACCACCGCCTGCGGCGTTTCCTTCGGGAACGGCAGCATCCTCGTGCGTTCGGCCCAGATCATCAGGAAGCGATTGGCGAAGCCGTTGGTCAGTTCGCGGGCGCTCATCAGGCCGGTCAGCTCGCCCGGCGAGATCGCGCCGCTCAGGCAGACGTGCGGGTCACTGGCGTAGAGCCGGTTCGACTTGGTGGCAGGCTTGAGATCGATGCCATCCCAACAGTCGCGCAACGCCGCCGACAGCGTGTTGCCATCGCGCCGCCCTTGATGCAGCACGTTGGCGAACTCGGATTCGACGACCCACAGGCGCTTGTCCTCGATGGCGGGCACGTCCTGCCGACCTTGCCGGTAGCCGTCGTGGATCAGCGCCGCCAGACCTTCGCGCGTGGACAGGCCGCCACGGTGAATCTGCGGCGCGAAGGTGTCGTCCATTGCCCGCAACGCCTGATCGATGCGCAGCACCAGCGACACCGCGTCGCCCTTGCGGCCACGGCCCGAACGTCCGATGTGCAGGCAGAACAGGCGTGTGTGGTGCCGGGTATTGCCGATGGGCAGGTACACGCCGCGCCCGACCGCGCAGGACAGGTAGACCATGAAGTTGGCGGCGATGGCGTAGGCGCTGGTCTCCGTACTTTCGCTGCCCGCGCGGGCAACGTCGCCGATCAGGCCGTAGAGGCAGGCAGGATCGGGCTGCGGCGCATTGCGGTGCGCGGCCATCGCCGCCTCGCCGTGGTCATCGTCGAGGGGCGGCGCGTTGGGCGATGGCGCAGTGACATCGGCGACCCGCATTCACTTTCCGTCCAGCGCCACGGTCTGGATGATGTTCTCGAACTCGGCCAGCACGTCGGGCTGGCGCTGCTTCAGGAAGCGGAACACCGCCTTGTTGTCGATCAGCTTGCCGAGGTAGCCGCGTGCCAGCACAAGCAGCAGAACATCCTGCCCGTAGGATTTCTCGACCACCTTCAGTTGGCCTTGCAGGTTGCCCATTTCGCGCTCCATCTTGACCATCTGTTCCGCTGTGACGCCCGGCAGCTTCCGGGCGCGCTTCTCCCCCACCACCAAGTGCGGCGGCGTCGCCGCGAACAAGGCTTCGGCATAGGCGACCGTCATGTTGTTGGCCGTGAGCATCAGTTCCACGCATTCGACCTGTCTTGTCGGCTTCATTCTGCGCAACACCGAGCCGAGGCCAGCGGAGAAATGCTGATCCTTCAGCATCTCGATGGCTTCCGGGCAGATGCCGTCGAGCAGGCTCACCTTCTTGTGGATCAGGCTGACATCCACGCTCAACGCCTTGGCCAGCCGCTCAGGCTTCATGCCGCGCTCGACGGCGCGCCGCAGCATCTGGTGCTCCTGGATCGAGGCGATGCGGTTGATTCGGTTGTTGTAGGTGTAGCTCTCGTCGTCCGTGGCGATCAGGCAGAGCGCGTCGGTGTAGCCGAGCTGTCGCAATGCCAGCAGGCGCATGTGCCCGTCGAGCAGGACGTGCTGGCCTGTGTTCTTGTCCGCTTTGCCCACGCTCAGCGGCTCGATCATCCCGACGGCCTCCATCGACGCGACGATCTGCTTGAACTTGCGCGAGGCATGCAGGCCCTCCGGCGGCTTGCGCGACGGCAGAATCCGATCCAGTGCCAGCGTGATCGGCTCAGGGATGAACCCCAGTGGTGGCTGACTCATGAGGCGTGGCCTCCGCCCCAGATGCGCTCGGCCAGTTGTTTGGGCAGGGTGTCCAGCCCTTCGGCGCGCAGCAGGTTGGAGAAATGCTCGTCGGCCAGCAACTGGCGCAGCGCCTCGATCACGAACAGCAGGCGCTGCTGCGCGAACTCGGCCTTCTTGACCATCAGCTTCTGCCGTTCCACCTCGTGCTGGTAGTTGCGCACCAGGCTGGAGGTGGTCACGGCAGCGCCCTTGCGTGCTGGCCGGTGCGCCAGCGTTTTGCCGAGGGCGCTGCGCCGCTGGAGCACGCGCCGCGCCTGCATCAACTGCCCGCCGCGCAACTGGCCGCTTTCGTAGGCCTCCTGCAAGGCGGTCTGGACGGATTCCTCATCGCTTGCGCCCGCGATGGTGATGGCGACGTTGAGCGGAACCCTTCCGGCCTCGACGGCGGCCAGAAGACGTTCCTCGCCTTTCTCGAAGAGCAGCAGGATGCCCTTGATGTAGTCGAGGCTCAGGCCCGTCTTCTGCGCGATGACGCGCTTGTCGTAGCCCTGTTCACTCAACTGCTGGATGCTCATCAGCAGTTCCAGCGCACTGTATTTCCGGCGGGCGATGTTCTCGGTCAGGCTCATGATGAAGGCGTCCTCGTCGTTGACCGCGACGACCAGCGCTGGAATCTCCTTCTCGCCGAGCGACTTGAACGCCTTGAGCCTGCCTTCGCCGCAGATCAGCAGGTAGTGTTTGCCATCCTCCAGATCGTCGCGCGGCGTGACCGTGACCGGCTTCTTCAGGCCGATCTTCTTGATGTTGCCGACAATCTCCTCGAACACACGGCCATTGCGGTCACGAGGGTTGAGCACGACGATCTGATCGACCGGGATCATCTGCAACGCGGTGGGGTGATGTGGCCTGGTCATGCTGCCCTCCGAATGCGGCTGCGCTCGGCCATGCCATAGAGGCCATCCAGGGTGTCGAAGCGGTAGCTTTCGAGTTCCAGGCCGTTGTGGTCGGCCAGATGGATGCCGCCTTGAACGCGCGGACGACCGAAGTCCAGGCGCGGCAGCAAGTAGTAGTCGAGCGGTGACTGGTTCGTGTCGTCGAGCCGGACGGCAACGGTGATGTCGGGTGTCAGGCTGGTGTCGAAGCGCACCTTCCAGCGATGGCGGCCGTTGTCCAGCAACTGGCAGCGTGACAGCACCAGCGAGACGGTGAACTCGCGGTTGACGGTGAGCAGGTCGCTCGCCGGATCGCGCACGACCGCGCCGCCGACCTCGGCGATCATCCGCTCGGTCTGGCCGACGATCTCCGGGTGTAGGCGACGCAGAAACTGGTTGACTTCCAGATACTGGTAGTCCCGGTCTGGCGTGAAGCCGACCGTCTGGTAGGCGCGGATCAGGCTGCCGAAGCGGTGAGCGTAGGCCGCCGACGACGGCATGCCTTCCGCTTCGTCGATGATCAGGCCGGAGAGGTAGCCGTGCTGCTGGAACAGGCGGCGCAGCTTCTCGATCAGTTCGTCGTTGCTGAAGCGATGTGCCCGTGCGCGCAGGATGCCCTGCGCCGTGTAGAACAGATCGGGTGGCACGATGCCCTCGAACGCGCCTTCCTTCTTGATCCACATCTCCGGCTGGTTCACGACCCGCACCTTCTTGAGCTTGAAGGAGCGCCGGTTGTAGACGTTGTTGCCGATGTATTTTTCGTTCGAGAGGACTTCGCGCACGGTGGCACGTGTCCACTCGCGCCCGAGGTCGGTCTGGATGCCTTTGGCGTTGAGCCGTTCGC
>Ga0081606_1000169_pt2 | contig 25109 bp, 16 predicted proteins | sample EareggfetidaYelm_FD_71127 | JGI IMG/M metagenome (GOLD analysis project Ga0081606, IMG submission 71127) | Earthworm egg capsule microbial community from the University of Washington, USA - E. fetida Yelm (SPADES assembly) (version 2) | ecosystem: Host-associated > Annelida > Reproductive system... | reverse complement strand
ACCGCGCCCGAGTGGTGGGCACCTCGAATGGGAGTAAAGGACACATCGCCATGAATAACCCGGCTTTCACACGGAACTCGGCGTTCACCTCCGCTGGTTACGCCACCCCTGCACAAGACACCGTGTCACCGCAGCAGCTTCAAGACATCTATGACCGCCCGGCGACGCTGCCTGATCGTGAGGTCATGACGTTTGAGAACACCATCGCGAAGACGCTCGGTGCGTTTGCTGTTCTGCTCGTCAGCGCTGCGTTCGCGTGGGCCACTGCGGAACAGTTTCCCGCGATTGTGCTCATCGGCGGCGTCGTGGGCCTCGTGCTCGGTCTTGTCAACGTCTTCAAGCGTGAACCATCACCCGCACTCATTCTCGCGTACGCCGCCGCCGAGGGTCTTTTTGTGGGCGGCATCTCCTCGTTCTTCGAGGCTCAGTGGGCGGGCATCGTGGCCCAGGCTGTCATTGCAACCCTCGTTGTCTTTGGTGTGACGTTTGCGCTCTTCGCGAGTGGCAAAATTCGCGCCTCGGCCCGTGCCACCAAAATCTTCCTCATCGCCGTGGTGGGGTACATGGTGTTTTCGCTTGTCAACATCGTGTTGATGGTGACGGGTGCAACCGATAACGCATGGGGCTTGCGAGGGGCGACCATCGCGGGCATCCCGCTCGGCATTGTTCTCGGTGTCCTTGTTGTTCTTCTGGCGGCCTACTCGCTCGTGTTGGACTTTGACTTCATCCAAAAGGGTGTGCAGAACCGCCTTCCCAAGAAGTACGGTTGGACCGGTGCCTTTGGCATCGTCATGACCGTTATCTGGCTTTACCTGGAAATTCTTCGCATGCTCGCGATTGCGCGGGACTAGCGCGGCGTTCCGGCCAGATTGCGGGGCTGCCCAGCCACGGCGGGGCAGCCGGAACCTACTCCCACTCGATCGTTCCCGGGGGTTTCGAGGTCACATCGAGCACCACTCGGTTGACTTCGGCCACCTCGTTCGTGATCCGGGTCGAGATCCGTGCGAGAACCTCGTAGGGAATGCGGCTCCAGTCCGCGGTCATGGCGTCCTCGCTTGAGACCGGTCGCAAGACGATGGGATGCCCGTAGCTGCGGCCATCCCCCTGTACGCCCACTGACCGGACATCCGCTAATAACACCACCGGGCACTGCCAGATTGTGGAGTCGAGTCCGGCTGCCGTGAGTTCATGCCGCACGATAGCGTCTGCCTCGCGCAGCAGATCCAACCGCTCTCGTGTTATCTCGCCGACGATTCGGATACCCAGGCCCGGTCCGGGAAAAGGTTGGCGGGCCACAATCGGCTCCGGCAGACCGAGTTCGCGTCCGATAGCGCGCACCTCGTCTTTGAAGAGGCACCGCAGCGGCTCCACGAGCTCGAACCGCAGATCTTCGGGAAGGCCACCGACGTTGTGGTGCGACTTAATATTCGCGGCACCGACACCACCACCGGACTCGACAACGTCCGGGTAGAGCGTGCCCTGCACGAGGAATCCGATCGGTGTCCCGTCAACACGTGCCTCGGCAATAAGGTCACGCTCGGCACGCTCGAAGGCACGGATGAACTCACGCCCGATAATTTTTCGTTTACGCTCCGGGTCGGTAACACCGGTTAGCGCAGACAGGAACGCGTCCGCAGCATCCACCGTCACAAGCCGAACGCCGGTTGCCGCGACATAATCTTCCTCAACCTGGCGACGCTCATCCTGGCGGAGGAACCCGTGATCAACAAACACACAGACGAGTTGCTCGCCCACTGCCCGGTGTACGAGCGCTGCTGCAACGGCGGAATCGACTCCTCCCGACAGCCCTGCGATGACTCGCCCGTCGCCGACCTGCGCCCGAATGCGGGCGATCTGGTTGGCGATGACGCTGCCCGGGTTCCAGTCGGCGGGAATGCCGGCTGCGCTGTGCAGGAAGTTTTCGAGCACCCGCTGACCGTACTCCGAGTGTTTCACCTCGGGATGCCACTGCACCCCGTAACACTTTGTCGTCTCGTTCGCGAATGCGGCGACCGCGGTTGACGATGTCCGCGCGAGTACCGCGAACCCGCCCGGGGGCGTGGACACCTGATCACCGTGACTCATCCACACCGTCTGGGTTGTGGGCTGCCCGGCCAGCAGTGCACAGTCACCGTTCATGATGATCGCCTCGGTCGCACCGTACTCACGCAGACCCGTGCGGGCAACCTCGCCGCCAAGTTGCTGCGCCATCACCTGGAAGCCGTAGCAAATACCGAGCGTCGGAATACCGAGTGTGAGGATCGCAGGATCCAGTGCGGGGGCACCCGGTTCATACACCGAGGAGGGGCCGCCCGAGAGCACGAGGGCAACCGGGTTCCGTGCGGCTACCTCCGCTGCGGTAATTGTGTGCGGCACCACCTCTGAATAGACGGATGCTTCGCGCACCCGCCGCGCGATGAGTTGCGCGTACTGTGCCCCAAAGTCAACAACAAGCACCGGACGGTGGTTGATGGAGACAGACCCGCCAGTCATTCCGGTTCTGCTAGCGGAACCGCTCACGCCGCCGCTCCGGGTTCGCCACCACTGAGTTGATTGGCGTGCGCCGCCTTTGGGACCGTTCCATCCTCGTGGGCTGCGAGATACCCGCCCACGTCCCGGCGCAGCTGACTCTCCAGGAAGAACGAGAGGAACGGCACGACACCACCCAGCGCAATGATGACGAAGCGCAGGAACGGCCACTTCATGGCGCTCCAGAGCCGGAAGCCGCAGAACAGGTAGAGAACATAGAGCCAGCCGTGCACGATCAGGATGAGGGTTGAGACGTTGAGACCGGTGAGTTCTCCGGTCGGGGAGAGAGCGAGGAATCCGTTCGTGCCGCCCGCTTCGAGCTCGGTGCCAAATCCGTACTTCACGATCATTTCGGCGCACAGCAGGAGCAGCATGACACCGGTGATGATGGCCGACACTCGATAAAGAGACAGGGCCCCCCGAAGGTTTTTCACATGACCAGCGGAGGGGGTGTGCGTCATGCCTCTCAGTTTACGGCTCGTCGTCAGCGCCAGTTGACCGCTCGTGGTAAGACATTGACACCCGCCATCCCGATGCCTGTGCATGTCCTGGAGTGTTGACTACCGGGACAGGGTTGCGAGAATCTCCGCTCGCACATCGGCGAGTCGTTTTTCGAGCAGGGTCACGGTTGATTGCTCGACCGGGTGGATTCGAACGTGCTCGCGCAACGCAACCCCGAGTTCCCGGCGGAAGGTGTTGAGAACCAGGTCTGCCTCGCGCACGGCGCGCAAACTTTCGGTACGACCCGGTGAGTCACCGCCCGCGCCGCGGGGATCGGCTGTCGGTGTTGTCGCGGCAGTGTGTTGTGCGGTGCGGGCTGCGCTGGCCAGTTCTGCGCGGAGTGAGCGCATTGCCTCCTTTACCTCGGCGCGCACGCTGTGTGCGAGACGGTGAACAGAGTCGGTGACACTGGTCTCGATATCGTCGAGCTCACTCTCTCGGGTGGTGAGTTCGGCGCGACCAGCGTCGGTTATGCTGTAGACCGAACGGCGCCCATCGTGGGTTTTCGTCACGAGTGCCTCGTTCTCGAGTTTCGCGAGCCGCGGGTAGATCGTCCCGGCGCTGGGGCTGTAGGTTCCGCCGAAGCGTTCACCGAGGGCCTGGATGAGTTCGTACCCGTGGCGTGGTTGCTCGGCGAGTAGGGCGAGCAGGTAGAGACGAAGGTTTCCGTGGGCAAACACCGGAGATATCATTCTGGTGCTCCGGTTTCGCTGCGGGGTGTGGGCAAGTTGTTGGTACCGGACTCGCTAATCCGGGTTGTCCAGCTGGCTGCGCCGGATGCCTCGGGGCTGTGCCCCGTCGAAAATTCTGACGGCTGCCATCCTGAGGCTGTGCTGGATGCTTCGGAATCGTGCCGTGGCAGGATCGACACTGAGCCGGAAACACTGTTCGCACCGAGGTCGAGCCATGTGCCCGCAAGCTCACCGTCGACACGTTCAAACCCCTTTCCGAAGAGGCCTTTCACGCTGGTGTTGTCGATGAGCACGGAACCACCGACCGTGTTGACACGGTAGCGTGCGCCGGTGCCGCGGTCGAACCGCACCGTGAGATCACCGGAGACGGAGTTGGTGTCGATCTTGCCGGGTGTGCCAACCGCGTCGAGGAAGGCGTTACCCGAGACGGTGTCAACACTGAACGAGTACACATGACCGGTCGCAACGACGTCGCCCGATACGGTGTGGGCGTTGACTCGTCCCACGTGATTGCTGGCAGAAATTTCACCCGATACGCTCGACAGTTCGGCATCGCCCCTGATGCCATCGAGGACGAGTTCGCCCGACACGGCGCTGGCCTTCACCCCGGTGGTGAAGCCTGAGATGAGGGCATCGCCCGAGACGACCCCGAGTTTCAGTGTGACATCACGCGGCGCGAGGACTGACACCTGCGCTTTGGCGCTGCCGACCCACCCTTTGAACACATCGAGGAAGTTGTCCCAGCGCAGTTGTGCGTGGTCGATTTCGAGCGAGTCGCCGTCGATTTCCACCTTTAGGTCTTTGCCGGTAACGCCGGTGATTTCTACGCGGGTGCCTGGCTCATCGTGTGCGATGACATTGACGCGGCCGCCCAGAATCCCGACCTTGAGCTTGCGTACGTCTCCAAGGTCGATGACTCGGGATTCACCGACCTGAATGATCCACTTCTCGGTTGACATGGCGTGTGCCCTTCTCGCGGGCCTGCCCGCGGTTACGTTAAAACGCGATATATCGTGTCTTACGATAGACACGATATATCGCGTTTGGGCAGAGCGCAAGTAGCGGCACGAATGACGGTGGGGTGGGGTGTGAATGGCGGGGGTGGGTGGAACGTGAACGAGATGGGTGTGGCGGGGGTGTCCAAAAACTGAGGATGCATCCGGTAGAATGGCTGGGTCGGTTCTGGACACCGCGTGTTGCGCGGATGGGTTTGTGAGTTCTGAGAGCCGGTTTTGAGGCATCCCGCTCTCGAATAGTCACCCATATGTGAAGTCGCCCTGATTGTGGGCTCGGTTCGCCGTGCGTAGCCGTTCGGTGGATACGTCGCGTATCCCAACCCAGAAAGTTTCTCGTGCCGAAAAACAAAAAACCGCAGGGCGGACGCCCCGCAAAAAACTTCGACCCCGCTCGCTCGAAACGCGGTGCCGACAAGATCACCGGAACTGACCGGAAGCCCGGATCGCGTAGTCCCGGACATCGTGGTTATCGCCCGGAAGGCGCCGCCGAGACACCCCGCAAGGAACGCTGGTCTCGCGATGAGCGGGCCGCGATGGGTCGCACCGCGCACCGCGCCGACCGCGACGGTGTCACCGCAGTGCGCGAGGCCGGTGGGTCGCACGCAGCCGGACCGCGGTCTGCGCGATTCGACGAACGCGAGACTCGCTCTGGTTATCGGGATGTCCGGGCCGCGGGCCGCGGGCCGAGGGCCGGTTTTGCCGACCGATCGGCACTGGGCGAGACGCGCTCCGACGTTCGTGGTGAGGGTCGGGACGTTCGTGGTGTTCGTGGTGAGGATCGGGAGATCCGTGGTGCCCACATCGACGCCCGCCCTTCACGCGGTGAGTACCGCACAAACTCTCGTGACCCTCGCCCCGGTGGAGACCGTTTTGAGCGGGGTGACCGTCCCGAACGTAGAGGCTTGTCAGGGTCGGGCCGTTCCGTTCAGGCCGGTCGGCCGAATTTTGGTGACCGAAGTTCTTACTCGACAAATGGTGATCGACCTCGATTTGGTAATCGTTCTGATCGCTCCGCTGGTGCCGACCGGCCGCCATTCGGTGAGCGCCCGCGTTTCAGCGACCGTGGTGAGCGCCCGACACGAACGGGCCGACCGAGCTACGAGGATCGCCCGGGGAGGGGAGATCGTGCGGGATTCAGTGACCGTGCGGTTCGCGCCGATCGCCGGAATAATGATGATCATGCCGTGCACACGGAGCGCTTCGGCGGCGGGGATCGTGACCGCATCAACCGTCCGAACCGTGGTGATCGTGGTGACCGTCCCGCGCGCGTTGACCGTCCGTCGTACGGGGATCGCTCGGCGTACGGTGACCGCTCGGCGGGTGGGGATCGCACGATGGGCGGGGATCGTCCGGCATGGTCTGCCCGCGGGAGTTACAGTGACCGCCCGGGTCGTGGTGATCGCCCAACCCGCGGTGATCGACCGGGTTACGGTGATCGACCGGGTTACGGTGATCGTCCGGGTTACGGTGATCGCCCAACCCGTGGCGACCGCCCGGGTCACGCCGACCGCCCGATCCGCGGTGATCGCCCGACCCGTGGCGACCGTCCGGGTTACGCCGACCGCCCGGGTCGTGGTGATCGCCCCTCCCACAGCGACCGTCCACAGCGGTTTGACCGTCGGGGCGGAGACGACCGCGGGGCATCCCGTTTTGCCACCGTTGATGATGTGGTGCTCGAGCGGTTGGAAGCCGACGCCATAGCCGCCGAAGACGTAGACGGGGTCAGCTTCGCTGACCTCGGCCTGGGCGCTAACGTCGTTGCCGCGCTTCGCGAACTCGGCGCGAGCGCACCGTTTGCCATTCAGACCGCGACGATTCCGGCGGTCCTCGAAGGCCGCGACGTACTCGGTCGTGGTCGGACCGGATCGGGGAAAACCATCGCGTTTGGGGCGCCCGTCGTGGAACGTCTTATGCGGCAGTGGTCAGAGGGCGAACGCCCCGGCACCAAGCGGCAAGTTGGGCGCAAGCCGCGAGCTCTTATTCTTGCCCCAACCCGCGAACTTGCACTGCAGATTGACCGCACCGTGCAGCCAATCGCGCAGAGCGTGGGACTGTTCACCACCCAGATCTACGGCGGTGTGCCTCAGGCACGCCAGGTCGGTGCTCTCCAGCGCGGAGTTGACATCATTATTGGCACACCCGGTCGGATCGAAGATCTCATCGAGCAGCGGCGACTTGACCTCAGTGAGGTCTCCATCACCGTGCTCGATGAAGCCGATCACATGTGTGACCTCGGGTTTCTGGAACCGGTGCAGCGAATCCTTCGTCGCACCGCGGCGGGTGGGCAGAGGCTGCTCTTCTCGGCGACTCTCGACAAGGGTGTTGCCAAACTCGTCGACGAGTTTCTCGTAGAACCATCGGTGCACGAGGTGGCAGGTGAGGACCAGGCATCCTCGACCATTGATCACCGCGTGCTTGTCATTGACCAGCGTGATAAGCGCGACATTGTTGCGCAGCTTGCCGATCGAGAGGGCAAAGTGCTCGTGTTCTCGCGCACCCGCGCCTTTGCCGAAGAGCTCACCGATCACCTCGAAGATCACGGGCTCTACGCGGTATCGCTGCACGGTGACCTCAATCAGTCCCGCCGCACCCGCAACCTGCACCAACTGGTGAGCGGCCGGGTGAACGTGCTGGTTGCGACGGATGTCGCGGCCCGGGGCATCCACGTTGACGACATCGACCTGGTCATTCAGGCGGATGCCCCGGACGACTACAAGACCTACCTACACCGCTCCGGCCGCACCGGCCGCGCCGGTAAAACGGGTCGAGTCGTCACGCTCATCCCACACAATCGGCGTCGCCGGATGGCCGATCTGCTCAACCGTGCCGAAATCGATGTGGACTTTGCCGAACTGCGGCTCGGGGATGCGTCGCCGTTTGAGACGGCACCCGTGGGGAGATCTGTTGCGGGAACACCCGTTATCGGAGGGTCTGTTGACGGGTGATGTGTGACCGGAGATCTGTCGCACCATCGGCATTAGTGCGCCGAGCCACGGAGCTTACGGACGGTTTCCACGTGCAGGATGCAGACTGGACAGGTTGTTTTCCAGAGAAATGAGTTGACCCGTGAATCAGAACCCTCCTCGCGCTGTTGGTGTGACGCTCTGTGCGATCGCGGTGGGTGCGCTGGTAACCCTGTCTGGCTGCTCCGGAGCGAACGGAAATCAGGACTATCAGAGCAGCGGCGCGGGATGTATGAAGGTGTCATCAGGAGACGTGAGTCGGGCGGTCAAGGTGACCGGCGATATTGGCAGCCCGGTAACGGCGACCTTTAAGACACCGGCGGCGGCAAAAACACTGCAGCGGTCGCTCGCGAAGAAGGGTAGCGGCTCCGAGGACATCCCGGTTGGAACGACGGTAAGCGTCACCATCACGCTCTACAACGGCACAACGGGGAAGCAACTCAACGAATCAAAGGGTGAGATCAAGACGGGCGACCAACAGGTGTTTGAGGCACTGCGTGCGGCTGTTGACTGCGTTCCTGCCGGGTCACGCACCGTTGTTGTGGCCCCTCCGGCGTCTCTTTTTGGGTCAGCCGGAAACAGTGAGCTTGGCGTTAGCGCGACGGACACGGTCGTCATGATCACAGACCTCCAGGCGGCTTCTCCACCGCTGGTTCCGGGTGCGTGGACCTCCGATGTTCCCACTGTGACATGGGATGCCTCCGGCAAGCCGAGTGTCACTCTTCCCGGCCCGACACCACCAAAAGACCTCGTGTTGAACGTGTTGCAAAAAGGAACGGGTGCCACCGTCAAGGACGGTGACTCTGTCACTCTGGACTACCAGGGCACGAGCTGGGAAGACGGCAAGCTCTTCGATGAGAGCTACGGTAAGCAGCCTGCAACCTTTGCTACCGGCAGTGTCGTTAAGGGATTTGGTGCTGCGCTCATTGGCCAAACCGTCGGCACCAAACTTATTGTGAGCATTCCACCGCAGTACGGTTACGGAACTGACCCCAACTCCCCTAGTAGCAACGGCCTCGGTGGCAAGACCCTTGTGTTTGTTGTTGACATCAAGGACACCGGGTCGGCTCAGTAGCGTGCTCACAAGATCGGCGGCGGGATCTCGGTCGTGGCCGATACCGTTGAGGCATGTTCCTTCAGGGTGACTGTGTCGTTACGAGCGCGAGCGATCTAGCGTCTGCGTCAACGTGCGAGTTTGCGTTCCTCCGTGCTCTTGACGCAAAGCTTGGGCGAATCGAGGCAGTCATCGAGAACGATGATCCGCTCCGCCGCCGAGCAGCCGGGCTCGGTATCGAGCATGAGCGTCGGGTGCTTGAGCGGTATCGGGAGGAGTTTGGTGACGGGGTCGTGGCGGTGTCCGACCCGTTTGACAAGCGGGATGGGGCATCGGTTGCTGCTGCGGTTGCGCAGACACTCGCGGCCTTCACGGTCGGAGCTCCTGTCATCTTCCAGGCGTGTTTTCGTGACAAGGGCTTTATCGGGTTTGCTGACTTCATAGTCCGTCAACATGACGGTCGATATCTTGTGCAAGATACGAAGCTTGCCCGCCGGGCGAAGGTGAGTGCGTTGCTGCAATTGGCGGCCTACGCCGAGCAACTTGATCGCCTGGGCATTCCGCGCACCGACACCGTGGAGCTCTTGTTGGGCGATGGCGCGGTCAGCAGTCATCGACTCGATGATATTGCACCGGTGTATCGGCGACGGCGGGCGCGGTTGGAGCAGATTGTCGCCGAACGGTTGGCTGATTCAGGCCCGGTCGTGTGGGGCGACCCGCGCTACGAGTGTGACGGTCGGTGTGACACGTGCGTCCGCGAGATCGAGCGCACGCGCAGTGTTTTGCTCGTGGCCGGACTGCGTACGACGCAGGCCACCAGCCTCGCAGAGGTCGGCGTGAACACGATCGAGGAGTTGGCTGTATCGACGGGATCCGTGCCGGGCATCCTTGATGCGACACTGGCGAACCTTCGCGCGCAGGCCGGACTGCAGATCGCAGCGGAAGAGGCGGAGGCGAGGGCAGCAGTGGCCGAGGTTCCAGTGGTGGCCTCTGGTGGGGGTGGAGTGTCGGGGGGTGAGGTTCCGGTGGTGGCGAGTGGGGGTGAGGTTCCGGTGGTGGCGAGTGGGGATGGGGTTCCGGTGGTGCCGACTGGGGATGGGGTTCCGGTGGTGCTGAGCGCTGGGCGCGACATCCTGCCGCCGCCCATTATCGTGCGGGATGCTTCGGCCTTGGGGGCTATCCCACCGCCTTCGCCGGGCGATCTGTTTTTTGATTTCGAGGGTGACCCGCTCTACACCGAGGGGAAGGCAGAGCAGTGGGGAATCGACTACCTCTTCGGAATGGTCGACAGCACGGAGACGTTCACCAGCCTGTGGGCACACAGCTTCCGCGATGAGAAGGCAGCCCTTGAGGGGTTCCTTGATCTGGTTGCGCTTCGTCGGGCGGCTCATCCTGATATGCACGTGTACCACTACGCGGACTATGAGCGGGCGCACCTGAGGTCGATTGCCGCGCGGCACGGTGTGCGCGAGGCAGAGGTTGATCAGCTTCTTCGCGACAGCGTGCTTGTTGACCTGTTTCCAATTATCAAGCGGGCCGTGCTTGTGGGGTCACGGTCCTACTCGCTGAAGAAACTTGAGGCGTTATACATGGGTTCGCAGCTGCGCGAAGCCGAGGTAAAGAACGGTGCTGAGTCGATTGGCCAGTATGTACGGGCGCGTGAACTCGCTGAGAGCGATGCAATTGAGGAGGAAACCGGTCTGCCTGGCCGGATAGTGGCGGATCGTATTCTGGCCGATATTGCGGACTACAATCGGTACGACTGTATTTCGACGCTGCGATTGCGCGATTGGTTGCTCGCGCGGGCGCAGGACGCGGGTGTGCGCCCCGTGGTGCGGGTTGTGGGAGTGGAGCGGGAGCACGAGACATCCCCACTCGCGGCTGTTTTGCGTGACTGGGCCGGCTCGGCAGACGGGCGAGATTCCGACCACACGGCGCTGGCGCTGGCCGGCGCCGCGATTGGCTATCACGAACGGGAAGAAAAGAGTTTCTGGTGGGCGCATTTTTTCCGAGCTGAACAGCCGATGGAGTTGTGGGAAGAACAGCGCAATGTCATTATTGTCGACCCTGCGGCATCCCGGGTACGGCAGGGGTGGGTGGCCACTGACCACCGGCGGGTAGAACGTCGACTCGTCGAGTTGCGTGGCCGCGTGGCGTTGGGCTCCCGATTTAGTGTTGGCGCGCAGCTTATGGTGCTTTATGAACCGCCCGCGCCGTGCCCTCAGCCCGATCTTGTGCCGGGATCGCGGATGAGTCACCGAATTATTGTGCGCGAGGTGTTGCTGGATGGTCTTCTCGTGGAGGAAACCGCCATAAACGCGGTGACGTGGAACGAGTTGCCCAGTGCGGTGGTGCCTGGCCCGCCGCCACCGGCAGGGCGGCAGCGTGGAGCCATTGAGGAATGGGCAGCCGAAATCGTCAGCGTCAACGAGGGTGGACCCGTTGCCGATGACGGTACGGCGTTGGCACCGATCTGGCCGAAGAATGCGGTGATCGATATTCTCCGTCGCATGCCACCGCGTACCCGTGATGGGTGCTTGATTATCACGACGCAGGATGACCCTATTGTGGCAATAACCGAGGCTATTCTGCGACTTGACAGCTCCTACCTCGCGGTGCAGGGTCCGCCCGGCACGGGAAAAACCTACTGTGGTTCGCACGTTATTGCTGCTCTTGTGCGTGAGCATCACATGAAGATCGGTGTGGTCGCCCAATCGCACGCTGTTATTGAGAATTTGCTCGGGGCAGTCGTTGCGGCGGGAGTACCACCCGAACTTGTGGGAAAAGTGCCCAAGGATGCGTCGGCTACCGCTGCGACCGCGGCTCCGGTTCCGAGTCCTGTCTTCCGAGCTCTCGCTAAGAATCAGCATGCGCGATTCACCGCGGAACAGGCCGAGAGTGGATTTGTGCTGGGTGGTACTGCCTGGGATTTTGCAAACGCTGGTCGGGTTGCCCGCGGTTTGCTTGACCTTCTCGTTATTGATGAGGCAGGGCAATTCTCTCTTGCCTCCACCATCGCTGCCGGAGTTTCAGCGCGCAATCTTTTACTGCTGGGAGATCCGCAGCAGTTGCCGCAGGTGAGTCAGAACTCTCACCCCGAACCGATAGACGAGTCTGTGCTCGGGTGGGTTGCACAGGACCACGACGTTCTGCCGTCCGGGTTCGGGGTGTTTCTCGCCGAGAGTCGGCGTCTGCATCCGGCTGTTGCGGCACCGGTGTCGGCGCTCTCCTACGGGGGAGAACTACGGTCCCATCCCAGCGCATCGGAGCGAACACTCCTCGGTGTAGAACCTGGATTACATCCCGTGCCTATTCGGCACGAGGGTAACACCACCGGTTCCGTTGAAGAGGCTGAACAGGTGGTGGATATTATTCGCTCACTGCAGGGGTCTTCCTGGCTAGATTCGGGTGAGGGTGGTGGCCCACGCCCGCTCGATACAGCGGATTTCATTGTGGTTACTCCGTACAACGCTCAGCTCGTTGTTATTGAGGAAGCGCTTGTGAGTGCTGGATTCGGCGGAGTTGCGGTGGGCACTGTTGACAAGTTTCAGGGTCAGGAGGCTGTTATTGCGATTGTGTCCCTCGCGGCATCCTCTTCGCAGGTGGCACCTCGTGGGCTGGAGTTTTTGTTGCTGAAGAATAGACTCAATGTCGCAATTTCCCGTGCAAAATGGGCAGCGTACCTCGTGTATTCGCCAGAACTTGCCGATGGATTGCCCCACACGGTGGAGGGAGTCGCCCGTGTGAGTGCATTCATTCGCCTGATTGAGTCGCAGCGCAGTGATGAGACACACAATCTGCTATGAGTTGTGGAATAAGCTCAGCCATCGGTCGCGAGCCTCAATAGTGTCTAGTGCCGGTTAGTGGAATAATATTCGGCTGCCGGTGATGTGAGAATAGTGCTTAGCGTTGCCGACCGGTTGTGGCTCGGTGGTCGTTCGAGATACCGTCTTCACGTAGGGTTGTGGTATGTCTTCAGAATCAACCGATCTTCACCCTGAACGAATCACTATGTACGGCGCGGCCTGGTGCATCGATTGCCGTCGCTCGAAAGCGTTGCTCGATACGCGAAAAGTTGACTACGACTATGTTGACCTGGAACAGGTCGTTGACGGGGCCGACCGTGCAAAAGCGATCAGTGGGCGCACACAGATTCCGGTCGTTGTCTTCCCGGACGGTACTCACATGACCGAGCCCACCGATGCGCAACTCGGTACAAAGCTTGACGAACTCTTTGCCGCACAGTCGCCACCTCGGAGTCTGTGACCCGGGGCATCCCCCTCGGCCTTTACCGTCTTCTCTGTTGCCGCCGTGTCACCTCTCCGGGAGGGCTGTCCTGGATGCCCGGCTGGAAACCGAAAGGGATGGCGCGTGTCGCCCTCCCCGGGAGGGAGCTGTCCGCTATCCGTGACATGATCCCAGGGCAATGCTCGTACCGAGCAGACCGGTGGAGCTGTCCGCTATCCGTGACATGATACGGGGATGACCGACCGTCTCATGCTGCTCGATTCGGCATCGCTGTACTTTCGTGCCTTTTACGGTGTGCCCGATAGGTTCCATGCGCCCGACGGTACACCGGTAAATGCTGTCCGGGGTTTTCTGGATATGATCGCGCGGTTGGTCAGTGAGTTCGAGGCGACCCATCTGGTGGCGTGCTGGGATGACGACTGGCGACCTGAATGGCGCGTCCGGCTTATCCCGAGCTACAAGACGCATCGGGTTGCCGAAGCCGTGTTGGAGGGAACGGATGTAGAACAGATCCCCGACCCGCTTGCGGTGCAGGTGCCGATCATCGTGGAGGCACTTGCTCTGCTGGGGATCGTGCGCGCCGGTGCAGCCGAACACGAGGCCGACGATGTGATCGGAACTCTCGCAACCGGAGCAGGCCTCCCCGTCGATATTGTGACGGGAGACCGAGACCTTTTCCAACTTGTGGATGACTCGGCATCGGTGCGAGTGGTCTATACCGCGCGGGGTATGAATCGTCTGCAGCTCGTGACGGAGTCATACATCAGTGAAAAGTACGGGGTGACTGCCGCTCAGTACGCGGACTTTGCTGTCATGCGCGGTGATGTCTCGGATGGACTGCGCGGGGTCGCCGGGGTTGGCGAGAAGACTGCTGCATCGCTGTTGCAGCAGTACGGTGGTCTCGCACACATCCGGGCTGCTGCGCTCGATGAAGCAACCGCCATGTCCGCCTCCGTTCGAGGCACACTCACTGTGGCTGCTGAGTATCTGGATGTCGCGCCCCGGGTCGTGTGCGTTGTGCGGGATCTTCCGCTCGAGGTGGGGGACACAAGACTGAGGTGTCCAAGTGGGCAATACCGTGCAAGACTTCAGACCTTTGGGCAGAGGTGGGGTCTCGGTCAGTCTGTCAGTCGAATACTCGCCGTGCTTGAATGAGTGTGTGTGTGTGACCCTGTTGCGTGGGGTGCCCCGACCATCGCGATTGCGGAAGCGTATCCAAATCGGGTGTGACCCTGTTGCGTGAGGTGCCCCGTGCTGCAGCAGGCGTGAGCGTACAGTCTTCGTGCGGCCCTCTTCACGTGGGTGTCTCGACCGCTAGGGTGTCGGATTTCTTGGTGTAGACCGTTTTGGTTTTTGCAACCCAACGTGGATTCGTGTGCGTCGGCGTTCAATAATGATCATCGTGACACCGAGAGTCCACAGGGGGAACTGGGTAAGGAAGGCGACTCGGAATGTGTCCATCGAGTATTGAGCCGGGGTGCTGGCCCCCTGAAGGTCCATCGCGAGGCCGATAAAGAGGATCGCGAGCAGTGTTGCGAGGAATCCGCCGACGTTGACGATTCCGGTTGCGGTGCTCAGCCGGTAGCTTGGGTTGTATGTGCGCGCGTGATCAAATCCGATCATGGAGCCGGGTCCGCCGGTGCTCATGGCGATAGCGAGCAGAATGAGCAGTGGAATCGGTGTGCGGGTTGGCCACAGCAACACTGGAATCCACGCAATGACCTGAATGAGAATAATAGGCAGCACGAGCATCCGCGAACGGTTGAGTGGGTGTCGGGTCGAGAGAGCACCAACGAGGGGGCCGAAAGCTACTCCGCACAGTGTGAATGCGGCGAGAATGAGCGATGCAGCACCCGGGGGGAGGCCTTCACCGATGGTGAGAAACGGGAAGCCCCAGAGCATGGCGAACGCTGAACCAGAGAATGGGGCTGTGAAGTGCGACCAGAATGCGAGGCGAGTGGCAGGATGCATCCACGATTCCCGGAAACCCCGTCGCACATCGGCTGCCGAACGCACGACCTTGATTGCACCGGTTGCGGTGTTGATAGCGACGTCACGATCTCGGTCGGGTGGGTGATTTCGGATCACGCCGAACATGAGGATTGAGAACAGTGTGCCGAGCCCGGCGAGACTACCGAACGCTATTGTCCAGCCTGTGGCGTGGAGCAGGCTCGCGAACGGGAGGACCGCCACGAGCTGTCCGATACTGCCCACAATTCCTGTGAGTTGCACCATGACCGGTGTTCGCTGTGCGGGAAACCACGTGGAGATCACCCGCAGTGCGCTGGGGAAGATGGCAGCGTCACCGGCACCAAGGAGAAGGCGGGCGATGAGTGCGGTGGGGGTGTTCTCAGAGAACGCCATCGTCAGCTGCCCCATGGAGAGGACAATCATGCCGGTGACAATGATCGGGCGGGCACCGAATCGGTCGAGCAGCAGGCCGACCGGGATCTGCATGGCAGAGAAGATGAACAGTTGCACCACGGCGATAAGCGAGAGTGTTGACGCATCCGCGTGAAACCGGCTAGCCGCGTCAGTTCCGACTGCGGCGAGCGAATTTCGATTGGTGACCGAGAGTAGATACGCTGCAACCGCGACGCCCCATACCAACCACAGGTGCCAGGGACGCAGGGACGCAGGTGTAACACTCACAGCGTATCCTTCTCCCATCTGACCACAGCAGCACCGAGATGCGCGACCGGAGCCAGGCTATGCCCAATTCGTGTCGGATGCACCCATTGTGAATATCCGCGTCGCATTTTTCTGTCGGGCTGCGTCATGTTCGTAGCACAGCGCAACTTCGTCCGCGGGGGCGGATGCGGCTACATCATGTTTGTACGGAGTGTGACACGCTGTCTCTGGTTTCCTCGTTGTTGGCACTCGCGCCGGTTGCGGAGAAGGCCGCGTTGGTCTCGTAATCGGTGCTAGCCTGCTCGAACTGTGAGTTGTAGAGGCGGAAGTAGGCACCCTGTTTGGCGATAAGGATGTCGTGGTTGCCCTGTTCGACAATGTCACCGTGTTCCATAACGAGGATGAGGTCAGCGTCACGGATGGTGGAAAGGCGGTGCGCAATGACGAAGGAGGTGCGTCCCATTCGTAACGCGGCCATCGCCTGCTGCACGAGTAGCTCGGTGCGGGTGTCGACCGAGGAGGTTGCCTCATCAAGGATGAGGATCGACGGTTCTGCGAGGAACGCTCGAGCGATGGTCATGAGTTGCTTCTCACCCGCGGAGACATTCGATGCGTCTTCATCAAGGACGGTGTCGTAGCCCTCGGGGAGGGAGTGTACGAAGCGGTCAACGTAACTGGCCTTCGCTGCGGCCAAGACTTCCTCGTCAGTGGCCGTTGCCCGGCCGTAGCGAATGTTCTCGCGGATTGATCCGCCGAACAACCACGGGTCTTGCAATACCATTCCGGTTCGCTCGCGCACGTTGTGCCGACTAAGTTCGGCTATGTTCTGTCCGTTTACCAGGATGCGCCCGCTGTCGAGTTCGTAGAAGCGCATGATGAGGTTGACCAGAGTTGTCTTGCCAGCTCCGGTCGGACCAACGATGGCGACGGTCTCACCCGGTTTGACTTCAAATGAGAGGTCTTTGATGAGCGGGCGCTCCGGAACATAGGAGAACGCCACATGGTCGAAGACCATCGTGCCGTCGCCCTGGGCGGGAGCCGGGGCCGTGGGAGAGTCCAGCTCTTGTTCCGGCTCGTCGAGCAGTTGGAATACTCGTTCCGCCGAGGCTGTTCCGGACTGGACCATCGCCGCCATGCCACCGAGTTGTTCGAGTGGTTGGGTGAACTGTTGGGAGTACTGGATAAACGCCTGTACATCTCCGATCCGTAGTTGGCCGGCTGCGACCATGACGCCACCGATCACAGCAATTGCGACGTAGCTCAGATTTCCCACGAAAAACATTGCGGGCATGATAATTCCCGACAGGAACTGTGCCTTGAACGCCGATTCGTACAGTTCCTGGTTTTCATCCTTGAACTTGGCTCGGGAATCCTGTTCGCGACCAAAGACCTTCACGAGCGCGTGTCCGGAGAAAGATTCCTCGACGCGTGCATTGAGGCGGCCAACTTTCCGCCACTGTGTCGCGAATGCTTTTTGTGATCTCGGTCCAATGACACCAAATATGATGGCCATGAGCGGCAGAACTGCGAGCGCCACGAGCGCCAGTTGCCATGAAATAGAGAACATCATGATGAGCACACCGACAACGGTCAAGACGGATGTCACGACCGAGGACAACGACTGCTGCATGGTTTGTGTGATGTTGTCAATGTCATTGGTGACGCGAGAAATGAGCTCACCGCGTTGCATCTTGTCGAATGCGCTGAGCGGGAGTCGGTTGATTTTGGCCTCGACTTCCTCGCGCAGACGCCACATCGTGCGCACCATAATGACGTTGATGACGTAGCCCTGCAGCCACGTGAGAGTTGAAGATATGACGTAGAGAACAAGCACGAGCGCCAATATCTGAGTGAGTCTGGTGAAGTCGATGCCCTGTCCGGCATGAAAGTCCTGCATCCCGGCAATGACGTTGGCGGCATCGGTTTGATTCAGGCCGCGAAGAATTTCTTCGACCTGATTCTTGGTCGCGCCCTCGGGAATAACTCCAGCCGGTATCTGTGCGGAAAAGGTCTTTGAGAATGCGCCCTCAAAGATGAGGTTGGTGGCATTGCCGAGTATTTTGGGGGCCAACACCGCGAGCACAACCCCAACGGTGCCGAGCAGAGAAACCAAACCGAATGCCCACGCGTGCGGTTTGAGAAGGCCAACCATGCGACCAAAACTCGTGCCGAAGTTGCTCGCCTTTCCCGGGGCAACAGCGCCACTCCAGTCATCCGCACTGAGGCGGGCCTGTTCACCAAGTTCGATCTCGAGTTTTTCTTCGTCGCTGAGCGCAGCAACGGGTTTAACCTTTGCAGCTCTTTTCTTCTTTCCGCGAGCTTCAGTCATGTCGCGATGCTCCTCGGGGTGTGAATTGTTGGCGGAATTGGGGGTGGTGTCGGCACCGTCGGGTGCAGCATCCAGGCCGTCGCGGATACTCACGATGCTGCTCCCACCCCGAGTTGCGATTCGACGATTTCGCGGTACGTGTCACACGTCGCAAGCAGTTCATCGTGTTGCCCATTGCCGACGATCCTGCTGTCTTCCAACACGATGATTCGGTCGGCATCAGTGACGGTTGAGACCCGTTGGGCGACGATAATTTTGGTCACCCCGGGTAGTTCTTGCCAGAGAGCCTGTCGGAGCCGAGCATCTGTTGTGAGGTCGAGCGCTGAAAATGAATCATCGAACAGCAGAATCTCTGGTTGATGCACGATCGCGCGTGCGATCGCGAGCCGCTGTCTCTGACCACCCGATACATTGGTGCCCCCCTGAGTGATTTTTGCATTGAGTCCTCCCTCAAGCTCGGCGACAAAGTCTTTGGCCTGTGCGATCTCGAGTGCCGCCCACAGGTCATCATCGGTGGCCTCTTCTCGTCCAAATCGGAGGTTTGAGGCAACGGTTCCCTGGAACAGAAAGGGTCGCTGCGGTACGAAGCCGAGTGTCTTCCACACTGCATCAAGGTCGGCCTCGCGGACATCCACTCCGCCGATCTTGATAGCACCGCTTGTGACATCAAACAGGCGCGGTATGAGCGAGATCATTGTGGTTTTACCGGCACCGGTTGACCCGATAATCGCGACTGTCTCGCCCTGGTTAACACGAAAGCTCACACCGTTAAGCACCGGGTGCTCCGCACCGGGGTAGGTGAACGAGGCATCGACGAACTCAACAGAACCCGGACTCGTGAAGCTGCTGATCGGGTTGCTCGGTCGTTCTAGTGACACCGGGGCGGTGAGGACCTCTGATATGCGCTCAGCAGACACCGCGGCGCGCGGGATCATCATCATCATGAAACTCGCCATGAGGACCCCCATCAGGATCTGCATGACGTACGCCATGAAGGCGAAGATTGTGCCGACTTGACCTGCGCCCCGGTCGATTTCGCTCGCGCCAAACCACAGCACGGCGACGAGTGTGACGTTGAGGATGAGCATGAAGAGCGGGAACAGAAGCACAAAGAGTGAGCCGATCTTGCGACCGGTAACGAGGATCTCGTCGTTGGCCCCCCGGAATCGGCTGGCTTCAATGTCCTCACGGACGAAGGCACGGATGACCCGAATACCCGTGAGCTGCTCGCGCATCACACGGTTGACGTTGTCAAGTTTGCCCTGATAACTACGGAATAGTGGCACCATTCGACCAATGATGAGGATTGCCATAACGAGCATGGCCGGGACAGCAATAGCGATAAGCCAGCTGAGTGTGAAGTCGGTGACGACGGCCATCACGATGCCACCGAGGGCCAGGAGGGGTGCCGAGATGAGGAACGTGCCACCCGTCATCGCGACCATTTGCACCTGCTGCACATCGTTGGTGTTTCGGGTAATGAGTGAACCGGCCCCAAACTTCGAAATCTCCCGCTCAGAGAATCCCGACACTCGCTCGAAAATGTCGTCGCGCATGTCGCGCCCCGCGCGCATAGCCGCCTTTGCTGCGAAATACGTTGCAATGATCGAGGCGGTAATCTGGGCAAACGACACGAGCAACATGAGGAAACCAAGCGACCAAATGAGCTTAGTGTCGCCCTTTGCGACGCCGTCGTTAATTATTTGCTTCGTGACATTTGGCAGCCACAGCGTGCCGACTACTGAAAGCACCTGGAACACGAGCACGCCCAGCAAAAGCGGCCGATAGGGGCGCAAATACCGAGTGAGGGTTGTGAGTAGCATGGATGTCTCCGAGGGTTGAGGTCTGGTACGCAAGAGTGCCACATACCACTGACAATGACGCCGCATCGTCGGTGCCACGGGCACGGTCACAGTGCCGCGATCAGCATCACACGCAAGCACCCACGGGCGCAACCTGAAAGTTTGCTGAATGCCTAATGTTCACCAGGGGCGAAATCCGTTTGATCACATCCACCGATTCGGTCGATCAAACGGGCACCGCGAAGCATCCAGAACGGGTCATGGTTTCTGGTGAACCCGCGCCGCCCTATTTCCTTCGGCCTGCTCGCACTGCACGGATCGCCAGCTGTACAGCAGCAACAGCGACAATTCCCGCAAAAAGCCACGCAGCTACCGCAGGAGACACGAGGTGGGCCGCCCACGCCCCGACAAAAGTGGTGCATGTCGCACACGCTCCCATCAGCAAACCCTGTCGCAACACGACGAGATGATTTCGCCAGTTTGTCACCGTTCCGCTGATGGCCGTAGGGATCATGACCGCGAGGGATGTTCCTTTCGCAACGACATCGCTCATGCCGAAGAAGGCGACAAACATCGGTACCATGACCAGTCCACCACCGATGCCAAAAAGTCCGGATGCTACGCCTGTAACTAATCCCAACAGAAACAACATGAGCGCTGCGGTGATGGTGAGATCCAGTGGCGATGTTTCGCGCGGTGGGATGGCGATAAGCATGCGCACCGCGACTCCGGTGAGTAGGCCAATAAACATCCACCGCAACCATCCCAGCGGCAGGTGCGTGAGGAGTCGTGCGCCAGCGTAACTGCCGAGAACTCCACCCACGGCAACACACGCGCCCGCCGCGAGGTTGATGGAACCGCTCGCTGCATACGCGAATGTTCCCGCGATCGCACTGGGTATGATTGCCGCGAGCGAGGTTGCAGCGGCGCGGCGCTGATCCATCCCGGCAAATGTGACCAGCAGCGGCACCATGACGGTGCCCCCGCCGATGCCGAAGGTGCCGGAGAGTAAGCCTCCGAGCGCGCCGATCAACGCTAATCCGAGCCAGTGCGCCCCGCGCGCGGGTTCGACGCGACGCGGGGGTTCGGGCGGGGATGTCACCGAACAACTGTAGGTGACGCGTGAGCCACGTGACTTAGGGGGAGGATAAAAAGGCACGAATGCGTGCGTGACTCCGAGTGCTGGGGTGCCCTGGTGGGAGGCGCTGGGCTGCCGCGGTGGGGATAAAAATCGAGCAGATCCGGTCTCCGCTCTGAGCCGGTGCGAGCGGTGCAGTGTTAACGCTTGGTAACGATTAGTCACCTTCTTCTGTTAATCGCTGGGCAATGACGTGGGAACCCGATACAGTTGGCCTCACCTCCACCAGCGGACGATTCTGTCCGCGCCTCCATCTGATTGCCCGGAGGCGGACTGATCCGCGTGGCATGACCCGAGTAAATGACGGTGGGATGCCACGGGCACCCCCTCGTTACCCCGTAGCGGCAACCGTGCCGTGACGGTTAGTGATCGATGGTCGATCGCTTGGCCCGCACACGCGGGCCGTTTGAACGAAGGAATAGCAGCATGGCAACAGGAACCGTCAAGTGGTTCAACGCCGAAAAGGGTTTCGGCTTCATCGCGCCGGACGACGGCTCGGACGACGTCTTCGCGCACTTCAGCGCCATTTCGGGCAACGGGTACCGTTCGCTCGATGAGGGCCAGAAAGTGGAGTTCGAGGTAGCTCAGGGCCCGAAGGGTCTACAGGCGGAGAACATTCGCGGCCTCTAGTTCCGAGACGCACGAGTTTCGGCTCACAAATAAATCCCTCCTCGCAACTGCAGGGGGGATTTATTTTCGGGTCATCGAACCGCCCAGAGCTGCCCGGAGCGGGTGCCCCATCGTGGGGGTATTCCATCTGTGGTGCCCGGTAGATGCCTCTCGGGAAATGCTCAGCCTCAGTGGATCGAGTGACCGGATTGAGTGGAGAGTTAGTCTCTCCGGGTGGAAATCGGCCTCCCGGGGTCCCACGCAGGCACCAGGGTGGTTGCCTGCATCGCAAGAACTGGCCCGCACGGAAGTTTAATCAGACGGCAGGCCGGGATGTCCCTCCACAGTCTGCCCGAGATGGGGGTACTGTCGCGCCCCCCTGCTCTACAGTATCCCTATCTCACCCTTGCGGGGTGTGTTGTGCGACGGACACAACACAAGGCTCCCGCAGGCAAAAACACACGACGCCGAAACAACCTGCCTGAACCCTACGAGGGGCGCTCCTCTCTGCTGGCTCGGGGTGCCCCTCGGGTGTTACTCGGCAGCGAGAATGTTGACCATCCATGTGATGCCGTAGCCGTCGACGCACATTCCGAACACGTCGCCCCAGGGGGCCTTTTCAAGCGGCTGCAGAACACGACCAGAGGTCGACAGTTTGACCCAGTAGTCGCGCAGTGATGCATCATCGACTTGACCGCCTGAGAGTGAGATAGAAATTCCGGCAGCCGGTACGAATGTCATATGTTGTGGAGTGTTAGCCGCCATGAGATAGGAATCAGTACACGACAGTGGCCATCACCGCAGACAAACATCACCGGTCGTGCACAGGAGGGGACTGCGTCCGGCATTGAGTGGTTGTGGACAGGAGGGGACTGCGTCCGGCATTGAGTGGTTGTGGACAGTCGGCAGCGGTTGTCAGAGGCCGTCGATACACTCAAAAGATGATTCCCAGTGATGGCCAGCATCTCGTGGCGGGCGAGGGCGGGGCATCCCACATGCGCTTTGCCAGCCCCCTCGAGGCGTTGCGAACCGTCTTTGGCTATGACAGTTTCCGGGGTGATCAGGCGGCGATCATCGACACGGTCATTGCCGGTGGCGACGCCATTGCGCTCATGCCGACCGGTGCGGGTAAGAGTCTGTGCTACCAGATTCCGGCGCTACTGCGTGAGGGAGTCGGCGTCGTAGTGTCGCCGCTGATTGCGCTCATGCACGACCAGGTTGATGCCCTGCGCCGCAATGGTGTGCGTGCCGCCTACCTCAACTCAAGCCAATCCGCGCCCGAGCGGTCGATTGTCGAACGTGCATATCTTGCCGGTGCCCTCGACCTGCTCTATATCGCGCCAGAGCGTCTCAACTCCGACCATGCGATGGAGTTTCTCGCCCGTGGAAAAGTTGCTCTCTTTGCGATCGATGAGGCACACTGCGTAGCGCAGTGGGGGCATGATTTCCGTCCTGATTACCTCGCGCTGTCCGAGTTGGCGGTACGGTGGCCAGACACCCCGCGCATCGCGCTGACCGCCACCGCAACCGCGGCAACCCATCGTGAAATCACCGAACGCCTACAGTTGCAGACGGCACGACACTTCGTGTCGAGCTTTGATCGCCCCAACATCCAGTATCGGATCGTGCCGAAAATTGATGTGCGAGCACAGTTGCTCGCGTTTGTGCGAGGCGCCGAGGCGGACACCCCGGGTTCCCCGGCATCCGGGATCGTGTACGCCCTCTCGCGCGCGAGCACCGAGAAGTTCGCAACCTACCTGAGCGCCCACGGGGTGACTGCCCTGCCCTATCACGCGGGTCTTGACGCGGCGACGCGGCGCGACACCCAGGACAGGTTCCTGCGCGAAGACGGCATCGTCATCGTTGCAACGATTGCGTTCGGGATGGGTATCGATAAGCCCGACGTGCGGTTCGTCGCGCACGTCGATCTACCAAAATCGGTCGAGGGCTACTACCAGGAGACCGGTCGAGCCGGACGCGACGGTGACCCGGCCATCGCCTGGCTGACCTACGGTCTGCAAGACGTCGTGCAGCAACGCCGGATGATTGACGAGAGCCCCGGTGATCTCGCCCATCGGCGGCGACTCTCCGCTCACCTCGACGCCATGCTCGCGCTCTGCGAAACCGTGGAGTGCCGTCGGCAGAATCTGTTGGCCTACTTTGGCGAGGCGAGTGCGCCGTGCGGCAACTGCGACACGTGTCTAGAACCACCGCAGTCATGGGATGGCACGGTGCCCGCCCAAAAACTCATGTCCACCATCGTCCGACTGAAGCGGGAACGGAACCAAGAGTTTGGCGCGGGACACCTCATCGACATTCTGCGGGGAATAAACACCGCTCGCGTGACAGCGCAGCGGCACAATCAGCTGGCAACATGGGGAATTGGCGACGATCTCAGCGAGCAACAGTGGCGAAGCGTCGCACGGCAGATCATCGCGCAGGGGCTGCTTGCCCCGCACGGCGAGTACGGCACACTGCGGGTGACAGACACGGCGTCCGAGGTGTTGAAAGGCGCACGCACGGTGCGCTTACGCGCGGAGCCGGACAAGGTGGCACGACAGCGCACGGCAAAACCGGTGGCAGTCGCAGCCAATTCCCATCTCACGACCGAGCAACTCGCGCTCTTTGAGCGACTCCGCGTGTGGCGCGCCACCGAGGCACGTGAGCAAAGCGTCCCGGCCTACGTCGTGTTCTCCGACGCGACACTGCGCGCAATTGCGGCGCAAAACCCGACGACACTGGAAGAACTGTTGGACATTAGTGGCATCGGCATAACCAAGCGCGATACCTACGGCGAGGCTGTTCTCAGGGTCGTGAGCGAGGCAACGTCGTAGGCGTGCATCGGAACCCCGCGGAGAACCCCGTCAAGAGGAGTGTTTTGTAGCGAAACACACAGTTCCCGGGTATTCGAGGGTGGCGGTTGTGTCTGGTCGCGGGCGGTACTGGGTTTGCGCTGACTCTGCTCGCAGCCGATTCCGGAACAGGCGGTGTGACTGTATCTCATTCACCGGCCCTCGCTTGTTCCGAGCGTAGTTCCCGTGGCGTCGTGGACGCAGATCTGCCAGAGACAACCATCTCCCGAGACACCCACACGCGGGCATTCTTGGCTGAGGCATCGCGAGGCTTTTGCGAGCACTTGAGATGAGTCTTGTCGGCTACTTGCAGCCAGACATTGCATCCGATAGTCTCGGGAGGTGCTCAGGCGTGGTGGAGCGTGTTTGCCCCAATTTTTGGGCACTCTTAGACAAAACTCAAAGAAATGAGACGGAATGAAATTTCGAAAGATGTTCGTTGGTCTTGTGCTTGGTGGTGTGATGGCTGTCGGTGGTGTTGCGCTTCCGGCGATGGCGGCAAACCACGACGGCAGAGTTGATAGTGACGAGTGTGCGTTCTTCTACCTTCAAAATTTGGGTGGTTCGTTCTGGGACACTAACAGTGCGACGGCCAATTTCTGGACGTTTGATTGGTACCAGATCACCGCTCCGCACACCTTCATCACGCCGGGACGGGGTCAGGGTAGGCAGGTGAAGGACCAGGCAGAGTCGATCTGGGTGAGGAAAAATCAAACCGCTCGCACCTACTTCGGGCGCAACTACG
>Ga0081606_1000267_pt1 | contig 25114 bp, 19 predicted proteins | sample EareggfetidaYelm_FD_71127 | JGI IMG/M metagenome (GOLD analysis project Ga0081606, IMG submission 71127) | Earthworm egg capsule microbial community from the University of Washington, USA - E. fetida Yelm (SPADES assembly) (version 2) | ecosystem: Host-associated > Annelida > Reproductive system... | reverse complement strand
CTCGCGCACGGTGCGCATGGACGCGATGGCCTCGTCCCCCGCGCGCCGGCCGCCCTTGCCCACCTCCTCCGAGTGACGCGCCGACTCGCTCACCGCCCGCGCGCGGCCCGCCGCCTCGTCCGAGGACTGGGCGATCTCCTCGATGGTGCTCACCGTCTGGGCCACGGCGCTGCCCTGCTCCTGGGCGCCGGCCACCTGCTCGGTGGTGCTCACCAGGATTTCCGACGAGGTGCCCGCGAGCTGGTTGACGAACTCGGCCACGGTCCGCAGCGTGTGCTCGCGCTCGGTGGCCTGCTTGCCCAACAGGACCTCGGCCTGCTGGCGCCGCTCGGCCATCTCGTTGAAGGCGGTGGCCAGCTCTCCCGTCTCGTCGGAGTTCACCACGTCGATGCGGTGGGCGAGCTGCCCGCGGCCGAGCTGCACGGTGCCCTGCACCAGCTTCGCCAACGGGACGGTGATGCTCTGGGTGATGAGGTAGCTGCCGAGCACGACGATGAGGAAGCCGAGCAATGTGCCCCCGCCCAGCACCATCATGCTCAAGCGCACGCTGTCACGGGCCTCCTTGTCGAGGCGCTCCCAGCGCGCGTCCTCGGCCGCGACCATCTCGCCGAAGCCCTGGCGCACCTGATTCATGAGCAGCCGGCCCCGGCTCGCGCTCGTGCGCACGGCCTGCGCCACGGCCTCGGCCCCATCGGGCTGCTCGCGCAACCGCCGCGTGTTTTCCATGGAGGCGAGCCGCTCGCGCACGATCGGCTCGAGCTTCTCCAGCCGCTCGCGCTGGTCGGGATCATCCTCCAGGTGCAGGCGCAGGTCGGCCAGCTTCGTCTCCAGTTCCGCCAGCGACTGCCGGTAGGGCTCCAGATAGGTGGGATCGCCGGTGATGATGAAGCCGCGCTGGCTCGTCTCGGCGTCCACGACGATGCCGCGGATGGCATACATGAGACGGCCCTGATCCCGGCTGTCCACCAGGAGGGCGGTGGTCGTCCGCAACTGCCGTGCGCCCAGGAACGCCACCAGCGCTATGGCCAGCAACACCACCAGCGACAGCCCGAACCCCAGGGCGATCTTCTTTCCAATGCTCATGACACCTTTCTCTAGACCTTTTCCGCGACGGGTCGAAGCACGGATCAGCTCGCGATGATACCCGACCCACACATCCCGTCCGGGCGGGGGTTCACCGAGGCCGACCCGCTCCAGTCCGGCCGGCGGAGCCCTCCTCCACCACGGCGAAGGCGGCGCCCCGGCCCTCGCCGGGAAGCAGCTCCAGCCGGGCCCCGAAAGCACGCAGCATGGACTGGCCAATCGTCAGTCCAAGCCCCGTGCCGCCCCGCTCTCGCGCCGTGGTGAAGAAGGCATCGAAGACGCGGGCCCGGTTGGACGCGGAGATGCCCTGGCCGTCGTCACGCACCACCACCCGCCCCGGCTCGGCCTCCAGCCGCACGCGCACGCCCTCGCCGCCGTGCTGCGCCGCGTTGGTGAGGAGCTGCCAGAGGATGTCCTCCAACACCTCCACGGGCAGCCCCAGCACGAGCCCCGGAGGAACCGTCCCCACCTCCACGGACAAGCCCTCCGCCCGGCCGCGCTCCACGAGCGCTTCGAGCAGGGGAGCCACCTCCGTGCGCGAGGGCCGGGCCACCAGAGAGTCCGCGCGCGCGAGCTCCAACAACCGTTGCACCAGCCGGGTGAGGCGCCGGGCGTCGGCGTCGATGTTGGCCAGGAAGCGCTCGCGCTGCTCCGGGGACATGCTCCCGGCGCTGTCGCGCAGCAGCTCCACGGCACCCTGGATGGCGGCGAGCGGCGTCTTGAACTCGTGGGACACGTTGGCCGCGAACGAGCGGATGTACTGGTTGCGATCCCTCAACGCGGTGGCCATGCCCGCGAGGGATTCGGACAGCTCGGCGAGTTCGTGCACCACGGGGTGAGGCACGGGCGCGAAACCCTCGGGGGCGCTGGCGGCGATGTCGCGCGTCTGGCGCACCAGGGCGCGCACGGGACGGACGACCAACGCCGCCCCGGCGAGCGACATGAGCGCCACCACGCCCAGGAGCACCAGGCCCGTGGCGGTGAGGTTCCAGCGGTCCGCGTAGACGGCCTTGGCGAGCGTCATGGGCGTGCGCGAGAGCACCACCGCGCCCCAGACCCGGCCCGACGCCAGCACGGGCAGCGCCACCGTGACCCGCACCCCGGCGTTCCGGCTGAGGGAGGCCAGGGGAGCGTCCGAATGGGAGGAGAAGCGCTGACGCAAGACCGACCGCGGCTCGCCGCGCAGCGCCGCCCGGACTTCCTCGCGCGCCATCAGCGAGGCGCCCCCATCGATGTAGTTGCTGGCCACCACCACGCCCTGGAAGTCCACCACGCGGATGCCCGCCAGGGTGGAGCGCCCCACCTCGACGAGCAACGCGGACAGCGGCTCTCCGACTTCGGAAGCATGGACATCCGCGGGGAGGATGGAGCGCGGCGGCGCCTCGACGGCGGGCAGCACGGGAGCCGAGGCTCGGAGCGAGGGCAGCAGGGGCCGCAAGCCCGACTCCTCGGAGAGGGTCGGTGGAGGGGGCGCGAAGGCGCTCAGCCCGTAGCGCTCCCCCACTCCCCGCTCGCGCAGCCGGATCCGGACCACCTCCGAGACCACGACTCCCTGGGAGATGAGCTCGGACTCCGTCTGGCGGATGAGTTGATCATCATAGAGACGCAGGAACACCAGGCCGAGCAACGCGAGCACGAAGGCGCCCAGGCCCACGGCCGCGAAGACCATCCACAGCCGCGCCCGGGGGCGCCGGGCCTCAGGGGAGCGCGAGCCGGTAGCCAAGGCCATGCACCGTCTGGATGACGTCACCGCCCGCGTCGGCGAACTTGCGCCGGATGTGACGCACGTGACTGTCGATGGTCCGATCGCTCACGACCACGTCGTCATAGACGCGGGTCATCAACTCGTCCCGGGTGAACGCCTTGCCTGGAGCGCGCAGGAGCGCCGCGAGCAGGTGGAACTCGGTGACCGTCAGCACCACCTCGCGCTCGTCCCAGTACGCACGCCACAGGTCCACATCCAGCCGCAGGGGCCCTCGGCCGAGGACGGGAGACGGAGGCGTCACGGGAGGGGCCGCGGTGGCACGGGCCCGCCGCAGCACGGCCTTCACGCGCGCCACCAGCTCCCGGGGACTGAAGGGCTTGGTGATGTAGTCGTCGCCCCCCAACTCCAGACCGAGGATGCGATCCACCTCATCGTCGCGCGAGGACAGGAACACGATGGGGCACTCGTGGGCGCGGCGGACCTCGCGGCACATCTCCAGCCCGTCCATCTCCGGCATCATGATGTCCAGGACGATGAGCGCGGGCACCGAGCGCTTCACCTGCGCCAGGCCCTCGCGGCCGTTGGCGGCCTGCTCCACGTGGAAGCCCGCCTGAGTGAGGGCGAACGTCACCACTTCGCGCAGGTGCGGATCATCATCGACCACCAACAAGGAGGCGCGCTCCGTCACGTTTTCCCGTCCTCTTCGCCCCGGGGAGTTGCTCCGGTGGGAACCACTTTAACGTGCGTCCTACCGCATGAACTGGCGGCATGCGCGAGCGCATACCGGAAATTCATAACTGTCGATTCCAGGGACAGGGCGCATGGGCCAGTTTGCCGCCCACGACAACCCCGTATTCCCGAGGACCTTCGACGTGAAAACATCCCTGCTCGCCGCGAGCGTGTTGCTGTTCAGTGCATGTGCCTCCCAGACCGGACTCGTCGTCGCCGCCGAAAGCCGCGACCTGATCTGGAACGCCGTGGCCCTCTCCGAGGACGGACGGGTGTTCGTCAGCGGTCCGCGCTGGACTGGCGGCCAGGGGCCCGCCCTCGCCTCGCTGGACGCGGAGGGCCAACCGTCCCCCTACCCCGACGCTCGCTGGAATGCCTGGCGTTCTGGAGAGGATGCCCGCCAGGCCTTCGTGAACATCAATGCCATCCACCGCGGCCCGGAGGACTCGCTCTGGGTCATCGACACCGGGTCTCCCGATTTTGGAGGAGCCCCCCTACCGGGTGGAGCGAAGGTGGTCCGCATCGATCTGAAGAACGGCGCCGTGCTCCGGGTCTACCCCCTGGGCTCCGAGATCGCGACGCCCCAGAGCTACGTCGACGACATCCGCATCCATGGCACCCGGGGCTACCTGACCGACGCGGGCCGCCCGGGCCTCATCGTGCTCGACCTGGAGTCGGGCGCCGCGCGGCGGGTGTTGGACAACGCCCCATCCACCACGGCGCCCATGGATCGGCCCATCCTGTTGGAGGGCAAGCCCGTCAAGGCACCGGACGGCGCCATGCTCCGGGTGCACGCGGATCCGCTGGAACTCAGTCCGGACGGACAGTGGCTCTACTTCGCGTCCCTCCACGGGCCCTGGTCTCGCATCGAGACGCGCTGGTTGGATGACGCCAACCTGTCGCCCGAGGCCGTGGCCTCCCACGTCGAGCCCTGGGCCGACCTGCCGCCCACGGGAGGAACGGCGCTGGACGCGAATGGAGACCTCTATTTCAGCGACCTGGCCGAGGATGCCGTGAAGAAGCGGACGCCGGACGGACGCATCGAGACGGTCATCGCGGATCCCCGGCTGCACTGGGTGGACGCGCCCTACCTCACCCAGGATGGCTGGCTGTGGCTGCCCGTGCCGCAGATGGATCGGGTGGCGCTGTTCAACGAGGGGAAGGCTCGCACCACCAGGCCCATTCAACTGCTGCGCCTGCGGGTGCGGTGACTCAGGAGCGGTGGCGAGAGGCGACGAGGAAGAGCCAGGAGAGGGAGGAGTCGAGAAGGGACTGGCGCGAGCGCATGTAGTGCCAGGCCCGGGCGAAGGGCAACCAGGCGCGCTCGCCGACGAGGACCTGGGACTCCTCGAGCTTCTGGCGCGGAATCCACCGGCCGCCCAGGTGGCGCACCAGCACCTCACCCAGGTAGGCGCCAATGGCGGGCACTGCGTGCGCGTCGATGTTCGCCCTCAGGCGGGTGGAGGGGAAGTCCTCGCGCCAGAAGTAGAAGTCGACGTCCGTGAGGGACGCGGGAGAGGCCTCGAAGACGGAGGGCACGTCGGTGTGCAACAGCGCCACGAGGTGCTCGGCGAGGGAGCGGAAGTGCGCGCACGCGCGCTCCACGTCCTCGACGTCCGAGGGGAAAGCGGCGTGGGCGGGCAGCCACTCCTCGGGCTCGGGAGGGCGCCAGGCATTCAATTCGGCGATTGTGCGAGGGCGTTGGTGACTGGCGACGAGGTCCACCACGCGCGAGAGGAGCGGAGCCATGTCCGGGTGGAAGTGGGGCTCGACGGGAGCGAGCGCGGCGCTGCGCTCGCGCAAGGCGCGCAGCACCGTGTGGTAGTCGAGGTCCGGCCGGAGGTGGACATGGGCACGGGCCTGGACTTCCCGCGCCGCGTCGCTGGCGAAGTCGGCGGGAGTGGGCCAGAGCACCAGGAGGACGGAGCCGTCGGGCAACTCCTCCACCCGGTGGGCGGGCGTGGACAACATCCGCTCGCGGCCCACGGACTCCACCAGCTTCGGGCCAAAGACATTGAGCCAGAACACCTCGTAGATTTTGTCGAATCCGTCCCTGCGTGCGGTTTTTTCATCCCGACCAAAGTAGGGAGAGCCCGACAACAGCATGTCATCGATGCCGTGGGCCGAGGTATGAGCAACGGGATAGCGAGAGGCCCAGAGGCGCACCATCTCCACGAACTGGCGGCAGCGCTCCTCCTCCGCGAAGAAGAGCAAGGGCTTTACACTGATGAAGATTCTCAGTTCAGGAGGCAGCGGCGGAAGCCAGAGACGAAGCGCTATATCCAACGGGGGCCACTGCGTCCGGTAGAGTCCCAGTCCCGTGCTGTTGTCTTCACGCTGCTCCTCGAGTGCCTTCCAGAAGGAAGAACGGGAGTATTTGCGTTGCCGCGTGCCCTTGACGACGTCGGGCATCCATTCGCCCGCGTGCTCCTCGAGCGCCTGGAGGAAGGGCTCCAATTCGCGCTCCAGTGGGGCTTGAGGATCAAACGCGCCTTCAAAAGAGAGTTGGAGGTAGTCCTCGTCTTTGAGGCCGTGGAACTTCAGCACCTTCATTGAAACAACACCTCCACGCCCTTGAAATTCAGTTCCGCTTCTTTCACGGCTCTATTCAACACGTTTACGTTCCTCGGGATAAGTGCGCCGCCCTCGTAGACAAGGCGAACCCTTGCGACTGGCACCATGACGTCTCCGCCAACAATGGATTTGAGAGCAGGACGACGGATGTCCAACGTCTCGCCGTAATAGCCTACCGCCTCCCGGGCGTCCGCGAGCACCTGCGCTTTCAAGGAGCGCCCCTCCATTTCCAGGAAATTGCGGCTCTTGAAGCTGAAGGACTCCACGCGAGGCATCTGACCGGGGAGCGGACGCTGCTCCACGACGAGCACATCCGCGTAGCGCAGGCCACTGCCGGGCTTCCACACGCCCACCGCCCGCTCGATGCGCGGTTGATGGAAGTCCCCGAGAAAGCGCCGCGCCTCCCGGGGCAGGGCCGCGTCGGCCCGCAGCAACTCCACCATGCGGTGCTCGAAGGCCAGCCCCCGGGCGAACCACCCCCGCATCACCTCATAGGCTTCCCAGCGCAGCGGCCCCTCGTCGGCCAGGCCCCGCCGGAGCTCTCCCAGACGCTTCTCCCGGTAGGCGACGTACTCGCCCCAACGCGGATTGCCCTCGGCTCCGGGTGGAGGCTCCTCCAGGGTGGGCCGCTGCCGCTCCAACACCGCCACGTCCCGGGACAGGCGCGGGCCCGTGGCTTCGCGCTCCACCAGAACCAGTCGCGCCTCCACCGCCTCGCGCGTGAGTCCCGCCCCCTCGTCCATCAGAGAGGCAAGACTCGCGGGGCCGCTGCCCACGCCGCCCTTCCCCGCCGATGGGCCCGTGCGCTGGGGCTTCTCCTGGGACAGCCACGCCTGGGCCCGCGCGACGTTTCCCCGGGCTTCGCGCAGAGCCAGCGCCGCCTCCATGCCTCCCTCGGCCACGAAATAGGCCGCCTCCCGCCGCGCCCGAATCTCCTCGAGCAACGCCTTCACCCCATTCGCGCCCAGGAGCGTCTCCCACTGGCGCCCCAGTGCCTGGAGTGAGTCCAGGTGCGGCACCCCGAGTTCCCCCAGGGCACGTACCCCCCGGCCCCCCGCGTACAGCGTCACCGCCAGGGCCGCGGGCGCCAACTCCCTCGTGGCCCGCTCGTACTCGCCCCGGGCCAGCGAGGCGAGGCCTTGTCCCGTCCCCGCCGCCAGGTAATAGAAGCCCAGCGGCACTCCGAAAGTCATTGCGTCGAAGCTGCCCACCACCACGCTGCCGGGGGCGAAGTGCCGCAGCGCCAGCGCCCGCTCCACCTCGTGCGCCGCCTCCCGGTAGGGCGCGGGCAACTGCGCCCACCGCGTGGACAACTCCACGTAGCGCAGGCCGTCACTCACCGGAATGGTGGAGAGCATGTCCCGGACGGCACGAGCCAGGCCCCTGGGCACGTCACTGGCGCGCTCGTCCCGCTCGGGGTAGGCCGAGAGCGGCAGGCCTCGCGCCTCCAACTCCGCGCACACCGTGGGCATGAGCGCCAGCGTCTGTCCCAATTGCTTGTCCCGGGCCAGCAGGCGCAGCAGCGCGTCCACCTCGTCGTCATGGGCCGAGTGCAACACGAAGAGGGCGAATACCTCCGCGTGTACCGGGCCGTAGCGCTCGGTGGCGGTGAGCAGGAAGGAAGCACGCTTGCGCTGGAGGACTTCGGCGGCGTCCTCGCGCACCGGCCCCAAGGCGCCCAGGCGCACCGCGCCCCAGTCATCCAACGCCTCCACCAGCCGGGGCATGTCCACCCGCCGCTGCAGGGCGACGTAGTCCGCGGGCGAGGCACACCTCAGCCAGGGCGCCAGCAGCGCCTCGGTGTCTCTCGAGCCCAGGTCCGGCCAGCCCTCCAGCGCGGCCGTGCCTCCACAGGCGTCCTCCCGGGAAGGAAAGCCCCCCGCCCCTCCCTCCAGCCTCTTCTGAACGACGGAGACGGCCGAGTGTGGCCTCGCGAGCAGCCCTCCGAGTGGCGGCCCCGTGGCACACCCCACGAACAGCACCAGTGCGGCCAGGAGCACCGGGACAATGCCTGGCCCGGGCGAAGGGCAACCAGGCGCGCTCGCCGACGAGGACCTGGGACTCCTCGAGCTTCTGGCGCGGAATCGTAACAGCTCGCCGTGCCCCTCCAGCGCGGTTCGAGGCTGCACGCGGGGGGACGGCGTGGGACGGGAAGGGATGACGAACCCGAGGAAAATCAAGGCGATAGCGGGTAACAGCGCGCCCTGCTTGAGGTTTTCTATCGCCCTGCCCACGGGTTCGAATCCCGTCGGAACCTCACTGGCGCAGGAGCTGCTTGAGCGGCAGCGAGACGAGGAAGGTCGACCCCTCCCCGGGGGTGCTCCGCGCCTGGATGCTTCCCCCGTGCCGCTCGACAATCTTGCGGCAGATGGCGAGGCCAATCCCCGTGCCCTCGTACTGACCACGCCCGTGCAGGCGCTGAAACACGTCGAAGATGCGCCCGGCGAACTTCTCCTCGAAGCCGATGCCGTTGTCCGCCACCACCAGCTCACACTGCTGCGAGCGCGGCTCCACCGTGCCGCGCACGGAGATGACGGGAGGCACTCCCTCGCGGCGGAACTTGAGGGCGTTGCCCACCAGGTTCTGCAGGAGCTGGCGCATCTGCATGGCATCCGCCTCGAGCACGGGCAGCTCTCCCAGCGTGACGGTCGCTCCCGCCCGCTCGATCGCCGTCTCCAGGTCCGTCAGCACCTCGCGGGCGACGGTGGCGAGGTTCACCTGGGTATAGGGCCGGGCGTTCGACGACACCCGGGAGAAGGAGAGCAGGTCATCGATGAGCCGGCGCATGCGCGTCGCGGCCCCCTGCATGCGCTCGACGTAGCCGCTGCCCTCGGAGCTGAGCGTGGCGGCGGACGTCTTCACCAGGCGCTCGCCAAAGGTCTGGATCTTCCGCAGCGGCTCCTGCAGGTCGTGCGAGGCCACGTACGCGAAGCTCTCCAACTCGCGGTTGGAGCGCTCCAGAGCGAACTGGGAGCGCTTGAGCTCGGTGATGTCGGTGAGGATGATCGTGAAGCCGCTGATCTCCTGCCCTCTCCGGATGGGCGCGACCCGGGCCATGTACCAATCGGCGCCGGTGTGGAGGGAGGGAGGAATCTCGAAGGACTGGCGCTCCCCGGTCGTGAGCACCTTCTGGATGACGTCGCGGACCGGCTCGACCATGTACGGATCGAACCAGGAATAGAGGAGGGTCCCCATCGCCATCTCGGGGGTATGCATGGGCAGGGTGTAATTGATGAAGCGAATCCGCGCCTCGAGATCACAGGCGAACATGATGTTCGGCGACTGCTCGATCAGCGTCTGGAGGCCGAACATCCCCTCCATCCCCTCCATCTTCTTCTCGTGGCTCGCCGCCAGCCGGGTGGCCAGGTCATTGAGCGCCACGGCCAGCGGAGCGAGCGGTCCACTCCCCACGAGCAAGGGAGCATGGGGCTGATGGGCCGCCATCTTCCCAACCAGCTCGAGCAACTCCGCGACCGTCGTCTCGGGAGCCGATACCGCCTCCGGAGCTTCGTCCTCTGCACTCATGTCCCTCCCTTGGACGGCACGCGCCTCGCGGTCGTGGTGGTGATCATGGCCGTGACCGTGGCGATGACCATAGCGCGAACTTTCCAGCGCCTCTACCCGCCCACCCGCGCTTGACCGTCGGCCCTGCGATGCGATGGTTGCGCCTCTCGGAGGGCTTCAATGCTCGGGAACATTCTCATCGGTGTCGCGGGTGTCTTGGTCCTTTTCGTCACGGTGGTGGCCACACGGCCGTCCGCCTATCGCGTCGAGCGCGAGCTCGCGGTCGCTGCTCCACCTGATCTCGTGTTCGGTGTTCTCAACGACCTCCATCAGTTCGCGGGTGTCTTGGTCCTTTTCGGTTCGCCGTGGGAGAAGCTCGATCCCAACATGCAGAAGACCTTCGAAGGCCCCGCGGCGGGCGTCGGTCAGTCGTATTCGTGGAGCGGCAAGGAAGTCGGCAAGGGAAAGATGACGATCGAAGAGAGCGTCCCTGGCCAGAAGGTGGGCATGAAGCTCGAGTTCGTGGAGCCGATGAAATCCACGGCAACCTGTGCGCTCACCCTCGCGGGTACGCCGACCGGCTCGTTCGTGACGTGGTCGATGGATGGGAACCACAATTTCATAGGCAAAGCCTTCGGCATGTTCATGAACATGGACAACATGCTCGGCGCCGACATCGAGAAGGGGCTCGCCCAACTGAAGGCCGTCGCCGAGGGCAAGCAGGTAGCAGTAGCGGCCGCTGGCGCGGCTCGGGCTGACGCCGACAAGGGAGGGCGAGGGCCGGGGTGACCAGAAGAAGCGGCTAAAGGCCATGCTCCGGGAGCTGAGGCTCGCGAAGATGGGCAGGGGACCGGGGCTGGAATGGGCGGTGGCCCCGATGCCGCAAAAACCGATTACCAGGGATCGACAGGACCTCGCGGACAAGGAAGCCCTGGAAGACGAGGCTCCAGATCTCCAGGGCCACATTGTCGTCATGGACTGGTGCTGAGATGGCAGCCAAGCGAAAAATTACCCTCATCGTTTACGCGCCTGCGCTCGTGGGCGACGACAGCCGCCCTGTGGCCGTGGTTCATGAAATGGAGCGTGCGTTCCCTGGCTTGCGCCTGGGATGGACGACTTCACTGGACGGGCAGCGCACCCTCTTGGCGAATCGCGATGCATGGCTGGTCCAACAGAGGATGGACCGAGAATTTCCGCTCCTCCACAACGGCGATGAGCGTGACTACGTCTCGGTGTATGGAATGGAAGCGTCGGCGACCAGTGCGCCGGGAGGTCAGGCCCAGCTCGAAGTACACGCGAAGCTCCCACTGAGCCCAGAAGGTATCGCAGCGGCAGCGGATGCGCTGGAGGCCGTGGCAGAAGCCGCGCGCGCGTACTGGGGGCATGCCACGCCGTTCAGGGCAAGCGTGGACATCGCGCGCCAGACGAAGAATCGGCCAGACGACCTGGGGCCTCCTCCTCGCGGGCTGCCGGTGATCAAGTCCCCTGGAGCCATGCACTCGCCTGAGATTCCGCATCGCCTCGGGTGGCTGAACTACTGGTCGGACGCTGCCGCACGGGCCATCGGCTTTCCGGACCCCGCCCGCGACGAGGAGCTGCTCTCGCGCTCACGGCGTACAGCGACGGGCGGGTGGTGCGTCAAACTCACCGAGGCGCCGCTCGACCTGGAAAACCCCGCCCACCTGGACGCGCTCAAACGGGCCTACGAGCGCTTTCCGGAGATCGGCGGGCGCGCAGCCCCTTGAGGCTCAGCACAGCGCGCGGGGGTTGTCCTTCGCTCGCCGCGATCGGGCAAGGTAGTGTCGGGTCGTTGAACCACCTGGGACGAGGAGGCCTCGATGGGGGTCGTGTATCTGCTTATCTATATCCTCGGGGGGGCCTTGGTGACCCTCGGCGTCTCTCACGTCACCGAGGATGTGTTGAAAGGCGCCCCCGTGGGAGACGCACTCGTCCCAGTGGCCCTGGGCGCGGGCCTCATCTGCCTCGCCGGGCTGCTGCACGCGCTGGTCGAGCGGCGGCGAAACCCGGGAGGCACGTCGCGTGCGTCGTCATCACGAATGGGGCGCCGCTCGCTCGCCCTGGCTGGCGCCATGTGGGCCGTGCCCATCATCGTGGCGTGGATTCAGTTCGAGTTGTTCATCAATCCCGTCCTGGCGATGCCTCATGCCACGGTGCTGGGCGGAATCGCCCTCACCTTCGGAGTGTGCTCCCATCTCATGGCGAAATGGCCCCTGAGGCGGGTGGCGACGACGATGGCGGTGGCGGTCGTCGGCCTGCCGTTCGGGCTGCTGGGCGCCGCACTCCCCATCCAACATTTCACCCATCACCTCACCGACGTGGTGATTCCGCTCAGAGACCCCGTGACCCGGGAGGACAGGAGCATCGAGCACAAGCGTGACGAGGTGGACATGCCCACGGCCCCTCTCAGGGTGGACGAGGCAACGCTGGACCTGGTCCGGGCTTTCGCCGAGGCCAAGGCCATCAACGTCGCGGATGAAATCGCCGCGGGGCGCATGCGACAGCTCGAGGATGGCAGCTACGTCACCGTGAATCCTGACGGAACGGAGACGCCCCTCGGCGGTCGAGGGGACATGGAACAGGCGTTCGTCGAAGCACGCGAGACCGATGAGCAACGTGCCGCCGAGGAGCAGGCGGCAAGAGTGGCGGAGTGGGAACGGGAGCTGCGGCAACGCAAGCAGGGCGGGCGACTGTTCAGCCGGGTGGCGCCCGACTGAGCCTCGCCGGACAGGAACCCTTCAAGTCGACATCCCCGCGCGCAGCAGCGCCACGGCGCTCGCCATGTCCTCGGGGAGCGGGGACTCCAGCACCCGCGCCTCGACTCCGGGAAGGGCCGGCCACTCCAACCGCGCCGCGTGCAGGGGCGTGCGCGCCAGGACCTGGCCCTCCCCCACTCCACCCAACTCCCGCGCCGTCCAGGGCGTGTCCCGGCCATACTGATGGTCCACCAGGAGCGGGTGCCCGAGCGACAGCAGGTGCACGCGAATCTGGTGCGTGCGTCCCGTGAGCGGCTCGGCCTCCACGAGCGACGCCGAGGCGAACACCTCCACCGGCCGGAACTTCGTCGTCGAGGGCTTGCCTTCCTCGCCCGGCCGGGCCACCCGCATGCGGCCCTTGCGACCGGACGCCAGCGCCGCGTCCACGACCTGGGGCGCCTCCAGACGCCCCTCCACCAGCGCGAGGTAGCGCTTGTGCACCTGGCCCGACTCGAAGGCCATGGACAGCGCGCGGTGCACCTCGGGCGTCAGGGCGAACACCACCACCCCCGACGTGTCCCGATCCAACCGGTGCACCACGTACACCTTGCGCTTCAGCCGGGCTTCCAATTCCTCGCGCAGGGAGGGCGCCGCGTCCTCGGAGCGCCCGGGGATGACGAGCATCCCCGCGGGCTTGTCCACCGCGAGCAGCCCCGCGCCCTCATGGAGAACGCGGATGCCGCTCACTCGTAGTCCGAGGCCGGCACCACCGTCACCGACCCCAGCCCCTTGAGCTGCTTCTTCACCGCGGACGCCTTGCCCAGCAGCACGATGAGCGGCGCCTTGGCGAACAGGTACTTCGCCGCCACCTCCTGCGTCTGCCGGGGCTTCACGGCGAACAGCCGCTCGCGGAACTTCTCCACCCAGTCGTCCCCGAGCCCGTGCACCCGGATGTCGCCGATGACGGACGCCACCGACTCGTTCGTCTCCGTGCGCAACGGGTAGAGCCCCGCCAGGTAGCGCTGGGCCTTCTTCAGCTCCGCGGCGCTGATGCCGCTCTCACGCACCTTGGCCACCTCGGCGAGCGACACATCGAGCATCTCGCGCGTGCGCTCCGTCTGGGTGAAGGTGGAGATGGCGAAGACGCCCCCCACGTTGAGCATGTCGAAGTAGCTGTTGATGCCGTACGTGAGGCCACGCTCCACGCGCACCTCGTTCACCAGCCGCGAGGTGAAGCCACCGCCCAGCACGTTGTTCATCGCCGCGGACGGGAAGTAATCCTCGTGGCCCATGCGGAAGCCCGGGCCTCCCAGGCGCACCTGCGTCTGCGTCTGGTCCGGCTTGTCCACCAGCAGGATGCGGCCCGTGGCGATCTTCCCCACCGCGGGCGGCTGCCGCGGCTTGTCCGGCCCACCCGTCCACGCACCGAAGGCCTTCTCCGCCTCCTCGGCCACGAGCCCCGGATCCACCGCGCCCACCACCGACAGGAGCGCTACCTTGGGGCCCAGCCGCTCGCGGTGGAAGCGCACCAGGTCCTCGCGCGTGAAGGTGCGCACATGCGCCGTGCTGCCCCCCACGTCATGGCCATAGGGATGGGTGCCCCACAGCGCCCGCGTGAAGGCCCGATCCGCGATGGCTGACGGATCATCCAGATCATTGGCGAAACCCGCCAGGGCCCGCTCGCGCGCCAGCTCCACCTCGCGCGCGGGGAAGGACGGCTCGCGCACGAGCTCCCCCAGCAGGGCCAGCATCGCCGGGAAGTGCTCGGCGGGCGTGGTGACGTAGAAGGACAGCAAGTCCTCGTTGCTGCCCACCGCGAAGCTCGCGCCGACGAACTCGATGGCCTCATCGATCTCATCCGCGCTCTGGCGTGCCGTGCCCCGGCGCATCAGCCGCGCGGTGAAGTCCGCGAGGCCGTGCTTGTCCTTGGGATCCACCGCGCTGCCCGCGTGCACCGCGAGCCGCATGGCCACGAGCGGCAACGGGCCCCGCTGGGCCGCCAGCACCGTCAGGCCACTGGACGTGGTGCTCTCGTGGAACGTGGGCAGCATCAATCCGCTCGTGGTGGAGGCGGGCTTCACCGGAGCGGGCTTCGGACGCTTGACGGCCATGTTCACGCCACCTCCTTTCCATCCGCGGCCACTTCCTCGCCGGCCTCGAGGGCCGAGGGAAGGAGCGTCACCACCGAGCGGCGCTCGGGCGCGAAGTACTTCCGGGCCACCGCGCGCACCTGCTCGTGGGTGGCCGCCGCGTACACGGAGGGCAGACTGAGCCCATCACGCCACGAGCCGAGCAGCGCCTCGTAGTGGCCCATGGCGTGGGCCCGACCACTGTTGGTGGCCAGCTCCCGGAGGTGATCCGCGCGCAGGTTGTTCTTCGCCTTCTGCAGCTCGCGCTCGGTGACGCCCTCGGCCACCAGATGGGCCAGCTCCGCGTACAGCGCCTCCTCCACCTTGCGGGGATCCGAGTCCGGCTTGAGCTCCAGGAAGAAGAGGATGATGCCGGGATCCACCCGCCAGCCCCAATCCACGCCCACGGAGACGGCGAGCTGGGTGTCATAGACGAGCTTCTTGACCAGACGGCTGCCCTCGCCCTTGGTCATCACGTACTGGAGGATGTCGAGCAGGAGCGTGTCCTCCTCGCGGGCGGACGGGCCCCGGTAGGCGATCATCAGGGCCGGGGACTGGGCCGGGTGACGCACCTCGGCGCGGCGCTCGCCCTTCTGCTCGGGCTCGGCGTTGAGCACGGGCACGGGCGTGGGGCCCTTGGGGATGTCCCCGTAGTACTTGCGCACCAGCGCGAGCGTCTTCTTCGGATCGATGTCCCCGACAATGTAGAGCACCGCGTTGTTGGGCGCGTAGTAGGTGCGGAAGTATTGCTCGCAATCCTGGCGGGTGATGTTCTCGATGTCCTTCATCCACCCGATGACGGGCCAGCGGTAGGCATGCGCCTTCCACACCAGCGTGCCCAGCTCCTCGTCCATGATGCCGGTGATGTCGTTGTCCACCCGGACGCGGCGCTCCTCCATCACCACCTGACGCTCGCTGGTGAGCGCGGCGTCGTTGATGCGCAACGAGCGCATCCGGTCCGACTCCAGGTCGAGCACCGTCTCCAGCGCGTCCGCGGCGAAGTCCTCGTAGTACACGGTCATGTCCGTGGACGTGTAGGCGTTGGAGCGGCCGCCATTGGACTCGAGCACCTGATCGAACTTCTTGGGGCCGTACTTCTTGGCCCCGTTGAACATCATGTGCTCGAACAGGTGGCTGATGCCGGTGATGCCGGGCCGCTCGTTGCGGCTGCCCACCTGGAAGAAGGTGTAAAGACTCACCACCGGGGTCTGGGGGTTGGCCAGCAGGCGCACCCGGAGGCCGTTGGGCAGGGTGGCCTCCTGGACGTCGAAGAGGGACTGCAGGATGGGGTCCGCCGCGCGAGGGGCGGTTTTCACTTGAGCCTTCGCCATGGGAGCACCCTATAACGGCTCCTGGGGGGGACAAACACGCGTTTCACGGATGGACTGTCAGGCATACTTCCCTTTCCCGCCCCCGCCGGAGGAAGCGTGATGCAGCCGCAAGCCATGTGGTCGCCCGAGAATCTGCGCAACCCCTACCCCTTCTACGCCGCGCTTCGGGAGAGCGCTCCCGTCCACGTGCTGGCGGCCTTCGGTGGCACCCATGCCATCACCCGCTACGACGACATCGCCCCCATCCTCAAGAATCCCACGCTGTTCTCCTCCCAGCGCATCGCCCCGGGCCTCCACCTGCCCAAGGAAGTGGGCGAGCAGGCCCGCCGGTTCTTCCGCGCCCAGAACAACCTCATCGCCTCGGACCCGCCCCAGCACACCCGGCTGCGCACGCTGGTGGGCAAGGCCTTCACGCCCCGCCGCATCGCCGAGATGGAACCGCGCATCCGCGCCATCACCCGCCAACTGCTCGAGTCCATGCTGGCCCACGAGGAGTTCGACCTGATGGCGGAGCTGGCCGTGCCCCTGCCCGTCATCGTCATCAGCGAAATGCTCGGCGTGGAGCCCGAGCGCCGTCAGGACTTCAAGCGCTGGTCGGACCACGTGGTGCAGACCGTGGCCCTGTCCCAGGGCAAGCTCGACCCCGGCCCCATCCTCCAGAGCCTCACCCAGCTCCACGCCTACCTGGAGGAGACCATCGAGCGCCGCCGCCGCGAGCCCCAGGGCGATCTCATCAGCGCGCTCGTGGAGGCCGCCGAGGGCTTCCTGGAGGTGGAGGACCTCATCTCCTTCACCCGCTTGCTGCTCGTGGCGGGCAACGAGACCACGACGAACCTGCTCGGCAACGCCCTGGTCTCCCTGCTGCGCTCCCCCTCGGAGTTCTCGCGTCTCCAGGCCGACCCCACCCTCATCCCCTCCGCCATCGAGGAGACGCTGCGCTACGAGGGCCCCGTCCAGTCGCTCATGCGCATGACCACCCAGGACACCCAGATCGCCGGCCACCCCATCCCCGAGGGCACGCGCCTCTTCCTCGTGCTCGCGGCCGCCAACCGCGACCCCCGCCGCTTCACGGAGCCGGACCGCTTCGACATCACCCGCCAGGATCAAGGCCAGCTCGCCTTCGGGCACGGGGTGCACTTCTGCCTGGGCGCCCCGCTCGCGCGTTTGGAGGCGAAGGTGGCCCTGGAGGAACTGCTTCCCCGGGTGCGTCAGCTCGCGTTCGCGCCCGGCCAGGAGCACGACATCGATTGGGGCGAGTCCTTCCTGCTCCGAGGCCCCCGACGGCTGCGGCTCAGGGCCGAGCGGAGCCCTCCTCCAGCCCACCGCCGATTGTCCGAGGAGAAGCCATGACCCCCTCACCATTCGCCGCCCCGCAGCTCGTCATCAACAGCCGCATGCTGTACTCGAGCTGGATTCCCGCGGATCCCCAGGCCGCCGCCGCGCTGCTGCCCCCGGGGCTTCAACCGGCCAGCAACCGGGCCATCTTCATGAACCAGTACGTCGTCGACTCGGAGGACCAAACGTCGAGCTTTGGCGCCTACTCGCTCACTTACCTGGGAGTGGACCTGGCGGGCCGTACCGCGCCGGACGGAGTGACACCCGCGCGCTTCTTCACCTTCTATTTCAACTCCTCGGAAGGCGTGCGCGGCTACGCGCGCGAGCGGGGCGTTCCCGCCTCGCCCGGCGCGACGGTGCTGGAGTTGGAAGGCGATCAGCTGGTCGCCACCACGAGCGTGGACGGCGTGCCCATCATCCGCACCGTGGCCCGGGTGGGCGCGAAGATCGGCGCGGTGGCACGTGGCCACCTGCTGTACGTGACACGCGTGGGCGAGCGCCTGGTCGCCGGGAACTACCCCTACGTGGGCGAACTGGCCTCCCCCTTCGAATTGCTGTCATTGGAGTTCCTCGCCAAGGATCATCCGGTGTACGCGCTGCGTCCGGAGAGCCCCCTGCGACGGGTGGAGGGCTGGTGCTGGTACGCGCCTCGGGACTCCTTCGTCTACCCGGGCGGCGAGTACGACTTCGTGCCCTGAGTCCAAGTGATGACTGCGCGGCAGAGCGCGGACGCGGGAGCCGACTTTCCGCTTCATCGGGCGACGGTCGAGGCTAGTGTCGTACCCGCTTCGTAACACCTTGCACCCCTTGGGAGATCCTGACGCCATGACGATTCGCGCCCTGCTGGTTGCCGCCGCCCTCACCACCATGCCCGCCCTGGCGCAGACGCCAGACGCGGGGACGCCCGCCGACGCGGGGACGAAGCCGCCGCCCAAGCAGGGGGAGACGGTGAAGGCGCCGCTGAAGGACGCGCAGGGCAAGGACGTGGGCGAGGTCACCTTCGAGCAGGCGCCGACCGGCGTGCTGGTGAAGGGCACGCTGACGGGCCTGCCCCCGGGCGAGCACGCCATCCACATCCACGAGGTGGGCAAGTGCGAGGCGCCGGCGTTCACGACGGCGGGCGGCCACTTCAACCCGAAGAAGAAGGCGCACGGCATCCTGTCGCCCAAGGGCAAGCATGAGGGTGACCTGCCCAACCTGTACGTCGGCCAGGACGGCCGCGTGCAGTTCGACTTCTTCGCGCCGGACCTGAAGGTGAAGGCGATGTTCGACAAGGACGGCTCGGCCGTCGTGGTGCACGCCAAGCTGGATGACTACCACTCCGACCCCGCCGGTGACGCGGGCGGCCGCATCGCGTGCGGCGTGGTGGAGAAGTAGCACCACTGTCGCTTCCGGCGCGGGGCCTCATCCGGCCTCGCGCCGAACAGTGGTGGCAGGTCGCGTCCTGGCGATTCACCGGCTCGGCGAGCCCCTTGCGCACCGCTCATTCACCCAGCGCGCCTGCTCCGCACGATTGGACTCCGAGCAGGCATGCACCGGGCCATCCATCATGGGATTCTGCTCGGATGATTAAATTACATGGGCCTTCATGTTCTCACATCGAGAAGGTTCATGAGTCAGTTGGCGGACGTGCTGGATGCTCGGCAGAACGAGATCATCGACCGATGGACTGACAGCGTGCGTCACGATCTGAACCATAGGGCGGTCTCCCCATCCGAACTGGTGGATCACCTGCCCGCGCTCCTCCAGGAACTCGCCAGGAGTCTGCGGAGCCCTCCGGGGAGGGGCCCGAACGCATCCTCGCACAAGTATCAGGAGATGGGACGTGCCCATGGAGCCCAGCGCTTCAGGCTCGGCTTCGACCTGGACATGCTGGTTCGTGAGTACGGCCTGCTGCGGGGCCAGCTGTTCGACCTCATCGAGGAGAACAGCCTCCTCATCACCCTGGAAGAGGTTCGGTTGTTGACGGACTTCGTGGCCAACTCGATCACGGAGGCGGTGAGCGAATACGGACATCAGAAGGAGGCCGAACGCGAGCGGCTCCTGCAAGAGACCGAGCGGTTGAGGGCCACCGCGGAGCTGGGCCGCGCCCGTCTCAGCGCGCTCTTCATGCAGGCGCCCGTGGCCATCGCCATCCTCCGGGGCTCCGGGCTCGTCATCGACGTGGCCAACCCCCTGATCTGCCGCCTGTGGGGACGCACCCTCGAGCAGGTCCTGGGCAAATCACTCATGGACGCAATGCCAGAACTCCAGGGTCAGGGGTTCGACACAATCCTCTACGAGGTGATGCGGACCGGCGTGCCCTTCGTGGGCACGGAGATTCCCGCACAATTGATACGCATTCCCGGGCAGGTGGCCGAGGACGTGTACTTCAATTTCGTCTACGAGCCCCTGCGCGACGAGGCGGGCGCCATCGAGGGCATCATCGCCGTGGCCACGGAGGTGACGGAGGCGGTCCTCGCGCGACGGGAAGCCCAGCGGCTGGCCCAGGAGGAGAGCGCCCGCCGGGGCTTCGAACAGCAGCTCATCGGCATCGTCAGCCATGACCTGCGCAATCCCCTGGGCGCCATCCTCCTGGGCATGCAGTTGCTCTTGCGCCGGGAAGATCTGGACGCACGCACCATCAACTCCCTGGCCCGGCTCCAGACGAGCGCGGAGCGCGCGGTGCGCATGGTGAGGGATCTGCTCGACTTCACCCAGGCACGTCTGGGGGGAGGACTGCGGATCGATCGCAAGCCCGTGGACCTGCACGCCGTGGTCCGCGCGTCGGTGGATGAGTTGCAGGCAACACACCCCGAGCGCGAGCTGCGGTTGGAGCAGGGAGGAAACGCCCTGGGCCCCTGGGACGCGGACCGGTTCGCGCAGGTGGTGGGCAATCTGGTGGGCAACGCGCTCAAGTACAGCACTCCCGACACCCCCGTGCACATCCGAGTCCTGGGAGACCCCCAGGGTGTGCTGCTCGAGGTGCACAACTGGGGCGAGCCCATTCCCGCCGACGCCCTCCCCCGGCTCTTTCAGCCGCTCCATCGCGCGGTGGTGGGCGTGGACAACACGACCCGGAGCGTGGGGCTGGGCCTGTACATCGTGGATCAGATCGTCCGCGCGCATGGCGGAACCCTCTCCGTGACGTCGACCGGACGCGATGGCACCACCTTCACCGTCCGGCTGCCGCGGGGAGCTTGAGCCAGAACCGTTGCTCCCCGGCGAGGCTCCTGGCAAGAGAGGGCGGCGCGCCCCCGCGTGGCCCGAGCATGGCCCACCCAGACATGAAGGACAGCCCGCGCTCCGCGTCCCCAGCGGCTCGCGCACCGAGGACACCGTGGCCGACATCGACGAGGAATACCGCGCGGATGCGCGCCGCTCGTTCCTCCTGGCGCTCAACGACCGGCTGCGTGACCTGGGCGAGCCGACCAGCCTCATCGAGGCGACGACCCGCATGGTGGGCGAACACCTGGGCCTTGCCCGCGTCGGCCATGTCGAATTCGAGCCCACGGGAGACGCCGGGCGCATCACCCACCTCTGGGAGGACGCGCGGGTCGCCCCCTCCCCGGAGGAACAGGCCCATCTGGAGCAACTGGGCCCGCCCCACCTGAAGCAGTTGCGCGAAGGGCGTGCCCTCGCGGTGGACGCCCTGCCCTCGGCGCCGGGGATGACCACCCTGGCCACGCCCATCCTCGACAAGCAGGGGCGCGGCGTGGCGTTCCTGTTCCTGCAACGCGCCACGTCCCAGCCGTGGACGGAGGTCGAATTCCGACTCGCGCGCGAGGTGGCCGAGCGCCTCGGGATGGCCGTCGAGCGGGCCCGTTCCGAAGCGGCGCTGCGCTCCACCGAGGAGCGCTACCGGCTCGCCGCGCGCGCGACCAACGACGCCATCTGGGATTGGGACCTCATCACCAACCATGTGCAGTGGAACGAGGCCCTCCACGCCACCCATGGACATGCCCTCGCGGACGTGGAACCCACGGGTAATTGGTGGATTCGTCACATCCACCCCGAGGACCGGGCGCGCGTCGATACGAACATCCACGCGGTGATCGACGGGGGGGGCGAGCACTGGACGGACGAGTACCGGTTCCTGCGCGCCGACGGCACCTATGCCCATGTGCTCGACCGGGGCTTCGTCGCCCGCGACCGGAATGGACGTGCGCTGCGAATGATTGGCGCCATGCTCGACCTGAGCGCGCGCAAGCAAGCCGAGCAATCGCTGCGGGACAGCGAGGACCACCTGCGCATGGCCACCGCGGCGACACGGCTCGGCATCTTCGACTTCCACCCCCAGAAACAGGAGCTGGTCTGGGACGCGCGGTGCAAGGAATTGTTCGGTCTGCCACCGGACGCCGCCGTCTCCTACGAAACCGCCTTCCTCCGGGGTATTCACCCCGAGGATCGGGAGGCGACGGACAAGGCCGTGCAACGCGCGCTCGCGCCCAACGGTCCGGGGACCTTCGATTTGGAGTACCGCACCCTGGGCATCGAGGATGGCGTCGAGCGGTGGATCTCCGCCAAGGGGCGCACGACCTTCGAGAACGGCGTCGCCGCGCGGCTCATTGGCACCGTGCTGGACATCGGTGAACGCAAGCGCAACGAGCAGGCGCTGCGCGAGCTGAACGCCACCCTGGAGCAACGGATCGCGGAGCGCACGGACGAACGCGACCGCATCTGGCGCACGTCCAGCGATCTGATGGGAGTCGTGGACTTCCATGGCCACTTCAGGTCCCTCAATCCGGCCTGGTCGCGCCTGCTTGGGTTCGCCGAGGACACCCTCCGCTCACGCTCCCTGGTGGACATCCTCCACCCGGAGGATCGTCCCGCCACGCTCTCCGCCCTCCAGCAGTTGACGCACGGCGAGCGGTTGGGCCGCCTGGAGCAACGGTTGCGGTGCGCGGATGGAAGCTGGAAGACGATCTCCTGGACCGCGTCCGCCAGTGACAACGCCATCTACGTGATCGGCCGCGACATCACCGAACAACGCGCGACCGAGGAGGCCTTGCGCCAGGCCCAGAAGATGGAGGCGGTGGGCCAGTTGACGGCGGGCATCGCGCACGACTTCAACAACCTGCTCGCGGGCATCATGGGCGGACTGGAGCTCATGCGGCTGCGGATCGCCCGGGGCCAGGTGAACGAGCTCGGCCGGTACATGGACGCGATGACCCAGTCCGTCAACCGCGCGGCCGCCCTCACCCACCGGCTGCTCGCCTTCTCCCGCCGCCAATCCCTCGACATCAAGCCGGCGGACGTGAACGACGTCATCTCCTCCATGGAGGACCTGATCCGCCGCACCCTGGGCGAGAACATCTCCTCGACGAAGCTCCTCGCGAAGGGGCTGTGGCTGGCGACCACGGACCGCAACCAGTTGGAGAACGCCATCCTCAACCTCGTCATCAATGCCCGCGACGCGATGCCCAACGGGGGCGCACTGACGATCGAGACGAAGAACACGCACCTGGACCTGGCCTACACCCGCGACAAGGACGGGCTGCGCCCGGGGGACTACGTGGTCATCGGCGTGAGCGACACGGGCACCGGTATGCCGCCCGAGGTGATCGCCCGCGCCTTCGATCCGTTCTTCACCACCAAGCCCATCGGCCAGGGCACGGGCCTCGGCCTGTCCATGATCTACGGCTTCATGAAGCAGACCGGGGGGCACGTGCGCATCCACAGCCAGGTGGGCCGCGGCACGACCTTCAACCTCTACCTCCCCCGCCACCAGACCGCGCTCGAGACCGCCCCCCAGCCCCCGGCGGAGCGTCCCCGAGCCGAGCAGGGAGAAGCGGTGCTGGTGGTCGAGGACGACGCCACCGTGCGCATGGTCATGCTCGACGTGCTGGACGACCTGGGCTACGGCGCCCTGGAAGCAGTGGACGCCCGGACGGCGATTCCCTTCATCGAGAGCGGTCAGCGTATCGACTTGCTGGTGACGGACGTGGGCCTGCCCGGCATGAACGGGCGGCAACTGGCCGAGGTCGCGCGCAAGAGTCGCCCGGAACTCCCCATCCTCTTCGTCACCGGCTACGCCCAGGGCGCCGCCGTCCGGGGTGGGTTCCTCGAACCGGGCATGGAGATGATCACCAAGCCATTCACCGTGGATGAGCTCGCGGTGAAGATCCGCGAGATGCTCGAGCGGAAATGAAGCGAGGGGCGGTGCGCTCCGTTCACCATGAAACGCGTATCCGCCCCCACGGGGGTGGCTCAGCAGTCGGACTCGCGCGCGCCGATGTCCGGGCCCTTGCCACAATAAGCCTCTCCCACGGACACGCCCGCGTCCCGCGCCGGGGAGGAGGACGAGAGCCAGAAGTCCTCGACGCTGGAGGTGAAGAACACCGGGCTCTTCTCCATCGCGTGCGCGTCCCAGCCAGTGGCCGAGCGCCAGGCGGACAGGCCCAGGTAGCTGCTGTTGTTGCGCAGCACGGCCGCGCCCGTGAGCGAGGTGTAGAGGTTCCCATCGAAGGACATGTTCTGGCGGCTCGAGCCCGCGCGCACCGCCGCGGCCGAGCAGGCCCCGAGGATGTTGTTGCGCACCTGCACGTCCTGGCTGGGCCCGGACTCCCCATTGCCCACGATGAGGCCGTAGGCGGGCATGTTCCACACGGTGTTGTGGAGCACCTTCACGTCGATGGCGGTGTCCACGCGGATGCCCGAGCCGTCGTTGCCGTCCGCGTTGTACCCGTTGAACACGCGGTTGCGCCGCAGGACGATGTGGGTGGGCGGCGCGCCCACGCGCTCACCGCCAATCTGGATGCCCCGGCCGTTGTCGCGCAACTCGTTGTCCTCGAGCGTGACATCGCGCGCGGCCACATGCACCACCACGCCCTCCCCCGCCGACGAGGACGTGCGGCGGTGGCCCCAGATGCGATTGCCCCTGAGAGTCACCCGGGTGCACGTCTTGATGTCCGCGCCGTTCTCCTGGTTCTCGTGCAGCTCATTGTCCTCGACGAGCAGGTTGTCGAAGGGCGTCCCGGCCTCCGTGGCGCCGCCCTCGGGCCCCAGGCATTGCACGCCATCCCCTGAATTGTGATGGATGTCATTGGCGCGGATGATCACGTTCTTGGAATTCGTCTGCACGCAGACGCCGTGGCTGTCATCCCCCGAGCGCCGGAAGTTGCTGATGCTGTTGCCCTCGATGAGCACGTCCTGGGCCTTCTCGGCGACGTAGACGCCCGCGCCCTCGGTGCCATTCTTGAGCGTGCAGGCACGCAGGATGCCGTGGTGTGCCCCCGAACCGCGCCAGAAGGCCGCGAAGGCCTTGTCCCCCGCCGCGTCGAAGGTGATGCCCTCGATGCGCCAGTACGCACCGCGCACGTCCAACAACGGCGTGCGGCTGCCCGTGCCGCCCTTGAAGACGGGCTTCGCGCCTGGCGCGGCCATGAGCGTGAGGTAACGGCTGGAGGAGCCACCCTTCTCATCGAGCCGCAACCGCTCGGAATACGTCCCTGACTTGAGGAAGATGGCCTCGCCCGGCTTCACCAGGGACAGCGCCTTGGCCACGGTGCGGAAGGGCTTGGACTCGCTGCCCTCGGCGGTGTCCTGACCCGAGGGAGACACCCAGAGGACGCGGGAGAACTCCGTCGCGGTCGCGGTCGCGGACATGGACAATTCCGAGGGGAAGACTCCCTCGTCAGCGGACGCGAGAACTCCGGAACCCGAGGCGAGAACACCCACGAGGGCCACGGGTGAGACAACCTTCAGCAGACGACGGATGTGCATCCACGCTCCTTGTGTGGGTTCCGATCCCAATGGGGACCGGGAAGCGAGCGCCGGACAGTTGGCTGGCCCCGGTCATTCCGCACGGGATTCGCCACCCTTGCATGGCCGTTCGCGAACGGAGCGAGCGGGCAGTGTGAATTCAAGAGGTTATGGAGCGGTCCCCGAGTTCATGGAACGGCGGGGGGGGGGGGGCGTGGCCCCGCCGGCCCGGACGAACAGCACGAGCCGCGCGCCGCGCACGCCGAAGTACTGATCGCCGGCCTGCATCAACTGGCCGCCGGGCGTGTGCTGCGCGCCGGGCAGGCT
>Ga0081606_1000266_pt1 | contig 25145 bp, 21 predicted proteins | sample EareggfetidaYelm_FD_71127 | JGI IMG/M metagenome (GOLD analysis project Ga0081606, IMG submission 71127) | Earthworm egg capsule microbial community from the University of Washington, USA - E. fetida Yelm (SPADES assembly) (version 2) | ecosystem: Host-associated > Annelida > Reproductive system... | reverse complement strand
CGTAATGCGTGAAGAACGTTCATTCCAGATCGCACGGTGGGTAGTGCTCGTGCCGCTGATTATTTTCACGGTCGCGCCGCTGTACGTCATGATCACCTCAGCGATGAAACCGTTGGTTGATGTACAGGGCGCGTTCCAATGGCTACCAACCAACTTCACCCTTCAGCCTTTTATAGATATCTGGGCGACTGTTCCGCTGGCGAAGTATTTCGGCAATAGCCTCATTGTGTCGGTGTGCGCAACTGCGTTCAGCGTCGTGATCGCAATCTTTGCCTCCTACGCGATTTCCCGCTACCGGTTTCGCGGGCGAGGAACATTCTCCGGCGTTGTGCTCTCCACGCAGATGTTTCCCGGTGTGCTGTTCCTACTGCCCCTGTTTATTATCTTCGTCAACATCGATAAGACGCTCGGATTCACGTTCCTCTACCAGACCCAGGTTGGGCTGATCGTGACCTATCTCACCTTCACCCTGCCGTTCTCAATCTGGATGCTCGCCAGTTATATGGACGGTATTCCCCGCGATCTCGACGAAGCAGCGAGGGTTGATGGAACAACCGCGTTGGGGGCGTTGTTCCGCGTGATTCTGCCGGCCGCGCGACCAGGAATCATCGCGGTAGCGGTCTATTCGTTTATGACGGCATGGGGCGAAATCCTGTTCGCGTCGCAGATGACAAACAGTGCAACCCGCACGCTGTCGGTTGGTCTTCAAAGCTATGCGACAGAAACCGATGTCTACTGGAACCAGATTATGGCCGCGTCACTCGTGGTGAGCGTTCCTGTCGTGCTTGGCTTCCTCCTGTTGCAACGCTACCTGGTCGCAGGTCTTACAGCGGGAGCGGTGAAGTAGACCACGATGACTCTGGATGTGCTCTGCGTGGGTGTGGCGACAATCGATCTGATCGCACGGGTGGATGTCATGCCCGGAGGCAACGATCGGGTGCTCTCAGCACCGTTCGTGCGCGCGGGAGGAGGTCCGGCAGCGACCGCAGCAGTCACCCTGGCGCGACTGGGAAGATCAGTCGGCTTCTGCGGTGTAGTGGGCGATGACGCGGCCGGTGTGCTCGCCCGTGCCTCCCTCGAGCAAGAAGGCGTTGATACAAGCTGGCTCGTCACCCGCCCCGGAGTCACGACCCCGGAGAGCATGGTCGTGGTATCGGGCAAAGACGCCCACCGTGCCATTATCACCACCGGGTCCGTAGGCCCAGACCCCACGGATGTCCCAAGCGATGCTGCGACCTGGATCCATGTCGATCAGGTCGGCTATGCCCCGACCCGTCAGTCACAGCGAACCGGGCGAGGGTCGGCGCTGCTCAGTATCGATGGCGGCAACCGGATCCCCGGTCTCGATCTGGTCGGTGTGGATCTCTACGCGCCCACTCTCGAGTCGCTCACGGAGCTGTTCCCCCGAGACAGTATCGGCGGACGGTTGCGGGCGGCGACTGCTGCGGGCAGCAAACTGGTCGTCGCAACGGCCGGTGCCTCCGGCACCTGGATACTCGAACACGATAAGCCGCGGCTTATCAGCTCGTTCGACGTGCAGGCGGTCTCGACGATGGGAGCCGGAGACGTGTTTCACGGCGCACTGCTCGCGGGCCTGCTCCGGGGTGATAACCTCGCCGCCGCAACCCGCTTTGCGAACGCGGTCGCCGCGCTCTCGTGCGGAGCACTTGACGGGCGCTCGGGCATCCCGACGGCACATGCCGCCGACAAATTTCTGACCACGATGACCGCTGCTAGCCGATAAAAACAAAAAGAGCAATGAAACGGAGAACCATGTCTGGAACCCCATCCACACAGCAGTTGCTGAGGCCACTCGAACTGCTCGGAGGCGGTTACGCGATGCTCGCGCTCGATCAGCGCGAATCGCTGCGGCGCATGTTCCCGCCGATTGACGGCAAACCTGTGAGCGATCAGACGCTGCGTGATTTCAAGTCCGAGGCCCTGAACGTACTCACCCCGTTTGCGAGCGGAGTGTTGGTTGACCGGCCATACACGGCCACGGACGCGCGTCCCGCGGGTCTTGCTGAGAACTGTGGCCTCATCCTCGCCGCGGATGTCCTGGATCAACCAGCAGGGATGCCTGTTGTTGACACCTGGCTCGACCCGCTGGTGACCACCGAGTTCATTAGGCATGTTGGTGCCGTCGCGATCAAGTACCTCGTGATCTGGCGCGACGATGATCAACGAACACGTCGAGGAGAGGGTGTTCGGAAATTTGTTGACCTGGCCAAGCAAGCCGGAGTCGCGAGTTTGGTTGAGGGTATTGTGCGTCCGGCGGGTCGGGATGATTGGACTGATGCTGCGGCGCGTCATCGCGCGGTTTTGGCGGCGGCGGAGGATCTGTCGTCGTACGGTGGGTCAATTTACAAGGCAGAAGTTCCGGGATACCTGCCCGGTGACCTCTCTCTTGTGCGCGAGCAGTCTCAACAGCTTTCGGGGCGGGTGGGTGGCCCCTGGGTTGTGCTATCGAACGGGGTGGAGCGTGCTGATTTTGCGGGTGCGGTGCGTGAAGCCTGTTTGGGTGGTGCAAGCGGATTTCTCGCCGGGCGTGCAATCTGGTCCGATACTGTGGGCGAGGTGGACATCGCTTCGGCGCTCGGTGAACGGTCTCGTGACCGGTTGCAGCAGCTAACCGAAATCGTGGCAGAATCCGTCGGATCGTGGACTCGTCCGGGGTGAAAGAGAAAGACATGAATTGGCATGATCAATCAGAAGGAGCGGCGGCATGATCGTCGAAGAGAGCTACCGGCACGTGTCTGCGCCTGAGCGCCGCCAACGGTTGGAACGGTTCATTTCTGATCAGGGTTACTGTACTATCACCGAGTTGTCCCGTGAGCTTGGCGTGTCAGAGATGACAATCCGTCGCGATGTGCTGCGACTGGTCGAACAGGGCAGAGTGCGTGGATTTCGCGGAGGAGTTGCCTCGCTCTCTCGTCAAGACCTGGCGGGCAGTGATTACCGATTCCGCGATGTGAAGATGGGTGACGCGAAACGCGCCATCGCCCAAAAAGCCATCGACATGCTCGGGTTGAATTCGATCATCGCGGTAGACGCCGGGACCACCACTAATCAGTTTGCAAGGATGCTCCCCACTGACCGTTCGATAAAAATAGTTACGCACTCGTTTCCCGTTGTCTCGAGCCTCGTGGGCAATGAGGGGGTCGAGGTGATCTGCCTCGGAGGCACGCTGCATCCTGAATCTCTGTCCTTCGACGGACCAGCGACTCTCGCGGCCATTTCCGGTCTGCAGGTCGAGATCCTCTTTCTTGCCGCAAGCGGCCTTGGCGAACGCGGAGCGTTCTGCGGTAACGGATTCGACGCGATCACCAAGCGTGCCCTCATCGAAGTGGCCGAGCGGGTCGTGCTTCTGGCCGACTCCACCAAGTTTTTTAGCCCGGCTATGGTCAAGATCTGTGACTGGGATGCTATTGATCGCATCATCATCGACGAGGAGATCACCGAAGATCAGGAGCGGATGCTCGAGCAAAACGATATCGAAATCGTGAAAGTAACGCACACATCCGCGCCTGTTGGCAACACGGACACGGACGCGGCACCGTGAACCGGCACCACATTGCGGTGATCGCAGGAGACGGCATCGGACTAGAGGTCATGCCCGCTGCCATCCAGTGCATTGACGACACCGCCGCCGCACACGGTCTGAGCTTCGACTGGAACCATCTTGAGTGGGGTTCTGAGTTTTATCGTCGGCACGGGAGGATGCTGCCGGTTGACGGGCTCGACACTCTCGCCGGTCACGATGCGATCTTCCTCGGTGCCGTCGGTGTGCCCGATATTCCCGATGTTGAGACTCTCTGGGGTCTACTGATCCCCATCAGGCGAGAGTTTGAGCAGTACATCAATCTTCGTCCGGTCAAAACCCTGCCGGGTGTACGTTCACCGCTTCGTGATGACCGCCCCGTTGATCTCGTGATCGTGCGAGAGAACAACGAGGGCGAGTATTCAGAGGTGGGTGGTCGTTCATACCGAGGCCTCCCCGAAGAGTCAGCCATTCAAACCTCGCTCTTCACTCGTAAGGGCATCGCGCGCGCTGCCGTCTTCGCTGCCGAACTGGCTAGCACCCGCCGGGGTCGTGTGACATCGGCGACAAAGAGCAACGGGATCGTGCACACGATGCCGTTCTGGGACGAGGTGGTGCGCGAGACGATCTCGGGCTATCCGGGGGTCGAACTGCGCAGCGAGCTCATCGATGCGCTGGCCGCGAGCCTCGTGCTGCACCCCTGGGACTTTGACGTGATTGTTGCCTCCAACCTGTTCGGCGATATCCTCTCCGACCTGGTGGGCGCACTGACCGGTTCGATCGGTTCGGCACCGAGCGCTAACCTCAACCCGGAACGAAAGCATCCGTCTATGTTTGAGCCGGTTCACGGCTCCGCACCCGATATCGCGGGCCTCGGAGTGGCTAACCCCCTCGGGCAGATCTGGAGCGGCGCGATGATGCTCGACACCCTGGGGCATCCCCGGGCATCCGCCCACGTGCAAGCCGCATGCGAGGCGGCTCTGGCCGTGGGAGTACGCACGCGCGACCTGGGAGGCACCGCCAGCACGGTTGAATTCACCACGGAGGTACGCCGACAGATTTCGCTTCTGACAGCCGACTACGCGGCAGAAACCACATCTGGTCGTTAGTCCTACGCGGTGTGAAAACAGGAACTGTCTCACGGAGAACCCAGTCTCCCCGTGCCTCCGTAGTCCTTCGTTCGGCCGCGCACACGGGATCGTCCGCATCAGCCAGTCTCCCCGTGCCCCCTTAGTCCTTCTGTGTGAAAACAGAATCAAACGGAGCGTCGGGGCGGTCCCAGAGCAACGAGCGCACGAATGCGAGCGCCTCGGGAGCACCGTGCAGACGACTCATCCCCGGGTCTTCCCACTCGATCGAAATGGGGCCGGAATAGTGGATTGATTCAAGCGCTCGGAATGCGTCCTCGAAGCGAACATCACCGTGACCGGCCGACACAAAGTCCCAGCCGCGGCGCTGATCGCCCCAGGCCAGGTGCGATCCGAGTCGGCCGGCACGACCGTCCCTGGAACGGATGCGCGTGTCTTTGCAGTCCACGTGGTAGATCCGATCCGCAAAGTCAGAGATGAAATTCACCGGGTCGATGTCCTGCCATACCATGTGGCTCGGATCCCAGTTCAGGCCGAACGCGTCGCGCCGGTCAATCGCGTCGAGGACTCGCACGGTCGTCCAGTAGTCGTACGCGATGTCACCCGGGTGCACCTCGAGCGCGAAACGCACCCCCTCGGAGTCAAAGACATCCATGATGGGGTTCCAGCGGCGAGCAAAGTCTTCATACCCGTCGTCGAGCACCGTGGTCGGCACCGGTGGATACATAGCGACATAGCGCCATATTTTAGAGCCGGCGAATCCCGTCACAGTGTCGGCACCGAGCTTGCGCGCAACGATCGCCGTCTTTGTCATCTGCTCCGTTGCGCGCTGACGCACGCCCTCGACAACCCCATCGCCCCACGTGCGCGGCCCACCGATGTTTTTGTGGCGGAAATCCAGCGGATCATCACAGACGAGCTTTCCCTGTGCGTGATTGGAAAGTGCCCAGACACCGAGCCCGTGTGCCGCCAGAATGTCACGACGCGACTGCAGGTATGCGGCATCCGTGATTGCTCTGTCGATATCGAGGTGCTGTGTCTTGCACGCGATTTCAAGCCCATCAAAACCCCACTCACCGGCAAGGTGCGCGACATCCTCAAGCGGTAAGTCCGCCCACTGGGCGGTGAACAGGGTGACAGGACGGTGGGTCACAGGGCCTCCTCGGATTCCTGTAGAAACTCGATCTGGTTACCACAGTGGTCGTAGGTGTGGAACCGACGATATCCGGGGAGACGAGCATCCGGCTCGACCCTGATCTGATGAGATGTGAGATGAGCGGTGAGTGCGTCGAGATCCTCGACGATGATCGCCGGGTGCCCGAGCCGGTTGGGCACGAAGTTGTCGTCAGGAATGAAGTGCAGTTCCACCGCGTTGGAGCGGAACCACACGCCCACCGGCCGCATGGTCGGTGGTTTCGGGATCTCATCGAACCCGAGCAGACCGCCGTAGAAGTCACGGACGCGCTGCTCCTGCCCGGTCGGGAACGTGAAGGTGTGATGGTGCAACCGTCGCACCCCGATGAAGCTCACCGACCACGCTCACTGTGCAACGGATGTGGCGTGGACACGCGCGATCGCATCCGCGAGCACGAGCGGCATATCGCCCTCTGGAATTGTGAACGAGGCCTCATCGTCAATCGCGAGTGGGGCACCGAAAACAACGACACCGGCTCCGATCTGCGGGCAACTCACCGCCTGGTCAATGCTCAGACCACCGACAGCCTGCACCGGCACGGTTGTGGCCGCCACAATGGCGGGCAGATCGGTGAGGGGAGAGAGAGCGAGTTCCCGATGCATGTTTCGGTGATCGTGGCCGATGTGGTGAAGAACCATCCCAACACCCAGAGCTTCGAGGCGCCTCGCCTCGGCGACCCGGTCGTCTGCGCCCATGTCGTCACCCATAACGAGTATGCCGAAATCAACACCCGCCTCACACACACGCTGCACCGTGGCGTCGTGAGCGCGTCCCATGACGACGACGGCATCAGCTCCCGCCTCCGCGTACATTTTTGCCTCCCCGTAGCCACCATCCATGATCTTGAGGTCAGCGATAAGCGGATGGTTCGGGTATTCCTCACGCAGTGCGATCACCGCACGCGTGCCTTCCGCCATGACGAGGGGCGTCCCAATCTCCAACCAGTCAGCGCCCGCCTCAACAGCGATCGCGGACATCCGCAGTGCATCGTCGATTGTTGTGAGGTCAAGCGAAACCTGCACGATACCGTGTGTGAGATCGGCACGGCTCAGACCTCGGATCCGAGTACTCATGATGTCCCTTCTGCTCTCGCCCGATCATGGGCACGAACGGATACAGCCGTGGAACCGCCGAACCAGCGATCACGGGCATGACGGAGAAATTCGGCGGAGGCGATCATCTCGTTGATCCCGTTCACACCGTCCTCAATGCTGATCCACCCGTCGTAACCTGCCGCGACGAGCATCGAAAAAATGCGGTCGTAGTCGTTGAGGCCCCGACCGATCACCCCGTGCTTGAGCGCGGGCGCATACCCGATGCTGCCGTCGGCTTGACGCAGGCTATCGAGGGTTGCTCCCTTCTCCACATAGCGATCGGATGCCTGCATGGTCACGACGCGGTCAATCACCGTGGCGAGAAAATCTGCGCTGTCAACACCGGCAGTGATCGCGTTGGACGGATCAAACTGTACGCCGAAGTTGACCCGGTCGGCAATGGCGTCGAGGATCGCGTGAAACACGCTCGGCTTCTGGGCAAACTCTGGGTACTCCCAGGTGCTGGCCTTGTAGTGATTCTCGATCGCAAGGACGATGCCAAGCTCTGCCGCGAGCGGCAGAAGACTCGTGATCGCCGCTACGACCCATTCCACCCCCTGATCCACAGCGACCTCGGGGTATCTTTGCCCGCTCACCACCCGACAGGTCGCCCCGCGACCACCGATCTTGGCGGTGAGGCGCATCCACTCAGCCTGGTCATCTATCTCGCGGGATCTGGTATCTGCCGAGGGGTGTGTGAAGTCCGGGGATGCGCACATCATCGGCATCTCGAAACCGGCGGCAGCGATCGCATCGCGAACCCGTTCGATCTCACCGGGCTCGGTAGACCACAGGAAACCGGTGTGCATCTCAAGACCATCGACACCAAGAACCGCCGCGTCATCAATCCACTCGAAGACGCTTTTCGTGCGGGTCACCACCATGGCATGGAGGTCTCCCTTGGGAAATGCAGCGATTCTCACGGCTTCTCCTCATCGACCAAGTACGTGATATTTAGAACACTATCACCCTAAATTGGTAGATTGCGAACATAATCTGAGTATGATCGGATCATTAAGTGTCGGTGCGGGCATACGATGAAGACCAGAGCAGATGCTCATCGGATCTGAAGGCCTGTTCGATGGAGCCTGAGCAGGAGGATCGCTAATGAAGGCGCTGGTCAAATTTGCACTCGAAGACAGAGCACTCGAGGTAAGAGAGCTTGAGATCCCGACCCTCCAACCGAACACCGTACTCGTGCGAGTGCACACGGTCGGGGTCTGCGGATCAGACATCCACATGTGGCACAACTCACAGAGCACAAGTTCACGGGGCAAGCTGCCCGTCACACTCGGACACGAATCAGCGGGCGTGATCGCAGCCGTCGGCGTGGATGTTACGGAGTGGAGCGTCGGCGACCGTGTCGTCACCGAGACCGCGGCATCCATCTGCGGTGCCTGCGCCCTGTGCCGAAGCGGTCGATACAACCTGTGCCCCCGGCGCGAGGGTTATGGGCTACTGCGCGATGGTGCAATGGCCGAATACCTGATCGCTGAGCCACGCGTGCTGCACCGCATCCCCGAGAGCGTGAGCTTCGAGCACGCCGCGATGACCGAACCCTTCGCCGTCGCATACAACGCGGTGGTGGAACGCGCGAACGTTCTGCCGGGCACTCTCGTTGTCATCCAGGGCGCGGGCACTATCGGTCTTCTCGCCCTGCAGGTCGCGCTGCTGCGCGGAGCCGCAACAACCGTTGTGCTCGGAACACCTGTGGATGCCCACCGCCTACAGAAGGCGAAAGAAATGGGGGCGACCCACACCGTTGACATCACCGCTGAGAACCCCGCCGACCTCATCGCAACACTCCACGACGGTCTCGGTGCCGACCTCGTCGTAGAAGCAACCGGCGTGAGTATCGCACTGAAGCAAAGCATGGAGCTTGTGCGCCCCGGCGGCGCGATTGCAAAAGTGGGCTGGGGCCCACAACCGCTCGATTACACGCTCGACCCTCTCGTGAAGAAAGCAGTCACCCTCTACGGCTGTTACTCGCACACGTGGAACACCTGGGAAAACGTGCTGCGCCTGTTCGCCACCGGCCAATTGCACCCCGAGTCCGCCCTCGGTGGTGTCTACCCGATCGAGGAGTGGGAAACCGCCTTCTCGGCCATGCAGAAGGGCGACAACATCAAATCGGTCCTGCGAATGCCATACGGCCTGGAAGAAACCGCGGCGCGATGAGCGCCCCCCTCCGCGTCGGTGTGCTCGGATTGGGTGCCGTCGCCCAGGCGGTGCACATGCCACTGCTGTCCAGGCGTCCCGATCTCTACTCGATCGCGGCGGTCGCCGACCTCTCCGCCGAGGTTGCCGACACCGTTGGCGCTCGCTTCGGTGTCGATGCTGCGCACCGCTTCAGCTCACTCGCAGCAATGCTCGACGCCGGCGGACTCGACGCCGTCATGCTGCTGCACCGAGGATCGCACGCGAAGGCCGTGCTCGAGGTATACGCGCGCAAACTTCCCGTCTTTGTCGAGAAACCGCTCGCGTTCACAACTGCCGAAGTAGACGAACTCATGACGGCAGAGCCCGGATTGGGACATCCAGCGACCCTGCTCGGTTATATGAAGCAGTACGACCCCGCTGTGATCGAGGCAGCACGACTGCTCGAAGAGATTGACGATATCCGGAGCATTGAGGCGACCGTGCTGCATCCCACAGGAAACTCACAGCTTGCCTTCGCGCACGTTATCGGTCCACGCCTTCCCCTCCCCGGTAGTGTGCTCGCGGAGATAGAGTCCGAGGACGCACGGCTCTGGAATGACGCGGTTGGCGATGCACCCGTTGACGTATGGCGCGCCTACCGGGGATCACTCGTCAGCAGCCTCGCGCACGATCTCTCCATCCTGCGCAGCTTCAACTCAGAACCGACCACCGTGGACTTTGCCGATATTTGGCGTCAGTCATCGAAGCACGGTACGCGCGAGGTCGGACGGGATCGGAACTCGTTCGGTGACCACCCGCCCTCGATTACCGCGACCGGAAAACTTGCAGCAGGCGGTCGCTACTGTCTTGCCTGGCACTACCTTCCCGACTTCCCTGCCTACCGCGAAACAGTGCGGGTTGTGCACGGGCGCGGCGCAATTGAACTCGTGTTCCCCTCACCGTACCTCATGCACGCCCCCACCGAACTGACAGTGTCATCACTCGACAGAGATCTGGAAAACCGAACCATCCGACGCAGTATTACCGAGGCCTTCGACACACAGTTGGAGGCGTTCCACGCGATGATTCGAGAGGCAGTTGCACCCGCGTCGGGGCTCGCGGAGGGGCGCACGGACATACTCAACTGCCAGCGCATCCTTGCAAGCTGGGCGCGTCGCACGAACGAGCCCGTCGGTGGCGAAATCGGGCGACTCGTCGCACAACAGATATGAGCCCACTACGTACCGCCGTGGTGGGCTATGGTCTCGCCGGGAGCGTCTTTCATGCACCGCTCATCTCGGCCGAGCAGGGGATGTCCCTCGACACGATTGTGACCTCGAACGCCGAACGCGCGGCGCATGCGCGAGCACGCTACCGCGGTGTGTGTATCGTCCCCACCGTTGACGAGCTGCTGGCAGATGCCTCAGCCATCGACCTCGTCGTCATCGCCACTCCGACACCCGATCACGCGGCGATTGCCGCACGCACCATTGAGCACCGTATCGCCACCGTTGTGGACAAACCCCTCGCGGTGCATGCGGTCGATGCCGAGCGCCTTATCGAGGCGGCCGCGGCCGCGGGCGTGTTTCTCACCGTCTTTCAGAATCGCCGCTGGGATGGCGATTTTCTGACCGTGACACGGCTGCTCAGTGAGGGGACTCTCGGCGACATCTACCGGTTTGAGTCGAGGTTTGAATGGCTCAATCCCCGACCCAGACCGGCGTGGAAAACTGGTACAAGCGGACTGGACGGTGGAGGTGTCGCTTATGACCTCGGCGCGCACCTGATTGATCAGGCCCTGCAGCTTTTCGGTCCACCCACCGAGGTGTATGGCGAGTTGCTCACGCACAGTCCCGGGGCAGTTAACGACGATGACAGTTTTATCGCAATCCACCACGAGTCGGGGGTGCGATCCCACCTGTGGATGAGCAGTCACGTCGCGCAGCGTGGCCCGCGATTCAGGGTGCTTGGTTCGGCATCCGCGTACACGAAGTGGGGACTCGACCAGCAGGAGTCGCAGCTCGCGAGCGGCATGGATCCGAGCGACGCCCGGTTTGGCGTGAGCGCTCCCGAAACCTGGGGGGTGCTCGGCCCTGACGGTGACACCAGCCCGGTTCCCACGGAGCGCGGGAGATACACGGAGTTTTACGCGGGGGTGGTGGCCGCGATCACGGGCGGCGGAACCTCGGTGGATCCGCGGGATGCCGTCGCCGGTGTCCGCATGATCGAGCACCTCCATGCGCAGTGAACCTGATTTCACGGGCTTTCCTCCTGTGTCACCCCCGGTCAGCACCTCTGTGCGCAGCAAACCCGGCAGTGTCGGGATGTGCGCGAACACGCGCGAGCAGAGCACCTCCGAACCCGGCACCCACCTCAGAATCTGGGGCCCCGGAAAAACACGTGATGGTGCGATTAGAACAGTTAGTGTTTGGATTCGAACAAATATTTGATACCTTGTGATCAGGCCTCCACGCCCCGCCCTGCGTTCTCGCACCGGGTATGACGACAACCATCACTGACGAAAGGTTCCCGTGCCCCTCGAATCCCTCTCGCTGCAGCTCTACAGCGTTCGCGACGCGATGACAACCGACATCCCAGGCACCCTCGCTCGCGTCGCCGAGATCGGCTTCACCCAGGTTGAGGCCTCCTACACGACGCTCTCATCAAAGCCCGAATTGCTCCGGTCTATTCGGGCTAACAACCTCACCTCACCAACAATGACGTCTCCGCTGTGTGACGTTGACCGTGACGCGGTCTTTGCCACAGCACGCGAACTCGGAGCAAAAACGGTCATCGAAACATTCATCCCTGAACCACGCTGGAGCACGCCACACGATGTCGCACACATCGCCGATGAGCTCAACGCCGCCGCAGAAACCGCCGCGGGTTACGGCCTGTGCGTCGCCTACCACAACCACTGGTGGGAGTTAGAGCACCGCCACGGTGGCACCACCGCCCTCGAATACCTGGCCGCACGCCTACACCCGGAGGTGCTGCTCGAGATCGACGCGTACTGGGTCGCCGTCGGCGGCGAGAACGTGATCGAACTTATCGGCAGGCTCTCCGACCGCGTGCACTTCCTGCACCTGAAGGATGGCCCGATCAACCGCGATAACTCGCAACAACTGCCGGCAGGCCGCGGGTCGATGCCGCTGCGGGACATTATTGACTCCACGCCCAACCTCAGGGTGGGTGTTATCGAGTTCGATGACTACGCCGGGGACGTGTTCGAGGCGATCGCTGAAAGCCTCTGCTTCCTCACTCCTCTGGTGTCTGCACGATGAGCAACGCGGGACGCACGGGAATCGGACTCATCGGTTCAGGCACAATCAGTTCCCAGTATCTGCGGAACCTGACCGCCTTCCCCGATGTCGAGGTGCACATCGTCGCTGATCTCTTCGTGGATAAAGCAGCCGAGCAGGCGGCCGCGTTCGGCGTCAGGGAATCGGGACCACCCGAGGCCGCTCTGGCACATCCGGACGTTGACATCATCATCAACCTGACGATCCCGGCGGTGCACGCCGAGGTTTCTGCCGCAGCACTAGAATCGGGCAAACACGTCTGGACTGAAAAACCGCTCGCACTCGATCGAGCATCCGGTCAGTCGCTGCTCCACCGGGCAGATACCTTGGGTCTGCGCATCGGTGGCGCACCCGACACCATCCTGGGTGCCGGGCTGCAGACCGCACGCCGGATAATCGAGCGCGGAGACATCGGCACTCCGCTCACCGGGCTGACCCTGTTCGAGGTTCCCGGCCCCGCAGACGACCACCGCAACCTTGAGGTACTGCTATCCCACGGTGCCGGTCCCCTGTGGGACATGGGCCCGTACTACCTCACCGCGCTGACCCAGGTCTTTGGCTCCTTCTGCTCGGTTCAGGCCCGCGGTCGCATCGCTCGCCCCACCCGGGTTATCCAAGTCGGCCCGAAGGCAGGACAGGAAATCACGGTTCAGGTGCCGACGCACGTGAGCGTGATGACCGAGTTCGAGACAGGACAGCTCGCAACCACCGTATTGAGCTGGGACTGCCCACACCGCCGAATTGGACACATCGAGATCGTCGGAACTGAGGGAACACTGAGCATCCCCGACCCGAACGAGTTCGATGGACATCTCGCTATTTGTCACAGGGGCGATAGCGAGTGGACCCCAATCCGCTCGACAGGTGCCGTGGGTGGGCGGGGCCTGGGGGCACTTGACATCGCCCGCTCCGTTCGCGCCGGTGTCCCCCACCGAGCATCAGGAGAGCTTGCCTACCATGTTCTTGACACGATGGTATCAATCACCGAATCCATCGAACGAGGGATGCCCGTCACTGTGCAGAGCCGCGCGCAGAAACCCCTGCCGCTGCCCGAGGGCTGGGATCCGTACACCCGCACTTTTTCTGATAACTGAATTATTCACCGACCGGCAACGGTCTCGATCACGCGTGTTGATCAGTTGGTCCGGCGTCGCGCTGCGCAGTGACGGTGCGCGATCGGCGAGCCGATCTCTGATCGAACAGAAGAGCAAGACAGGCACCGAGGGTTGCGGTGAGACTTACGCACGCGATGAGTAGGTACCCAAACACCTGGAATTTGTCATACGACGGTGCGAACGAGACACCGTTGACAGGGCCGGGAGAGCTAAAGGTCAAGACCAGTGCCAGGAGGACTCCGAATAGAACGCCGATGAGCACGAAAGAGCGATAGCGCGGAGCCCGCCGCACGAGTACCTGTTCCTCAGTCGAACCGTCACCCGCGACACCGGACGCGCTCACCTCGTCGGGGGAAGGCAGCGGGGGTGGAACAGGTGCATCGATCACGAGTCCATTGTCGCATCCCCTACGCTCAGCGCACACCCGCATACCATATCCCTCTCTCACCGCTCTGCGACAAGACACCGAGTGGATCACCGCTCAGACCGTCGAGATCTCGAGCGACCACTGTGTGAACACTCACTCGGCCAGTGGTAACAGTTCGCTCAGATCCGCGCGCTGACCCGACGCGTGCACTCGCCCCGCGGCCACCGCGTCAGCCCACGACAACGACCCGGTAACCAGGCACAACCAGGTCGTGGCATCAGTTTCGACGATATTGGGTGGAGTGCCACGAGTGTGACGCGGACCCGCGACGCACTGAGCAGCACCGTACGGCGGGACCCGCACCTCGACGGTCGCGCCGGGGGAGCGTTCGGCAATGGTCTGCAGCGTGTACCGCACGGCGAGCGCAAGAGTCCCGGTGCGAAGCGCGGGTGCAGGAACCACCCCAGACCCGGGCGCAGGCCCGGACGCCAACCCAGGCACCGACACCGAAGCATCCCCATTCGCAACCGACTCACGCCATGCGGTCACCGCAGCGAGGCCCTCCGAGTGGGCAATTTTCGCACGGGCCATAAGGCTATTCTGCCGAGGTGCGCTAGCAGCAACACAATCGCGGTGAGCCCGGCGGGCCTCAAGAGCTATTCGCCGGGATTTGCTAGGCAGAACACAGAAACGTACAGACCACGCAGCGTGTCTGGTCGGATAACCTGAACAGCGTGACGACTACAGGTGCGAAAATCCTTATCCTCGGTTCTGGGGCACGTGAGCATGCCCTCACCCTCGCGCTGCTGCAGGATGGCACGCCCCACAACATCATCGTCGCACCCGGCAATGCGGGCATCGCGACGACCTGCTCAACCGTAGGATCAGTGGCCACCCTCGCACTGAATGACTGCGACCCGGCACTCGTGAGCGAGTTCGCACAGCGCGAGCAGGTTGACCTTGTTGTGATCGGCCCGGAGGCCCCGCTCGTTGCGGGCGTCGCAGACGCGCTGCGTCGACGCCGGATCCCGGTTTTCGGCCCGAACCGGGCGGCAGCAGCGCTCGAGGGATCAAAGACCTTCGCGAAGCGGATCATGGAAACAGCCGGTGTTCCGACGGGACGGGCTCAGCTCGCGACATCCCTCGACGCGGTGGCGCTGGCTCTGCACGTATTTGGCGCGCCCTACGTGGTGAAAGCCGATGGGCTCGCGGCCGGGAAGGGCGTGCTGGTCACACACGATATGGATGCCGCGCTCACACACGCACGCTTCTACCTGCAACGGGGGCCGGTGCTCGTCGAGGAGTTTCTTGACGGCCCAGAAGTCTCGCTCTTCTTTCTCTCCGACGGCACCACCGTGCTGCCGCTCTCCCCCGCGCAAGACTACAAGCGCCTTCGCGACGGCGACGAGGGACCAAACACCGGAGGCATGGGTGCCTACTCGCCGTTGCCGTGGCTTGCACACGCGGCAACCGGTCGGGGCGACACATTTGGCAGCGAAGCTGCCTTCGTCGAAGAGGTAACCGCAACAATCGCACTCCCCACAGTGCGCCAGCTTGCAGCAGAAGGGACGCCGTTCGTTGGACTGCTCTATGCGGGCCTTATCCTCACCCGCACGGGGGTGAAGGTGATCGAGTTCAACGCCCGCTTCGGCGACCCAGAAACACAGGTTGTATTGCCCCGGCTGGCGGGATCACTGTACCGGCTCCTGTTCGCGGCGGCAACGGGAGAACTCGCGGGCGAGGCGAAACCGCAGTTCCGCGATGAGGCGGTCATTTCGGTCGTGCTCGCGAGTGAGGGATACCCCGAGGCACCGATCACGGGACGCCCGATTACGGGTCTGCGGGACGCCTCGAACACCCCCGGCGTGCAGATTCTGCACGCCGCCACCGCGCGAAACACGGCGTCTTCCGGGGCATCCATGACCGCACTCGGCGAGTCCGATGATGTCGCCCTCCTCGCCACCGGAGGGAGGGTGCTCAATGTCGTTGCGCGCGGGAGCTCCTTTGCCGGGGCGTCTGAGCGCGCCTACACCGCGCTCGGGCACATTCATCTGGCGGGCGGACAGTACCGTCGTGACATCGCCGAACGCACCCAGTGACCCAGAGCCGCTCCCTACCTCGGTGCCGCCCGACGTTCTACGAGTGACCGGCACCGCACTCTGGACACCACGCGGCTGCGCGTATCGTCCAGACTCCGGCCTTGGTGGCCGCGACGCGCATGCGGGGTCCTGCGCCCACGGCCATTGCGAGATTGTGCTCGACGAGTTCATCAACCGTTCGTGAAATATCGGGCATGGCCAGGCCGGTGTGGCGCTCAAGCGAGGAGCCGGTGGTCTCCTCAACGAGGTAGAGGTACACCATGACGATACGGCGTTCTTCCACCCCAAAAAACCCGCCCGATTCCTGCGGCAGTGCCCACGATGTGGATCTCGGTCGACGACGATGGAACAACAACACCAGGTACAGGCCGTAGAGCACAAGCGGAATGAGATTGAGAACGTAGGCGAAACGGTACGGCTCTGAGGGGTCATTCCGCCACGCGACTCCGGCAAAAACAAGCCCGCAGATTCCTACGATGATCGCCACGTATAGCGTGTACAGCGCAATCCTCGGTTCATCAGGTCGCCCGAATCTCACCTGCCTTACCGCAACCGTAGCAATCTGGCCGGCCACCGCGAACGCCAAACCAAAGAGACCAAGACTCGCCCCATATCCTGCGGTCACCGCCCCGCCGTACGTCAAAATCGGTGCCACAACCATGAGAACGATGTCACCTGGTGTAATGACACGCTGCGGAGCTTGGAGATGCATGATCAGATTTCCTCCCCGGATGAGGTTCGGTGTCACGAACGGTGACGCTCACCGTGTCGCAACAGTGGCACTCATTAACCCTCCCTGCCTCTGCCACCTCACGCCACTGCTTCGGGCTGAGTCACAGTAGGTTCCGAGCGCTTTCCCAGCGCAAGAGCAGCCAGCGTTTACAGTCCGTTTACACACACCAGGTCTGCCACCGTGGGCGACACACGGCGCCGGATGCTCCGGGTGTTCTGTCCGCCTCACCCTGCTTGCAGCGATCCGCGTCATCGAGAGGCCACGATTTGTCGCACGATCGCCGACAGTAGCGTCAATTTATGACTTTTCGATGGGTGCGGGTTCGCTCACAGAGCGGTTCGCGGGCGAACAGAAACACACCCGCACAGCAGAACCGGTGCGGTGCCCACGAGTAAGACATCAGCCCGCCTGTACGTACGCCGCGGAACCCCGAACGGCTCCGCGCTCCGCACCGCATCGCTACCGAAGTTATTCACGCCGAGCTGTCCTTCTATTCGTTGTGACAGCAGGAACATATTCTCGCGTCACCAACCAAAAAAACAGCCCACCGCCGCCTCATCACGGGTCTCGAAATCCACAAACTGCCGCTCCAGCTCTTGTGCCTTGTCAACACCGAGTAGCTCTACTGCACGCTGGCTGTTGTACGAGATAGAACCGCTTGCATCGAACGTAATAATCTCTTCAAACAGAACACGCAAAGAGTCAGCCAACACGACCAAAATTTCCTCCCATTCACGTCTGGACACTCTTGGAGGCAACGACGCCGTCACCTCCGAACACCAAAAACGCGAGGGAACTCACCCCACCCTAGCCCTCAGGCCGAGCAAGCACAATCGAACTCAGAGGAATTTTTAACTATTTTCCCAGTTCGGTCATTGGTTTCAACATCATTGCTTGTGCTCTTAGGCTTGCTGATGTGAGCAGCGCACAAGAGTTCCCCGGCTGGGTGCACGTCTATTCCGGAAAAGTTCGCGACCTCTACGTCCCCCGCGGATTGATGACCGACGACGACAGCTGGACCGGCGATCCGCTGCGCGAATCCCCCGTTGTGCTCGTCGTCGCAAGCGATCGCGTCAGCGCCCTCGACCATATACTCCGTCCCGACATTCCCGGCAAGGGCGCGGTGCTCACGGCGCTGGCTCGATGGTGGTTTGCGCAGCTGCGAGACATCCCGAACCATCTGCTTATCGGTGACGAAGAGCTCGGGGGGCATCCGGTGCCCGCGATTCCAGAAACTGTTGCCGACCGTGCAATGCTCTGCCGCACCCTCGACATGGTGCCGATTGAATGTGTCGTGCGCGGCTACCTCACGGGCGGCGGATGGCGCGACTACCGTGACACGGGCACCATCGGGGGCATCGCGCTCCCGCCAGGTCTCAGCGACGGTGATCGCCTGCCGGAACCGATCTTCACCCCCGCCTGGAAAGCCCCGCTCGGCGAGCACGACGAAAACATCAGTTTCACGCGGATGATCGAACTCGTGGGTGCTCGCACGGCGAATCAGCTGCGCTCTCTCTCGCTTCGGATCTTTGCTGCGGCCTCGACAATTGCCGAGCAGCGCGGCCTCCTGCTCGCGGACACCAAGTTCGAGTTCGGCCATGATCGCGCCACGAAAACGCTGACTCTCGGCGATGAAGTGCTCACCCCCGACTCCAGCAGATACTGGGATGCCGCGACCTACCGCACCGCCACCGACCCCGCCGCCCGGATGACGAGCTTCGACAAGCAACCCGTGCGAGACTGGCTCACCACCCACTGGAACCAGCACACCACCGAAATCCCGCCGCCACTATCACACGAGGTGGTCACGCACACCGCTGAGCGTTACCGCTCGCTGCACGAGAAGCTCACGACTGTTTCAGACTAAGGTCGAAAACTTAGTGCGTCGCGGCCGCGGCCGTATCGCCACTGGTTGCGACACGGTGTCGTTTGATTGATACGAAGAGGGTGGCTATCACAGTGGCAGCGACAAACACCCAAATCGCCAACCACATGGAGTCAGACATTGCGGCACCGAACATATCACCGAGCCCCTTGGGCAGAGCCACCCCAGGCTGGAGTGCCTGCTGTGAACTCTGCAACACAAATTTCGGCATGTGAGCGGTCAGCTGTGATGTCATCAGTGCGGCAATAGCGGCCGAACCCAACACCGAACCAATCTGTCGGCTCTGGTTAAACACACCCGAGCCCGCCCCGGCCTGGTGCATCGGAAGGTTTCGGGTGACCGTCGTGGCGAGCGGACCCCATATTCCGGCCATCCCAATTCCCAACAGAGCAGAGGGAAACAGGAACGGAAGTAACTGCACAAACCGACCGGTGTCGCTTACCGGGTCAAAGATGTTTGCCCTCATAAGCAGCGCATACCACACTGCGGCGAAAGAAACAAGGATGAATCCGGGAACCGCGAACCATCGAACGTCCACCCGGCCGAGTCGTCGTCCCACAATCGGCGCGAGTGCACCCATGGTGATCGACATGGGTGTCAACATGAGTGCCGCCTCGGTCGGCTTGAGACCGCACGCAACCTGATAGTAGAAGGCGAGCGGCAACGGCAAGGCAGTAATGCCAACTCCGACCAGCGTAATAGCAATGTTTGCGAGGGAAAAGTCTCGATCACGAAACAGAGCCAGCGGCATCAGCGGCTCAGCGCGGTTCTTGGCCTGCCAGAAGATGAAAACCGCGAGGAAACTAATTCCGGTTGTGATCATTCCCCACACGGTGATGGGACCGGTGATCGTGCCCCAGCGGTACTTTTCACCCTCCTGAATTCCAAACACGAGCAGAAATATGCCGATGCCCGATAACACAACCCCTAGCCAGTCAAAATGACGTATCTGCGTGGGAAAATTTGGCACCAACCACAGAGCCGCAATAAACGCAATGATTCCGATCGGAACGTTAACGAAGAAAATCCACTCCCAGCCGAGTCCATCGACGAGTACTCCGCCCAGGAGCGGTCCGATGAGAGTGGCAATACCCGCCGTGGCACCCCAAATTGCCATAGCTGAACCACGCTTGTGCGGCAGAAACATCCGGGTAATAACCGACATGGTTTGCGGCGTCATTAGTCCCGCACCAAGACCCTGCACAGCACGCGCGGTAATGAGGCCGTTAATATCACCCGACAGTCCGCACCACAATGACGCGACCGTAAAGACCGCCAAACCGAGCAGATACAGGCGCTTGGGGCCGAATCGGTCACCCAGCCGACCGGCAATGAGCAGTGGCACAGCGTAGGCAAGCAGGTAGGCGCTCGTGATCCACAGCACCGTTGTGACATCCGTAATTTTCAGACTCCGCATAATTGCCGGGTTGGCAACATTTACAATGGTGGTGTCAATGAGGATCATGAAGAATCCCCCCACCAAAGCCCAGAGGGCTGGCCAGGGATTAAAACCGTCCGGCAGACCCAGGTTCGTTCGGATAGAACCCGTCAGTGTTGGAACCCCCTCGGTTGACGGGGATGCTGTGTTACTCAATGTGGGCTCCCCTTTTCAGGCTGTGATACTCCGTTGGTGCTATCGGGCCGCTCGAGGTCACCTGATTTGAGTTCAGCAACGGTTAGATACTACACCTCACCGAGCGCCACTGGAAGCTCTGGGTATTCCTGCACATATCGACCAAGCATCTCGCACATTGTTGTTCGACCCGGTGGAGTGATCTCGTAAATCGTGCGTTCTGGTCGATTACCATGGCGATACCCGTCTGGTGTGTCGAGTGTGTGGTTAGCCGGGTTGAAATTGGCGGCGGCGCAGTGCTATCAGTGCCAGCCCTGCCACCAGGAGCGATGCTGCAGCCGTGAAGGGAATGAGCGGACCAACACCAGACTGCGCTAACCTCTCGGACGCAGCCGCGGGGCGGCCGTTGGATGCCGCGTTCGAGGCCGTTGTGTTGTTTCCGTTCGCCTGAGCAGATCCGGCCGCTGTTGCGTCTGCCGCCGACGTTGACGCGTTCGAGGTTGCAGACGCAGACGCGTTCACATCACCGGTCGCGTTCGTGGATGCATCCGACGCTGTGCCCGTGACGGGTTCGGGTTCCGACTCCTCGCCCTCCGCTCCCGCTGATGCGTTCGCGTTCACCGACGCGTTCGCACTCGAAGACGCCGACGCGTCCGTAGACGAAGACGCGATCGCTGCAGCTTGTGAGGCCGCGGCCGCGTTCGCAGTCCCGACCGTCGAGCCCGCCGCGTTCGTTGACGAAGTGTTATTCGCGTTCGCTGCCGCGACCGCAGAACCCACCGCGGAAGAAACCGCAGACCCCGACGCATCCGCAGACGACGACGCGATCGCTGCAGCTTGTGAGGCTGCGACCGCGTTCGTGGTCCCGGCCGCGGACGCGGACGAAGACCGATCCCCGTTCGCTGCTGCGACCGCGGCCGCGTTCGCGCGAGAATCCGCCCCTGCTGACGAGGACGCCGACGCGTTCGCACCCGAAGACGCCGCCGCGACCGCGTTCGCAGTCCCCGCCGCAGAGCCCGCCGCGTTTGTGGTCGAGGTGTTATTCGCGTTCGCTGCCGCGACCGCAGACCCCACCGCAGCAGAAACCGCCGACCCAGACGCCTCCGCAGACCCAGACGCGTCCGTAGAAGAGGACGCGATCGCTGCAGCCTGTGACGCCGCGGCCGCGTTCGCAGTCCCCACCATGGAGCCCGCCGCGTTCGTAGCCGAAGTGCTATTCGCGTTCGCAGCCGCAACCGCAGAACCCACCGCAGAAGACGTCGACGACCCGGACGCATCCGAAGACGCCGCCGCGACCGCCGCAGCCCGCGACGCAGCGACCGCGTTCGCAGTCCCCGCCGCGGACGCGCTCGAAGACCGATCCCCAGCCGCAGCCGCAACCGCAGCCGCATTCGCACGAGAATCCGCACCCGCAGACGAGGACGCAGACGCATTCGCCACCGAGGACCCAGACGCATCCGTAGAAGAGGCCGCCACCGCCGCAGCCTGCGACGCCGCGGCCGCGTTCGCAGTCCCGACCGTCGAGCCCGCCGCGTTCGTGGACGAGGTGTTATTCGCGTTCGCAGCCGCAACCGCGGACCCCACCGCAGAAGACGTCGAGGACGCGGACGCATCCGCCGACGAGGACGCGATCGCCGCAGCCCGCGACGCAGCTACCGCGTTCGCAGTCCCGGCCGCGGACGCGCTCGAAGACCGATCCCCAGCCGCAGCCGCAACCGCAGCCGCATTCGCACGAGAATCCGCACCCGCCGACGACGACGCAGACGCATTCGCACTCGAGGACCCAGACGCATCCGACGACGAGGACGCAACCGCCGCAGCCTGCGACGCCGCGACCGCGTTCGCAGTCCCCACCGCAGAGCCCGCCGCGTTCGTAGCCGAAGTGTTATTCGCATTCGCAGCCGCAACCGCAGAACCCACCGCAGAAGAAGTCGACGACGCGGACGCATCCGTAGAAGAGGCCGCGACCGCTGCAGCCCGTGACGCAGCTACCGCGTTCGCAGTCCCGGCCGCGGACGCGCTCGAAGACCGATCCCCAGCCGCAGCCGCAACCGCAGCCGCATTCGCACGAGAATCCGCCCCCGCAGACGAAGACGCCGACGCATTCGCCACCGACGACGCAGACGCATCCGACGACGACGACGCAATCGCTGCAGCCTGTGACGCCGCGGCCGCGTTCGCAGTCCCCACCATGGAGCCCGCCGCGTTCGTGGACGAGGTGTTATTCGCGTTCGCAGCCGCAACCGCAGAACCCACCGCAGAAGACGTCGACGACCCGGACGCATCCGAAGACGCCGCCGCGATTGCTGCGGCTTGTGAAGCAGCGACCGCGTTCGCAGTCCCCGCCGCGGACGCGCTCGAAGACCGATCCCCGTTCGCCGCCGCAACCGCAGCCGCATTCGCACGAGAATCCGCACCCGCCGACGACGACGCAGACGCATTCGCCACCGAGGACCCAGACGCGTCCGTAGAAGAGGACGCGATCGCTGCAGCTTGTGAGGCAGCGACCGCGTTCGCAGTCCCGACCGTGGAACCCGCCGCGTTCGTAGCCGAAGTATTATTCGCGTTCGCAGCCGCAACCGCAGAACCCACCGCAGAAGAAGTCGAGGACGCGGACGCATCCGCCGACGAGGCCGCGACCGCCGCAGCCCGCGACGCAGCAACCGCGTTCGCAGTCCCGACCGCGGACGCGCTCGAAGACCGATCCCCAGCCGCAGCCGCAACCGCAGCCGCGTTCGCACGAGAATCCGCACCCGCCGACGACGACGCAGACGCATTCGCCACCGACGAGGCAGACGCATCCGCCGACGAGGACGCGATCGCTGCAGCCTGTGACGCAGCAACCGCGTTCGCAGTCCCGACCGTGGAACCCGCCGCGTTCGTAGCCGAAGAACGATTACCCCACGCCGCGGCCTGCGCCGCCGAGGCCGCCGACGCGTTCGCGACCGTGCTCGAGGTCACCGACGCGTTCGTAGACGCCGACGCCACCGCTGCAGCTTGTGAGGCCGCGGTAGCGTTCGCAGTCCCCGCCGTAGACGCGCTCGAAGACCGATCCCCATTCGCCGCCGCAACCGCAGCCGCGTTCGCCCGCGAATCCGCCGACGACGACGCCGACGCATTCGCACTCTCATCGCCTGCGGTAAGGACAATCACTGTTGACGAAGGCGAAGTGATACGGTCACGATCGGACGAGAGAGGAGAGTGAGGAGTACCTGTCGCGGTTGCAACGTGCTCAATACGACCATGGGCTTGATCAGCCTGAGAGACCGTGTACGGGTCTGCGGTACAGGTGAGGGTCTGTCCCGGCTGTAACGGCTGCCGATCCGTGGGACACACAATATTGGTCAATGCTGGACCTGCCGGAGCGGTAAACACACTCGAGATACGAATATCAGTAATAGGCACGTTACCGGGATTAGATACCTCAAAGGTGTACGACACCACATCACCGGCAAAAACATCCTCCGACGGAGTAACACGCGTCACAACTGCTAGCTCCGAACGCCGCGCAATAACAGGAACATCACTCACCGAGGGTTCAGACACAGTCCGAGCACGCGAGACACCGTCAGAGGACGTGGCAGGCTGCCCTGACACCGTCGCTCTACTGACAATATGTCCGTTATCCGCATCAGCCCGAGTAACCGTATACGGGTCAGCGGTACACCTCATCGTCTGGCCCGGAAGCAACGGTTGAGAAGTAGCCGGACAGGTTATATTCCCCAACGCTAACGCTGCCGAAGAATCAAAAACATCCTGAATCCGGATATCCGACTGAGATATCCCACCCGTGTTTGTCACATCAAACGCATATGTGACCGTGCCACCGGGATACAATGCTGTCGCCGGAGTAGCCTGCTTCACCACCGACAGACCAATAACCGGAGTAGCGCCCACTCCCACCGACAACTCATCCGACACCGTTCGCTCCGGAGGTGGATAACCCGCGAAGATCTCGCCCTGACCTGATGCCCTCACCCTGTTCAAAGTCCGACCACGCACCAGATCAGCCTGCGTCACCCTGTAAGGATCAGTGGTGCACACCAATGATTCACCGGGATTCAATCCCCTACTGGGACACCGAATATTTGACAACCCAGAACCAGCCAGGGTGAGTGTGTTTTCCACCCGAATATCCGATAACAATCCGCTCCCCGTGTTTGTCACCGTAAATGTATGTGCCACCTGGTCACCGACAGCAGAAACTCCCGTCGGAGATGTCTGCGCCACTATCGATAAACTAAGAGCCGGGACAACCGTCACCCGCGCCGACGATTCATTCGACTGCACCCGCTGCGAACGAAACAGGTTTGCGTTCCCTATCGGAGGATCTCCCGACGCCTTCGCGGTGTTTTCAACCCGACCGTGTGCCATGTCAGCCTGTGTCACCGTATATTCATCAGCTGTGCACACCATCTGACGACCTGCTGCCAACACGTCACTCGGACACGTGATTCCCGACAACGCCGGACCCGCCGGAGCAACAAACGTGTCCTCCACCTGAATATCGGAAATATCCCCTCTCCCCGTGTTGGTCACCACAAATGTGTACGACACCCGATCTCCCACAGCCGCCACCGGCGGAGAGGCTCGCTTCACAAGCGACAAACGCGGATAAGTAAATCCATCAACCCACACCACCGCAGACGACGGAGCCGACACAAACTTACGATCTCTCACCGGGTCATCTCTCCAGTATCCTGACGCCGTGACCGTGTTCTCAATCCGACGATGAGCTATATCTGCGTTCGTCACCCGATACGCATCAGCCGTGCACACAAACTGCGCCCTCACTGCCAACACCCCAGAAGGACACACAATATTCGACAATGCAGGACCCGCAGGAGACGCCAACGTGCTCGCCAACTGCACACCAACCATCGACACATTCCCCGTGTTCGTCACCGTCAACGAATACCGCACCAATTCACCCGCACGCGATACCGACACCGGACTGGCCGTCGCCTCCACCGATAACACAGGCTTCGGATTGGTCGCCACTACCGCAGACGAC
>Ga0081606_1000265_pt1 | contig 25261 bp, 21 predicted proteins | sample EareggfetidaYelm_FD_71127 | JGI IMG/M metagenome (GOLD analysis project Ga0081606, IMG submission 71127) | Earthworm egg capsule microbial community from the University of Washington, USA - E. fetida Yelm (SPADES assembly) (version 2) | ecosystem: Host-associated > Annelida > Reproductive system... | reverse complement strand
GCGCATCGCGGCGTTGCATCGCTTGCCAATACGCTCGGTATTGGCTGCGCGATGCGCCTTGCGCTGCGCTCCGATGGCTGCGCGCAGCCTACGACATCTGATCCGTGACGCGACACTAGGGCCGCACCGTCCCCTCGGCACACCGGCCCCTTACTTCCAACGCACGGGTTCCACAGCCACGCTGCCCTGGTTGCTGCTCAGCGTGATGGCGCCCTCCTGCACCGTGGCTTGCAACTGCATGCTGCGCTCGGCCAGTCGTGCCAGCGCCTGGGAGGCTGCGCTGGGGATGCGCCACACCTGCAACTTGTCGAGCCGGGACAGCCGGGGTGCGATGCCTTGCCACCAGATGTCGGCGGCGTGGTGGTAGCAGTAGACCAGCACGGCATCGGCCTTGCCGCAGGCCCGGGTCAGGGGTTTGTCCTCGGGCTGGCCGACCTCGATCCACAGCCGCTTGCGCCCGGTGAAGTCGGTCAGTGACACGTCCGGATCATCCGGGTCAGACAGGCCGGCGCCAAAGGCCAGGGTGGCGTCGCCGTGGCACAGCCGGTGGAGTTGGTGCGCCTGCAGCGCCAGCGCCGCCAGCCGCACCATCATCCGCTCGTCGGTCTCGCTCGGGTGGCGCGCCAGCGTGAACGGGTGGTCGGCATAGTAGCCGTGGTCTATGTCGGCGATTTGCAGGCTGGCTTTGAAGATGGTGGATTTGATGGCCATGCCGATTCACTGCATACGAAATGGGGGCGGACGGCGCAGCAGGGCGATGCGCTACAGGCCCGGGGCCATTGGGGGGGGTTATTTGTGAAGGCTATTTGTGGCCATGGCTTGGGCACGCGCTGTCAGACCCGGCGCGCCAGTTCGGCGGCCTTGCCCAGATAGCTGGCCGGGGTCAGCGCCAGCAGGCGGTCTTTTTCGGCCTGGGGGATGTCCAGTGCCGCGATCAGGCCGTGCAGGGTCTGGGCCGTCACGCTCTGGCCGCGGGTGATGGCCTTGAGCTTTTCGTATGCGTGCGGCACGCCAAAGCGGCGCATCGCCGTCTGTATCGGCTCGGCCAGCACTTCCCAGGAGGCGTCCAGGTCGGCGGCCAGGGCTTGCGTGTCGATTTCGAGCTTGTTCAGGCCGGTGAGCAGCGCGCCATGGGCCAGCGCGGCATGGCCCAGGGCGACGCCCATGTTGCGCAGCACGGTGCTATCGCTCAGGTCCCGCTGCCAGCGGCTGATGGGCAGCTTTTCCGACAGATGCCTGAGCAGCGCATTGGCCAGGCCCAGGTTGCCTTCGGCGTTCTCGAAGTCGATGGGGTTGACCTTGTGCGGCATGGTCGATGAGCCGACCTCGCCGGCCTTCAGGCGCTGCCTGAAGTAGCCCAGGCTGACATAGCCCCAGATGTCGCGCGCCAGGTCGATGAGGATGGTGTTGGCGCGCGCCACGGCGTCGAACAGTTCGGCCATGTAGTCGTGCGGCTCGATTTGTGTGCTGTAGGGCTGGAACGTCAGGCCCAGGCCCAGGGGTTCGGGGGTTTCGACGATCTTCTTGCTGAAAGCCTCCCAGTCGAATTCGGGCCAGGCCGACAGGTGGGCGTTGTAGTTGCCCACGGCACCGTTCATCTTGCCCATGATCCGGACGGCGGCAATGCGCTCGCAGGCGGTTTGCAGGCGCACCAGCACATTGGCCATTTCCTTGCCCACCGTGGTCGGGCTGGCCGTCTGGCCATGGGTGCGGCTGAGCATCGGCAGGTCGGCAAAGGCATGGGCCATCTCGCGCAGCTTGAGCATGATGCGGTCCAGGCCGGGCAGCACCACCTGGTCGCGCCCGCTGCGCAATTGCAGCGCGTGGCTGGTGTTGTTGATGTCTTCGCTGGTGCAGGCAAAGTGCAGGAACTCTGCGGCCTTTTGCAGTTCGGGACGGGCCTCGAACTTGCTCTTGATCCAGTATTCGACGGCCTTCACGTCGTGGTTGGTGGTCTTTTCGATCTCCTTGATGGCCACGGCATCGGCCTCGGAGAAGTTCTTGACCAAGCCCAGCAGATAAGCCCTGGCGCCGGTGGTCAGGGGTTTGAATTCGGCAAGACCGGCGTCGGACAGCGCGATGAACCAGACCACTTCGACCTGCACGCGGCGGTGCATGTAGCCATGCTCGCTCATGATGTTGCGCAGCGCGACGAGTTTGTTGGCGTAGCGGCCGTCGAGTGGCGACAGGGCGGTGATGGTGGACGGGCTCATGGCGGGCGATTGTAGGTGCAGGCCCGGGCGTTGCGCGGGGCCGCTGTCGATAGAATCGGCGCCGAATCGCTCCCATCGTTCAGCCAGCCTTCGCCTCAGGAAAGACCGCCATGCCCATGAAATTGATCGGCGCCACTGCCAGCCCCTACGTGCGCAAGGTGCGTGTCGTGTTGGCCGAGAAAAAGCTCGACTACCAGTTCGTGCCGGAGAATGTCTGGGCAGACGACAACCGGGTCGCGGACTCGAACCCGCTGGGCAAGGTTCCTTGCCTGGTGATGGAAGGCGGCGAGGCCGTGTTCGACTCGCGCGTGATCGTGGAATACCTCGATACCCTGTCGCCCGTGGGCCAGCTGATTCCGGCCCAGGGGCGGGCACGCGCTGCGGTCAAGACCTGGGAAGCGCTGGCCGACGGGGTGGTGGACGCCGCCGTGCTGGCCCGTCTGGAAGCCACCTGGGCGCAGCGCAAGGACAGCGAACGCAGCCAGGCCTGGATCGAGCGCCAACTGGGCAAGATCAACGCCGGCCTTCAATCCATGGGCCAGGGTCTGGGCGACAAGCCGTTTTGCAGTGGCAACGCGCTGAGCCTGTCCGACATTGCCGTCGGCTGTGCGCTGGGCTGGCTGGAGTTTCGTTTTCCACAGATCGCCTGGCGCGATGAATACCCCAACCTGGGCCGCTTGCTCGACAAACTGATGCTGCGCCCGAGCTTTGCCGCCACCCGGCCGGACTGAATCGGCCGGCGGCCCTGATCGCCGGTTCACAGGTTCACCATCAGGCCCGATCGGTTCGATCAGGTTCAGCGGCACCAGAGCGCTGGCTGGCTGGTCAGGCCCGTCCAGAGTGCCCAGGCCGCCACCGCGCAGAGCAGGCCCCCCGCCACCCGGGTGCCCCATTGCGCCCGCATCAGGTCGAGGCGGTTTTTCAGCCGGCCCCAAGCCCAGGGGCCGGCCAGCAGCCAGACGCCGCTGCCCAGACCGAACATGGCCATGGTCAGCGCCCCTTGCAGCGCGCCGCCACTCAAGGCCGCCACCAGCAGGGCCGAATACAGCAGGCCACAAGGCATCAAGGCCCACAGCACACCTGCCAGCGCGACGCCGCCAGGCGCCGCCACCAACGGCCGCACGCGGCCCCATACCGCCCGCCCGGCCTGCTCCACCCATGCGGGCTGGCGCGACTGCAACAGCATCATCAAGCCCCAGGCCATGACCGCGACATGCAGCAAGGTCCACACCGGGCGCAGCGCCGTGGTCTGCGTGGTCAGCCACGCCAGGCTGTCGAGTGCCAGCGCCGCCAGCGCACCTGCGCCGGCATAGCCGGCCAACCGGCCGGCATGAAATGCCGCAGAGCGCCGGATGGCCCCCCCGCCCCCGCTGCACCGGGCCCAGCGCACAGGCTGCGCGCCTTGGCTGGCTGGCGCGGCGCTGTCTGTGCCCTGCGTGCCCTTTGTGCCTTTTGCGCCTTTTGCGCCCACCAACGCCGCGCAGGGCGCCGAGCACATGACCAGGCAATGGGAGCCACCAGCCAGTCCCATCAGCAAGGCGGTCGAGGCCAGTGTGGCAAGCATGGGGCCAGTGTTCGGTATGGAAAATGACGGCACATGAAACCGTGATTTACGGGGCCAAGGGCTTAGATGATGCGCGAAAACCGGGCGCGGTTGCGATCGGCTTGCAGGTAGCGGTCGAAAACCATCGCAATGCCGCGCACGAAGAACCAGCCCGTGGCGCTCACGGTCACACTCTCCGGCCCGATCCGCACCAGGCCCTGCTCGGCCAGGTTTTCGAGCTGCGCGAGTTCGACCGCAAAATACTGCCGAAAATCGATCAGCCAAGCCTGCTCCATCGGCTCGAACAGCAACTCGCCCTGGCACATGATGGCCATGATCGCCGCACGCCGCACCAGGTCGTCGCGCGTCAGCGCCAGGCCCCGCACCACCGGCAGACGCCCTTGGTCCAGAAAGTCGTAATACTCGTCCAGCGTCTTGGCGTTCTGGCTGTAGCTGGCGCCCACGCGGCCAATGGCCGAAACCCCCAGGCCGATCAGGTCGCAGTCCGGCTGCGTGCTGTAGCCCTGGAAATTGCGATGCAGCCGCCCCTGCCGCTTGGCCACGGCCAGCGCGTCTGAAGGCAGCGCGAAGTGGTCCATGCCGACATAGACATAGCCTGCGGCGATGAATGCGTCGAGCGCGCGCGCGAGCATCTCCAGCTTGGCCGCTGCCGCCGGCAACTCGGCCGACACGATGCGGCGCTGGGGCTTGAAGCGCTCGGGCAGGTGCGCATAGGCATACAGCGCGATGCGCTCAGGCCGCAACTGCACCGTCTGCGCCAAGGTGCGCTCGAAGGACTCGGGCGTCTGGCGCGGCAGGCCATAGATCAGATCGACATTCACCGAGTCGAAGCCCTGCGCGCGCGCAGCCTGTAGCAGCGCAAAAACCTGCTCGGCAGGTTGCGCGCGGTGCACCGCCTTTTGCACCCCGGCGTCGAAATCCTGCACGCCCAGACTCAGCCGGTTGAAGCCCAACTCGGCCAGGCATGCCAGCCGGTCGGCGTCGACGGTGCGGGGATCGACTTCGATCGAATACTCGCCGCCCGGCGCCAAGGCAAAGCTGCGCTGGAGCATGGCCATGAGTTCGCGCAGGCCGGCATCGGCCAGGAAGGTGGGCGTGCCGCCGCCCAGATGCAATTGACTGACCACCTGACCGACGCCGCAGTGCGTGGTCTGCAATGCGATCTCGCGCGCCAGGTAGCGCAGATAGACGGTGGCGCGCTCCGGGTGCCGGGTGATGATCTTGTTGCAGGCACAGTAGTAGCACAGCGACTCGCAAAACGGGATGTGCACATACAAGGACAACGGCAGCGCCTTGGCCACCGCGCACGAGCGGCGTTGCTCCAGCGCCAGCACATAGTCCTCCTGGCCGAAGGCTTCGACAAAACGGTCGGCCGTCGGATAGGAGGTGTAGCGGGGCCCTGGCACGTCGAAGCGGCGCAGAAGATCAGGCGAAACAGCGGGCATGGGGGGAGTTGTCCTTACGATCGGACTGCACTGTGCCCCAGCCCGTCGGACTGCTCCTTGACTTGCATCAAGCGAGGCTGCGGTTCAAGGCCGACAATCGCTGGCGTGGCGCTTTCGGTCCTTTTGGTCGCTTGCCGGTGGCGGGCGCGGTATGCTCGGCATTCCCATTCCGGCCCATGTGCTCATGAACCCGCTCACCATCAAAGTCGCCTGCTCCAACTGCAATCTGCGCGAGTTGTGCATGCCCGTCGGGCTCAGCGAGCAGCAGTTGCAGCGCATCGATGAAATGGTGGCCGTGCGCCGCAAGGTCAAACGCGGCGGGGCGCTGTTTCGCAACGGCGAATCCTTCACCTCGCTGTACGCCATCCGCACCGGTTTTTTCAAGACCTGTGTGGCCACCGAGGATGGCCGCGACCAGGTCACCGGCTTTCAGATGGCCGGCGAGATCATTGGCCTGGACGGCATCGTCAACGAGCGCCACAGTTGCGACGCGGTGGCGCTGGAAGACGCCGAGGTCTGCGTGATGCCGTTCGATCGCATCGAAGAGCTGTCGCGCGCGATCCTGCCCTTGCAGCACCATGTGCACAAGATCATGAGCCGCGAAATCGTGCGCGAGCATGGCGTGATGCTGCTGCTGGGCAGCATGCGCGCGGAAGAGCGGCTCGCGGTCTTTCTGTTGAACATGGTGCAGCGCCTGCATGCCCGCGGGTTCTCGTCATTCGAGCTGGTGCTGCGCATGACGCGCGAGGAAATCGGCAGCTACCTCGGCCTCAAGCTCGAAACCGTGAGCCGGACTTTCTCCAAGTTTGTCGAAGAAGGCATCGTGCAAGTCAAACAGCGCCATGTGCGCATCCTCGACGCCGATGCGCTCAGGCGCATCATCAGCAGCCAGCAGGCCTGTCACTGAGCCGCAGACCCAGGCAGCAGACCCCGAGCGCCAGAGCGCCCGCCCGCCCGTCTCAGGAACAGCCGGGCTTGCGGCAACCGTCCGGGCGCCCGGCGGCCGGCACCGGGCAGCGATCGAGCTCGAATGGCGACAGCGCCAGCAAGGTGGTCAACGCGCTGCTGGCCATCGTGATCGCCCAGAACGCAAAGAATGCCAGCGTATAGACGCCTTGCCGCGATAGCGCCAGGGGTTGGCCGAACCAGTGCAGATCCTGCGGATCGACCAGCGCGAAAACCAGCATTTCCAGCAGCCCGGCCATCAAAAAGGCGGGCCATGCAATCCACATCAGGCGGTGCGTCCACATAGGGGAATCCTGTCTTTGGGTTCGGCCTGCCGCAGACCGGGGGTTGGACTTCAGCGCGGCGGCAATGACTGCTCCGGCGTGGCCGCGTGGTTGCGGGCCTTGAGCGCCGGCGCCAGGCTTTTGTCCGGATGGGCCAAGGTCTTGTTGATCTCCATGCCCAGGCGGTAATAGTCCGGCTCCACCACCGGGTCGGGCCGCGAAAGCGCCAGCCACAGCGTGACAAAGCCGGCAACGACCACGATCGCAGGCCCGGCAAGCACCAGCCAGACATGGCCGAATTTCCACCAGGGCGCAGCAACGGGGCTGGCAACGACGGGGTTTGACGACATGGCGCTTGAACTCCTGAACAATTTCTCGAAGATGCCGCTCAGCGCGGCACCAGGAACACCGATTTTTCCGTCACCCGGGCGGCCTCCCCGCCCAGGGCCTGCACGGCAAACTCCACCGCATGCGCGCCCGGTGTCGCCGAGCCATACGCTATCTGCAAGCGCACGGCCACCCAGCGCGCCTGGGCGGCAGCGATGTCGACCTCGGGTTCCGAGGCCAGTTCCAGCCCCGGCAAGCCATCCGGACTGCTGGCGCTGATGCGGTAGCGCTGCGCTGCTTCGGTCGCGTTCATGATTTGCAGCCGGTAGACGTTTTCCAGCCGGCCGCCGGCCACGATGCGCGCCAGCGCTGCGCGGTCGTGCAGCACGTCCACCTTCAGCGGCATGCGCAGCGCCAGGCTGACCAGCATGGCCGCACACAGCGCCAGCAGCACCGCGCCGTAGATCAAGACCCGGGGCCGCAGCACCCGGCGCAGAATCTGCGGCCGGCTCCAGTGCCGGGTCACCGCATTGTGTGTGGAGTAGCGGATCAGCCCCGGGGGGTAATGCATCTTGTCCATCACGGTATTGCATGCGTCCACACACAGGCCGCAGCCGATGCATTCGTACTGCAAGCCCTTGCGGATATCGATGCCCACGGGGCAGACCTGCACGCACAGCGTGCAGTCGATGCAGTCGCCCAGGCCCCGGGCCTGGTGATCCAGGCGCTTGCTGCGCGGGCCACGGGGCTCGCCACGCCCGATGTCGTAGCCGACGATCAGCGTGTCCTTGTCGAACATGGCGCTCTGAAAGCGCGCGTAGGGGCACATGTACTTGCACACCTGCTCGCGCATGAAGCCGGCGTTGCCATAGGTGGCAAAGCCGTAGAAAAGCACCCAGAAGATTTGCCAGCCGCCCTGCCATGCCAGCAGTTCACCGCCCAGCGAGCGAATCGGCACAAAGTAGCCGACGAAGCTCAAGCCGGTCCACAAGGCCACGGCCAGCCAGAGCAGATGTTTGCAGAGCTTTTTGCACAGCTTTCCGAACGTCCAGGGCGCGCTGTCCAGCCGCAGCCGCGCACTGCGGTCGCCCTCGATCCGGTGTTCGATCCAGATGAACATCTCGGTGTAGACCGTTTGCGGGCAGGCAAAGCCGCACCAGAGCCGCCCGGCCACCGCCGTGAACAGGAACAGTGCCAGCGCCGCGATGATCAGCAAGCCGGTGAGATAGATGAAGTCCTGCGGATACAGCACCCACCCGAAGATGTAAAAACGCCGCGCGCCCAGGTCGAACAGCACCATCTGGCGCTGCCCCCAGTCCAGCCAGGGCAGCCCGTAAAAGACCAGTTGCGTGAGCCACACCATGCCCTGGCGCCAATGGGCAAACCGGCCGCTGATGGAGCGCGGGTGGATTTTCTTTTGCGCCTCGTACAGCGCGACGATCTCGCCCTGCGCCGAGGTATCGGACGCACCAGATGCACCAGATGCACCAGACACATCGGACACGACCGGCGTGATCGGTATGCCCGGCTTGCGGTCAGGCGGCTCGCCGCAGGGCTGCATGGTGCTGCTTCGGGGGCTGTGCGCCAACGCGGGCCGGTGCGGCGGGCTGGTCTTCAGCGTGCCGCACCGGGCTTGTTCGACAGGCCCCAGACATAGGCCGACAGCACGCCGATCTGCGCCTCGGTCAGCTTGTGCTCCTGCGCCGGCATCTGGTTGACCTTGCCGTTGTTGATCATCTCGGCAATGGTCGCCTCACCCCAGCCATGCAGCCAGATGTCGTCGGTCAGGTTGGGCGCGCCCAGAGCCTGGTTGCCCTTGCCGTCCATGCCGTGGCAAGCGGCACAGGTGACGAACTTCGGCTTGCCCAGCGAGGCCCGCAGCGAGTCGTGCGGACTGCCCGAAAGGCTCAGCACATAGTGCGACAGGTTGCGCACATCCTCCGGGGTGCCGACCGCAGCCGCCAGCGGCGCCATGTTGCCGATGCGCCCCTGCGTCAGCGTTTCGCGGATTTTCTCGGGCGTGCCGCCATGCAGCCAGTCCGCATCGGTCAGGTCCGGAAAACCCTTGCTGCCGCGCGCGTCCGAGCCATGGCATTGCGCACAGTTGTTCATGAACAAGCGCTCACCCATCGCATGGGCTTGCGGGTCTGCGGCCACTTGTTCCGGCGTCATCGATGCAAAGCGCGCATACAGCGGTTCCAGATTGGCCCGGGCCTTGGCCATTTCAGCCTCGTACTCGCCCTGCATGCTCCAGCCGAGCCGGCCGGCAAAGCTGCCAAGACCGGGGAATGCCGCCAGGTAGGCCAGACCGAAGAGCAGGGTCATGAGGAACAGCCACACCCACCAACGCGGCAGGGGGTTGTTCATTTCCGCCAGGTCCACATCCCAGAGATGGCCGGTGGTGTTGTCGGCATGGGCCACCACCTTTCTGCGGCCTGCCATCCAAAGCAGCAGCGCGCAGGCGACGATGGCGACCAGGGTCAGCGTGGTCACAAAGACCGACCAGAAATTGCTGGTGAAGTCACTCATGGGGTGTTCTCGTTGCAGTGAAGGTCAATCTTGCTCGAAGGGCAGCCGGGCCGCCTCATCGAACCGGGCCTTGTTGCGGCCCCTGTAGGCCCAGACCCAGATGCCGATGAAGCAGGCCATCGATGCCAATGTGGCGCCGATGCGCATGGTCGTGATGTCCATGGCCAGGCCCCTTCATTTGAGCGCCAGGCCCAAGACCTGCAGGTAGGCAATCAGCGCCTCCTGCTCGGACTTGCCCTTGACCTCGGCCGCTGCCGCATCGATCTGCGCGTCGGTGTACGGCACGCCCACGGTGCGCAAGGCCCTCATGCGCGGTGCCATCACGCTCGGATCGACCGGGGTTTTCTCCAGCCAGGGATAGGCCGGCATGTTCGACTCGGGCACCACATCGCGCGGATTGTTCAGGTGGATGCGATGCCATTCATCGCTGTACCGCCCGCCCACGCGGTGCAGGTCCGGCCCGGTGCGCTTGCTGCCCCACTGGAACGGGTGGTCGTAGACAAACTCGCCGGCCACCGAGTAGTGGCCATAGCGCAGGGTTTCTGCGCGCAACGGCCGGATCATCTGCGAGTGGCAGTTGTAGCAACCCTCGCGGATATAGATGTCGCGGCCGGCCAACTGCATCGCGTCGTAGGGCAGCACGCCCTTGACCGCCTCGGTCGTGGACTTCTGGAAAAACAGCGGCAAGATCTCCACCAGGCCGCCAATGGCGATCACCAGCAGGATCAGCACGACCATCAGGAAGTTGCTGGTCTCCACCTTCTCGTGGGAGAAACCGCTCGCAGCAGAGGGCTTGTTATCGGACATGGCTCGACTCTCCTTGGCGCGCTCAGGCATGCGCCGCGTTCACGGCAGGAATGGCTACCCGGACCGGACGGCCGGAGCTTGCGGTCAGCCAGACGTTCCAGGCCATCACCAGCATGCCGGCCAGATACAGCAGGCCACCGGCCAAGCGGACCACGTAGAACGGGTAGCTGGCTTTGACGCTTTCGACAAAGGTGTAGCTGAGCGTGCCGTCCGGATTGACGGCGCGCCACATCAGGCCCTGCATCACACCGGCAATCCACATCGCGGCGATATACAGCACGATGCCGATGGTGGCCAGCCAGAAATGCAGCTCGATGGCCTTGATGGAGTGCATCTTGTCCTTGCCGAACAGGCGCGGCACCAAGTAGTACAGCGTACCCATCGAAATCAGCCCGACCCAGCCCAGGGCGCCCGAGTGCACATGGCCGACGGTCCAGTCGGTGTAGTGGCTCAGCGCGTTGACGGTCTTGATCGACATCATCGGCCCCTCGAAAGTGGACATGCCGTAGAACGACAGCGACACGATCAGGAAGCGCAAAACGGGATCGTCGCGCAGCTTGTGCCAGGCGCCCGACAGGGTCATCACGCCGTTGATCATCCCGCCCCAGCTCGGCGCCAGCAGGATCAGCGAAAACACCATGCCCAGCGATTGCGTCCAGTCCGGCAGCGCGGTGTAGTGCAGGTGGTGCGGGCCGGCCCACATGTAGGTAAAGATCAGCGCCCAGAAGTGGACGATGGACAGGCGGTAGCTGTACACCGGACGGCCCGCCTGCTTGGGGACGAAGTAATACATCATGCCCAGAAAGCCTGCCGTGAGGAAAAAGCCCACCGCATTGTGGCCGTACCACCACTGCACCATCGCATCCTGCACCCCGGCGTAAGCCGAGTAGCTCTTCATCAGGCCGGCCGGAATCGCCGCGCTGTTGACCACATGCAGCAAGGCCACCGCCAGGATGAACGCGCCAAAGAACCAGTTGGCGACATAGATATGCCGAACCTTGCGCGTGCCGACGGTGCCAAAGAACACGATGGCGTAGGACACCCAGATCAGCGTGATCAGGATGTCGATGGGCCATTCGAGCTCCGCGTATTCCTTGCCGGAGGTGTAGCCCAGCGGCAGGCTGATGGCCGCCGCCAGAATCACCAACTGCCAGCCCCAGAAGGTGAACGCGGCCAGCGGAGCGGCAAACAGCCGGACCTGACTGGTGCGCTGCACCACGTAGTAGCTGCTGGCAAACAGCACACAGCCGCCAAACGCAAAAATCACCGCGTTGGTGTGCAGGGGGCGCAGGCGCCCATAGCTGAGCCAGGGGATGCCGAAGTTCAGGTCAGGCCAGGCCAACTGGGCGGCGATGACGACGCCCACCAGCATGCCAACCACCCCCCAAACCACGGCCATGACAGAAAACTGCCGCACCACGGTGTCGTTGTAGTGCGCAACGCTGGCGTTGCGGACGACAGCATTTGTTCTTGATGAATCCATCGGGCACCTCTTTGTATTGCCATGCGAGTCTGTTGCAGCCGGGACGATAGTGCGTTGACGCAAGTCAACCGTCCCGGAGAATTCGCTCCGCCTCTTGGTCCAGACTCTCGAACTGGCCGTGGTAGACAGCCCACCACAGCCCGCCCAGAATCAACAGCACCAGCACCACGGACAGCGGAATCAGCAGGTAAAGAATGTCCATCAGACGGGTTCCCGGAAAATTCAAGAGGTGCGCTGCACGGCCCTCATCGGGGGCGGCGGTTGGGGCCTTTCATCGCGCTGCGCGTCGCCCGCGTCATCCGTGTCACCTGCGGCAGGCGCAGCAGCGGCGCCCCAAGCCAGCGGACGCCGCGAAACCGGCTTTGCCGGGCCGTCGGCGAATCGCAGGGGCTTACTGAGCCGCGCCGCATTGAGCACCACCAGCAGCGAACTCAGCGCCATGCCCAGCCCGGCCAGCCAGGCCGGCATCCAACCGAGCAGCGCCAGCGGCACACACAGCGCGTTGTACAGCGCAGCCCAGCACAGGTTCTGGCGCACCACCCGCAGCGTGCGACGCGCCAGCAGCAGCGTCTGCACGACCAGCGCCAGATCGTCGCCGAGCACCACGAAGTCGGCCCGCGAGCGGGCCAGCGGCACGGCGCGGCCAAAGGCAAAGGAGACATCGGCGCCGGCCAGCACCGGGCCATCGTTCAGGCCATCGCCGACCATCGCCACATGGCGCCCGCCCGCTTGCAGCGCCTGCAACGCAGCCAACTTGCCCTGGGGCGTGCAATCGCCCTGCGCCCGGTCCGTGGCAATACCGGCCAGCGCAGCCACGCGCTGCACCGCGCCGATGCGGTCACCCGAGAGCAATTGCACCGACAGGCCCTGCCGCTCCAACGCCTGCACCACGGCAGCAGCTTCGCAGCGCAGGTCTTCCACCAGATCGAATCGGGCCAGTTCGAGCACCGCGCCATCGGGCCCTTGTTCGGACAGCAGCACTTGCGGCGCACCGCTGTCCTGCTGCGCGGCCAGACCGGCATGCCGGGCCGAGCCCAGCCGAACGATGCGCACCGCGCCGGCGCCGTCCTGCACCGTGGCCCGCAGACCCAGGCCGGCCTCTTCCTGCCAATCGGCAAGCCGCCACCGCCCGTCTGCCACCGTCACCGCCGCAGCCGCCGCCACCACGGCACGCGCTGCGGGGTGCATCGAGTGGCGCGCCAGCGCTGCCGCCAGCGCCAAAGCCTCGTCAGCCCCCCAGCCAGCCGCCGTGTGCACGGCCCGCAGCGCCATGCCGTCGCGGGTCAGCGTACCGGTTTTGTCAAAGACCACGGTATCGACCCGGGCCAGCGCCTCCAGCCCTTGCAGATTGCGCACCAGCACGCCATGGCGCGCCAGCGTGCCCGCAGCGGTGAGCATGGCGACCGGGGTGGCCAGCGACAAGGCGCAGGGGCAGGTGACGATCAGCACCGCCACCGCCACCATCAGCGCATGCCCCGGATCGGCAGACCAGCCATGCAGCGCAGCCAACGCCGCAGCCGCCAGCACCAGCACCAGGAACGGCCGCGCAATGCGGTCTGCCAACTGCGCAAGCCGGGGCTTTTGCAGCGCAGCGCTGTCCATCAGGGCCACGATCTGCGCCCAGCGGGTCTGCCCGTCCGTGCCCTCGACCAACATCTCCACGGGCGATTGCAGGTTGTAGCTGCCGGCCAGCACCTTGCTGCCCACAGGGCGGGCCACCGGGGTGGACTCGCCGGTCAGCAAGGCCTCATCGGCGCAAGTGCTGCCCAGCGTGATGCGCCCGTCCGCCGCAAACGCCTCACCCGGCAGCACGCGGATGGTGTCGCCCACGGCCAGACGGCGCGTGGCCACGCGGCTGAAACTGCCATCGGCACAGCGCCGCTCCACGCTGTCCGGCAGGCGGTTGAGCACCGCCTCCAGCGCGCCCGCCGTGCGGTCACGCAGGCGCGACTCCAGCCAACGCCCGGTCAGCAGGAAGAAAACGAACATGGTCAAGGAGTCGTAGAACACCTCCCGGCCGAAAATCCCGCTCGGGTCGAACGTGCCCGCAGTACTGACCCCAAAGGTGATCGCCATGCCCAGCGCCACCGGCAGGTCCATGCTGACCCGGCGCAGGCGTATGTCGCGCAGCGCGCCGGCAAAGAACGGGCCGCAACAGAAAACCACCACGGCCAGGCTGATGACCCAGCACGCCCAGCGCAGCAACTGCTCCATCTCGCCGGTCAAATCACCCGGCTCGGCGACATAGGCCGGCCACGCATACATCATCACCTGCATCATGCAAAAGCCCGCCACCAGCCAGCGCCAGAGCGCCTGGCGGCTTGCGCGCAGGCGCTGCTCGCGCGCCAAGGCATCGACCGCAGGCATGGCGCGGTAACCGGCTTGGTGCACGGCCTGCAACCACTGCGACGGGCGCACCAGCCCGGGCTGCCACAGCACGCGGGCGCGGCGCGTGGCGGCGCTGACATCGGCCTGCAACACCCCCGGCACGGCGCGCAGCGCGTCTTCGATCGTGAGGGCGCAGGCGGCGCAGTGCATGCCTTCGAGCACCACCTGGGAATCCCAGACCGTTGCCGGATCTGCCGGACCCGCCGGGGCCGCCGGACTGTGGGGGCGACCAAACGCCGACCACTCCTGCGGGTCGTCGAGCAACAGCAGTTGCGCGGCCGATCGTGACATTGACATCGGACAAAGCCTAGCGCCGGGGCCCGGCAAACAGATTGACCTGCATCAAGCCCCGGTACATGAAACACCCTAAGCTCGTTGCCCTCACTTCGAGGAAACTCCTCTCATGTACAAGCGCATCCTGATAGCCACCGACGGCTCGGCCCTGTCGGACAAAGCCGTCGAACATGGCCTGGCATTGGCCGCACTCACCGGCGCCACCGTGGTGGCCCTGAAAGTCGTGCCCCGCTACCCCCGCAGCTACTTTGAAGGCGGCGTGCCGGCCGACATGAACGCCGTCAAGCACATCGAAGCCCAATGGGGCGACGCAGCCCAAGCCATGGTCGATGGCGTGAAAGCCCGGGGCGACGCCCAAGGGGTGACGGTCAAAGCGGTCATCGCCAAGTCCGACCTGGTGGCCGAGGCCGTGATCGCTGCCGCCAAGAAGCACAAGTGCGACCTGATCGTGATGGCATCGCACGGCCGCAAGGGCCTCAAGCGCCTGCTGCTGGGCAGCGAAACCCAGCATGTGCTCACGCACTCGCATATCCCGGTGCTGGTGCTGCGCTGAGGCGAGCGCAGCGCAGTGCGCGCAGGGTGACGAACCCGTTTGAACGATCGGGCCGATGGCCTGGAATTCAGCGCATCGCACGCAAGGCCACCGACGGACAACCCGGTCCCTCCGGGCGCAGTTGCAGATGCGGGCTTGGCCACCCGCTGCACGGCACGCCAACTCGCCCGGCTCTGGATGACCACGCTCGCCGTGCGCCGGGCGCTTTCGCGTCCGCCGCAGATTTCATTCATGCGGCGATGCGATTTGGCGCAGGCTCCTTGCAGGACGGACAGGCAGCCAGTTTCGCCAGACATTCGGGGGAGATCAGGAGGATGTCGATTTCTCCACTGGCAAGTGTGGCCTCAACGTCAGTCGCGTGGGGCCGCCAGCCAGGGCCGGATCAGGTGGAACCAGATCAAAGCAGATCGAACCACGCCAGATCAGGCTTCAGAAGGCCGTTTCATGCGATGATGCAAATGCCGCCAGAAATTCGTCCAAATTCGTCCTTTTGATGAAAGCCAAGTCATGACTGATCGCTGGTTGTCGGTCGAAGAAATCGCCGAATACCTCGGCGTGAGCAAGGACACCGTGTATGCGTGGATCAACAAACGCAACATGCCGGCCCACCGCATCGGTCGACTCTGGAAATTCAAATCCGAAGAAGTCGACGCGTGGGTGCTCTCGGGTGGCGCGGCAGAAAACGAAGGGCGGGAAAAGGAATGAAGGACTTGGCTTCTGCTGGTTTCGATCGCCTCATGCAATGGTCGAAACGAAAACAGGAGAATTGACATGAAGAAAAAAATTGCTTGTGTCGATTTATTCTGCGGCGCTGGCGGATTGACGCATGGCTTTATTCTGGAGGGCCTTCCCGTCGTTGCGGGCATCGATCTCGATCCCGCCTGCCGCTTTCCTTACGAAAAGAACAATGCTCAGGCCAAGTTCGTCGAGCGCGACATCGGCAAAGTCACGACCACCGAGCTCAAGGCGCTGTTCGGTGCCGCCGATCTGACGATCTTGGCGGGCTGCGCGCCGTGCCAGCCGTTCTCGACCTATGCCCAACGTTACGAACTCGATGGCAAGGACGGCAAGTGGGGTTTGCTGTACCAGTTTGCGCGCCTCGCCAAAGGCTCGATGCCGGACGTCATCACGATGGAGAACGTGCCGACCGTGGCCAAGCACGAGGTATTTCACGACTTCGTCGATACGCTGAAACGACTCGACTACGAGGTTTGGCACGACGTCGTCGATAGTTCTCTCTATGGCGTCCCGCAGATGCGACGTCGGATGGTGTTGCTGGCCTCCAAGCACGGCAAGATCGAGATGATCGAGCCGACGCGCAAGAAACCCAAGACGGTGAAGCAAGCCATCGGACGCTTGCGTCCTCTCAGCGCCGGTGAATCCGCGCCCAAGGACAAACTGCACGTCACCTCGACGCTGTCCGACACAAACCTCGAGCGGATCAAGGTTTCCAAGCCCGGCGGCACTTGGCGCGATTGGCCGAAGAACCTCGTCGCCGAATGCCACCGCGCCGAAAGCGGTCGCACCTATCCGGGCGTGTACGGACGGATGGAGTGGGACAAGCCTGCGCCGACGATGACGACCCAATGCTACGGGTTCGGCAATGGCCGCTTCGGCCACCCCGAGCAGGATCGGGCCATCTCTCTTCGTGAAGCCGCGATCTTGCAGAGCTTTCCACGCAACTACAAATTCATCCCAAAGCGTGGTGAGGTCAGCTTCAAAGTGCTCGGTCGGTTGATCGGCAATGCGGTGCCCGTCGATCTCGGTCGTGCCATCGCCCGCAGCATCGACCAGCACCTCGCGTCGGTTCCGGCCAAGTGATGGGCTGACGAGGACTACTGGATGCCCGGACTCGTGCCCTCGTCATCCAATGCCAGTCGCCGCATGGTGAAGGTGAGGCAGACGGGCACGGACGCCGAACTGGCGCTACGTCGGGAGATGTACCGCATCGGTCTGCGCTACAGGATCGGCTACGAGGTTCTGAGAAAGCCGCGCCGCGTCGCCGATGTCGCTTTCCCCGGCCGCAAGATCGCCGTCTTCGTCGATGGCTGCTTCTGGCATGGCTGCCCCGAGCACGCCACATGGCCGAAGCGGAACGCGGACTTCTGGCGGCAGAAGATCGAGGCCAATCGTCAGCGTGACGCGGATACGAACGCACGGCTCCAAGCCAACGGCTGGACGGCGCTGCGATTCTGGTCGCACGAGTCGCCGATCGAGGCTGCCAAGACGGTCGCCCGTGTGATTGCCAAGGCGGACATGAAGCACCGCGCCCCGTCATCCGACGCGCAAGAGCAGAACTGACAGGGAAGATGACCACCACATGGGCACCCAGAACGAACGGCAACCTCAGACATATCGCGCTCGACCCGAGCCGGGGCAGCTCGTCGAGGTACGCCGTCGTCAATGGGTGGTGGCCGACGTCGATGCCGCAGGACTGGAAACCGGCGTTCCCCAACACTGCGTGACGCTCTCGTCGATCGACGAGGACGGTCTCGGCGAAGAACTGGAAGTCGTCTGGGAGATCGAGCCGGGCGCTCAGGTCATCGAGCGCGCGGGCTTGCCATCCGTCACGGGGCAGGACGATTCGGGCATGCTCGACGCCTTCCTCGATGCCGTGCGGTGGGGTGCAGCCACCAATGCCGATCGTGGGTTTCTCCAAGCACCGTTCCGCAGTGGCGTCAGCATCGAAGATTTCCAGCTCGACCCGCTGGTGCGCGCCATCGACATGGCTCGCGTCAACCTGCTCATCGCCGACGACGTCGGCCTCGGCAAGACCATCGAGGCCGGTCTGGTGATTCAGGAACTACTGCTGCGGCATCGCGCGCGCACCGTCCTGATCGTCTGCCCCGCATCGCTTCAGGAAAAGTGGCGCGTCGAGATGCTGGAAAAATTCGGCCTCGATTTCCGCGTGGTCGACACCGACTACATCAAGCAACTGCGGCGCGAGCGCGGCATCCATGCCAATCCGTGGACCTCGCATCCGCGCCTCATCACGTCGATGGATTGGGCCAAGGGCGGCGAAGGCTTGCGCGCCATGCGCGACGTGATCCCGCCGCACGTCGGCCATCCGCGCAAGTTCGACCTGCTGGTCGTGGACGAAGCCCATAACGTCGCACCCGCCGCAGGCGCGCACTACGCGCTGGAGAGCCAGCGCACGCGCTTCATCCGCGCCATTGGCCCGCACTTCCAGCATCGTCTGTTCCTGACCGCGACGCCACACAACGGCTACACCGAGTCGTTCACTGCGCTGCTGGAACTGCTGGACGATCAGCGCTTTGCGCGCAACATCCTTCCCGACGAAAAGCGCCTGAGTCAGGTGATGATCCGTCGCCTGAAGAGCGATCTGGTCGATGCGGACGGCAATCCCCTGTATGCCCGGCGCACCTTGCAGGCGCTCGAAGTCCCCTACACGACCGAAGAGCGCGAGATACATCGCAAGCTGGATGACTACTGTGCCAGCCGCGAAAAGGACGCCGAGAAAGCGGGCAACGGTTTCGGCACGGCCTTCGTCAATCGTCTCCTCAAGAAGCGCCTGCTCTCGTCGCCTGCGGCGTTCGCGTCCACGCTCGAAAAACACGTCGCATCGCTGTCAGAAGCGCGGCCCGCGAAGCCGGACGCGATGACCGAGCGCATCCTGCACAAGGCCATCCTGAAAGCTGACGAGGACTATGCCGACGACCGGGAAGTCGAAAACGCCCACGCCGAAGCCATCGAGGAAGCCACGCGCCGCTCGATGCCACTGACGCCGGAGCAGCGAGCGATGCTGTCTGAACTTCGGGCGTGGGCTTGGCGCGCCCGCAATCAGGCCGACTCCAAGGCCCAAGCCATCCTCGACTGGCTCACGGTCAATCTCAAGACCAACGGCGAGTGGAACGACCGCCGGGTGATCCTGTTCACCGAGTACCGCACCACGCACCAGTGGATGCAGCAAATCCTCGCCAGCCACGGCTTCTGCAGCGAGCGTCTCGGCCTGCTCCACGGCGGGCTTTCCCAAGAAGAGCGCGAACCGATCAAGGCAGCGTTCCAAGCATCGCCACAGGATTCACCCGTGCGCATCCTGCTCGCCACCGATGCGGCATCCGAAGGCATCGACTTGCAAAACCATTGCAACCGGCTCATCCACTTGGAGATTCCCTACAACCCCAACGTGATGGAGCAACGCAACGGGCGCATCGACCGCCACGGGCAGCGCGAGAAGGAAGTGCTGATCTGGCATCCGGTCGATGGTGGCGGCCCGAACGGCGCATCGGTCGGCGGCCACGGCGAGAACATCCTGCGCGCCCTGCGGAAGCTGGAGTCGATGCGCGCCGACATGGGCAGCGTCAACCCGGTCATCGCACCGCAGATGCCCGGCCTCATCGAAGGCTCCCTGAAGGACTTGGACACCCGCATGGCCGAGGCGCGAATCGCCCGCGCCAAGAACTTCGTTCGCGCCGAACGCGAGTTGAAAGAGCGCGTCGCCAAGCTGCACGAGCGACTGCTCGCCACCAAGCAGGATTTCCACCTCACGCCCGACCACGTCCTGATGGCCGTGAAAACTGGTCTCGCGCTGGCGGGCCGTCCGCCGCTGGAACCCGTCGAACTGGCGGGTGCGCCTTCGGGCAGCGTCTTCCGGATGCCTGCGCTGTCCGGCTCGTGGGCGCGCTGTCCGGAAGGGCTGCACCACCCGCACACGCAGAAGATACGGCCCGTCACCTTCGACCATGCCGTTGCCAGTGGCCGCGACGACGTCGTGCTCGTCCACCTGAACCATCGCCTGGTGCAGATGTGCCTGCGCCTGCTGCGCGCCGAAATCTGGGCGCAGGACGACGTGAAGAAACTGCACCGCGTCACCGTCCGCACCGTGCCGGATGCACTCGTCGATGGCCCCGCCGTGGTCGTCGTCTCACGGCTGCTCGTCACCGGCGGCAACCACCATCGGCTGCACGAGGAACTGACGGTATCGGGCGGCTACCTGCGCGACCAGTCCTTCCGCCGCGAAGAAGGCGTCACCCGTGTCCAGCAGTGGTTGGACGAAGCGAAGCCGATCACGGCGGCTCCCTCCCTGTTCGATGCGCTCCGCGTCCGTTTCGACCGTCAGCAGGAGGCCATCCTGAAGGCCGTCGATGCCCGTTCCAAAGAACGTCTCCGCTACCTGAGCAACACGCTCCAGACCCGCAAGCAGCAGGAAATCGACGACATCGGCACCGTGCTCGACGAACTGGAAAAGGCGATCCAGTCCGAGTTGAGGAAGGAACAGCAGCCTGAACAGCTCTCGCTCTTCACCGAGGACGAGCGCACGCAGCTCCGGCGCGACATCGCCGCGCTGCAAGCGCGTCTTGAGCGCATCCCCGACGAGCGCAGGATGGAGACGCAGGCCATCGAATCCCGCTACGCCAAGCTCGACGACCGCACTTTCCCGGTCGCGGTGATTTTCGTCGTACCCGAATCCGCCGGAGGCTCCGCATGAGCATCCGCGACGTCCACCACGACTGGCTCTCGCTCATCGAGATTTCCGGCCCGTTCCTTGCCGTTCCCGTCCTGAAGGAAGCCTTCCCGCAGGGGCTGGAAGAACTCGATGCGGCCAAGCGCAAGCGCAAGCGGCTGCGGCAAGCCTATGACGAATGGCGCGAGGCGCAGGAAACCGACGATCCGCGCATCGAGGAACTGCACGCGGCGTGGATAGCCGAGGTCTTGTCGCGCGGGCTGGAACTCGACGAGGACGGTCGCGGCGACGTGCTCAAACGCGAGGTCTGGTGCGCCGCGCACCTGACAGTCGCATTGCCCGAACACGGCGTCAGCCTGTTGCCGGACTTCGCCGTCGTGGGCAACGGCGATGTGCCGCTGATGCTCATCCACGCCTACGGGCCGGACGTCGATCTCGAAGCCACGCAAAAGCTGGAAGGCTGGGCCAGCACACCGGCGGAACGCATGGTGACGCTCTGCCGTGTCACGGGATGCCGCCTCGGGCTGGTGACCAATGGCGAACGCTGGATGCTGGTCGATGCGCCGGTGGGCGCGGTCACCAGCTTCGCCAGTTGGTATGCGCGCATCTGGGCGCAGGAACCCGTCACCCTCCAAGCCTTCGTCCACCTCTTGGGCATCCGGCGCTTCTTCGTCGATGAGACGGAACGGCTGCCCGCGCTGTTCGATCGCTCGCTGAAGTTCCAAGACGAAGTGACCGACGCCTTGGGCGAGCAGGTGCGGCGCGCGGTCGAAGTGCTGATCCAGTCGCTCGACAAGGCCGACCAAGACCGCGACCGCGAACTGCTGCGCGGCGTGAAGGAAGCCGAACTCTACGAAGCCGCGCTGACGGTGATGATGCGGCTGGTCTTCCTGCTCTCCGCCGAAGAGCGCGGCCTGTTGCTCTTGGGCGACGAACGCTACGAGGCGAACTACGCGCTTTCGACCCTGCGCATGCAATTGCGCGCCGAATCCGACGAGATTCTGGAACGCCACTGGGATGCCTGGTCGCGCCTGCTGGCCGTCTTCCGCGCCGTGTACGGCGGCATCGAGCACGAAAATCTGCGTCTGCCCGCGCTGGGCGGCTCGCTGTTCGATCCGGATCGCTTCCCCTTCCTCGAAGGCCGCGCGAAAGGTTCCAACTGGCGCACCGACATCGCCAAACCACTGCCGATCGACAACCGCACCGTCCTGCTGCTGCTCGAAGCCATCCAGCAATTTCAAGGCCGCACGCTTTCGTATCGGGCGCTGGATGTCGAGCAGATCGGCTACGTCTACGAGGGCCTGCTGGAGCGTACCGTCAAGTGCACCGCCGAGGTCACGCTGGAACTCGACGGCACCAAGAGCGCCCAGTCGCCCTGGGTGACTCTGGCCGAACTCGAATCCGCGCGGCTGGACGGCGCAGCCCGCTTGGCCGAACTGCTCCAGCGGCGTTCCGGCAGTTCCGCCAGCCGCGTGCGCAACGACTTGGCTCGTCCCGTGGACGATGCGCTCGCCGATCGCCTGTTGACCGCCTGCCACGGTGACACCTCATTACGCGACCGCATCCAGCCGTTCGGCCATCTGGTGCGCACCGACCCTTGGGGCTATCCGCTGGTCTATCCCGCCGGGGCCTTCATCGTCGCCACCGGCTCCGACCGCCGTGAGACCGGCACCCACTACACGCCGAAATCGCTCACCGAGGCCATCGTCGCCGAGACGCTCACGCCCATCGCCTACGTCGGCCCGGCGCAGGGCACGCCACGCGCGGAGTGGACGCTGAAATCGCCCGCCGAACTGCTCGACCTGAAGATCTGCGATCCCGCGATGGGTTCGGGCGCTTTCCTCGTGCAAGCCTGCCGGTGGCTGGCCGACCGGCTGGTGGAGGCATGGTCGCAGGCCGAGGCTCGGGGTCACATGGTCGGCGTCGATGGGTGCGTGGCGGAAGCCGACGCCAACGTTGAGGCGTTGCCGTGCGACATCGAGGCGCGCACCATCGTCGCCCGCCGCCTCATCGCCGAACGCTGCCTCTACGGCGTCGATCTCAACCCGCTGGCGGTCGAACTGGCCAAGCTCTCCATCTGGCTGGTGACGCTGGCCAAGGGCCGCCCCTTCGGCTTCCTCGACCACAACCTGCGCTGCGGCGACAGCCTGCTCGGCATTCATCGGCTGGATCAGCTCACCCATCTTTCGATGAGCCCCACGGGCCAGGACCAACGGCGCCTGTTCGGGCAGAACATCGAGCAGGCCGTGCACGAGGCTGTCGAACTGCGTTCGCGCCTGCGCGAGATGCCCATCCGCGACATCCACGACGTGGAAGTGATGGCGCATCTGGACGCCGATGCGCGCCGCAGGCTCGAAGTGCCGGAAAGCATTGCCGATGCGTTCATCGGGGAAGTGTTCGCGTCGGGTGGCAGTGGCACAGGGTTGGAGAGGACTCTGACCTCGCTGACCGTCCAAGCCGGACAGGCCATCGACGGCGACCGCGACGTGCTCGCCTTGATGCACCGGAGATCGGTTGCTGTGCTCTCGACCGAGCTGTCCGCCGACAAGCCCGTGCGTCGGCCATTCCATTGGCCGTTGGAGTTTCCCGAAGCGTTCGCGCATGAGGCGCGTGGCTTCGATGCCATCGTCGGCAATCCGCCGTTCAGCGGTGGGCGTTGGATCGGGCGCCGTTTCGGCCTGACATACCAAGAGTATTTGAAGCTGATTCGGAACGGTATCGTGGGATCGCCCGACCTCTGCGTCTATTTCTATTTGCGCGCTTTCTCTTTGCTTGGAACCAACGGCTGCTTCGGGCTGCTGGCCACCAAATCGATCACGGAGACTGGTTCCCGCGTGGTTTGTCTGGATCAAATCATCGGAGTGGGAGGAACCGTTTATCGGGGATGCTCACGCATGGCTTGGCCGGGAAATGCAGCCGTGGTCGTTTCGATTGCATGGGTTGCCCGCAACGGCTGGCAGGGGCAGAAAGTCTTGGACGATCGAACGGTATCGGTCATCAACGGCGCGCTGGAAGAAGATTTTCAGATAAAACGCCCGGTGAAGCTGAAGACATTGAAAGGGACGTTCTCACAAGGGCAGGACATCATGGGGCGCGGTTTCGAGCTTACAGCCGAAGAGCGCGCAGAGATGCTTGCGGTCGATCCATCGTGTGCTGAGGTGATCTTCCCGCTGTTCAACGGGCAAGACCTCAACACCATGCCGAGACTGGAACCCTATCGCTGGGTCATCTACTTCCGAGATTGGCCGGAAGCACAAGCGCGGCAATATGAAGCTGCGTTCCGCCGCGTTGAAGAACTGGTGAAACCTTATCGGGATGGTCTGACGGGCCAGATTCACCAAGATTGCTTCTGGAAGTTCTGGGATCTTCGTCCGGCATTGATGCGCGAAGTGGCCGCGCATGAAATCCTGCTTGCGTCGGCGATCGTGACGAAATACATCACCTTCAGGAAGGTTCCGACGAACAACATCTACAACACAAAAACGAAGATTTACTTTCTGCGGCGCTGGTCGGAGTTTGCCGTTTTGCAATCCAGTCATCATCAGGAATGGGCGTTCTGGACATGCGGCACGCTGGGCGCATCGACACTGAACTATTCCACATCGTATGCGCTGGAAACGTGGGCGATGCCTGCCCTTGATGACAACGAAGAACTCGAAAGCCTCGGCGAGCGTTATCACGCGCATCGTGAGTCGTTGATGGCAGCCGAAGCGATCGGTCTCACCCAGCTCTACAACCGCTTCCATGATCGCTCGGACAACGATCCCCGAATCGAGGCGATGCGGACGCTCCATTGTGAAATCGACCTCGCAGTTGCTCACGCCTACGGTTGGGGCAGCCTTGACTTGGAGCACGGATACCACGAAGTCCCATATCTCCCCAAAAACGACCGTGTTCGCTTCACCATCAGTGATCGCGTGCGCCTCGAAGTGCTGCGCCGCCTGTCAGAACTGAACCACCAGCGATACGAGGAAGAAGTCGCGCAAGGGCTGCACGGCAACGCCACATCACGCACCTCGACTCCCAAACACCGTCGCACTAGCGCCGACTTTCCGCAACCCTCGCTCGACTTCGATGCCATTCCCGCCAACGAGGGTCAATACCTCAAAGTCGCCGAACCCCGTGCCGAGTATCGCGCTGGCCCAGTCCACGCCATCGTCGAATATCTGAGCGCCCATCCCGGCTGGCACGCCAAGGCCGACGTCCTCGCCGCCACAGGCATCACCGATGGCCAATGGAATACCGCCATCGCCGAACTGACTTCCACTGGCCGCGCCGAGTGCCAAGGTGAACGGCGTGGCGCACGCTATCGCATCCCCAGGGGGGCTAGCGAATGACGAGGCCATCGAATAATCCAACGATCGCGGATTTGTACCTGGCATTTCGCCAGGCGAAGACTGCGCTGTATTTCGAGAAGCGCGGCGTTGGCCTTCTGAAAATCGCCGAGTACGAGCAAGAGCTGCCCATCAACCTCAAAGCACTTAAGTCTAGAGTCGCCAGTGGCAAGTGGTTCGATCAGATCGAGATTGGTGAGACTTGGATCGTTCCAAAGCGACTGCGTGAAACTGATGATATCGGTGACGATGTAGTTCGAATCGGTTTTCCCAAGAAGGCTACAGCGGATCGCCACTTAGATATCCAGCTTCTCTTGAGTCCACATCCCGATTTCGCGATCGTCGAAGTACTTTATCTTTGGCGTTTCGGTGGCATCCTTGATGCGATGTTGTCAAAGAAAGAGGTTCTCGGTTATCGGCTCGACCTTCGAGAGCGGCAGGTCATTCCGCATCGCCGATGGCTCTTCGAGTATTGGCCGAGGCAATACCAAGCCTTCCGCTCGGCGCCACTTGAGATCGCGAAGACCGCGCTCAATGAAGGGAAGCGGACGTTGATCATGAGTGCCGATCTTGCGAGCTTCTACGACACCGTCGATCCTTCGTTCATGCGCAGTGATACGCTGCTCGCAGAACTAGAAGAGCACGGCGTATCGAAGGAAGATATCGCCGA
>Ga0081606_1000264_pt1 | contig 25280 bp, 13 predicted proteins | sample EareggfetidaYelm_FD_71127 | JGI IMG/M metagenome (GOLD analysis project Ga0081606, IMG submission 71127) | Earthworm egg capsule microbial community from the University of Washington, USA - E. fetida Yelm (SPADES assembly) (version 2) | ecosystem: Host-associated > Annelida > Reproductive system... | reverse complement strand
CGTTTCAAAATCTTGGTGTTCCGGGTGCAAAAAGCTTTCACCTGCTGGCTCCAAATTACGGAGATGTGGCCGGTTTGCTTACCGGTACGGCAAATCCTTATTTCGTAAGATTCCGCTCCAGCGCAACTACATCGGTAATTGCTGATGCGATGGCTCAAAATCCTACCTTCTTCTCTTTATGGATTGGAAACAATGATGTTTTAGGTTACGCTACAACCGGTGGTGACGGAACCAATCCGATAACGAATGAAACATTGTTTACCACAGCAATTAATACTTTAGTAACAACACTTACTTCTGCCGGAGCCAAAGGCGTTGTAGCTAATATTCCTTATGTAAGTACTGTGCCTCACTTTAGAGTAGTGCCTTACAATCCTTTAAATCCGACAAATCCTGCTTTCGGGCCGCAAATCCCTACATTGAATGCAACTTTTGCACAATTGAATCAGGCGTTTGCATTTTTAGGGGTGCCAGAACGTTCTGTAGTGTATTCTGAAACGGCTAACAGTCCGTTATTAATTCATGATGAAACATTGACAAATATTGCGGCACAACTGGCTGCCGTATTACAAGGCGGCGGAATGCCTGCGCCAACAGCAATGCTTCTGGCAAATCAATTTGGACAATCCAGACAGGCAAAAAGTACTGATTTATTTGTATTGCCGGCATCTAGCGTGATTGCTACTGTGAATACGGCTTATTATGCTTCGTTGGTGGCAAACGGTGTTCCGGCTGCTACTGCAGGGCAGTTGTCTGTTAACGGTGTCACGTATCCTTTACAGGACAAATGGGTATTGTTGCCAAGTGAACAGGCTGAAATTAAAACAGCTACAGATACATTCAATGCCATCATTAAAGCGGCTGCAGAAGAAAAAGGGTTGGCATTTGTAGATGCGAATGCTGTATTGTCGCAATTGGCTAATGGCGGAATCCGCTTTAACAATTACACTATGAATGCTACTTTTGTTCAGGGTGGTGCGTTTGGAATGGACGGTATCCACATTACTGCCAGAGCCAATGCTTACATCGCTAATAAATTCATGGAAGCAATCAATACGACTTATGGCTCAACACTTAGAATGTACAGTCCCGAAGCGTTCCCGTTCAGTTATCCGGCAACGCTCAGATAAGAAAGAATGAAACTAAAAAAAGCCATCCAAAAACGGGTGGCTTTTTTGTTTTAAAGCGCAATTTTATCTGAATAAAATCCAATAACAGACAATACCGCAAAATTTCAATAATTTTTCATAAAAATATTGTTGAATTTATATTTTAAAAAATTATCTTTGCACTCTGAAAAAGAGGTCCTTTTTAGAAATTCTGTCAAGGCCTTTCACAAACCTAAATAGCTATTTAATAAATACATAAGCAATGTCAAAAGTAATAGGAAAAGTTGCGCAAATCATCGGTCCGGTAGTAGACGTGGTTTTCAACGGTAAGGATGTTGAACTTCCAAAAATTTATGATTCATTAGAAATCACTAAAAAAGACGGTACTTTATTGGTACTTGAAGTACAAACACACATCGGTGAAAACACAGTTCGTACGATCTCTATGGATTCTACCGACGGTTTGAGCAGAGGTTATGAAGTGGTGGCCACAGGAAACCCAATCAAAATGCCAATCGGACCAGACGTTTACGGACGTTTGTTCAACGTAATTGGTGATGCGATTGACGGTCTTGGCGATTTGCCTAAAACAGGCGAAAACGGAATGTCTATCCACAGACAAGCGCCAAAATTCGAAGATTTATCAACTTCCTCAGAAGTTTTATTCACAGGTATCAAAGTAATCGATTTGATCGAGCCTTATGCAAAAGGTGGAAAAATCGGTTTGTTTGGTGGTGCCGGTGTTGGTAAAACCGTATTGATCCAGGAGTTGATCAACAATATTGCAAAAGGACACGGTGGACTTTCAGTATTCGCAGGAGTAGGAGAAAGAACACGTGAAGGAAATGACTTGCTTCGCGAGATGCTTGAATCGGGAATTATCAAATACGGCGACGCTTTCATGCATTCTATGGAAGAAGGCGGCTGGGATCTTTCCAAAGTAGACAAACCGGGAATGAGAGAGTCTAAAGCGACTTTCGTTTTCGGACAAATGAACGAACCACCTGGAGCTAGAGCACGTGTGGCGCTATCAGGATTGTCTATCGCTGAGTATTTCCGTGATGGCGCTGGTTCAGACCAAGGAAAAGACGTTCTTTTCTTCGTAGACAACATCTTCCGTTTTACACAAGCGGGTTCTGAAGTGTCTGCACTTTTGGGGCGTATGCCTTCTGCGGTGGGTTACCAACCAACATTAGCAACAGAAATGGGTGCGATGCAAGAACGTATCACCTCTACCAATAAAGGATCTATTACTTCAGTTCAGGCGGTTTACGTTCCTGCGGATGACTTAACAGATCCGGCTCCGGCAACAACATTTGCCCACTTGGATGCTACAACCGTATTGTCTCGTAAAATTGCCGAGCTTGGTATTTATCCTGCGGTAGATCCATTGGATTCTACTTCAAGAATCCTGACGCCACAAATCCTTGGTGATGAGCACTACGATTGCGCACAACGCGTAAAAGAAATTCTTCAGAAATACAAACAATTGCAGGATATCATCGCGATTCTTGGTATGGAAGAATTGTCTGAAGAAGACAAACTTTCAGTTTCAAGAGCCCGTCGTGTACAACGTTTCTTGTCTCAGCCGTTCCACGTAGCCGAGCAATTTACAGGTATTCCAGGCGTTTTGGTTGACATCAAAGACACTATCAAAGGTTTCAATATGATCATCGATGGAGAACTCGATCATTTGCCAGAAGCAGCGTTCAACTTAAAAGGAACCATCGAAGACGCAATTGAAGCAGGACAAAAAATGCTTGCAGAAGCTTAATTAATGGATAATTAACAATTGATAATTGACAATTATCCATTGTCCATTATCAATTATCACCCGAGGCGCCGCCGAATTTTATGTAGCGTAGCGGAATAAATTCAAAAATATGACTTTAGAAATCGTATCCCCGGAAGCCACATTATTCTCAGGAGCTGTTACCGCAGTAACTTTGCCTGGTGTTGACGGAAGTTTCCAGATTTTGAACCACCATGCTCCGATCGTTTCGATCCTGCAGGAAGGCGTGATAAAAATCGCCGCTGACCATTTCGAAATCAGCAAAGAAAGCGCTTCTAAATTTACGAAAGTAGATGAGAAAACTTACACTTTAGCGATTCAATCGGGAACGATTGAAATGAATGACAATAAAATAATTGTTTTAGTTGACTAAGACCATTCAAAATAAATTAAAAAGCCTGACGTAATTGTCGGGCTTTTTTTATGGGCGTTGCCTTGCAGGCCGGGCTTTCCGCTACAATCTTTTTTAAAACCTCCGCTTTGCTACAGTATTTAAAAAAGGATTTCCACTGCAATCCCTAACGCATCCTAACCACAGAAACATCAAAATTTCGTTTATTCAAGCAAACCGCCAAAACCCGAAACGATATAAAAACGCACCATCGAAGCGGAAAGAACAAACCACAAAAGCAAGTTTATAAAACTGACACCTAAAGTTTTAACAAATTGCAATTTGGTCGTTTTTCGCAAAAAACCGTAATAAAAAACAGCAAAATAGCCGAATTGTAACAGGAAGAACAACAACGTTTCCACGTAGTCTTCAAAATTCAAAAAGAAGCAAAGTGGCATAATGATCAGGGCATAAATTAAAATGCAAAAACCAAGCATATACATTCCCGCGACCAAATGTTCTATATAATTGTATTTTGCTTTTTTGTAAAACACCCAGAACACCAAAGCCGTCAATGGAAGCGAACACATTGCCATAAGATTGGAGTACTTCGTTGTAAAATGCCTCACCCTTAGCTGACGCTCATAAATCCCCGTGATTTGTTGTTTTTTGACAGGGTCGGCAATTTGATTGATTTCAGGATGCGCTTCAATAATGTTGGCAGGCGTTATTTCTGCTGTTTGCGTGGCAACGAAAACAAATACCGCTGCAATCAGCAGGAAAAAATTCAGAGGCGGAAAATATTTCTTGCGTTTTCCTTCAATATATTCAAAGGCAACGAGGCCCCGTTTGAAAAACAAGTCCGGACCAATTGAATCAAACCTTTATCGGCATGGGTGAAATAGTGAATGCCTTCATGTACAATATCGTGAAAGGTCAGCTGGTGCAATGCCGATTTCTGGCTGCAATTCGGGCAGAAATTATAGGATTTCGGATGCATGATTCCGCAATTCTTGCAAATGGCTTCCATAACGTTTGTTTGCTGCAATATACAAATTCCTGTTATTTCCAAAATCATACGTGCCGATTTTCTACATTTGCAACTATGCTAAGATTTCCAAGAACATTGCAGGACAAATTGGACAGGCGAAAGGAAAATTTCGCCCTGCGCCAGCTTCCGGTGTTCAACAACCTGATCGATTTTTCATCAAATGATTACATCGGATTTGCGCAATCGGAGGCCTTATACCACGAAACCCACAATTACCTGATTGCAAAAGGCTGGCTGCAAAATGGCGCTACCGGGTCGCGGCTGATTTCTGGAAACCATTTGGTTTATACAGAAACTGAAGCTTTCCTTGCACGATTTCATCAAAGCGAAAGCGCATTGCTGTTCAATTCCGGTTATGATGCAAATGTTGGTTTTTTCAGTGCCGTTCCGCAGCGTTCCGACATCATATTGTATGATGAATTGGCGCACGCCTCAATTCGCGACGGCATCAAAATGAGCCATTCCAAATCGTATAAATTTGGGCACAACGACCTCGAAGACCTCGAAAGCCTCATTCAAAAACACCAATCGGCTTCAACACAGGTTTATATCGTTACCGAATCGGTTTTTTCTATGGATGGTGATTCTCCGGATCTTGAAAAGCTCGTAGCTGTTTCAGAAAAATACAATTGTTTAACTGTTATTGACGAAGCCCACGCACTTGGCGTTTTTGGCAACCACGGCGAAGGTTTGATCCAGGATTTGCAATTGCAGCAAAAGATTTTTGCACGCATTATGACTTTCGGAAAAGGATTGGGCTGTCATGGAGCAGTAGTTTTAGGATCGGAAGAGCTGAAGCAATACCTCGTTAATTTTGCGCGTAGTTTTATTTATACGACCGGTTTGCCACCGCATTCCGTAGCATCGATACTTACAGCTTACAAACAACTAGAAAAAGGAAATGACGCCACAGAAAAATTGCGCGAGAATATTTTAGTATTCAATCAATACAAGAACAGCCTGGGTTTAAAACCGATTTTCGTCAGGAACAAATCGGCGATACAATCAGCGATCATTCCCGGCAATGAAAAAGCCAGAGCGGTTGCTTCCCAATTGCAGCAAAACGGTTTTGATGTCAAAGCGATCCTTTCGCCAACAGTTCCAGAAGGGCAGGAAAGACTGCGCATTTGTCTGCACAGTTTTAACACAGAAGGACAAATAAGAGAGCTGCTTCAATCTTTACAAGCATTATTGTTTTGATCCATTTTTCCGTCTAAGATTTTAATTTTTAGGTTACAAAATTTGACGATTTTTAAAAATTTGTAACAAAATCGCTACAAAAAAGGCATTGTGTCCAATAGTTGTCTTTTGACACTTATATAATATAGGTTTATTGTTTTCTGTCGCCAATTCTAAAATGCCAGGAAATAAATATTAAAACAAGTAACAATGAAGGGCCGAATAATTCAATGGCTTCGTCTCCTATTGCAAGATGGGAAAAAAGAGCACCCGACATGAGGAAGAAAAAACCAGCATACGCCCATTCTTTTAAGACTGGATATTTCGGGATAAGAATCGCTACAACACCTAACAATTTCCAAACGCCGATTATCGTTAGGAAATAGGTTGGATACCCAAGCGTCATTGATGTTTTTGTCACTTCTTCTTTCATTTTCAAGAGCTGGACGATTCCCGTTGATGCCATTCCTAAGGACAGCCAAACCGTGGCAACCCAGTAAATGATTTTATTTCGTTTGTTCATGATTTTTTATTTTTTAAGAGTTCCTGCAATTGGTTGTGCGCCATGTTTATGCCATAGGCAAAAGGCATTTTGAGTTGTTGTGCCCGATGTTCTACAGACTGGTACACAATTGTCATGTTGAGTTGGCTTGTATCGTCAGTAAGTTTTTCAAATTCTAAAAATTCAAGCTGCACGCCAACAGGCATATTTTCCATTTCAAAAGTGCGTATGATCTTTTGATTGAGGACGATGTCGTGAATGGTTCCGTTTGCTTTAAATACGACATGGCCATTGTGTGAAGTTTCAAATTGATAACCGCCATGTTTTACACTATCCAGTTTCAGTACTTTTGTCCCCATCCATTGTGCTACAAGTCCGGCATCGGTATAAGCCATAAATAGCAATTCGATTGGCAAATCAAAGGTCCTTGTGATTACGAGATACTGTTTGCCTTCCTCGGCATTGATTTTCGTTTTTTGCTCCATTTTTACTGTTTTTTTGATTGATGTTTATTCATTGTGGCTTCAAGTTTATTAAACCTGTAGTCCCACATGAGTCGGAATGGTTCAATAAAATCTGCCAGTTCTTTCATTTTAATGGGATTGATTTGGTAAAAAATCTCTCTTCCGTTTTGCTCTTGTTTCAGCAAATCACATTCGGTAAGTATTTGCAAATGTTTTGAAACGGTTGGCCTTGCCGTGTCAAAATTTGAAGCAATCGCGCCGGCAGTCATTGTTTGGGAAGTCAATAACAGCAGTATCGCTCTTCTTGTAGGATCTGAAATCGCCTGAAATACGTCTCGTCTTAAATTCATTGTGTAGTCATTTAACTGCAAATATAAATGAAGTCATTTAACTACACAAAAGAATCGATGAATTTTTTTATTTTGAAAAAACGCCACAAATTTGATACTGACTGACAAGTTCCGTTTTAAACTAAAGAAAGGAATGGAAAAGATTTTTGTAATGCAGGCTTTTAATAAAATCCCTAACATTTTTAATAAAAGACAAAAGTATTTTTAACCAAATTAAATCGGCATCACGCACAATTTTCAAAAATAATTGCCAAACAAGCAGAAATATTCAGCCTCTTCATTTAGGGGAAAACAATGCCCCGGACTTCCGTATCTTTGTAAAAGCAACCCAATTATTATGAAAATATTTATCACCGGGATTTCCACGGATGTAGGCAAAACCATCACTTCGGCTATTGTGACCGAAGCGCTCGAAGCCGATTACTGGAAGCCGATTCAGGCCGGAGATCTTAAAAATTCCGACAGCCATAAAATCAAAAATTACCTCAGCAATACGCAATCGAAAATCCATCCGAACAGTTACGCCCTGCAAACACCGGCCAGTCCGCATTTGGCCGCCGAAATCGATGGCATCACCATCAATATCCAAAATATAAAAGAACCGCAAACCAAAAACCATTTGGTTATTGAAGGCGCAGGCGGCATTTTTGTACCAATCAATAATCAAGAAACAATCATTGACCTGATCCAACCCGATTACAAAGTGATTGTTGTTTCGCGCCATTATCTCGGAAGCATCAACCATACATTATTAACGATTGAAGCGTTGGTAAACCGAAAAATTAATGTGGCCGGAATCATTTTTTCGGGCGATGAAAATCCGTCTACCGAAACCCTGATCCAATACAAAACCGGAATTAAAGTTATCGGCAGAATTGATCAAGAACCATACTTTGATAAAAATGTAATTGCCGCTTATGCAGAGGAGTTTCGGGAGCAGTTGCTTGCGTTTTGAGAAATTAGACAAAAATCAAGAATCAAGAATCAAGAATCAGGAAATATTAAGATGATAGACAACTGCAACGTCTTGAATCTTGCTTCTTGGCTCTTTCATCCCAAAAAAATGACACTACAACAAAAAGACCAACAATACCTTTGGCATCCGTACACGCAACACAAAACCGCAGCCGTTCCGATTGCGATCAAAAAAGGCGAAGGCGCACTACTTTGGGACGAACATGACAAAGAGTACATCGATGCAATCGCTTCCTGGTGGGTAAATCCGTTTGGGCATAGCAACAAATTTATTGCCGATGCGATTTACAAACAGCTCACGACTCTGGAGCATGTACTCTTTGGCGGATTTACACACGAACCCGCAATCAATGTTGCTGAAAAACTCCTTCAGATCCTGCCGAAAAACCAAAAGAAAATCTTTTTTTCCGATAACGGTTCGACCGCGGTGGAAGTCGCGATTAAAGTCGCACTGCAATATTTTTACAACAAAGGCGAAAAACGCACGACGATTATTGCGTTTGAAAATGCCTTCCACGGTGATACTTTTGCTGCAATGGCCGCCAGTGGTATTTCATTTTACACCCAGGCTTTTGAAGGTATGTTCATCGACGTCGTACGCATTCCGGTTCCGGTAAAAGGGCACGAGCAGGCAAGTTTCGATGCTTTGGAACACACCATAAAAAACTACAATTGTGCAGGATTCATATTCGAGCCGCTTGTTCAGGGTGCCGCCGGAATGGTCATGTATGCACCCGAAAGCCTCGACGAACTGATTCGTATTTGCCAAAAAGATAAGGTGTTGACGATTGCCGATGAAGTGATGACAGGCTTCGGGAAAACCGGAAAAAACTTCGCCTGCGATTACCTGCAAACCCAACCCGATATGATGTGCCTTTCGAAAGCATTGACGGGCGGCACGATTCCAATGGCGATTACAACTTTCACACAGGAACTGTTCGACGGTTTTTATAGCGACGACATCAACAAAGCGTTGTTCCATGGCCATACGTTTACCGCCAATCCAACGGGTTGTGCCGCGGCGCTTGCGAGCATGGAATTGCTGCAAACAGATGCTATTCAAAACAGCATTTCACGCATCAACACACGCCACTTGGAGTTTGAGGCGATGATTAAAAACCATCCGAAAGTAAGCACCACACGTGTACTCGGTGTCATTTTCGCACTCGAAATCAAAACCAGCGGCGATCAAAGTTATTACGGTTCGATCAGAAATACGCTGTACAATTTCTTTATCGAAAACGGCGTGATTATGCGACCCGTGGGCAATATCGTTTACATTTTGCCGCCGTATATTATGACTGACAATCAATTATACAAAGTTTACGAAGTCATTACAAATGCTTTGGAAATAGTGTAATTTTGCACCGTCATTGCGAACGCAGTGAAGCAATCTGTTACACGTTACGAATAGCTCATAAATACAATTCAACTTGTCAGAAATCATTTCCATCACCGCCATCGCATCGGTATCGCCGTTGGGAAATCATCCGGAAACCATCTGGAACCATTACCTTTCGGGCAAACCTTGTTTTATCGAAAAGGATTTTAACGGCAAAAAAGCACTCGTTGCCCAATTGGATTCCGATTCAAAACAACAAATTTTACAGTTAAAGCAATCCGATAGCAAATACAAATCGCTTGACCTTTCGGTTTTGTATGCGATTGCCGCTTCGCGCGAAGCTGTTCAAAAAGCGGGCTGGAAACCAACGGACATTTTCGGGATCAATTTGGGTTCGTCCCGCGGCGCGACGGATCTATTCGAAAAACACCACAGCGATTTCCTGCAAACTGGCAAAGCCCAGACATTGGCTTCGCCTACAACGACTTTGGGCAATATCGCTTCTTGGGTCGCGCACGATTTGCAAAGTTCCGGACCAGAAATCTCGCATTCGATTACCTGTTCAACAGCTTTACATGCGGTTTTGAATGGCGTGGCGTGGCTTCGGGCGGGAATGGCAGACAAATTTCTCGTGGGCGGCAGCGAAGCACCGTTGACCGATTTTACGATTGCACAAATGCAGGCGATGAAAATTTATGCCAAAGAAATACAGGAATTTCCGTGCCGCGCCTTTGATCTTGAAAAAAAGCAAAATACGATGATCCTGGGCGAAGGCGCCGCGGTGTGCTGTCTCGAAACTGGAAAAAAAGACAACGCCATTACATTGATCGAAGGCATTGGTTATGCGACCGAATTATTGGAGCACAGCACTTCGATTTCTGCAGAAGCCGATTGTTTCCAGAAATCGATGGGCATGGCTTTGCAAAATACACCGTTGTCAGAAGTGGATGCGATCGTGATGCATGCGCCCGGAACAATTAAAGGCGATGCGACAGAATACCGGGCGATCCGGAAAATATTCGGGGAAAATCTTCCGCTGCTGACTACGAATAAATGGAAAATCGGGCATACGTTCGGCGCGTCGGGTTTGCTGAGCATCGAACTGGCGGTGATGATGATGCAACGGCAACAATTCATCAGCGTACCATTCGCGAAAGCGCAACCTTCGGGGAAAAGACTGCAAAAAATATTGGTCAATGCGGTAGGATTCGGCGGCAATGCCGTCAGTGTATTGTTATCCAAACCATAAAAAAATCCCGCCTCCTGAATGGAAAGCGGGATTTTTAGCCAAAATTATATTTTTAGTTTACGATTACTTTTTGAGAAACTTCGTAATTGTTGTCCAATTGAACTTTTACGATGACAACCTGCGTGGCACGAATCAGGTTCGTTGTAGTGAATTCCCTCGCATTGACTTTATCGTTGCTGTAAATCATTCTGCCCAGCATATCGTAAACCGCCACTTTTTTGATGGTTTCAGACGATTTGATTTTCACTTCTTTTCCTTGCGGAATAATTGAAACGCTGTGTCCGTTTGCCGAAGCATTATCCGTTGCCAGAGCAGAAGTTTTGTACCTGATTTCAAAACGGTCGTTGAAAGTACCGATGGCTGTTGAGAATGTATAGTCACCTGTTTTCAGGTTGTGCGTTACATGTGCAACACGGTCGATTAAAAACACATCCTGATCCTGGAACAATCCGTCAAAGTTGTCCATGTTTATGGTATAAGTGCTTGCAATTGTCGATTTATAGCCCAGAGGAACAATTTCATTATCGTCAAACGGCAATTGTTTTCCCTGGATTGAATAATTGTCTGCACCAGCAATACTGTAGAATAATAATGCGTTGCCTACATCCATAGATAGACCGTCATACATATTATCAAAATCGTTAGTTGCACCGCTGATGTAACCTACAAGGATTTCATTAAAAGCACCCTGTTGATTTGAAATGTTTAACCACAGCCTGTTTTTTTCAATACTGTTGGTGGTCGCAACAGGTCCGGTTGTTTTATAAAAAACATTGTTATTGCTCGCTACTCTCATATTATTCCTGAAGTTTGCAGTATAAGTACCATTTGGCAATGCCGCTTTAGCTTCGATAAAGAATGCCTGGCCTGAAGCTACTTTTCCATTTGGTGTTACACCGCCTGTAAGTGCGGCAGATCCTGCTTTTACACCACCTGTTAAGTTATATTTCGCATAATCATCGTTAGAATAAGGATAATAACCGTCATTGTCGATCGGGCCAATTGGCGTATTGTGCGTCCATAAGTAAATGGTTCCGTTAATAAGATTTTGATTTGCAGGATCTGTAAGGAAAAGATCAATATCTATAGCAGAAGGATATGGGTTTCCAATCAAATTGAAAGTACTCGCTCCTTTTTTGATCGCTACAGGAACAACCCCGTTGTTTGGAATACCGGTAAAGGTACCTTCGTATCTTCCTCCAAATGCAGCTCCGTTAACGTCCCATCCCAAAGGAGTCCTGATCATGTACCCTATTGTAGGTTGCATCACTGCAGCGCCGTTTTCATAGATGGTATAATTGTCGGTTAGCGCATCATAGCTGTAGTATTTGTCAAATCTTGTTAATGGCGACAATTGGTACAATGTTGTTCCCAGTACCGGAGAAGACCAGTAAGTAAAATCAAATTCCCTTACCGCAGTTGTTTTTCTTTTCACGGTAACGCTTCCGATATCGATCGCGGTATCATCTACCTGAACAATGCTACCTGAATCTTCCACAATAATGTTAGCTGTCGGATCGACTTTTAGGTCGTGAACGATGATTAGGTTTTTGCCTGGGCCAACGGTGACAACAGCGCCACTTTTCACTTCACAAGAGCATACATGCAAATCAGAAGGCAAGCTTACATTGCTTTTGATGATTACGTTGGAGTGCTCATCAGGTGTTCCGCTCCACACGCCATTTTCGTAAACGATTGCTTCGGGAATGAAAATCTGGAGCACATTCGTGAATTTTGCATCACAGTTTCCGTTTTGAACTTCTGCGCGGTAATAAGTCGTTTCATTAATGGCTGTCATATCGTTAGCCGTTAACGTTGTTGCTGTTGAAGCAATATTGGTTACCCCGGTTGTAAAAGCAGCATTTGTAGCAGACTGCCATTTTACAACACTTCCGGTTTGGCCTGACAGAACGATATCCTTAGGTTTGGTTCCTTTACAGATGGTCATTGGTGCAGTAACGATGGTACCGGCAACGGTTGCGCCCATGTAAATTGTTTTTGTCATTTCAGAGGTTACTGTTCCGCAAACACTGTTGATACGTCTTACCCAATACGTCGTTTGCACGGTTGGGCTTACGGTAATTGATGCTGTGGTTTGAGGCAGGATATTACTTCCTGCAGTTCCGGTTCCCCATTGGAACACTGCATTAGAACCGGCAGTTCCGCCACTTGCAGTAAGCGTTGTTTCAGATCCGGCGCAAACAGAATCATGTGTTGCTGTAAGGCTTGTTGGTGCCGATGAGGCAACAGTTGTAGTTGTAAATGACAAAGCTGCATTGGCACCGCCGGTTATTTCCCTAACCCTGATTTCAACGGTTGAGTTTTCATTCAGGCTGAAAGTTCCGGTTACATTTCCAGAGCAATTGTTGTCACCATTCCAGTTGGCACAGCTCCATTTTAAGATGCCGTCAACATACAATTCGGCAATGTCATCCCAGTTTATCATTTGTAATGTATAGTTGCCGCAAGGGAAACCTTTTCTTTTAGCTGTAAAAGTGAATTGCTCTGTTGATACAGTACAACCAATCCATCCAGTGGCATGCGAAGGAGATAATCCGTTATTCCAGCTTGCAGCAGAATCGAAGTTCAATCCGGATTGTACATAATATCCAGCATATACAGCCGTTGCGAGTGTGATGTCGCCGGTAGAATATCCGTAGACATTCCAGGTATTGTCACCGAATGCAGTTGGATCTCCTGCAGGAACTGTTACTGAAACCGTTATTGAAACGTGTGCTGTATAATCTGAACAAGCCGTTCCATTGTCTTTTTTTCTCAACCAATAAGTTGTAGTAACATTTGGAGATACGTTAATAGTATTTCCGGTTCCGATAGCATTGGCTGCCGTAACATCTCCGGTTCCCCATTGATAGGTCGCGCCATTTGCCAAAGTTCCTTGTGCGGTAAGTGTTCTCGTTGTTCCAGCGCAGGAAGTAGTCCCGGAAACAGTTATTCCCGTTGGCGGTACCGACGGCTGTGTTACAGTAATATTCACCGTTCTGCCGGCGCTATAACCGGTACAAACGCCCTGATTAACCATTCTTACCCAATAGGTAGTATTGGTTGTTGGTGCTACATCAATATAAGCTTCGGATTGGTTTGCGATAGGTGAAGTTCCTACCGTTCCGCCAGTTCCCCATTCGTAAACGGTTGATCCGGTAGCGCCAACTGCAGTAAGTCGGGTTGTTGTTCCGCTACAGATCGTAGTGGTACCTGAAATGTTTGTTGGTACTGTTGCTTTCGGTGAAATGGTTACTGTAAAGAATACCCCATCAGTATAAGAATAACATGGATAATCATTGTATTTGCGTACCCAATAAGTAGTTGTTACAGATGGCGTGTGCGTGAGAGAAACCGTTGTCGGCCCTAAAATATTTTCTCCAATTACAGTTCCTGTTCCCCATTGGTAACGGTTGTTCGATCCGTTTAATCCGCCATCGGCAGTAAGTGTAATCTGTGTTCCGGCGCAAGACGTTGCCGGTGCAATGATGCCTGTTGGGGCTGTAGAAGTTGGGTAAACCGTAATAGTTGGCCCGCCAGTTGTAGTATTACAAGGTGCAGGATCAAGTCTTCTTACCCAGAAGATTGTTTGTATCGTTGGATTTACACTTAAAGTAACGCCTGTTTCTCCAGTAATGATATTGTTTCCAATACTACCGGTTCCCCATTGGTAAACGGCTCCGGTACCTATAGTTCCGCCTTGAGCTTCAAGAACAACTCCGCCATTGCTACAGATATTATAAGTGTTAGAAATAATAGATGGCTGTGTAGAAGGTGTAGAAACAGTGATGGTGTGGTATACTGCTGACGAAGCATTAACACATGGTGATCCATTGTCTTTTACTCTTACCCAGTAGGTAGTTGTTGCAGATGGATTTACATTATAAGTAGCTACTGTGGTTGTTGCTAAAGCATTTGCATCGGTAACAGTTCCCGTTCCCCATTGGTATACCGCGTTATTGATCAATGCACCGCCAACGGCAGTCAGGGTTTTTGCTCCGGAATTTGCACAATGTGTTGCTGTTCCGGTAATAGATGTTGGCCCGGTAGAAGTAGGGTATACAATAATAGAAGCGGTTCCTGTTGCAGTTGTGCTGCAAGGCGTTGCATCCAGACGTCTTACCCAATAAGTGGTAGTTACAGTAGGATTCACTGTAATGGTACCTGTTGATTCCGTTAGGAAAACATTCCCGGCGTTTACAGTTCCGGCGCCCCATTGGTATCCTGCAGATGAACCCATATTACCGCCAATAGCGGTTATCGACACCCCGCCTGCAATATTGTTACAGATAGTAGCCAAGTTAGAAATAGACGTTGGTGCCGTTGAAGGCGTTGTAACAGTCATTGTGAAAAAAGCTGCAGCGGAATTGACACTACAAGGGGACTGGTCTTTAATTCTTACCCAAAAAGTGGTTGTCACCGTAGGATTAACATTAAAAGTGGTTGCTCCTGATGTTCCCAAAGCATTTGCATCGCTAACGGTTCCGGTTCCCCATTGGTATTGAGCCGTATTGTTTAGTTTTCCGCCAACGGCAGTTAACGTTTTTGCTGCTGATCCGGTACAATGTATACTAGATCCGGTAATGGATGTTGGCGCGATTGAAACCGGAACCACCACGATAGAAACTGTTGATGTGATTGTATTACAGGGTGCAGTATCTACACGTCTTACCCAATAAGTAGTAGATACCGTAGGATTCACAGTGATAGTACCGGTTGTTTCGGTTGAAAATACATTCGCAGTATTTACAGTTCCTGTTCCCCATTGGTAAACCGCTCCCGTACTCATTGTTCCGCCGATAGCCGTAATTGAAATGCCGCCCGGCGTATTGTTGCAAATAGTGGTTGCATTAGAAATTGATGTTGGCACTGTAGAAGGTGTTGAAACAGTCATTGTAAAAAAGACTGCATCAGAAACCGTATTACATGGCGTGCTGTTGTCTTTTGTTCTTACCCAGTAAGTTGTTGACACAGTAGGCGTAACATTATAAGTTGTTCCCGTAGTAGTGCCTAAAGCGTTGGCATCACTAACAGTTCCGGATCCCCATTGGTAAACCCCGTTATTTGATAAAGTTCCGCCTACGGCTGTTAAGGTTTTGGCTCCGGCTCCCAAACAATGGGCTGCAGTTCCTGAAATAGATGCCGGCCCTGTTGAAGGATTGGTTATGGTTACATTTACAGCTACTGAATTCGTATAAGTACCGCATGGTGCGGCGTCAAATCTTCTTACCCAATATGTTGCACTGGCTGCAGGTATAATGTTTAAAGTTGCGGTATTGGCACCCGGAATGGCATTAGCAGTATTTACTGCTCCTGTTCCCCATTCATAATTGGTATCTGTAGAGCCTGTGTTGGTATTTAAAGTAATTGCTGCTCCACGGCAAACAGTTGTCGTTCCGGTTATTGCAGAAGGTGTTGGAGATTTTGCAATCACAGTAATCAATTGAACCGCTCCTTCTGTAATAACATTACAAGGTGCCGGATCGATTCTTCTTACCCAATACGTAGTATTTACAGTAAGGTTTGGGGTTGTATAATTTGGTGAAGTAGAACCAGAGCTGACGATATTGTTACCTACTACAGTTCCGGTTCCCCATTGGTAAGTAGTATTGGCTGCAGCTGTTCCGCCAGTGGCAGTAAGAACAGTATTGGTACCAGTACAAATAGCATTTGTTCCAGTAATTCCTGTTGGCACAGCAGAATATCCAGTACAGCTTGTATATGAAAATGAAACCTGTGCCTGACCCGTACGTTCGTAGAAATCAAGGACAAGATTGATCTCGCTGCCATTTAAATAAACAGCATTTGAAGTGCTTAAAGCATAACTGTGGTCTACAAAATTATTGATTAAATAAGTCGCGCCGCCATCGATGCTCAATCTGTAACCGTCATCTCCGCCTACAGTAAAGGTGTACCATCCTGCAGGGAAACTTTTCTTCATTTTGAATTTTACAGCAAACAAATCGGTATAATTTCCGCAAACGTTTCCTCCCGAAGGCCCTGCATCTACCCAGTTGTGGTTGAAGGTCTCGGTTTCAGTAATGTATCCGCGGTAAGTTGTTGTAAAAGCATTGTTTGGCGGGCTGGCCGCTTCTGTATTTGCATAAACATACCCAATCCATGAGCCGTTTCCGTATGATGTTTGATCACCAGCCGGTGTATTTACAGTTACAAGTAGTATTGCTTCTGTAGTATATCCTGAACAGCTGGATCCGCTGTCATGTTTTCTTACCCAATAGGTTGTATTTGTTGCGGGGTTGACCGTTATTGATGCAGCTGTTTGACCTGTGATAATATTTGAACCTACTGATCCGGTTCCCCACTCGTATGTTGCGCCAGGAGCAGTAGTTCCTCCGGTTGCAGTAAGTGTTGTGCTATTTCCCAAACAGATTGTGGCTGTTCCGGTGATTGAATTTGGCGCCGTCGATTTTGCGTTAACAGTTACATAGGTTGTTATTCCTGGAGTAATGGCATTACATGGTGCCGCATCGATTCTGCGAACCCAGTATGTTGTGCCAGTAGTAGGGCTTACTGTAATTGTCGCTGTATTTTCTCCGGTGATGATGTTTGATCCAACTGTCCCGGTTCCCCATTGGTACAAAGAACCTGCTAAAGCTGTTCCGCCCGAAGCTGTTAAAGTTGTTGATGAACCATTGCAAATAGTAGTGTTTCCGGAAATATTTTCAGGAACTGTAGAAACATTGTCGCACACAGAGGTATAAGTAAAACTGACCCTTGACTCACCGCCTTGATCGTAGTTTTCAAGCACCATATTGTATGTTCCGCTGAGGTAATATGATGCAGTGATGGTTTGATAACTGTGATAATTCCAGTCGGTTAGCGGGAAAGTAGCCCCGCCGTCAAAACTAAGCCTCACACCGTCATCACCACCAATGGTGAATGCATAATACCCGGCAGGGAATGTGCGTGTCATACGGTAACGTACGGCAAACTTGTCGCTGTAAGTTCCACATACATTGGCACCTGAAATTGATCCAGAACCTAAATTCAGATCGAAAATTTCAGGTTGTGTGATGTACCCTTTGTAATCGGTTGAGAAAGGCGTAGTTGGAGGGTTGTTGCCATCAATGGTTGCATATACATATCCAATCCATGAATTAACGCCGTAAGTACTCGGATTTCCCGGAGGTGTTGGGCATTGCGCATTCGCATTAGTTAAAAAAGCAACAAACAAAAAGCATAAAATCATTTGGTGGAAAAGATTTTTCTTTTGTAAAGTTTGGAGTTTCATTTTTTTCGGATTTGAATTTTTCGGATTCAAAGCCATTGGAGTAAATTTCTTCATTTTGTCGAACATTTTAGATTCGTTAAAATCTTGTTTGGTTGGGGTTTGATTTAAAAATCATTAAATCATCGACCAAATGTATAAAATATCCGATGAAATGCACAAATTTATTTTTAGTATATGTTCTTTCTTACAAAGTACTACAACGTTTTCGGTGAGTAATCTTAATTGTATGTTCTTGATAATTAATGAGTTAAGTTTGTTTAATGTCTAAAAATATATTTTTTATTTTTTTATAATTTGTAAGAATAAGATTATGCTTTATGCAATGTTGTAAGAAATAATTTAATGCATGAGGTTAGAATCTGTTGCGAAGGCTTGTTTTTCAGGTAGTTATTATTTTGAATTGTAGAAACTGATTTGTAAGGTTTTGTTTTTAATTTGAGACGATCGGTTGAGTATAGCCCAAAAAAAATCCGCTACAGAAGTAGCGGATTTTAAATAGATTTTTTTGTATTTAATTCAGCATCACCTTTTTATTGATCACACTGTCATTGGTCATTTTGATTTGTACCATGACCATTTGCTGTTGAATATTCAGGTTTTCTGTTGTAAAGCTTACAGCAGCAATACCTTTTTTATTGTATAACAATTTCCCTGTGAGGTCATAGATTGTAACACTGTCAATCGATTCAGTAGCTTTCAGGCTGATGGCATTGTTTTCAGCAATCGCAATAACTGTGTCTTCCGTTTTAACCAAATGGTTTGTGCTTAGCGCTCCATTTGTAAATCTGATTTCAAAACGGTTGTCAAATGTTCCTGCCGCTGTTGAGAAAGTATAACCACCGGATTTAATATCATGAGTTGCATTTGTAAGCTTATCAACAAGGTATACATTCTGACTTTCAAACAATCCGTCATATTGGTGTAATGCAATTTTGTATGTTCCTGCAGCATATGAACTGTATCCTAATGGAATGGACTGATTGATATCTAAAGGGTAAGGACGTCCCTGAATAACAAGATTTTTGTCTTCTAATATACTGTAAAAATCAACATAAGAATTTCCGTTCATGCCAAGTCCGTCATTTCGGTCAAGCCCAATAGATGATTCTTCAGTAAATCCAAGAAGTATTTGTTTAAAAGCACCTTGCTCACTAGACAAATCGATCCATAAACGGTTCTTGCTTTGCGCGACAATTTCACCTGAACTTTTATAAAATTGGTTGTTATTGTCCCTTAGACGCATCGTGTTTTTAAATACGGCATTGCCAGTAGTTAATGCATCAATGAAAAAAGCTTGACCAGCTGCGACTTTACCTTGGAACAATGTTCCTGTAGGGTTTGTTAGCGTTGCGCCTAAGTTGTTATAAGCAATATAATCACTATTGGCATAACCGAAAGTATGACCTCCGTCAGAAGAAAAAATACCGGTTTGGTGCGACCACAAATATATAGTAGAGCCAACAATAGAAGTGTTATCCGTATCATTCAGGAAAACCTGCGCATCAATAGCTGACGGATAAGGATTTCCGATAAGGTTCATAGTGTTGGTTCCCGATTTCACCATTGGTACTAATATTTTACCATTGTGAGGTCTTCCATAAAATGTTGCGTTGTAAGTATAAGTGCTCGATGTTGAATATTCGGCTGGAGCCCTGATGATGTATCCTTTTCCTTCTTCCATCGTTTCTGTGCCATTGTTGATGTTGATCCAATTATAAGAGGGCGTGTCAAACTTATGGAATTTATCGAAGCGCGTGTTAGGTGATAAATTATGCAATGTCTGATTTTCCACAGGTGAAGACCAATATACATAATCAAAACCTTTCAAATTATAAACATTTCTCTTCATTGCGAAGATTCCTGCACCTAAATCTGCATTTTTGGTTTCCTCTTTAACTTGGACAAGGCTTCCATTGTTCTCCACAGTGAATATACCATTATTCATTACGACACCATTTACTTTTAATGAAGCTCCGGATTGAATTATTAAGGTACGGCCTGTTTGGATTTCCAACTCACAAGCTTCCATATGTGTTCCTGTAGGAATTGTAAGCGTTCCGTTTTTAATTACCATATAGTGTGAGAGCGTTGGGGTAACACCACCTTTCCAACTGCTTCCTTCCCATGTAGCAGTATTTGGGCATTCCCTGGTTCTAATCCTGGCCAACATACGTCTTGAAGTTCCGTCATAAACGGTAAAGTCACCACCTACAACTATTTTTCCGTCAGATTGCAACAGAATATCACGGATTACACTTTTTCCTTGGTACACGTTCGTTCCACCTTGAAATCCGGTTCCGGTAAGGAAAGTCGCATCTTGGATTCCTGTGGTTTCCACTCGGATCAATCCTTTAGGAGTCAAGTTTCCATTGTATTTTCTGAAGTTTCCTCCGATAAGCATTTTTCCGTCTGGCTGTGGTCGTACAGCAAAAGCTACATAGCCATATCCCGGATCATCAGTAGTTGCAGATTCCTCAATCGTTAAATTGGAAGTAAAGGATGTGTCTAAAAGGCCGTCGGGTGTAAGTCTCATGACGGATACCTTGTCGACATTATTGTATTTTGTAAACTTTCCTACAACATATACATATTCCGATAATGACCCGGGAGGAGGAGAAGTCACAGTAGGCATCACATAAATATCATACACACCCAATCCCGAACTTCCGCCTATAGCTCCGATATTGGCCCCAGTATATGGATTAAATGTTGGATCGTAAGATCCGTTGCTGTTCAGCCTGAGGATTCTGTTTTTGGTGAAACCGGTATAACCTGTAAAGAAACCGCCGGCGATAATTTTAGTATTTTGCAATGCGATCGCTCTTACTTCACCGTTTATGGCTCCCGCAGAGCTGTTAAATGTCGCATCTAAGGTTCCGTTTGTTTCCAAACGATTTAAGTTTGCCTTACAAGTAACGCCATTGTATGTAGAAAAAGAGCCTCCAAATAATATTTTTCCGTCAGGTTGAATCGTAATGGCATGAACTACGGCACCCGTAGAAGCAGTACCTCTGCTTCCGGCACCAGCATTAAATGTAGTATCGAGTGATCCATCGTCGTTTAGTCGGGCAATACCCGTATAAGTTGGTGATCCGGCTATTGTAAAACCGCCACCGATAATAATTTTTCCATCAGGTTGGATTGCAGTACAATAGATATACTGTCCACCGCCAAAATCTGGCCCGTTAAAAGTGGTGTCTAGTGTTCCGTCTGCATTTAATCTTGCGATGTATTCACGGTTCACGCTGTTGAATTTGTTAAAACGGCCAACAATAATTATTTTGTCTTTGTTAACGCCGTCGTCTTCGTACACTTTAGATTTGTACACGATACAGTCAGCGGTAGTGCTGGTGCCGTTAAAAGCACCTGCGCCACTGGCGTTAAAAGTGATGTCAATTTCTCCGGGCTGCGCCATCCCTAAAAAGGCTTGCAACAGGAGCACAACGGTTAAATATAATTTTGTTTTCATAATCAACTAATTTTAATAAAGTTAGGTTAGAACTGATTTGGTAAGGCAAAAGTATCAAAGTTAGGGAGCTCTAAAAACTAATATCTTATTTAATTGTCAAACTGTTAATTTTTATCGACGAAATGACCATATTTTAATTTTTTTAACCTTGAAAACGGCACTTATAATGAATTATCCGTAATCGTTAGTATATTATATGTCGGAATTTACTAACAGAAAACACTGATTTTTTAATTGTTAAACCTTTTCGAATTTCAAAGTGTTTTAATTGCTGATATTTTTAGGATTTATGAGTACATATAGAAGGCACCTTAACATACATGAAAATAAAAAATATTCTTTCCCACAAATAATACTTTTAGTTTAAAAATGAATCTTAACATTTGACAAAGATACTTAACAAAACTTTATAAACAAATAAATGTTAATAATTATTGTAATCCTTAACCTACAATTAGTGTTAAATAACACACTTTGTCGTGGTAATTGTGCATTTTATCGATGTTTTTTTTTGTAAATGTAAAAATTAAATTTACTTTCGAACCATAGAAAGCAAATTTTTTAAAAAAAAGACATTTTTAACCACTTACAAACAGCCTTTTATTATGGTCCAGATTAACACAAATTTACCTACTGATTTTATGTTTTTTAAAAGGCATTTATCAGGCGAATTATTAAAGATATTTTTGATGTCGAGGATCAAAAATGCGTTTTGGACGTGGTTATTCGTATCAAAATAAGCGCCTTTATCGATTTTATTACGCATTTAATCTAAAAATTCTCACTTTTTTGAGAATGTGAAAATGTTTGTAATACTTTCGTCCCTGAAAAGCGAGAAATGCTTTTTAATGTACCCAATTTTATAAACCTAAAACATTGATTATGGAACACACTATTACTAATTTTAAAAGAGCATCTCTTTTTCTATTATTGTTTTATGCCGTTTTCTCTTCACAGGATATCCATGCTCAGGCTGTTACTGAAATCATTACCGACTATACCGGTTATTGGAAAAGTGGCACCGCACCTGCGTTAAATCCGGTGAAGCCGCAAAACAGTCATGACCTGTTATCATTTACCTTTAATGGCCAGCGCTATTCTACAGGTGTTAATGATGCCTTGCTCACGACAAGAGGCGACGCATTCTCTGCACAAAAATTCATCGCTCTTCCGATGGAGAATATGTCTGGTATCCCAACCGTAGAAACTTACATCGGGGTCGGGCAAATGTATGACGGCGTAAACAACGGCCCGTCAAACCCGCCACCATTGAATAACTTAGCATACTATCTTACAGATGGTTTACAAGGATTAAACATTGGAACTTGTGCGACTAATATTCCTCAGGGATTTGTAAGCTTTCAGATCACTGATGTGAACCCGGCGTCTATTGGCGATGGCGTTCCGGATATCTTGATTACACAAGTAGCACAACCTTCAGGAACAACCGACATCTATTCTTTTAAAGATATCAATGGAAATAATGTTGGAAGTACAATAAACATCAGATTGGACAATTTGGCTCCGGTAGGAAACTGGATTGCAGATTTTTACAGAGTAAACTCTAATCCAATGATCATTCCTGCGGGATATATAGCTACAGAAAGACCAATCCGTTTATGGGCAGCAGATTTCAGCGATTTCGGAATCACCAGCGGAAACTACCAAAACATTGACCATTTCGTAGTAAATTTAAAAGGAACCAGTGATATTGCATTCGTGGCGTACAACTTTAATACTGCCGTAATTGTACCTCTAACTCCTGGAATCTCATTATTAAAAGAAGGAACCTTTGTTGACACAAATGGCGATTGTCGTGCAAGTGTTGGCGATAAAGTAAATTATACTTTCAAAGTGACCAATACAGGCCAGTCGACTTTGTCAAACATTACGGTTACTGATCCAATGGTTACCGTTTCAGGTGCGCCGATTTCTTTGGCTGCCGGAGCGTCTAACGGTACAAACTTTACAGCAACTTATACCATCACAGCTGCCGATGTTGCTGCAGGTGCAGTATACAATCGTGCAACAGTAACGGGTAGAGATCCTGAAAATTCAATTGTTACCAAACAATCTACTGATCCAACGCCAGTGGGTTCTTCAAGCCCGTTCTTCAGTCCGCAATGCCCGGAATGTACGGTAACAGTATTGCTTCAAACACCAACAGTAACGCTTCCAATGGCTTCTATTGAGGTAGAAGGTTGTACCACTGCAGCCATTACAGGTTTGGCTTACAGTGAAACTGCTGTTAACATTACACCGGCACAGTTTATTGCTGCAGGAGGAACTATTTCTAATATTTCACTGGTACTATCTATTTCATACCAGGATACAAAAAGCGGAACTTGCCCAATCGTGGTAACAAGAAGATTTTCTGTAACCAGCGGTTGCCTTATTCAGCCATTCACACAAACTATTACTATTAAGGATACGGTAAAACCAACTGCAAACACACTCTCAGACCTTGTTGTTCCTGGATGTGCTGCGCCATTCCCTGCAGCAGATATAACTTTAGTAACAGGTGAAGCAGATAATTGTACGGCGGTACCAACGGTTACTTTTGTTAGCGACAGTATTCCTGTTGCCAATGGTTGCACGGAAACAATAATCAGAACTTATAGAGTAGCTGATGATTGTGGAAACTTTATAACTGTAACACAAAATGTAATCAGAACTTCTGACACTGTTTTTCCTACAGCGTCTAACCCTGCAGATATTGTAGTGGCAAACAATGATCCACTGCCGGCTCCGGATGTTACCGTAGTAACAAATGAAGCAGACAATTGCAGTGTGCCTATTGTTGCTTTCGTTTCAGACAGCGAGCCAACGGTTACAGGTTGTATTCAAACAGTAATCAGAACTTATAGCGTAACAGATGCTTGCAACAACAGCATCGAAGTTCGTCAAAACTTAGTAAGAAACCTTACAGCTACAGCTCCAATTGTTGGAACAGTAACTCAGCCAACATGTACAGTTTCAACAGGAACTGTTGTCTTGTCAGGATTGCCGGCAGAAGGAACTTATACCATTCAGCCAATTAATGTTACAACATCTGGCGAAAGCTATACTGCAACCTTAACACCTGGAAGTTATACATTTACTTTTTCAACAGCTTTAGGCTGTGTATCGGCGGCTTCAGTTGAAATTGTTATTAATGCGGTTCCAACGCTTCCTTCAGCTCCGGTTGTTGGGGCGGTAACTCAGCCAACATGTGATGTTGCAGGCGGAACAGTAGTATTGTCTGGCCTTCCAGCAGGAAACTGGACAATCACCAGCGGATCTTTCAGCGTGGATGGAACAGGAACTTCTACAACTTTAACAAATGTACCTGAAGGAACAAATCTATTTACTGTTACGGTAAACGGAGATTGTACGTCTGCCGCTTCAGTGCCGGTAACGATCAATGCTGCTTCGAACCCAGATGTTCCTACAGTATTAAGTGTAACCCAGCCAACGTGTGCCGTTTTAACAGGAATTGTTGTCTTGGAAGGGTTGCCTGACGGCCAATGGACACTTAGCCCAACAGGTCAGACAGGAACAGGTACTACAGCAACGATCAGCTTACAGCCTGGTTCATACGATTTAATGGTGACCAATGCGCTTGGATGTAATTCAAGAACGGTTGCAATCATCATCAACCCTGTGCCTCAAGTACCAACTGCTCCAATTGCAGGAACAGTTGTTCAACCGACATGTTCAGTTGCTACGGGAAGCGTAGAACTTACAGGTCTTCCAACAGGAAACTGGACGATCAACGGTACTGCCGGAACAGGATCAACATATACTGTTTCAGGATTGGCTCCGGGAACTTATACTTATACGGTAACAAATGCTGACGGATGTACTTCAACGGCTTCTGCCAATGTAACGATCAATGCAGCACCAAACACGCCGTCTGCTCCAATTGTAGGAACCGTTGTTCAACCGACATGTTCAGTTGCTACGGGAAGCGTAGAACTTACCGGGCTTCCAACAGGAAACTGGACGATCAACGGTACTGCCGGAACAGGATCAACATATACTGTTTCAGGATTGGCTCCGGGAACTTACACTTACACAGTAATCAATGCTGACGGATGTACTTCAACGGCTTCTGCCAATGTAACGATCAATGCAGCACCAAACACGCCGTCTGCTCCAATTCCAGGAACAGTTGTTCAACCTACATGTTCAGTTGCTACGGGAAGTGTAGAACTTACAGGACTTCCAACAGGA
>Ga0081606_1000263_pt1 | contig 25322 bp, 26 predicted proteins | sample EareggfetidaYelm_FD_71127 | JGI IMG/M metagenome (GOLD analysis project Ga0081606, IMG submission 71127) | Earthworm egg capsule microbial community from the University of Washington, USA - E. fetida Yelm (SPADES assembly) (version 2) | ecosystem: Host-associated > Annelida > Reproductive system... | reverse complement strand
GCCCGATCTCGTACCCCCGCGCCCCCGAGCAGCCGGAATCGCCTCACCCAACGGTGAGCGCACTGCCCAGACACCCCGAGCTCCTTAGCCACGTGAGACACCGGCCGACCCGAAAGAACCCGCTGGACAAGGATCAAGCGACCGGCCTCAGCCAGCCTCGCGTTACGGTGGACCAAGAGAAGGCCTTCCTTTAGGTGACGTTAGACACCACCCAGAATGAAGGCCTTCTCCCTACTCCCGCGTCACCAACGCTCTGACCGAGTACACCTAGGCCGCGAGCACTACCCGAACGCTGGTGACACATGTCTGTACTGCATGCAGGAACTTGGCCCGGCGGCGCTGAACCTGCTTACCCGCTACCGGACCTTCCTCGACGAAACGCTCGTCCAGCAGGTGACGGATACGAAGAACGCCCTCGACCGGGCACGTCTCATCCTCGATGAAACCGAACTGACGCGTGCCCTTGAGTTCGCAACCGAGCAAAGCGACTGCGAAACACCTCCCGCATGGGCGAGCGCAACGGTAGAAGTCCTCGTGGCTGCTCGTTCCCTCGCACAAGACACGGCTGATGCGAACGCGGTGTCGGATACCGGACTGCCAGATAAGGCCAAGGCCACGGCGAGTGAGGTGTCACAAGCGCTGGTCGTCGCGACAAGAACCGCCCAACAGCTCGTCGAGGACAAGGCGAATGCGGCGAGCGCGTTCACCACCAAGCAGAAGGAGCTGGCCGAACTCGTCGCTCGGATCAAGTTGAAGCGCAACCTGGCTGCGGCGCGCGAGTATGTTCGACGTGCCAAGCGCGCGCAACAACTCGAAAAGCTCTCCCGTGTGATCTCGAATGGTGCCGCCAAACAGCTGACCGTGCAGTCGAAGCTCGCAAGCGAAGACCTTGTCAACAAGAACTTCGAGACCTTGTTCGCTGAGGAGTGCGCTCGATTGCGCGCGCCGCAAGTCGCTCTTCGATTCCAAGGACGGAGCGGGCAGGCCCAGCGCAAGAAGGCCGTGGCAACGTACAAGCCATCGTCCGTACTCTCCGAGGGCGAGCAGAAGGTCCTCGCCCTGGCGGACTTCCTCGCCGAGAGTCGCATGCGGGGAACCAAGGCACCCCTGGTGTTCGATGATCCGGTGACGAGCCTGGACTACCGGCGACTCGATGAGGTCGCCGCCAGAATCCAGAACCTCGCCGAAGCACATCAGGTCATCGTCCTCACTCACAACATCATGTTCGCCTCAGCCCTCATCTCGGCGCGGCAGAACAAGAAACTCAGAACGAAAATCTACGAAGTCCGTGACGGCGGCAAGACCAAGGGAATCCTTGCTCCTGATGTGGAGCCGCGCCTCGACACTCCGGCGGATCTCGCCAAGCGAATCAACGTGAAGTTGCAGGAGATTCCCGGTGCCGAAGCGGTCGTCCAAGATGCGCTCATCAAGGAGACCTATGACTTGATCCGCGCGTGGTGCGAATCGTTCGTCGAGCAGGAGCTCCTCCAGAACGTCACGCAGCGATACCGGAAGAACATCATGATGACCCACCTCTCGAAGATCAACAGCAGTCGGCTCAACGATGCCATCGCGGTCATTGAGCCGCTCTTCGACCGGGCATGCAAACGCATGACCGGCCACTCACATGCTGTCGAGTACCTGAGCGTCAAACCGACGCTCACCGAGCTCCAGGAAGATTGGGAGAACGCCAAGGCAGCCCGCAGTGCCTACATCGCGGATTGAGCATGCGCGTCTCTTGGTTGCTGCGTGAGGATTGAATCACCGCTTCCTCGCCAGTCCCAACGTCGGTTGTCACCGATATTCTCAACACGAGATCGAAACTTCCCGCGCCCGACAGCATCAGACCTAGAGGAGCCCAAAGATGAGCTACCGCAACAAGGCTTATGTCGCTTTCGCAAACGAAGACATCCACAACTACCCGCTTATGACGGCCCGGCGAGCGAACGAGAACATCGACTTCGGTTTCATCAACGCGCACGACATCTATGAGGCGTGCGGCACCAGCACACCAGAAATGATCAAGCGGCGACTGCGCGAACGCCTGAACAACACCAAGCAGGTGGTGCTGCTCGGCAGCCCGGCCGCCCGCCGCAAGGGCGGCGACGGCTCTTCGTTCCTCGCCTACGAAGTCGAGGCGATCCTCTCGCTTCGCCTTCCCGTCGTCGTAGCGATCCTAGACGGAGCCCGGCGAGGTAGGAGCGACACGAACATCCCAGCCCCATTCGCTGATGAGAACTACTTCACGATGTCGGTGTCGTTCGGGCCGACGATCATAAAGTATGCGTTGGACCACCATGTCCCTGACTTCTCCAGCTCGGACAAGACTGGCCCGTACCACTACAACGAGTCGGTGTACGAGAGCCTGGGGTTGAATAAGTAATGCAATATAAGCGCTCACTGCGACGCTACGCGGGAGGATTCGCGCGCCGCTTCCTAGAAGCGCTGGGTGTGTTGGCAGTCGTCGCCGGCGCCGTCGCGGTCTTCGTGCCAGACCTCCTGAAAGACCAGTGGTGGCTCGTAGCCGCAGCCGGAGCGCTCGCCGTAGGTTGGGCTATTTATTCTCCCTGCGGCAGAAAGACCCCGAGCAACGATTCCCCTCTGAGAACATCACCATCCGCCTGGTCGCTGGTGACCTGTTCGCACAGAACGCGTCAGCCGTGGTTGGGATGACCACAACATTCGACACCGAGCCCGGCATCATCGAGAACAACAGCGTTCAGGGCAACCTGCTTCGGGTGATCTACGGCGGATCACAAACGTGACTCGACGCCGCACTCGCATCGGTGCTTACAGGAACCGGAATCGTAGGCACCATCACGAAGCCTGGCAAACAGGAAATCTACCCACTCGGCACCGTCGCCGTCCTTCCCTGACAGGGCACCACGCACTACTACTGCACCGTATACACCACCAAGGACGAACACAACCGGGCAATAGGCACGGTCCGAGGCATCCTGGACAGTCTCGACAGCGTGTGGGACGCCGCCGACCGCAATGGCAACGGGGAACCGATCTGCGTGCCGCTGCTAGGGCAGGGCCAGTCTCGTATCCCCGAGCTCACGGCCGAGGTGTCCTGCAGATCAACCCGTTGCGCCTCGCATCCCCGAGCTCACAGCCAAGGTTGCCGTCAGACTTATCGCGTTCTCGTTCCTGCTCCGCGCGCGGCGCGGGAGATTCTCGAAGGAGCTGCGCATCGTTGTTCATCCCAACGAGATCAGCAAGATCGACCGAGCCGAGTTCCAAGCGTTCCTACGTTCTCTGGTCGCTGGATGAATGACACCGACAGCAGCCTCGATATCCCCAAGCAGGAGCTCTGCGCGTTCTGCGACTACCTCACATTCACTGTCCTGTGCCGCAATGATCTGATCGCGGTGCTCGTCACGAGAGAGCAGCGCGGGATCTCGGTCACCTCCTCGTACTCCCGGTGCGGCACTACCCGACCTTGCTCGAATCCGAACTCCACGAGCGTCATGCGATGATCGACACGCTCGCGTGGGCGGCTTCAGCAATCGACGCCGCGTTCGAGCGGCCAGGAATCGCCGTCTGGCAAAACAACGGGACAGCAGCGCATCAAGCCATCCCGCACCTTCACTTTCACATCGCGGGGACTCTCCTCGGGGGAGGAACTGACTTTGACGATGCCCCCGAACTGACCATCGCACAAACCGATCAAATAGCTGCGAAGATCCTGGTAACGGCTCCCGAGGAAGGGTGCCTGTGACCCGAGGTGATCGCGGGTCGAATCAGCCCCTCATCGGCATATCTCCTTCGTTTCGTGGAGCAGGGAGATGAGGTAAGGGCTATGGTGGGGGACATGGATGCCCAGATGATCCTTGCCGAATGGCTTTTCGTTGAGACTGTCGCCGACGTGCGACGGCGGAGCCATGACGTGAGCGCCCGGAGCCGCTACGAACTACTTGGAGTCGCACCGCTGCTACGCAAGTTGCTCCTTGACAGAAGCACTCCATTGGTCAGCATGATCCGGAAAGGACGGCCCGAAGTGCCCCTCGAGTTCCGGATTCGCCCATGGTCGGCTCCGACGGCTGACGCCGAGGATAAGGCACTGCCGTGGCTGTCCCGTCTCAGTGGCCCCGAGATGGTGGGTATGTCGACGGACCCGGTAGTCGGGAGCGTCCAGGAGTTCGTCAGTACACGCGTCGGCCTGGTCGACGGCGAAGACTTGACCGTTTGCCGCGTGGTGAGGTACTACTCCCACGTCGAAGGCGGGGTCCACTTTGGCGAGCCTAGGGAACCAGGCCAGGCGACGCTGACCAGCATGGCGCCGCTGCTGCTGGGGCATTCAACGGGTCAGATCGCGATCCTCGCGTATATAGGCCAGATCGTCGTGGACGCGTTGACTCCGCTGTGCGATTCGATCCTCAGCTCTCCGACGATTGACCGGAGGGTGCACCGCATCAACGAGGCGGGGTTCTACGACAACCACTGGACCACTGATTATTTCAAACAGTGAGTAGCCACTGGTGGCCTAACGCATCCTTCTCAGAAGCGGATTCCCGGGCCTCCCCGGGACATGGATAAGGGGACCAAAACCATGCAATTCATGTATCTCGTGACGTGATCTGCATGATCTGAGCCGCGGAACTCACGCGGAAATGGGCTCAAACGGCAACGTCTGGACACCTGGGGATCAAGGGGGCGACGACCAACGAAAACTGCCCGAAAAGCCAACAAATCCCTGATGAAAATAGCTTTTCATCAGGGATTTTCTGTCGGGCTGACAGCGTCGGGGTGACAGGATTTGAACCTGCGACCCCTTGGCCCCCAGGTATCCCGTTCAGGCCGATTCCTTGATTTTCCGGGCATCTCTGCCCCTCAGACGGTGTCATTTCACGTCATGGCTTGCATGATGCATTGCATGGTTCTGGTCCCGGTTTGGTTCCGGCGAGACCTACCGCAATCGCTCATCTTCTACAGTTTTCGCGGGGTTTACGTCGACTCCGAGCAGGCATGCCCACGTCAAGTACGCAGCAAGACAGCAAGACGTCTTGTCAAACGCCATCGATCAGGTCGATTGGTCTTCAGGGTCGACTGTGGTGGGGGGCTGTCGCTCCTCCCGAGGGCAGCGCCTGTTGCGGGCCGTTCTCGGGGATGTACCAATCGCTTGGGATCAAGGCATTACCGTCGCGCCACTCTTCGACGATAGATTCCTGGAACCAGGGTTCGTTGAAGTCTGCATGGTCGAACGCGATGATCTGCAACTGTCCGTCGAGCTCAGTAACGGCATCGAACATCATCTTGTAGAGCTTGCGGGTGTTGTCACGATCGGTGTCCGACAGCTCGATGAGGTCTCCTCCAGTTTGCCGGTCGCGCGGGAAAAACGCTTGGCTCGGCTGGTCGATGACTACAAATCGCGGGACAGGTCGGGCCGCGTCGATGAAATAGTGCTGTAGTGCCAGGTAGGTGGTCAGGTGATATCCGACCCAGCTCATTCCGCTGCCGATAGCGCCAGCGTCCATGTAGGCAGGGCCTTGGAGCGTATCGGCAACAACAGTGAGTCGGTAGGGGTCGATCCGGACTCCGTGTTCGGAGTGCTCAAGCGGAAGAGCTTGTGCGAGCTCCGTCATCCGACGGCCAACGATATTCAGCAGAGAGCTGACTGCGGACCGTAGAGCGTCGGGGTCTAGTTCATCCGCGAGTTTTGCTACCTCATCTTGAAGCGCCTCGACTGCGTTTTCCAATGCGGTGATCGCCTCGTCGCTTTCCAGCGTGGTGGTGTCGAGGTACTGGGCGATGCGACCGCGAATGAAACTCTGCTGGTCCCAGGTTCGTTGTGCCGTCGCACGGATATCGTCAGTCCGGGCGAGTTCCTCCAGCGCCGCGTCAACATCTCCTAGATCTGCTCGCGTCCGATTCCGGGCTTGTATGAGCTCGGTGCGGGCTGTGGTGATGCGTGGTTGGTCGCGTTGTGCCAGATCGATACGACGGGCAACACGCCCGAGGCTGTGAGTGAGCGCTTCATGCAGGAGGGGGTCGCTGAGCGAGCTCTCACAAACTGGACAAACGGCGTCGGTGTCAGCGCTGTCGGGGATCAGACCGATCGACGCAAGCCGAACACGATGTTCGTTCAACTCCGCGGCGTATTCGGTGCCCACTCTTGCGAACTCCTCGAGCCCGCGGATCTTGTCATTGGTCTCTCGCAACGAGTCGCGTAGTTCGAGACGTTGGGCAATGAGTTTTTCCGTCTCAGATGCCTCATCGATAGCGTCGATGTTCTGGGGCATGTGGGCCGTATTGAGAACGGTCGAGAGCAACTCGAACGCCTCACCAGTGTCACTCGGTATGGTTCCGACGGGTAGCAGCCCGCTCGCCCTGGCCTCAACGATAAGTCCCACGGCCCGGCCCACACCGAGTTCGCGCGCGACACGTGCTTCCTCGAGCCGAAGCGCCTGTCGACGGGCCTTACGGCGCAGTTCGGAGAGTTCTTCGCGTTTGCGCAGGGTGTCGGGGTCTTGCGCACCTAGGAAGTAAGGGAAGGTGTCTCGAATCGTTTGCTTCTGGAAATCGCGATTCTGATGGTGAAAGAGCAGCTCGGGATTCGCAACCTCTCCCTGCCCTTGGAAGCAGTAGTAGAGAGCATGCCGGAAGTTCGCGGCCAAGGGCCGTCGAGTCTGGCCCTCAGCAGGGACATGGAGGTTTTCTTCGATACCGATGAGCCCGCCGAGGTAGTCGACGAGCTCGCTGGTATTGGTGTTGGCTTCGAGTTCTGCAAAGGTTGGGATCTCGTCTTCACCGATTGAGAGCATCACTTTTGAAGTTCCGACTCCGTGGGCGGGAGCGGGTCGCCCGATGAAGAAGCGAGTATTGCCAACATGCGCAAGAAGCCCGTACCAAGCGGCAGTGTTCTGGATTGGGCCGAGCGGGACGTTCGGGCTCTCGCCACCGAGAAGGAAACGCAGGATGCCGATGATGCTGCTCTTGCCTGTGCCGGACTCGCCACTGATGATATTGAGTCGTCCGGGGCGAAAGCGGATGCTCCGCATGTCTCCCTCAGCATTGAAAATAATGAGCGCATCGAGTTGCATCACGGTCGGACTCCCCATTGAGCGAGTGCGGTTGCTTCGTCGGCATCGGATCCGCCGAACCAGCGTCCAAGAAACTCCGCCGCCTTGACGCAGGCGCTCCAGTCCTCGGTTGGAAAAAGTGTGCGGGGTCGACGACTCAGTTTCCCCGCCGCGATCGATCCGAGTGATCCCGTTAACACAGTCTGTTGGAGCCCGTATGAGATAGCAGCACCGGTGAATGGTCGGAACGTTCGGACACGGTCGGCGAAGTCCATGAGCAGCACGGGATTGCTCCGCAACCAACCCCACATTGATGAAGCTGTGGTGCGCGGTAGCGCCTTACGCGTGGGCTTGTGTAGTGCGCTAGGCAAGATAAGAAATGCGAACGTCACAGGCATCGCCTTGAGCGCTTTCTCCTCATAGCTCGCAGAGGCTTTGTTGAGTAGGACGGCACAAAACGCGGGGTTGAAGAGAGTGCTTGTCTCGGATTCGAATGTCAATGCGGTGGTCGTGTTCATGCGGCACCCTGGGTTTCTCTCACAGTCTGCACTTCGGCGAGGCGGTGCTTTAGGAGATCGATCCAGTCCGGGTGCCAACCAATTTGCAGTCTGTCAGCGAGGATGTGCAAAGACCCGAGAGGGACGTACCCAGAACGAACCTCTGATCGGATCTCGGGAAGAATGCGCTCCTGGATCCGTCCATACAGTTGCCGCGCACCAGCTCTCTTTTCGTCATTGCTGGTCTCGTCGCCGCTGGGCAGTTCCTCCAGCGGAAGGAAGACACGCTTCCATTCCTCCGCGAGGCGACGGTCGTAGGCATCGAGCTCTCCAATAGCGAGAAGCTGTTCCCGCTGCCACCGGGAACGTTGGAGGAATGCTCGGTTGTGATCGTAGACAGCTTGGCGAATGCGCTCGCGATGGAGCAGGATGAGCTTCAATTGTTCGATGAAGATTCGGTCGTCCTCATCGACCTCGCCCCGTGTTGGCTCCGGCTCGTCACTGTAGTCAAGGGGCAGGTTGTCGTCCCGGAGCGATTGCGTGATCAGCAGGAGCTGTTCTTCGATCTCTTGTATGTCGATCCAGTCTTGCTCGCCTCTGGCAATAGCGGAAAGATGCGCCATTGCTCGACCGTGCCACCAACCTCGTAGGCGCTCCACTAGAGGTCCTCGCCGTTGCCGGATCGCTGCCTTCCTAACGGTCGCGATCAGGTCGTCGGTGATATTCTCCCCGCCTGTGGCTCCGTCAAAGACAGTGACTCGGCTGAGTAGCTCCGCGCGCTGCCCGGCATCTAGCGAAAGGTACCTTGCGTAGTACGCGGCAGAGGATGCGTTGCCTGCTGCCAGCGCAACGGCATCAAGCGTCTCCTGTGCCGTTGCCACGTCCTGGCTGCTCTTCGTCGGGCCAAGCATGCTTGAGGCTGATCCATCTGGTGCAGTCGCGGTAGTGAAGAGGAAACACGCAGATCGGTTGTCCGAGGTCTCGATCCAGTTATGAAGCGTTTTCCAGAGGTCTGGGCTGGCGTCCCCGATCGATGCCTGCCGATTGATATGGTGCTTGGTCTGCCACAGCTCAGCTGGCTGCCCCTCAGCCTCGAAGGTTATGTCGTCGGCCGTTTCCAAGGAGAGGCGCAAATTCTCCTCGTTGTCCATGCGTTGGAGTGCAATAAGGAGGGTGTACTCGACCTGTGCAAGGTAGCCGAGGGCTGATCCTGCCGCACTGAACCGGTTGCTTGCAGGAGTGTTCATGGAGTCAACATCCATCTGCAGGATGCTGGGCTCCGCTTCGAAGCCGAGCTCGTTGTAGTCACCGTAGGACTTCCTCTCCCGGTTCAAAATCTGATGGTTTCCATGAGCTGGTTCGTGGGTCCCAGATCAGGTTGGTGGCGCTTTCCGAAAGGATAGGTTCGGTGAGTGCGAAGCATGTATCGAGGAGCTCATCGAAGCCGACCGGCGTCGCTTCCTTGAGCCGCTGTTTTCTTCGCCCGACCTCCCACTTGCGTTGCGCGAGGTCGGGCATGTTTGCAGTCAATGGACCGAGCGGTTCGATTCTGACTTGGCGGTAGCGTGCGACGGTTTCGACCGCCGAGCGCAGGTCCGTGCCGCGAATGCTGCGGGTGCGGGCGAGAGCGGCGATGTCGGTGAAATCGCGCCAGCGCGTATTCCGCTCGCCTCGTTCGATAGCGGTGACGATCTTCTCGGCAAGCACCATGTGGTCGGGATAGCCCCTCAGTCGAAGTGTTCCGCCGAGCAGCCGCGGAAGAACGGCTTCGGTAGGGGCCGGCCAGATGGGGTCACCAAAGTTCAAGTCAACGTGCAGTGCGACCTGTGCGGTCGCGAGTCGAGCGATGATCTTGACGCGGACGCCGTTATAGCCGGCTTCGTCTCGGATCAGTTCTCCTACCGCAGAGTCCGGATCGAATTCGAGTCCGTCCTCGAGATGCACTTCAATGATGCTGCGCACGCGTTGTTCGACGTCGGTGATGTCATTGTTGAATCCAGCGGCGGCGAAGTCGATGTCGCGGGTCGGTCGGCGCGCGGCGAACGCTGCCATGAGCACTCCACCTTTGAGCACAAACTCTCCAGCATGCTCAGAGACGGCCAACCGGGCAAGAAACCCTTCGAGCGCGTACAGGGTGATGTACTCAGCTGGGTCACGTCGCTCACGGCGAGCAAGGTTGCGTAGATCGTTGTATACCAGCCCGGCAGGAGTGTCTCGCGTCGGTGTTGGTGGGGTCATAGGAGAGTCTCTAACGCCTGGCGGATCCGTGGCTGCACCTTCGGGAACGACGCTGCGACCTTCAACAGCGCCACTGGCGAGTTTCCGCGGCGACGCAGCCAGCGCCGGAGAGCTTCGTAGGCAACGTCGCTACCTTCCTGATGCATGAGCCGAAAACAATCCACGATCGTTCTCTCGGCTGAGTAGCTGGCGAGGGCGAGTCCACTTCTGGCATCGATGTGGTCGCGTCCAATGTGAAACGTGATGGGGTCGAAGCTGTGCCACACAATATCGGTGAATCCGACGGGGTGATGGGTTCCACGAGGGAGAGCGATGTCGGAACCGAATGGGATGGCGTCGCTCAGGTCATGATGTACAAGCGCACTCGCCAGGCACAGAGTCGCTTCTTCACGCACCGCTGTCGCTGCGGCGAGCGAGGCGAAGGCGGGCTCGATCTCGTCTGGACGCAGATACACACCACGGCCCACTCGTTCGATCTTCCCTTTCGCGAGAAGGTCATAGCCTGGGCCATCCAGCTACTCTAGAGCCCATGCCGATCTTCCCTTTCGCGAGAAGGTCATAGACTTGATCTTTCCGCAGGCCTGCGGCACGAGCGCCGCCGAGCGTGAACACGGGTGCGAGATTCGTTACCATCACGATCACCTCCCAAACTCTCTACACATGAAGGCTATCTGTCACGAGTTAGAGAGGGCAAGGGAAAAACACATCGTATCGAGCCGTCGACCTCATGATCAGCTCGCCCTGCCGAATGCTTGCTCCAAGTAGCTTGCGGCGACGGGGTGGGGACTGCTGCACGGGTGGGTGGCATTTGATTTGGCTTGCTTGGGAGGGGTGGCCTGGAAGGATGGCTTCGTGCCCGGGCCTTGTCCCACTGAGTTTCGTGACGATGTGGTGCGCGTCGTGAGGGGTCGTGAGCCTGGAGTGAGGATCGAGCAGATCGTGAAAGACTTGGGTGTTCACCTGATGCTGCTGCAGAGGTGGTTGAGCTGTGCTGTGGTTGACGAGGGCGCGAGGCCCGGGCGGACGCGGGCCGAGTCCGTCGAAGTTCGTGAGTTGTGGAAGCGAAACTGGTTTTTCGAGCAGGAGAATGAGGTCCTGCGGAAGGCTGCGGTGTATCTGTTGCAGGCGTATCTGCCGGGCTCCGCTGGAAGATCAGCCGCCGCAAAGAGCTCGCTGTGGAACGTCTCATAGTCGGTCGTCAGCTGCGTATGCTTCGTCAACGCATCGTTGTAGGCACCTTGGTCGAAAGCGAGTAGTTCATTCGCCGTTGATAGCGCCTGAGTCAGGACGCGCTGCTCGCTCTTGAGCGCCGTAATCTGTGTGCTCATCGTGTTTGCGCGCAGGGTTGCCACCGCTTGAGTTAGCGAATCAAGTTCCTCCTCGTCGGCATCGCCGGATTTGGCCTTGGATATGAGGTCAACCAAGTCGGTGGACACGCCAAGCGTCTCGATGAGCGGGAGACGGTCGAGCCTCGCTGGAACCGGGTAAGCAGCCCGGAGCCACTCGAGCCAAGGTCAGCAATCGCGGCGTTGATGCGTACGGTGACCGCCTGGATCGCGGTCGTAACATCGTTGAAGAGGGCGAGTGAGGCAGGGGTGTAGACGTAGTCGAGGTCTTCGTAGACGTGTGTTCGCACCGCTGGGCTGTCGAAGATTGACATGCGTGTGAATGGCGAGAGGCCTCGGTCACCGGTCCAGGTCAGGGTCTGGGTATCGTCACCGAGCTTGAATTCGAGTGTGGCTGACTGTGCCTCGGCAGTATCGGTATCAATGTTGCCGAGAATCGTGTCAGCGGTGCGACTGTTGGCCAGCGCTTTGAAGATGGGCGGGTAGCCAGTCTTGCCGGTACCGTTCCCACCGTAGAGGATGGTGAGCCCCTCGTGTAACTCGATCACGGCCCCCGGAGTCAAGGCGTTGACACCGCGCACGCCTGAAAGCCGAGTCAGTGTGAGCGGCGGTGCTGATTCGTCCTGACGAGCTTCGAAGTTGAGCTTTGGAACGGCAGGCAACTCCCGTTTGTCGAGCGCCTTCTCCTGGTGGAAAAGCTGGTACGCCTTCTCGAACGTCGATGTGTCGACCGGCCGACCAGTCGAGATCACTTCCGAAATGAGGAGACGTATCCACTCGTCGTTGCCGTTCGCCCAGTCAACCAACAGAGCTCGAGGATCGACGGACGTGGACTCCTCTACGGCGTCCCCCAGACTAGTCTCATCTTCCGCCCCATTCTCAAGTGCCACCGTGTTGCTGCTCACGTTGCTCCCTCCATCCGACGCTCATCATCGGCCTTTGGAACTTCGCTGAGTGCTGCGTGCACCAGCACAAGCGAGATGGCTTCATCGACCAGTTTGTGGACGTTGCCTGATCTGTCGGCCAGTGTGTACAGCATCGTCTTGAGCTCACTCAGCGTCAGTCGCTCTCGCTCATCTTCAGACAGCTTGCTGAAGCGATCGTCTACGAGCCGGTCGATGATCTCGCAAATCTTGTCTTTCGTGAGCGGCTTGGGCTGGATCAGGTCATAGAACCGGGAGTAGAGGGTATCGCCGAACGCCTGCCGGATCTCATCCTCAGTTGGGTACATCGCGGCGAGGAGCGCTTCTTTGGCTTCAAGCTGGCCGATCAGGTGCTCTGTAAAGTGATCGTAAAACTTGGCGAGCGTCTCGCGCATGGTAGTGGGATTAGGCATAGCGCTGTACCGCCAGCGTGCCTGGAAAACTCCGCTCCAGCTGTTCATGGACGTGGGCGGGTGGGTTATGCAAGTACAAGCGCTTCGGGTTGATCCGACGGACTAAACCGGGGGGAGTTTGTGATGACGTGACCATTCAGGGGCACAACGTCACTCGACTCAGCCGCAAGGTGTTTGGTACGCGTTGCTTTAAGTTTCTCCACCTTCGGTCTAACCTTGTCGTGTCTATCTGTCGGGCTGCTGCGAAACTACTGCAACAATTCGCGGAGAACCACTGAACTACGCGAACTTCTGGGCTCTGCTCGGTTCTCGAAGCGGTCCCCGGACGGCCGTCCACTACCCCAGCCGAACGCGCTGCACCGGTCAGTCGTGAAGCTCATCATCGAGGACTATCAGGTCGGCGCATCCACCTACGAACTCGCTGAACGCTACAACGTCCGACGGAACACTATCCGAGACGTCCTCAATCGCAATCACATTCCGATCACCGGAGCGAAGGTGAAACTCCTCACCGAGGAGGACAAGGATGAGATCCGCATGCGCAGGTAAGACGGAGCGACTGTCATGGAACTGGCTGCCGAGTACGGCGTGAGTGGCAGCACAATCCGACGAGCCGGGATCGGCCCAACTGAACCAGCGCCACCTCAGCACAAGAGCATGCCCGACGCGTGATGATAGACACCTAACGGGTCCACCCCCATTCCTTTCCAAAGCGCACGTGGAACGGGCCTTCTGGGTGGGCTCGACGATGTCACGAGAGGTTGCCGGGAGAGGGAGGTCTGGGCAACGGTGGGGTTTTCCGTCCGTCGTGTATCCGCACGCTCGGGTTCGTGACCACAAACCGACCGTTGAGTAGAACCCCTTGCGAAGGGCAGCGTGGACAGGTTGCGCGCGAGTCGCGCCGGAAGCTGTGTGAGCGTCTGAGATCATGCAAGTGCACACCAACAAGGGTGGGCTACTTGTACTTCAGAGATCGAAGGCCCATGCACCTCGCGCGAATCATCGTCGAGAACTTCCGCGGTATTTCAAAGGCGGATGTTTCGTTAGCTGGAGACGCCGTACTCCTCGGCGACAACAACTCGGGCAAGTCCACCCTGCTCGAGGCTGTAGAGCTGGCCCTCGGCGCCGATCGTCTGTTCCGCCGGCCAGTCATCGACGAACACGACTTCTACGGCGGCGCCTACCTCGCGAAAGACATCCTTGTCGAGGTGATGGTCGAGGTGATGATCGTCGACCTCGACGATGAGCTTCAGTCTCGATTTCGGAACAACCTTGAGTACTGGGACGCGGCCAACGGCACGCTGCTGTCATCGCTGCCCGGACCAGAATCAGATGCGCTGCCTTGCGTGCGCATCCGTTTCGTTGGAAAGTACGACGTTGACGAGGACGACTTCGAGGGTCGCACCTGGTTCTGCAGTCCAGAAGACGATGAGCACAAGCCCACCAACGAGGCAAGGTCGGTCGACAAGCGCGAGTTTGGCTTCCTCCTACTCCGTGCTCTACGGACGGGCACGCGCGCCATGTCGATGGAGCGCGGCTCGCTGCTCGACTTTGTTCTTCGCGCGTTCGAGGTCGAGGTCCAGATGTGGGAGAACCTGCTCGAGAAGCTCCGTGGCGTGACAGTTGCCGGTGATGAGAACCCCGAGTTCGGCCAAGTTCTCTCGAGCATCGATGAGGCGATGAAACAGATCGTGGCCGCTGAGTGGGCAGATGCGCCGCATCTGCGGGTTTCCGAACTCACGCGGGAAGACCTCCGCCGAGTGTTGAGATCCTTCATGGCCACCGGTGCACCCGGCTACGCAGCGCCGTTCAACCACCAGGGTTCAGGCACCATCAACTCGCTGGTGATCGCGATGCTTACCCTCATCGCGCAGAAACGCAACGGACGCGTCATCTTCGCGATGGAGGAACCGGAAATCTCAGTCCCGCCGACGGCTCAGAAGCGAGTCGTCGATCTGATTCTTGGCCTGGGCGGCCAGGCCATATTCACGACCCACTCTCCCTATGTACTCGAAGAGTTCGAGCCCGAGCAGATGACTGTGATCTCGCGCAAACACGGCACCGGCGAACTGTCGGGTGCGCGCGTTGCGCTACCTGCCTCCCTTCGTGTCAAGGCGTTCCGCACCGGTATTCGGACGCGGTTTTGCGAGGCGCTACTCGCACGACGGGTTCTTGTCACTGAGGGCGACACCGAGGCCGCTTCGTATGCGGCTCTCGCCAAGACCGCTGCTCGCGCCAACCCGAGCCGATTCGCACGGCTCGACACCCGTGGCTGGGCGATCTTCGATGCGCAAGGTGAGACCAACGTCGCCGGGTTCGCCGCATTCTTCCGTGGGCTCGGCAAGAGTGTTGCCTCCGTTTTCGATCAGCAGCCCGCCGATCACCTAACCGACATCAAAGCAAGCTCTGACTACATGTTCGAGCAGCCGTACGTCGGCTTCGAAGACCTCGTCCTCGCCGAAGTGCCCCTTGCGGCGCAACATGCATACGTCGACGCACTGATCGCGGACGGAGTATGGCCGTCTCACGTCCCAGAACCGGAAGACAGTGCTGACCACTCTTATGCCAAGGCGCTCCGGAAACTCCTGTCGAAAAACAAGGGTGACCGCTACGCGGCTGACCTTGTTGCCGGACTTGCAGAAGCGGATTTCCCACCATCGATGGTGGGTGTTCTCGAAGGGTTAAAGCAGGCTAGCGAACCCCCAGCACCTGCCGGGGAGGAAATCGTTACGGCGCCCGAGGAATCCGCCTCGGATGCGGAGGCAGCCACGGAGGGACCAGATATTGGTGGCCCCACAACCTGACGAAGCCTACGAGCGCGCGACCGAGCCGCTGCTGATGGCACAAGGGCCAGTGATGGTGACCGGTAGTGCCGGCTGCGGGAAGACCACCGTCGCGCTCCGTAAAGCCGCCCTTGCGATCAACGAGGGACTTGGGAGCCGTCACGCTCGCGTCCTCTTCCTGAGCTTCGCCAATGCCACCGTCGACCGCGTCGCCGAACACGCAACCAGCCAGCTCGCAAAAGAGCACCGCCACCGCCTAGAGGTTGGGACATACCACAGCTTTGCGTGGACCATCCTTCGAAGCCACGGATATCTTCTCGGTGCACCGCGTGGGGTAAAGATCATGTCCCAGGCCGAGCAAAACGCCTTCCGCTCACACTTTCAGAACCCCGACGCCGACTTACGACTTGAGTTTCGGCGTCAGTTCGAAATGTTAGGTCACGTCGGGTTCGACGACTTCGCCGGACTCGCCAACGAGATACTCGCCGGCAGCGCTTCGCTGCTCAAGGCATACACATCCGCATACCCACTCATCGTCCTCGACGAGTTTCAGGACACGACCGATGGCCAATGGGCGCTCGTCAAGACGCTCGGTCAACACTCGCAACTTGTCGTCCTCGGCGACCCGGATCAACGCATCTACGACTTCGTCGAAGGATCCAGCGAAACCCGCTTCGCGGACTTCGAAGAAGCCTTCGCACCGCAACACGTAGACCTTTCAGAATGGAACTGGCGCAGCCCCGGTAGCTCCATTACTCGATTCGGTCGCGACGCGCTTCGGGGAAGCTTCGAACTTCCCTACGAGGAGGTCAAGGTGATCTTCAGCGACTTCCTCCCGCTTCTGAGGCTCAAACTCACCCTCCTCGAGACGTTGAAGCGAATTCGGGCCGACGGCGGTGGCGCGATCGCAATTCTCACGCCTACCAACGCGCTCGCAGTCAGGGTGTACGGCTACATCAGTGAGCCACAGAACAACCCGAAGTTGCCTGCTCTCAGCATCGACATTCACACGACAAAGGAGGAGGGCTACGCCGCGCTGATCTTCATCGGCGCACTCCTGCAGGTTCGCGGCGACGACACCGACTCCGACGCAACCGCGTGCGATGCAATGGCGCACTACTTGAGAACAAAGTCAACGAAGATCTCAGGGACAGCCCGCGACACGGCCGACCGCCTTGAGGGCTACGCCGCCAAACTTCGAGCGGGCAAGCCCGTCAACGTCAAGATCGTCAAGGCACTGCGAGAGATCGTCGACGGTTCCATCAAGAACGCCCGAAGCGGATACATATACGGCGACTACCTCACCGTCGTTAGCATGCTCGCGGCATCCGATGCGACCGAGATCAAGCCGATGGCTGGCTACGTGCGGATGCTCAATCTCGTCACACGAGGATCTGATATCGAAACGTCTCTCGCCGACGCCTGGCGCGCGAACGGGTCCTATGCCGGGGCAAGCGACACCATCCGCGACGCAGTTCTGCAATACCAACTCACAAGCAGCAAACGCGGCAGCCGAGATCTAATCGTCATGACCATCCACCGCGCCAAAGGCCGAGAGTTCGACGAGGTCATCGTGTACGAAGAGCGCCACGCCCCATTGCTCAAGTTGAAACCCACGCAGAAGGACCTGGATTCGGCACGATATGCGCTGAACGTTGCCGTCACGCGAGCGAAGAAACGAGCGACGATCATCACGCCCCAGAACGCACCTTCACCTCTCCTCCCATCCCGCTCAAGCTTGATCACGTAGCTGGCGGTTAGGCCAAACCGCACTTCGCAGACTTAGCGGATGCGGACCTGGCGTCCTGGCGCCGTCTGCGCATCGGCCCTCCCTCGTTGGTTTGAAATCAGTACAGTGCATGCATCCTGTCTGGACAACCAGGGACACCCCGTACTTCCTTCGGAGTCCCTGCGTTCCTCAGCACGGGTACGAATTAAGCGCGCGCACGAGATCGGATGCTGGTGCGGATATCGTCGGTTCGGATGCCGAGCTGCCTCAGTTGCTGTCGCATCTGCTGAAACACAGGTGCCACACCCTTCGGATCGGAGATCGTTAGGACTGCCGCGAACTCGACGCCTTCGGTTGGCATCGCCTCATCGGCTCTAGTGAGATAGTTGACGACGAACTTCCAGGTCGAGCTTGGTCCCCGCCCAGTGAGACGCGCATCGAAAGACTTTGCTACCTGCCATTTGAGCGTCTCATTGATGAGGTCACGTTCTGCCCGAGGCTCGCCATCACGGGCCTTGGCCATGTTCACGGGGTGTAGACGGTTGTCGAAGCCGCCGTCCTTGTTCTGCTGCATGAGTTTTGCGCCGATATTAACACGTACCCGCTCGTCGCCATGCTCGTACGCCAGCTGAGGGCGGGCTACCAGTGTGAGCTTCGCGTATCCTCGGCACTTGCCGTCCGCTACAAGAGATTCCGGCCATGCGAAAGTGAGGGTCGCCTGTTCGTTGGGCTGAAGGACGCTGTCGAAGACCAAGGTGATCTCGGAATCATCGCGTTGCAGCATCTCCTCGGCCTCGGCTGGCACTCCGAAGCCGATGAGATCACGCGTGACCGGCAAGATGTCCTTCTGCGAGAACACCCCAGGCGTGTGAGAGTGGTGGCTCAACATCGCCAAGAGCACTTCTCTTGAGACATCATCTTCGATGAGCGAGTCGAGGTCGGCGAGCCGACGGGCGACGAGCGGGGCGGCATAGCTGGTGCCTGCATCGGACGCGAGATTGCCATTTGTGGTGATGGAGAATAGTCCCGCGCCGATCGTGGGTGATGGGGTACCGGATCCGCCAATGTGGGCGAAGTCAGGTTTCGTTGAACCGCGTAGCCCCGGGCCGCGTCGACTGTAGCGAGCTAACGCGAACGGTACCTGGCTTTGAAGGCCTGGAGGGTTGAGTGCTGAAACAGAAGCATTGAAGAGGCTCTCGCCAGGCTCAGCGAGAATGCCATCGGTGTCGGCAACCAAGCTAGCGAGGGCGGCGGTCGTGTCTGCTGACCACTCTGCGCGTTGTTGTGCGAGAGGGATGTTGCCTGCAGAGATGACAAGGATCACATTCTGTTGAGCGGCGATCTGGTCGAGCCGGATTGCTGCGTACCCGTATCGGGTCCCGTCACCGGGAGTCCGGAAGTTCATGCTGAAGTTGAAGACGCGGACACCATATCGAGTGCGTAGGTCTGCGATTGCTGCCTCCACTTCGTCCATGAAGTCCGGGACTCCCCCGGGGTAGTAGGCGTCAAAGGGAACACCGGTCTCGCCCGGATCCGCCGGTAGCACGTCCACGTCGATCACGCGGCAGCCATGAGGCTGCTTTGCCAGGAACGAGTTCAGCGAGCCGGCCGCGACGAGCAGACCGGAGATGAACGTGCCATGGCTTACGTCTCGGTCCGTGTCCGCGAGCTGACCCCAACGGCCCTCGATCCAGTCCCCGACGGCGTCCCCGACCCCACCGTCGACAACGCCGACGAGCGCGGCGGAGGCCTCTGAGGGGCGATCAAAGGTTCCAGCGGGGAGCGGTGATCCCAGAGAAAGCGGTGCCGTCGCAGCTCGCTGCACGACGGGTGGCAGAAGCACGGATCGGACTAGAGGGTTTCGGGAGATTGATTCCAACACACTCTGGTGTGTTGCCTTGTCTGCAACGGCCGGTGGCTCCGCAGATTCGGGAGAAGGAGAAGCCGCATCACCTTGCGGCAGCGCGAGACGAACTATGCTCGGCGTCCCTGGCGGCAGCGGCCGGAGGGAAAGTACGGGGGCACCGGTGTCCCTTAGCCGAATCATGCTCAGGCTGAGTGTCCCTACGCCGTTTTGCAGAGACTCTATGGCGTATTGCTCTGCCGTCGTGAGTCCAGGATTCGTCTCTGCCGTCGCGATCGGGAACAGCTCCACGAGGTAACGGCCTCCGGTGCCAGCTCGTGATAGCCATGCGACCCCTTCGGCAGCGCTGAAGCCTCGCTTGTCCTCCTCTGTCCACAGTGAGATGGTGTCGATCGCTGAAACTTCGCACCGATACCGTGAGGGGTTCGGGAAGCTGCGCCCAGTCTTCGGGTCCGCCTTCTGCGGCACTTTCGTTTCCGCCTTCAGCACCGCTGCGAGTACTTTACGCAAGCTGTCAGGCGTGACCGCATATATCGGTTCCCCGACGCGTGCGGTCGCAACATGCGGCGTGAGAGAGGGACGGAAGAGACGCTGTTGAGGGCGATGACTCTTCGCGATCGCGTTCGGCGCCATGGTGACCTTTAGATACCCGAGCCCGCCAAAAATCTGATCGCTTTCGAGCGCTGCGAGAACTCCTCGCAGCGACGTTGCTAGACCCTCCCGATGACCGCCGAACGCATTCGGTCGAGAAGCGTAGAAGTCTGTTCCGTTGCCATTGGGTGTTTGGCGATCTCGTGGCGCCCGGAGTGCCCCGGGGTTGAGGACGACTTGAACTGGTTCATTCGGCATCGGTGTCGCCCTCCTCGCCGCCGCCGCCGAGGCGGCGGCTGATCGTCTTGGTGCTGCAATCGAACAGGGCAGCCAACTCGACGTTGCTGAACCTTTCTGCTGCGGCGAGGTCACGGGTCAGCGCCGCATCGTCCCTCTCGATTTGACGCCGTCGCTCAGCGCTGATGTGCACTGAGGTCGATCGAGACAGTTGCACCGTGGTTCTGATGGGGGCGGCACCAGAGTCCGCCTGGAGGAGCCGCCGCTTGCGATACTTGGTCGCCATCGTCTGAAGTTCCGCGCCCGACACGCCCGCGCATACCCAAGCGAGTAGCTTTGCCTCGGCGACAGCTGCCTCATCGTCCTTGTCGAGGAAGCGACGAGCGATCTCGACTCTCTGATCAAACTTTGGCATCGGCACGGCGAGCTGAACCTCGAAGCGCCGCCAGATTGCTGGATCGAGCAACGACTCATGATTGGTTAGGCCAATCGTGATCCCCCGCCCGTCGCGCGAATCCACGTTTTGCAGCAGCGCGTTCACGACTCGTTTGATCTCGCCGACCTCGTTGGGATCATCACGCAGCTTGGCGATCGCGTCGAACTCGTCGAGCACAAGAACACACTCATATCGATTGGCGAACGTGAACAACGTACCCACGTTCCGCGCGGTTGCTCCGAGGTACGAGCTGATGAGGCCATCCAGACGAGCAAGAACCACAGGGATACCCAGTCTTTGCGCCAACCAAAGCGCCAATGTGGTCTTCCCCGTACCCGGCGCCCCGTAGACCAGCAGCGACTGAGTTGGGTGCATCCCTGCTTGGCTCAGTACCTCCCCACTCTCCCACTCCTGAAGGAGCGCCTCCACGTTTTCTTGGACCGATGCGGGGAACAGCGGCAATCGAACGTGGATCTGATCCGGCATGATCACAGTCGCCAGTTCAGCCGCCGATTCCCTGTCCACAGGAACCGGGACAGTTGGGGTAAGTCGTTCGCCGACGGCGAACGCCGTCCGGCTCTTGGCGATGCGACTTGGAGCAAGCTCCGACGCTCGCGACGCCGACGACAGCATCTTCTTCAGCGCCGCCGCTTCCTCCTCCTCGCCCGCGGCAGACATCGCCTCCACAAGACGCTCGACCTGATGCCTAAGCGGAGGAGTGTCATTAGCCAGCGCGACACGAACTAGAGATCGAAGGATAGGAAAGTGTTGCATGGAGACAGTGTATGCCCGGCATCGGACATTGACACGCCAAACACGGACACTACTGCGTCTCGTAGTGAACCTCCAGCCGAGCGCACATCATCGTCTCGCCCGTGACGGAGAGGAGCGCGCGCCAACCTCACGGACCATGTGCTTGGACTCCGCCTCAGCGCCCAGCACGCTCGGCTCGAGCGAGTGCATCGCTTGCACGCGCACAGCGATCGCAACAGATCCGATTCATCAATGTTGCAGTAAGACTCAGCAGGACCCTGCTTTGTCGGGCTGCTGGTGTGTTCGTTCGGGATATAGGAAACGCATCTCTCGGGAGGTAGGAAACTTCTCGGTCACGTTCGGGGAGTGTTGAGAGCTTGCCTGATTATCACCGTTGTTGTGTTTGAGGGAAGAGCCCAGGCTGATGTCGCCTGCGACTACGGTGTCTCGGAGGGTTGGGTGTTCAAGCGTGTTGCCTGCTATCGGGCCGGGGGTGAGGCTGTCTTTGGATCCCGGTCGGGACGGCCGTTGCGCAGCCCGAACGTGACACTCTCTGAGGTGGTTGAGTTGATCATCAGGCTGCGCCACGAGCTGGCTGGTGCGGGTCACGACGCCGGCCCCGACATGATCGCCTGGTACTTCCACCAGCACCACCACGTGAGCATCTTCTCGGCAATGATCAGTCGCCATCTGATCCGAGTAGGTGTGGTCTGACCCGAGTAGGTGTGGTCTGACCCGAGCCGAAGAAGAAACCCCGCTCCTTCTGCATTCGCTTCCCAGCAGCGATGCTCAACAAGAGCTGACAGTGGGACTTCACCTGCCGGTTGTCAGAGCGTACCGATACCGAGATCCTGACCTGGCTCGAGGACTGTGCCCGCTGCGCACTAAGTATCACAGCGCGCCGCGCGGTCACCACCCCGATCGTGCTCGCAACATTCCGCAGCGCGGTGGCAACCCACGCAATCGCGGCCTTGATGCTCACTGACAACGGCATGGTCTTCACCACTGGTCTCTCCGGGATCAGCAGGACCGGCGGTCGCAACGCGTTCGAAGCCGAACTACGGCGACTGAACTTCACCCAGAAGAGCTCCCGCTCCGGCCACCCGATAACCCAGGGCAAGGTCGAACGGTTCCAGCAGACGATGAAGAACTGGCTACGGGCCGCGAACCTCAACCGAGCACAGTCGCCGAACTGCAGCAGCTGCTCGAGCAGTTCGCCGATCACTACAACAACCACCGCCCCCACCAGTTGCTGGCCCACCGAGCACCTCCCGCGACGGATCTACCAACGCATGCCGAAAGCGACACCCACCAGCACCCGAGACACCGACGCCCACGAACGAGCGCGACAAGACCGAGTCGAGAACGCCGACAGCATCACCCTGCGCGTCCACGGACGACTGCACCACACCAGCATCGGAGGAACCCACGCCCGAACCCCCGTGATCATCCACACCCACGACCCCCACATCAGAGTCCTCAACACCACAACCGAAAAACTACTCCGCGAGCCAACAACCGACCAAACCAGGCACCACCAGCCCCCAAAACAAAAGAAACTCCCGAACCAGTACAGGCCCAAGAGCTTCCTATCTCTTGCGAGATCACACGGTCGGGCTGACAGGATTTGAACCTGCGACCCCTTGGAGGTTTTTCACCTCTCGGGAACGACCACCGTTGGCTCGAAATTTGGCTGATTTCCTGGGTTGATCAGGGGAATTGAGGCCATGACCTCACAGCCATTGTATCGGCTCATCTCGACTCGCGGACGAATTCCTCGACCCATAAGTGGAGAGTTTGTGGTGGGTGCTCACTGAGACGGTGAGGTCATTCCCCGCCGTTGAAGGAGGTTTATCTTCCCACAGCCCTCGCAGCCTCCTCAACCCACGTTCCGAAGTTTTCGTACCCCTCGTCCTTGTTCCAGAGGTACACGGGGTAGCCCGCGGGTAGGGGGTTCGGGCCGGCGTCGTCGACGTCTCCGTTGATGTCACGGATCTTTTCGATTCGGATGCCGAGAAGCCCGTTGCCCTTGGCGATCGATCGGTCGATTTCGTAATCCACGTATGGCCGCGAAGCTGTCTGGAGTCCGATAAGAACCGCGGTCACGGACGTGTTCTTGAGCCCTTCATCGATTAGGGCACGAATCGCCGCCTCGCCGCGAGTCTGGGCATCCTCCCACAGCGAGGCGTCGAAGAATCCGGCGGTTTCTCGATCTCGCGTGACCCAACTGTTCCGCACGACATTCGCTCGGAAAATATCTCTCTGATAGTGGAAACTGAAGAACACGCGGCGAGCCATTGGTTGTACCTCCCAGGTCAGTCAAGGATTGCGGTTTGCAGCCATCAAGCGTTCGAGGGCATCCAGTACATCGGACACTTTCGCAGCTGGTCGATTCAAGATGTTGAAGTCCCGCTTCTTGGTTCCGGGCGCCATGTACTGGCTCCAGTTACTCTTGACCTGCGGCCAGAGTTGCTTGGCCATCCATCCTGTATTACCGATTGGCAAGGGAACAGCACCGTTAGCTACAGCAAGGCGGAACTCCTCTTCCACGCCGTCTGACATCACGATCTCCCCGTCGGCACTCTTCTTGTTCCCGGCGAGAAACACCACAAAGCCGGCGGTAGCGAGGAGATCTTCCCGGTACTTGGTCACGAGATCTCGACGACCGGAGCCGTATGGAAACGGTTTGAGGATGAGGCGCCGATCGATGCTCGAGACCCCGTCGGTATACAACTGCTCGAGCGCACCGCTCAAGAGTTGCGGACCTAGCCCCTTCCCGAATCCCGAAACGATGTCGTACCCGCCCGCGATCAGACGGCGTCCTAACGACGCTGCGGCGTCGTCGAGCCAAGCACGTCCACGGGGGTCGAACTCATCCGCTGCCCCAGACACGAAAACTCGGGTTCTACGAAGCTGGAGATCGAGATCGCGTAAGAGCGATGCCACTTCTTCGAACTCATCGACCAGCAAGGTACGAATCCCAAAGGTGCTCAAGTCCTCAATCTTGAGTTCTTGCCGGTTGCGCGCATATCCGTAACGCTTTGTTCCTCGTCGCCCCATCGGCTCCTTCCGCATGACGACGAAGTGCTGCCGCTGGTCTTCATCAAAGGACAGGCGGAGCTCGTTGAGAATCAGATCCAAATGCGGATCACTGAAGCTAAACCCCAGGAAGAGGAACGTCCGTTCTGAAAGATCGCTTCGGAGTCGGTCACGGAAACCGGGGTAGCGCCGGACGTAGTTGCGATAGTCATCTCTGGTAATGACTACCGTGTTCGGGTCTGTCAGGTCGCCGTGCAGCTTGAATACCGTCGTCTCAGCCTTGGCCCCTGCCTCGACGAAGGACTTCGGACTCTTCTTGACACGCACCCGCCGCCCGAAAGAACGGAAGGCTTCTTCCACGAGCGAGTCGTAGTTCGATGTCCAGACCACGTCCAATGGCAGCTTTGCAAGAGCTTTGTGCGCCGGCGAGAGTGCGACAACCTTAGAGAACTCTTCCACGAGCTTCGCGTGTAGTCGTTCGCGGCTTCGAGCAGGCTCACGATTGAGGTGGTACTGAGCTACCAAAGTCAGATCATGTTCAATCTCAAGATCTAGATGCAGATCACCCGCAAACTCTTGGAGGAGACCCTTCCAGTCAACGAACCCAGCGCCGCGGCTCAGCCCGGCGCCGATGAACGCTGCCGCCTCTCCCTCTCGCAAGGCCTGGCCATACTCGCGGAGAAATTCAGCGCGACCGATGGATGCAGACATGGCGCCGCCTCAGGAGAGGATCGCCTTCAAGTTGTCCCAACTCCACCGATAGACCTGGCCGCCGCCGAGAACCGCCCATGAAGATGACCCATCCGTGTAACCGATGACTTGATACCGCGGCTTACCAAGTTCCGATGCGATAGCCAGCTCCTTGAGCACTCCGCTCGCGCGGGCCGTATATGGACCCAGCATGATGAGGAACTTGTCAGCGCCGGTGATCGCTCGGCGTGCTTTCACCTCCCAATCCCACTGGGGGGCGGCTTCCTTGAGGGAAACGTCAGTGACTTCAAAGGGTGAGTCGGAGTTTCTGGCCTGACCAACGATCAGATCTCGGAGACTCCGGTCGTTATCGAAGTCGAAGCTCACGAACAATCGAGTTTTCGCCACGCTCTTGTCTCCGTTCGTTTGGGCCGTCCTTGGCCTCGGGAGCGGCTGAACTCATATTAGTGCGAACCACCGCACGTCTTGTGTCCAAGGTCGTCGCTGACCTGCTCCTAGACAAACGGTACTTGTGTGGCCTGACGGGACGCGACGTTTGAGACTCCCCCCATTTGGGGTGAGTGGACTACAGCTCTGCCACGAGGCGTTCGTTCCAGAGCTCGATCAGCGGTCCGATGCGTCCGTTGTCGTAGTGCGCTAGGGCGGTCGTGTATTGCGCAAAGTGAGGGGTACCGCGCTCGACCGCGACTTCGACCGGAGGGAAGTCCAGCCGCATCAGCAGTTCGCTCAATAGCGCA